>WNFT01013313.1_pt1 | contig 10793 bp, 9 predicted proteins | sample 5400191 | NCBI WGS metagenome assembly WNFT01 (sample SAMN13153359, study PRJNA577476) | soil metagenome | isolation source: 80 cm saprolite under Madrone tree | place: USA:California | collected 2016-06-14
AGGCCGATCCCGCGCGCACCGTCTGGCTGATGCATGATTTCGACTGGGCGATGGTCTACGGCTCGCTGCATTGGGGCAGCGCCGAGCCCGGAACCGACGCCCTGGGACCCGCGCCGCAGGCTGTCCCGAAGTTCAAGTGGATCGGCTTCACCGGCCAGGTGCTGCGCCATCCCGACTGGAGCGACCAGCGGCAGGCGGCCGAGCTGCGGCGCCAGATCGATCGCGCGCTCGAGCTGGGCTACGACGTGCTGGTGGTGCGGCTGTGGGACATGGACCTGCCCCAGCTCGAGACGGCGACCGGCATGGTGGCGAGCAGCAGCCGCCTCGCGGCGCTGCGCGGCCTGTTGCACAGCGATTACGTCGCCACGCCGGCCTTCATCGATCCCGTCGCCGGCACGGTGCACCGCCTACAGCGCCGACCGGGCCGCTAGAATGTGACGGCCCTACGCGACCGGTCCGCCGGCGATCTGTGTGCGTTGCATCTTCCTGTGGAACGGACCCGCATCGTGGACTGCCAGGTGCTTGGTGCAACGATTGTCCCAGAACGCGATAGAGCCGGCTTGCCAGCGAAACCGGCAGGTGAACTCGGGTCGATGACCGTGGTTCATCAGGAAGTCCAACAACGGCCGACTCTCCTGGTCCGTCATCCCCTCGAATCGGCAGGAATAGGAGTGGTTCACGAACAGGCACTTGCGGCCGGTTTCCGGATGGGTGCGCACTACCGGATGCACGCTCTCCGTGGGACGCCAGTTCGCATCCTCACGGACCTTGCTCGATCGCCGCGCATTGAGGCCGGCCTGCGGCCCGGCCACCCTGATGTCGCTATGCACGACCCTGAGCCCGGCGAGCATCGTCTTCATGCCGTCGGACAAGGACTCGTAGGCCAAGTATTGGTTGGCGAACAGCGTGTCGCCACCGTAAGGCGGCACCTCCTCATTGTCTTTCGGACCGCGGGCGTCCCGCCCGCTCATGAGCGGGCGGGACGCCCTCAGGCGCATGTGAATGCGCCGAGTCCGAAAGATTAAGCCCTGCCGGTGCGCTGCAGGTTGGCGACGTAGCCGCGGTTCCAGGTCGGGTTGATCATGACCTCGTTGATCACGATGTGCGGCGGCAGGCAGGCGATGTAGCGGATCAGGTCGCCGACATCCTCCGACTGGGCCATGCGTGCGCGCTCTTCCTTGGTGACGGGCACCGGCCGCTTGTCGAGGATCGGCGTCGCGACCTCGCCCGGGCAGACCACGCAGGAGCGGATGCCGTTGACGCATTCCTCCATGTTGATCGTGTGGCTCATCGCCACCACGCCGTGCTTGGCCGCCGAATAGGCCGCACCGCTCAGGATGCTCGCCTGTCGGCCCGCCATCGACGAAGTATGGATCAGCACGCCGTCCTTGCGCTTGCGCATCAGCGGCAGCACCGCGGTCGAGCAGTAGAAGGCGCTCGACAGGTTGCCATCGATCACCAGCTCGGCACCCGCCGGGGTGAGCTGGCTCCACTTCCGCTCCAGGATGTTGAGGCCGGCATTGTTCACCAGGATGTCGCAGCGGCCGAACTTTTTATCGATGTCGTTGGCGATGCGGGTCACCGAAGAGGCCTTCATCAGATCGCCCGGCTTCACGATGGCCTTGCCGCCCGCCTGCTTGATGGCCGCGGCGGTCGCGTCGAGCGGCTCCTTGCGCCGTCCGGTCAACACCACGGTGGCGCCTTCCTTGGCGAGCGCGATCGCCGCCGCCTGACCGATACCGGAGCCAGCACCGGTCACCCAGGCGACCTTGCCCGTCAACGAAGCCATCGATGTCTCCTTGAATTTTGAACATTTGTCATCCCGAGCACGGCGAGGGATCTTTGGAGCCTCAGAAAAGATCCCTCACTTCGTTCGGGATGACAGGGGGCGGGCCGGACGGCCCGCCCCTGTCATTAAAGCACCTTGCCCGTGCCGTCGTCGATCAGGTGCATGTTGCTGAGGTCGGCCCTGAGCTTCATGACCTTGCCCGCCGTCGCCCCGGCGTTGGGATTGACCCGGCCGCAGATCTCCGCCCCGACGATGGTGAAATAGACCAGTGTTTCCATGCCCATCGGCTCGACGACGTCGATCACGTTTTCGAAATCGTGCTGGTTGGGTTCGACATGCGGACGGGTCTCGATGATGTGCTCGGGACGAAGGCCGAGGATGAGGTTGGCCTTGCCGACATGGCTGGTGTAGCGCGCCGTGCGGTCGGCCGGCACCGGGAAGGAGAGCTTGTCGCTGATGCGGATACGCAGCGCGCCGGCGGCCTGGTCGAGCTGGCAGGGGATGAAGTTCATGGCCGGCGACCCGATGAAGCCCGCGACGAACTTGGTGGCCGGCGAATGGTAGAGGTCGTTGGGCGAGCCGACCTGCTCGATCAGGCCGGCATTCATCACCACCACGCGGTCGGCCAGCGTCATCGCCTCGACCTGGTCGTGGGTCACGTAGACCGTGGTGGTGCGCACCTTCTGGTGGACCTTCTTGATCTCGGTGCGCATCTGCACGCGCAGCTTGGCGTCGAGATTGGAAAGCGGCTCGTCGAACAGGAACACCTTGGGATCGCGCACGATGGCGCGGCCCATGGCGACGCGCTGGCGCTGGCCGCCCGAGAGCTGCTTGGGCTTGCGATCGAGAAGCTCGGTGATGTCGAGGATCTGGGCGGCCTGCTTGACCCGCCGGTCGATCTCGTCCTTGGGCGTGCGCTTGAGCTTCAGCCCGAACGACATGTTCTCGTAGACGTTCATGTGCGGGTAGAGCGCGTAGTTCTGGAACACCATGGCGATGTCGCGATCCTTGGGCGGCACGTCGTTGACGACGTGGCCGCCGATTGCGATGTCGCCGTCGCTGATCTCCTCGAGACCGGCGATCATGCGCAAGGTCGTGCTCTTGCCGCAGCCCGAGGGCCCGACCAGCACGATGAACTCCTTGTCGGTGATGTCGAGGTCGATGCCGCGAACGGCCAGGACTTCGTCATATTTCTTGATGACTTTACGCAACGTTACCTGAGCCATTGTATCCCTTACCCTTTGGTCGCGCCGGCCGTCAGACCCGCAATGTAGTAGTCCATGAGGAAGGCGTAGATGATCAGCGGTGGCGCCGCGCCAAGGAGCGCGCCGGTCATGATCTGGCCCCAGTTGAACACGTCGCCCTTGATCAGGGTGGTGACGATGCCGACCGGCAGCACCAGCTCGGTCGTCGAGGTGGTGAAGGCCAGCGGATAGAGGAACTGCGCCCACGCCACGGTGAAGGTGAAGATGGTGGCGGCGATGATGCCGGGCAGCGCCACCGGGATGAAGATCTTGGTCAGCGTCTGCATCCACGAGGCGCCGTCGATCAGCGCCGCCTCGTCGAGCTCCTTGGGGATCGAGGCGAAGTAGCCGATCATGATCCAGGTGGCGAACGGCACGGTGAGCGTCGGATAGAGGATCATCAACGTCCACCAGTGGTTCATCAGCTGGATGTCGAAGGTCTCGTTGACCCAGGCGAACATCTTGAACAGCGGGATGAACAGCAGCGTCTCGGGGACCAGGTAGGTCAGGAAGACGCCGGTCGCCAAGGTGGCCGAGCCCCAGAACCGCATGCGGGCGAGCGCGAAGGCGGCGATGACGCTGATCGACATGGTGATCGCCACCACGAACACCGAGACGATCGCCGAGTTACGGAAGAAGGTGAGGTACTGGTTCTGCGTCAGCAGCTCGATGTAGTTGGACAAGGTCGGCGAATAGACCCACCACGGATTGGTCGCGGCCGAGATCTCGGCGCTCGATTTCAGCGACGTGATCAGCATGTAGAGCGGCGGCAGCAGGAAGAAGATGGCGAACAGCACCAGGAAGAAATAGGACCAGCGCAGCGCCCAGCGGCGGTCGCGGCTGATGCTGCCGTATCCGGTGCGGGACCGCGTCGAGGCGGTGCGGGCGGCGATCGCGGCGTCGGCCATCAGACTTCACTCCCCCGCTTGGTGATGTCGCGCAGGATGAAGGTCGCGGCGACCGCCAGGATCGGCACCATGAACAGCGAGACGGTAGCGCCCAGCGGGATGTCGCCGCTTTCGATGCCGACGCGGAACGCCCAGGTGCCGAAGATGTGCGTGGTGTTGAGCGGATCGCCCTTGGTCAAGACGCGCACGATGTCGAAGTTGGCGAAGGTGACGATCAGCGAGAACAGCGCGGTGATGGCGATGATGTTGCGCATCATCGGCAGGGTCACGTACCAGATGCGCTGCCACCAGGTGGCGCCGTCGATCGACGCCGCCTCGTAGAGCTGCTCGGGCACAGATTTCAGCGCCGCCAGGTACATGATCATGAAGAACGGCGCGCCGATCCACACGTTCACCAGGATGACCGAGAAGCGCGCCCAGCCGGTCTCGCCCAGCCAGGCGATGTGGTCGAGGCCGATATGCTCGAAGATCCAGTTGAAGGCCGAGTAGGACGGGTCGAACAGCCACAGCCAGGCGAGCGTGCTCATGGCCGGTGGAATGACCCACGGAACCAACAGCATGCCGCGCCACTTGCGCTGGCCCTTGCTCGGGATGTTGTGCACGAAATGGGCGACCACGAAACCGATGATCGCCTTGAAGATCACGGCGGTGATCGCGAACAGGCAGGACTGGTAGACGACCATCCAGAAGGTGTCGCGGCCGAACAGAAAGTCGAAGTTGCCGAGCCCGACGAAGCGGGTCATGCCCTTGTTGAGCGTCGCCAAATAGACGGCGTAGCCGGCCGGATAAGCCACGAGCAGGGTGATCAGCAGGATCAACGGCAGCGCCATCAGGAAGGCGATGGTCGATTTGCGCTGCATCAGCTTGTGCAGGCTGCTGCGGCCGCCTGTGGTGATCGCGACCGGTCCTCTGGCGGCAATATCTGCCATATCTAGCTCCGACTCTCACTCCGACGTTGCAGGTCTCTTGGCGCTCCCGGAGGCTCAGGCGGCGGAGCGCCGAACCGCGCCCCGCCGATGATCCCCGGGCCCTGCCTAGTTGCGCATAAAGCCTTCGATCTCCTTGGCCGCCCAGTCGAGCGTCTTGTCCATGGCCTCGCCCCTGTAATAGCGGACGGCCATCTGGGTCATGATGCCCTGGGTGTAGATCTGCTCGGCGATCTTGTGCGGCGCGGGCGCCGCGGCGATCGAGAGGATCTGGTGATTGTGCGGGTTGGGATAGTGGTAGAGCGTGCCCTTGGGCGGCCCTTCCTCGGCCCAGGTCTTGAAGGTGGTGAGCTTCTCGAACGACGGCAGGTCATAGCCGCCGCTGGCGACCACCATCTTCTCGGCCGACGAGGCCTGCGAGAGATGGGTGAGCAGGCTCTTGGCCGCCGACTGGTTCTTGCTGAAGTTCCAAGTCGCCCAGAAGAACGGCAGGAACGGCCCGAAGCGGCCCTTGGGGCCGGCGGGGAAGCCGTGCGTCCAGCACTGTTCGGCGACCTTGGGCGCATCTCGCTTGGCCACCGCCCAGGCGCTGGGCGGGTTCATGATCAGTGCGCCCTGTCCCGCGATCAGCCACTTGTTGTTGGACGAATCGTCCCATGACGGTACGTCGGGCGGCAGGAAGGCTATCAGCTTCTTGTAGTAGTCGAGGGCTTGGCGCACTTGATCGTTCTTGAGGACGATCTCTCCCTTGGCATCGACGAGGACGGCGCCGAAGGAGTGGAAGACCGCGCCGATCGTGTCGACCGAGTCCGAGGTGGTGCCGAGCCCGATGCCGAACGGTTTGCCGCCCTTCTGGCAAGCCTCGGCAGCCTTGAGGAAGGTGTCGAGGGTCCAGCCGTCGGCCTTGGGTGGCGCACCGGCAGGATACATCGCCTGGATGTCGATGCCGGCCAGGTCCTTCATGAGATCGATGCGCGAGCACGGCCCCTTCATCTGGCTGCCAACCGTCGCCGGCACGGCAAGCCACTTGCCGCCGACCTTGCCGAGATACTCGACGGTGGCGTTCACCTTGCCGTTATCCTTGATCAGCTGCTCGACGACGTCGTTCATCGGCGTCAGCTGCTCGGAGTAGCGCGCCGGCAGGAAGGTGGCCATCGCCAGGATGTCGTGACCCGACTTCGCCTGGGACTCTGCCGCGATGGTCAGCAGGAGCTTGTTGCCTTGCGAGGTGATGAAATCGACCTGGACCTCGACCTTCTCCTTTTCGGCCCATTCCTTGATCAGCGTTTCGGTGGCCGCGTTGGCACCGGGCACCCAATGGTCCCAGAAGCCCACGTTCAGCTTGCCCGCGGCATAGGCGCCGCGAACGAAGGGCGCGGCGACGAACGCCGTCGATGCGGCCGCAGTCGCAGCCACAAACCGACGACGGCTGACTTTCCTGGATACCATGCGATTTCCTCCTGCGCGTTTCGTTGACTCTCAGAGGGAGTCTTGACGGGGATGCTATGCATAAGCCTCGGATCAAGCAATGCATTTCCGGATAGGACGGGCTTTGTCAGCTGTTTGACAGCTTCCGAGAGGACCCGGATGCTCCGGCCGGCGGCAACGGCGAAAGGACCATCGTGCGAAAAAAGACTGTGAAATCGATCCATGGGTCTTGCTTTCGCCACGATCGAAATCGCCAGGCGACCGTGATCGACTGACATGCAGACCACTGTCGCCGCCAATCCGTGGCTTGCCGCTGTCGAGCCTTCGCCGATCGGCGAGACCAGACGCTGGGTGCTCGGGCGCACCTTCCCTGCCGACCGGCCGCTGATCGACCTCAGCCAGGCGGTGCCGGGCTATCCGCCGGCGCTCGAGCTGCGACGCCACCTCGGCGAGCTGCTGCTCGATCCGACGATGCACGGCTACACGCCGACCCTGGGCCTGCCGGCGTTGCGCGAGGATTATGCCGCCCATCTCGGCCGCTTCTATGGCGCTGCCATCACGGCCGGCGAGGTCGGCATCACGTCGGGTTGCAACCAGGCCTTCTGTCTCGCCCTGATGAGCCTGGCCCGCGCCGGCGACCAGGTGATCCTGCCCCGTCCGCACTACTTCAACCACGACATGTGGATACGCATGCAGGGCATCGAGCCGGTGGCGCTCGATTTTCGTCCCGGTTCGGGCGCCGTGCCCGACCCCGAGGATGCCGAAAAGCTGATCGGCCCCAAGACGCGCGCCATCGTGCTGATCTCGCCCAACAACCCGACCGGCGCGGTCTACCCGCGCGAGACCATTCATGCCTTCCACGAGCTCGCCCGCCGGCGCGGCATCGCGCTGATCCTGGACGAGACCTACAAGGACTTCCTGCCCGAGGGCGAGCGGCCGCACGAGCTGTTCGGCGATCCGTCGTGGCGCGGCACGCTGGTGCATCTCTACAGCTTCTCCAAAGTGTTCGCGCTGACCGGGTATCGGGTCGGCGGCATCACCACCGGCTCAGCCCTGCTGGCACAGATCGAGAAGGCGATGGACTGCGTCTCGATCTGCCCGCCGCGGCTCGGCCAGGAAGCCGCGCTCTACGGGGACTGGCCGACGAGGAGAACCTGCTCACCATCCCGGGCGACATGTTCGGCGCGGGCCAGGAACGCTTCGTGCGGCTGGCCTTCGCCAACGTCGCCGACGACAAGATCGCCGCCGTGCTCGAGCGGCTGGAACGGTTTGGCGCTTAGCGCTGGAGTCGAAAAATGCCGCACGCAACCACACCCGACGGCGTAAAGCTCTATTACGAGGAAGCCGGCAGCGGCTCGCCGATCCTGTTCGTCCACGAATACAGCGGCGACTGGCGGAGCTGGGAGCCGCAGATGCGCTTCTTCGCGCGCCGGCACCGCTGCATCACCTACTCCTTCCGCGGTTATCCCGGCTCCGACGTGCCGGAACCCGGTTCGATGTACGGCCAGAAGCACGCGGTCGACGACGCGCGGCACATGCTCGACCATCTGAAGATCGCCAAGGCGCATGTCGTCGGCCTGTCGCAGGGCGCCTTCGCCACGGCGCATTTCGGCCGGCTCCACCCCGACCGCGCGCTCTCGCTCACGCTCGCCGGCGTCGGCTCGGGCGCCGGACGCGATGGCCACGAGCGGTTCAAGAAGGATGCCCAGACGACGGCGCAGCGCATCCGCCAGGAGGGCATGGCCAAGTATGCCAACGGCCTCACCACCAACCCGACGCGCTCGCGCTTCAAGCAGAAGGATCCGCGCGGCTTCGCCGAGTTCGTGAAAAATCTCTCCGAGCATGCCGACGTCGGCGCCGCCAACACCATGGAGAACTACCAGGGCAAACGGCCGTCGCTCTACGACTTCGAGGCGGAATGGAAGAAGCTCGACCTGCCGACGCTCATCGTCTGCGGCGACGAGGACGAGCCCTGCCTGCAGCCGAGCCTCTACCTCAAGCGCGTCATGCCCAATGCCGGCCTGGCGATGTTCGCCAAGACCGGCCACACGGTGAACATCGAGGAGCCCGACGCCTTCAACCGCGAGCTCTGGAACTTCCTGGTGCTGGCGGAGGCCGGCAAGTGGACGCCGGCGCAGCCGGTGGCCAAGGACGCCAGCCTGATCTGAAAGTGACAAAGGTCCCTCGGGCTTCGCCCTCGGGATGACAGGGTGCGTTGATCACAAAGCAGCTGTCATCCCGAGCGCAGCGAGGGACCTTTCGTGCTCACGATCTGACCGTTACAGCGTGGTTGAGCGGGCCGTGGCCGCGGCCCAAGCCGGGCGCGGTCGCGATCGCCTGGCGTACATAGGTCCGCGCCCGCGTCACGGCGTCCAAAAGGCTCATTTTCTGGGCGAGGCCGGCGGCGATGGCCGAGGCGAGCGTGCAGCCCGTGCCGTGGGTGTTGCGGCTTGCAATGCGCGGGTCCTCGAAACGATCGAACCGGCCGTCGTGGAACAAGAGGTCGATGATCCTGTCGCCTTCGAGATGGCCGCCTTTCATCAGCACCGCCTTGGCGCCGAGCGCAGCCAGCCGTTCGGCGGCGCGCCGCATGTCAGCCTCGACCCTCACCGGAAAGCCCGCCAGCATCTCGGCCTCGGGCAGGTTGGGTGTGAGCAAATCCGCCATCGGCAGCAGCGTTTCGCGCAAGGCGGCCTCCGCCTCGCTCAACAGCAGGCGATGTCCGACCGTGGCGACCATCACCGGGTCAACGACCAGCGGCACGCCGGGCGCATGCTTCTTCAGGGAAACGGCAACGGTGGCGATCACCTCGGCGCTGTGCAGCATGCCGGTCTTGAGTGCATCGGCGCCGATGTCGGCAAGCACGACCTCGATCTGCTGGGCAATGAAGGCGGGCTCGATCGCCAGCACGCCATGCACGCCCTCGGTGTTCTGTGCCGTAAGCGCCGTGATCGCCGTCGCGGCGAAGGCGTTCATGGCGGTGACCGCCTTGATGTCGGCCTGGACGCCCGCGCCGCCGCCCGAATCGGAGCCGGCGATGATCAGGACGCGCCCGCGCATGGCCGTCACACCTAGGCTCGCGGCAGCGCTTCGACGATCTGGTCGACGGTCTTGCGCACCAGATCCGAATTGTCGCCCTCGACCATGATGCGGATCAGCGGCTCGGTACCCGACTTGCGCACCAGCACGCGGCCGCCGGCCCCCAGTTGGGCCTCGGCTGCGGCGATCGCCTGCTTGACGCCCGCTTCGGCCAGCGTCGCCTTGGCGTCGCCCTTTATACGGACGTTCTTCAGCAGTTGCGGCACCGGCTCGAAGACCCGGAAGGTCTCGCTGGCCGGCCGGCTGCTCTTGGTCATGGCGCCGAGCGCCTGCAGCGCCGCCATCAGCCCGTCGCCGGTCGTGGCATGGTCGGTCATGATGATATGGCCCGACTGTTCACCGCCCAGATTGAAGCCGTCGGCGCGCATACGCTCCAATACGTTGCGGTCGCCGACCTTGGTGCGCAGCAGCGTGAGCTTTCGCGCCCCGAGATAGCGCTCCAGGCCGAGGTTCGACATCACGGTGGCGACAACGCCGCCACCGGTCAGCCGTCCATCCTTGGTCCACTGGTCGGCGATGGTTGCCATGAGCTGGTCGCCGTTTATGAGCTGGCCCTGTTCGGACACGAGCACGACCCGGTCGGCATCGCCGTCCAGCGCGATGCCGATATCGGCCTTGTGCAGGATGACCTGCGCCTGCAGCTGCTCGGGATGAGTCGAGCCGCAGTTGCCGTTGATGTTGAAGCCGTCGGGTGCGACCGACAGCGGAATGACCTCCGCGCCCAGCTCCCACAACACCGTCGGCGCCACGCGGTAGGCGGCACCGTTGGCGCAATCGACCACGATCTTCAGTCCGCTGAGATCAAGGCCGCGCGCAGCCGAGGCCTTGACCGCCTCGATGTAGCGGCCCTCGGCGTCGTCGAGCCGCTTGGCGCGCCCGATCTTCGCGGGCGCGGCCAGCTGGATGCCGGCGGAGTCGTTGACCAGCTTCTCGATCTGCTGCTCGACCGCATCGGACAGTTTAAATCCGTCGGGGCCGAACAGCTTTATGCCGTTGTCTTCGTACGCGTTGTGCGACGCCGAGATCATCACCCCGACATCGGCTCGCATGGCGCGGGTCAGGAACCCGACACCCGGGGTCGGCAGCGGCCCCAGCAGCAGCACGTCGATGCCGACCGACAGGAAGCCTGCGCCCAGCGCCTGCTCGATCATGTAGCCGGACAGCCGCGTGTCCTTGCCGATCACCACGCGGTGACGATGACCGCCGCGGTTGAAGACCTGGCCTGCCGCCATGCCGATGCGCATGGCGATCTCGGCGGTCATCGGTTCTGAGTTGGCGCGGCCGCGCACACCGTCGGTGCCGAAGAGGGAGCGGGACATATCCCGCAACCTATCGCATCGCCGCTGAAACCGCGAGGGCTTGGCGGGTGGCAGCAACGTCATGGACACGGACGATGGCG
>WNFT01005869.1_pt1 | contig 10791 bp, 14 predicted proteins | sample 5400191 | NCBI WGS metagenome assembly WNFT01 (sample SAMN13153359, study PRJNA577476) | soil metagenome | isolation source: 80 cm saprolite under Madrone tree | place: USA:California | collected 2016-06-14
ATCCCAACGTAGGAGCCGCCGGCCAAGAGCGCGTCGAGCGCTCGCAAATAGGAGGCCCGCACTTCGTCGAAGTCCTGATACGCGAGCTCCGGCGGCTCGATGTAGATGCCCTTGCAAAGGCGAACGCTCGGCTTCAGGTCTGCGAGGCCCGCAATGTCGTCATCGGTCCGCCGGAGCATCGCCTGGAACACGACGCCGACGTTGTCGCGGCCCTGCTCACGCAGGTCCCGATACAGCCGCAGCGTGTCGTCCGTCGTGGACGAATCCTCCATGTCGATGCGCACGAAGTTTCCGCGCGACTCCGCGTCCTCGACGACAACCGCGAGGTTCTCACGACACTGGTCGTAGTCGAGCTTCAGCCCGAGGGCGGTGAGCTTCACGCTGACGTTGGCATCGAGCCCGCAGTGCTCGATGTCGGCGAAGACGTCTTGGTAAGCGCGCACGATTGCTGCGGCCTCGTCCTCATTCGTGATCTCTTCTCCGAGCACGTCGATCGTCGCGAGCTTCCCCTCCGCGTTGACGTGCCGGACGGTCTCGCGCGCGTCCTTCAACTCGGGCCCGGCGATGTACCGCTTGGAGAGCTTCTGCACCAGCGGCCGTGGGACGGCCGGGAGCATGCGGACGATCGCGCGGTCGAGAATCGCCAAGGGCGGCGCGAGTTTAGCTCTCGCGCATGAAGCCCTGACGCGCGGCGCTGACGAGCGCCACCGCCTCAGGGAAAAGCACGCGCATGGCGTCGCGGAGCGCGATCGCCTGCTCGTCCGGCGTTCCGGACGGCTGCAACTGGGAGATCGCGGCGCCCGTCAGCTCGACCGCCGTGTTCAGCGTCAGCGTGGCGAACTGCTCCCGCTGGGTTTCGTGCACGGACGCAGCCTGCTGCTCCGCGAATTCCCGCAGGCCGCGGAGAAGATCCTCCGGATCCCCTCCGAGCGGGAAGCTGAATCCACCTTCCATGACGACAGCATACGGACCGACTAATGGTTAATGTCGGCTCCGTGGAGGAGCCGGCACGCGCCGTCCTTGGTTCGAAGCCTGAGCGTGACCGGCCTCGAATGGATCCCCCGAACGTTCTCTGGTTCGCAGGCACGTACGCGATCGCCGTCGCCTCGTACGCGCTACTCGGCGCGCTGCCAAAATCGCACTCGAGCGTCTGGATCTTCCTCGCTGCGCTCGCCTTCCTGGTGGTGTACTCGGCAGCCTCGCACGGACTGGTGCGGAGCGGCTGGTGGGTGGCCAGCGGTCTCGCAGCCGCCCTGGCGGTCGCGATGGTCCCAGCGGTCGGCGTCGGGTTCCTTCGGCTGATCGACATCTGGTCGAGCGACATGCCGCTCACCGACTTCAACGGCTGCGCTGTCGCGGTCTCGATCGCTACGGCAGCCGCCGGACTGATCGCCTACTTCTTGACACGGTTTTCGTTTCTCTTCTCCACGGTCGTCGCCGCGCTTCTCGTGACGGCCCAGTTCCTTGCCCTCGCAGGCGACTCGTCCGCGAACGGCGACGACCGGGCTACCGCCGCTCTCGTGACCGGCGCGTTGGTCGTGGTGGCGGGAGTGTTTCTCGATGCGTTCGGCCGGCGCCGCGAAGCCTTCTGGTTCCACGCTCTGGGCCTGCTCAGTGCCGCCGCCGGGCTCGTCTTCTTCGTCGTCGAGCCCGACGGGGACACGGCACGCGGATGGATCCCGATGCTCGTCGTGGGAACGTTGCTGGTGATCGTTTCCGGCCCGATCCGCCGCGCGACCTGGGCCGTCTACGGCGTGCTCGGCTACTACGCGTCGCTTCTGCACTACCTGATCGCGAGCCTGAACGAGAGGAGCTGGAAGTTTGCGGTTGCGCTGCTGGCCGTCGGGCTCAGCATCTTCGTCTTCGGCATGCTGCTTCGCCGCTACGGGAAGAGGTGGGCGGCGAGGTTCGTGCGCCGCCCCCCGCCCGGGGTCACTCCAACTTGAGCTTGTAGTTCAGCTCGAGATCGCGCGTCAACTCGTCGATGGCCGGCAGCGCGCCTTGCAGTGCACCGGCGATGCCACCGTTCGCACTGGCGGCTCCGAGAGAGTCGAGATACGCGGGCGAGGCGAGCCGCGGCTCGTCCGTCGGCAAGATCGCCGCGTTCTCCTCGGCGATCTCGACGAGGGCGGCGATCGACGCCGCATCGCGAATCAACGACCGGTTCGTCAGCGGAGCGCCTCGGTCGTCGAGTGCGAGCCAGCTTTGGGTTCCGTCCGCCTGTTCGTACGCGCAGAGATAGACGCGCTCGCCGGTTGCCGGCTCGACGGGCACGACGGCTGCGAGCTCCTCTCCGGGTGCCGCGTAGTGGGCTGCAACCTCGGCGATCCGGCCGACGTCCTCGCTCAGGGACACGGAGCCAGCATAAACTCGGCCCTGTGGCTGGGGTCGCCTCCGCGCGGACGCTCTTCGCCCCGCTCGGGCCGACGTACGACCGGTATGCCGCCGCTCTTTCTTTCGGTCAGGACCCGCGGTGGCGGCGATTTCTCGTCTCTTGCATCGAAGCCGAGCCGACGGACACGGTGCTCGACGTCGCTACCGGGACCGGCGCGGTCGCCCGCGAGCTCCTGCGACAGAAGGGCTGTACGGTGGTCGGGCTCGACCAGAGCCCGGAGATGCTGGCGGAGGCCGGGCGACGGCTGCCGAAAGAGGTGCGACTCGTCGAAGCCTCGGCCGAACAGCTGCCGTTTCCCGACGCATCCTTCGACGCGCTGACGTTCACGTACCTCCTGCGTTACGTGTCCGACCCTGGAGCGACGCTGCGCGAACTGGCGCGGGTGGTTCGTCCGGGCGGCACGGTGGCCGGACTCGAGTTCGCCGTCCCGCACGGCCTGTGGCGGGCCTTCTGGGAGCTCTATGTGCGGGTCGGCCTACCGCTCGCCGGCCGCGTGATCTCGCCGGGCTGGGCCGAGGTCGGCGACTTCCTCGGCCCGAGCATCCGCAGCTTCTACGCCCGTTGGCCCGAGGAGCGACTGCTGGAGCTCTGGCGCGAGGCCGGGATCGCCGGCGTTAGATCGCGACGGCTGAGCCTCGGCGGCGGGATCGTCACCTGGGGCCGCCGCACGTGACCGGCACGACGCGTCCCGCCTTCTATGCGCTTGCGCCGGGCGGCTGGCGCGACTACATCACGTTGCTTCATCCGCCCTACACGCTCTGGCACCTCTCGTACGTCGCGATCGGTGCAGCGCTCGCTCCCCATTTCAAGACCGACGTCCTCGTCCTCGCGCTCCTGGCGTTTTTTCTGGGCATGGGCGTTGCTGCCCACGCCCTGGACGAGCTGAACGGACGCCCGCTTCGAACACACATCGGGGACACGATGCTCGTCGCACTTGCGGCGACGGCGCTGACCGCCGCAGCCGCGATCGGCGTCACTGTTGCGCTCCGCACCAGCCTCTGGTTGCTCGTCTTCGTTGCAGCAGGGACGTTCATCGCCGTGGCGTACAACCTCGAGCTCTTCGGCGGCCGTCTCCACGGGGATCCCTGGTTCTCGCTCGCCTGGGGAGCCTTTCCCGTGCTGGCGACGTATTTCGCCGCAGCCGAGACGATTCGGATCGAGGCCGTGCTCGCCGCCGCGTTCGCCGCCTTCACGAGCCACGCGCAGAGGCGCCTGTCGACCCCCGTGCGCCTCGTTCGCCGCCGGGCGCGAGACGTCTCGGGCCGCATCGAGCTGATCGACGGTTCGACGATTCTCATCACACCTGAGACTTTCACTGCCGAGTCGGAGCGGGCCCTACGCGCGCTCTCCGCAGCCGTCGTCTCTCTGGCGCTCGCCCTCGTCCTGCTCCGCGTAACCTGACGCCGTGGGACTGGTCACCATCATGCAGATCGCCTTCGCCGCGGCAGCCTGCGTCGCGGCGCTGACCCTGCTCGGCGTTGCCTTCGATCGCGTTCAACGCCGGTTGCTCGTCGCGCTTGCCGCACTCACCGGGGTGGCCGCCGTCGCCGCCTGGGTCGGGTTCGGTCTGCGGCCCGGGACGGACACCGCGACCGCCGCCGGCGGGATCACCATCGCCTTCGTCGCGCAGCTCGCAGCGGTGAAGCTGCGCGATCTACTGCGAAGCGCACGGCGATTCGACGATCAGCTGGCGCGGGCCCAGGGCCGGATGAACTCACTGATCGCCCGCGAGGCCGACGAACGGAACGCCGAGCTCGAACGGACTCTCGCCCGCGCCCGCGCGGATTCAGCGTCCATCCTCGCCGAGCAGGAGCGCCGCATGGCCGAAGAGCGACGGGCGGCGGCGGCAGAGCGCTCACGCGTAGCCGAGGACGAGCTCGGCAAGGCGCTGACCGTGGCTCAGCAACAGGTGGAAGTGCGCCTCATCGCCTGGACGGACGACCTCGAACGTGCGCAGCGTGGAGTCGCCGACCAGCTCGCGCAGCTGGCGCAGCGGCAGAAGCAGTTGATCGCAGAGGCCGAGGCGAGGATCGCGACAGATGCCGAACGCCTCGAGGCCGAGAGCGAGCAGCAGCGCGCAAGCCTCGTCCGCCTGCGCGAGGAGCTCGCACGCGCATCGCAGGAGGCGGTCGCGGCAGGCACTGCCGAGCTCGAGGGCTACGCATCAGAGCGACGGCGTTCCCTGCACGAGCTCAACGAGCGCATCCGCAAACGAGAGCGCCAGTTGCTGGAGCTGATCGAACGCGAGGAGACCGACGCAACGCGTCGCATCCAGGCAGGCTTCGCAGACGTCGAGCGCCGCCAGCTCGAGCAGCTCGAACGGATTCTCGCGCGCGCAACGTCCAGCTACTCCGATGCCGCGACGCAACAGTTCGCCGACACGGTCAAGTCATCCCGAGAGGCTGCAGCCGTACGCCTCTCGCGCGAGCTCGACCGAGCCGTGCAGGCATTCGCCCGCGAGGCACAGACCGTCCTCGCCGATCGACTCGTACAGGTGGGAGATGCCGGCGCACAGCGGCTCGAGAGGCGCCAGGCCCAGGTCGCTGCCGGACTCGATCGCCAGCGATCCGAGGCAATCGAAGCCTTCGAGGCGCGGCTGCTCCAGGCCGAGCAGGAACTGCGGCGTCGCCTGGACACGCTGGGGGCAGACGCGGAGGCCGAGCGCGCCGTCCTCGACGCCAGGCTGCGGGAGCTGGCCAAGCGCATCGACGAGACGTTCGCGCGGAGCTAGATCTGTTTCAGGTTCAGGAACGGGCTCCGAGCAAACAAAATCCGGCAGGGTTCGTCTATGAGACGGCGAACGGATCACATCGTGGGAGAGACGACCGAGATCATCGAGCCGAACGGCAGCGACCAGTCGAAGGTCGAGAGCTGGCGGCTGCACGTGCTGATGGAGGCGGGCTATCCCCTCTCGCTCGCTGAGAGGCTGGCCGGGAGCGAGGCCGACCTGCACCGGGCCGTCGAGCTCGTCGGCCAGGGCTGCGCGCCCGAGACGGCCGTCGAGATTCTGATCTAGGACACGCGCCGGCCGAGCGATCGTCTGTCGGGGGCTACTTCGCGTACTCCTCGAATTGAGGCAGGTCGTCGGTGATTTCGAACCACGGCGCCTTCGATCCGACGAAGATGTGGCTCGTGGGCCGGATGCCGGGAGCGTCGACAAGCGACCCCATCGCCACGTGCGCGTAGGCGCCGTCCCGCACCACGGAAAAGAGGAGGGAGCCACAAGCCCCGCAGCGGGTGTCGTTCGAGTCTGTCTCGCCCACGACGAGCAGGCGGTCGCGGCCGTCGACGACGTCGAGCTTGTTCCGCTCGATGCCGGCAAACGCCTTGAACGCCGAACCGGTCGCCGCGCGACAGCGCGAGCAGTGACAGTTCGAGGCGTAGAGGAACTCGTCCGCAACCTGATAGCGGACCGTGCCGCACTCGCAGGCACCTTTGAGCAGCTGACTGTTCGTGTTGTCCCTCTCCATGCATCCCCCCTTTCTGGTCTCTTCCGACGGTCGCTCCCAGGGTAGATTCCGGCGGTGCACGACGACGGGTACTTCGGCGAGCGCGTTGCCGCCCGGTACGACGACGATGCGGGGATCTTCGAGCCTGCGGTGGTCGATCCAGTCGTCGACCTCCTCGTCGAGCTCGCCGGAAGCGGACGCGCGCTCGAGCTCGGGATCGGAACGGGCCGGATCGCGCTTCCCCTCGCGCGACAGGGAGTTCAGGTCCACGGGATCGAGTTGTCGAACGCAATGGCAGCGAGGCTGCGCGCGAAGCCGGGCGGCCAGGAGATCGGCGTGACCATCGGAGACTTCGCGACGACGACTGTAGACGGGACGTTCTCGGTCGCGTATCTCGTCTTCAACACGATCATGAACCTGACGACGCAGGCGGCTCAGGTCGCGTGCTTCCGGAACGTCGCCGCACATCTCGAGCCCGGCGGCTGCTTCGTGATCGAGGTAGGCATCCCCGCGCTCCGGCAGCTTCCGGCCGGCGAGACCATCCACGCCTTCCACGTGGGCGAGACGAGCTGGGGGCTCGACGAGTACGACGTCGCGAGACAAGGCCTCACCTCGCATCACTTCAGGATCGTCGACGGGAAACTCGAGCGCCTCTCGATTCCCTTCCGGTACGCGTGGCCGGCTGAGCTCGACCTGATGGCAGAGCTTGGCGGAATGAGGCTGCGCGACCGCTGGAGCGGCTGGAAGCGGGAGCCGTTCACGAGCGACAGCGTCAAGCACGTCTCGATCTGGGAGAAGCCCGCACCCTAGGTCTAGGCCGCGGGCTCTCCTGAGCTTGGCCTGGAACATGGCGCACGTCGTCCTCAGCCCGCGTGGCATGCTGGACGGCGATGTCCAAGGTCGAAGCGATCCAGTACGGCGACCGCAAGGTCTACGCCGTCGCGGCGTTCAACCGCGGGGTAGCGGAGTGGCTGCAGCGACTGCCGACAGTGTGGGTCGAGGGCGAGGTCACCGAGTTGCGTCGCAACGCCCGCTGGCAGTCCGTCTTTTTCACGCTCAAGGATCCGACTGACGGTGCGTGCCTCGGCGTAACGATCGCGCGTAACCGGTTCGACGCCCTCCGCCTCGACCTGACCGACGGTGAGCGCGTCCACGTCTTCGGACGGCCGGAGCTGTTCGAAGCACGCGGCGACTTCCGCATGCGCGCGCTGTCGATCGAGCGATTCGGGCTGGGAGACCACCTCGCCGCGCTCGAACGCCTGAAGAAGAAGCTCGCCGCAGAAGGCGTCTTCGAGCGTAAGCGCCCGCTCCCGTTCCTGCCACGCCGTATCGGCCTCGTCACCGGCAACGACGCGGCGGCCAAGCAGGACGTCCTGGCGACGATCACCGGCCGCTTCCCTGCCGCTCGCATCGTGGTCGCCGAGACCCTCGTCCAGGGCCCACTCGCGGCGAACGCGATGATCGAGGCGCTGCGCGAGCTCGCCGCCGCGCCCGAAGTGGACGTCGTCGTGTTGTCACGCGGAGGCGGAAGCTTCGAAGACCTGTTGCCTTTCAGCGACGAACGCCTCGTCCGTGCGGTCGCGGCGTGCCCGGTGCCTGTCGTCTCCGCCGTCGGTCACGAACAGGACAATCCGCTCTGCGACCTCGCTGCGGACGCGCGCGCCTCGACGCCCACCGCAGCTGCACGGCTCGTCGTCCCCGACGCGACCGAACTCCTCGGCCGGCTCGAGCGGACCCGCGCCGGACTCGCGCGCGGAGCACGCCGCGTCGTCGAGCGTCGCCGCGAACGGCTCGTGCAAGCCCACGACCGGCTCCGCCGCGCGCCGGCGCTCGCGGTCGAGCGCAAGCGGGCACGTCTCGAGCACGCAGCGGGACGTCTCCGTGCCCTCTCCCCGCGCGCAACGCTCGAGCGTGGCTACGCGATCGTGCGAACCCACGACGAGATCGTTCGCACGGCGAGCGCAGTCGCGAGCGGGGACGAGGTCGAAGTCGAAGTCGCCGACGGCCGCTTCGGAGCGCGTGTCGAGTGAGCGCGACCGACCCGACCTTCGAGGAGGCACAGCGCGAGCTCGAACAGATCGTCGAGCGGCTCGAGCGCGGCGAAGCCGGCCTCGACGAGGCAATCACGTTGTGGGAGCGCGGCGAGGAGCTCTACAAGCTGTGCGTCGGCCGGCTCGACGCCGCGCAGGGGAAGATCGAGGAGCTCGCCCGGCGAGTTGAAACCGTACGGCCCTGAGGCTTCGTTACGGCGTCAGACGAAACGGCGGATACTGGTCGGTCACCAGGACGAAGGCGTACGCCGCGACCCGATTTCCCCACCGCATCACCCCCACGACGAAATCGAAGAGGCCCCTGGGATAGCGACCGGTGAAGAGGATCGCGAACCACGCGATGATCACGCACACGACCGCTGCGAGACCCAGAAACGCCAGCACGACGTAGTGCGGAATCGCGAGGAGCCACTTGACGAGCGGAAGCCAACGATTCAGGCCTTGCTTGGCATCGGGATACGGAAATTGGAGCGAGACCGACTGGCTCTCGTCCGTTGAGGGATAACGGTCGTCGAGCAAGCCGACGTACACCGCGACCCTGTTTTGGAACCGCAGCAGCTCGAGGTTCCAGTCGTACCACCAGCGCGGATACTTCTGTCGAAACAGGATCATCAGCAGCGCCGGAAAGAAGACAACCCCGCCGCCTCCCGCTGCGACCCACTCGCCGTTCCCGCCGCCACCCCAGTTCCCCCAACCGCCCCCGATCGCGCCTAGCACGACCAGAATCGGGATCGCAGCGATGATCCTGAATGCCGTCGACACTCGATCGAGATCTCGGTCCGGATACTCGACCGAGAACTGCACCGGGTACTCGTCCCCACCTGGTGTGTACGCCCCTGATTCCATTGCTGATGACCTCCGTCTATCGAGACTCGCGACCAGCCGACACTACTCTGCTTCGGTCTCGCCAAGAAGTCGCCCGAGAGCCACAAGATCGTTCGTGGCTCTGTTCGGGTCACCCGAGAGTGGAATTGTTTCGAGCTCAGGCAGAGACGCGGCGACACGACCCCCGAACACGACGCAACGCACTCCTGCTGCGGCGCAGCGCCGGGCGACCTCGCCCGGAGCCTTCCCGCGCAACGTCGTGCGGTCCACCGTTCCTTCGCCGGTGACCACGAGGTCGTAGCCGGCTGCACTGAACCCGACGAGATCGAGAACGAGCGGCGCCCCGGGGATCAGCTCCGCGCCGAGCGAGGCGAGTGCCGCGCCGAGGCCGCCGGCAGCCCCCGCTCCGGGCAGATGTGCGTACGGCGCGAGCTCGGACATCGCAGCGAGGCGCACCTCGAGCTCGGCCGCGTCGGCTGCTGAGGCGCCTTTCTGCATGGAGAAGAGACGCGCGGCATCGACGAGAAGCACATCGACGTCGCACGCGACACGAGTGGGCGCCGGCAGCTCGTCGAGGACTTGCAGCAACCCTGCGCCGCCGTCGACGTTCGCCGTTCCGCCGAGACAGACGAGCAGCTCGCGCGGATCACCAGTAGCGCGAATGACCTCGCCGAGCCCGCGGCTCGACGCGGCGAACGGATCGAGTCGCTCGGGATCGAGCGGGATCGCCTCGGCTGACTCCACGGCGCTGACACCGCTCGGGAGCTCGAGCCAGCGCGCTACACGCGAGCGGCCGAACGCGTCCGGCACCCGCGTTTCGCGCCACTCGCCTCCGAGGGCTGCGTGCAGAACGTCGAGCGTTCCCTCCCCGCCGTCGGCGACGGGAAGCTCGTCGACCTCGGCCCACGAGCGCAACCCTTCCGCCAGAGCCGCGGCCGCAGCGCGCGCGGACAGTACGCCTTTGAGGCTAGCCGGACACGCGAGCGCGCGGGCGTTCGGCATCCGCGACCGGCTCCTCCTCCGGAGTCTCTGCCTGTGCGGCGTCCGGCATCACCCTGAGCATTGCGACGGAGAGACCTTCACGCGCGAGGAAGATGAGTCCGACGCCGATCCCAACTGACGCCTCGATCGCCTGCAACCCGAACCCGAACGCGATTCCGCGCGCCTTGTCCACCCCGTAATAGGTGAAGAGCGGCAGCGCGACCGCGGCCTGCACGAGCCCGACGTTCCCGGGCCAGAGCGGGAAGATCGTCGCGACGTTCATCAGCACGAGAACGAGGCCGGCGGCTGGGAGCGCTTCGTGGATCCCGAACGCGCGCATCGCCGTGTAGACGGCGAACAGCTGACACGTCCAGCCGAGTAGCTGAAAGAACAGCGCGAGCGCCGCGGAGGCGGGGCGTCGCATGACACCGAGCCCGTAACGCGCGAGCCGTACGACCTTTCGCACTGCACCGAGCCCGTCCTCGAAGCCGGCGTAGCGGTCGTTGCGCGCACCCAGCACCGCGAGGGTGAACAGAACGACACCGACGACGACCACTGCGATCAGGCTTGTGACGGCCCAGCTCGGAATGTGTGTCGTCAGCGCCACGTAGAGGACGAGCACGATCACGGCGACGAGATCGAAGACGCGGTGCGCGAACACCGTCCCGAGCAAGCGCGCCCAGGCACGGCGCTGAGGCATGCGCCGATTCAGCACGGCGACCCTGGCGAGCTCGCCGATCCGACCGGGCAGAATCGCGTTCGCGAAGAGCCCGACCGAGAAGGCGGAGAACACGAGCATGAAGCTCGGGTGCGGTCTCTCGAACGCGTTCACGATTACGGTGCGCCAGGCGAGCGCACGAAGGAGGACCGAGAGCAGGTTGAGTCCGACGGCGGCGGCGACCCACGGCCACTGGACCGCTTGAAACGCATCCGCCACGCCGGACCAGGCCGGGCCTCGCCACCAGAGCGCAGCGGTAACTCCCGCGGCGGCGAACAGGACGAGCGCTCCACGGGCCCAGCCGCTCCGGAGGTAGCTCACGAACCGATCGCCTGCTCGTAGATCTCGACGAGCCGCCGCCCGATGTCGTCC
>WNFT01005870.1_pt1 | contig 10791 bp, 9 predicted proteins | sample 5400191 | NCBI WGS metagenome assembly WNFT01 (sample SAMN13153359, study PRJNA577476) | soil metagenome | isolation source: 80 cm saprolite under Madrone tree | place: USA:California | collected 2016-06-14
CAGAATCAAAACCAAAAGCGGTCCATCATCACCGTCATTGGCGGCGGCGCAATCTCGCCCTTGAGTTCGCGCCCGGTGAAGCAATCTCAGTCACGCGTCGTCTTTATCGCTCCGGCGAAAGCGAGTACCTGCTGAACGATCGTCCTTGTCGTCTCCGCGATATTCAGGATCTCTTTTCCGGCACCGGCTTGTCGGGCGGCCATTACGCGATCATCGAGCAGGGCCGAATCGGCCAGATTCTATCGGCGAAGCCGATGGATCGTCGTACGATCATTGAAGAAGCAGCCGGCATCACCAAGTTTCGCGTACGACAACGCGCGGCTGAAGCGCGCCTGGAATCAGCGCGCGCGAACCTCAGTCGCGTCTCGGACATCATCTCCGAAATCGAACGACAGGTAAATAGTCTCCGCCGCCAGGCGGCGAAGGCGCGTCGTTATCGAATCCAGCGCGAAGAACTGCGTGAACTGCTGCGCCGCGTTTATATTGCCGAAGAAATCAACCTCAAGACATTACTGGAAGAAACGCAGGCGCAATTGGCGAATGCCACCGAAGAAGATCAACGGTTAGCGACCGAACTCTCGGAACGAGAAGAAGCCGGCCGCGCGGCAACCCAAAACGCGCGGACTCTCGAAGATGGGTTGGCGCAGGCGCGTGCGGCCATTGCCGATGCCGCCTTGCAACGCGATCGGCGAATCCGCGAACGCGTCTATCAGGAAGAGCAGATCGAAACCCTCTTGAAACGTCGAGCCGAGATTGAACGAGAAGTCGAAGCACTCAACGGACGTCGATCGGTGGTTGAGTCTGAGCTGGAACGATTGCGCCAACTTGAGGCGCAGCTCAGCGCAGAGAATGAGCAGGCAACTGCGAAGTTGCAATCTGCCGAAGGGGCGTATGCGCAGAAGCTGGCGCTGGTGGCTCAGGGCGAAAACGAGATCGAAACCGCGCGGATGGAGTTGCTCACGCACACGGCGGCATCCGAGCGGCTTAACGAATTAACGCGGCAGCTTGAGAACGCGCTGGAGAAGCTGGCTCAACAGGCTGAAGGTTTCGCGCGAGAAGGCGAACGCGCGGCCGCGGCTCATGCCGAACGAACGGCTGAGACGCAAAGACTCAATCAGCAAGTATCAGCCGCGCGCGAAAAACTCGGGCGACTAACGGCGGAGCGCGAGGCCGCAGTTAAGGCCGTAATTGAAGGCCACGAACGAGTCTCCGACACTGACGCTGAACAGAATCGTGTGCGCGACGAATACTCACGTTCGTTGCACCGTCTGGAAAGCTTCAAAGAACTGGATCAGCGGCGCGCTCATTATTCTCTAGCGGTGCAGGAGGCTTTTTCGGTTAATGAAACAGAAGACTTTCATTTGATCGGCACGTTGGCTGACACGATTCGGGTTGACGAGCGATGGGAACGTGCAGTCGAAGGCGCGTTTGGCTCTTCGCTCCAGTCAATTCTTGTTCCGACGCCTGACGATGCGATCCGCGCCGCGGATTGGTTGAAGAATAATCACGCCGGTCGAGCTACATTCTTGGTTACGGGGCTGCACGGAGGAAGCGAGGAAGTCGATCTAATGACCTGGAGCGGGATCGCGACCGGAACCAAACGTCAGCAATACATCCCGGTTGGAATCGATGGACCGCGCATTGGCGACATCCTAAACGCATCTCGTGAGTTGCTCGACGTGCTCGAACGAACGATGCCGGAGAGAATGAACGCGCGGATCGTGGATACGCTCGACGATGCTGTCGGATTGTCGCTGGCGACGAGCGATATGTTCGTGACAATCGAGGGCGACTGGGTCACGGGCGGGCAATTTGTTAACGCGGGCAACGGGCGGGCGCTGGAAGAAGGCGCGGGCCTACTGACTTTCAAACGGGAGCTGCGCGAGTTGGAATCCCATGTCAACGAGTTTGGCGCGCAACTCGCGGTTGCGGAAGTGGCAGTCAAGGATGCGCGCTCGCATCTTACCGGTCTCGAAGAATCGGTGATGTTGCTGAATGCTTCGATTGCGCGTGAAGAACGAGAGCTGTTAGCGCTCGAGATGACTGCGGGAACTCTGCAACAGGATGTGGAGCGAGCCGAGCGCCACATGCGCGTGGTTGCCGATGACAGTGGACGACTGCAACAGGAACGGCGCGAGTTGGAAGCCAAACGCGCGGAAACTCTGAGCGAAGCCGAAACCGCGGATACAAAGCGGCGCGCAACTCAGGAGAGAATCGAACAGACGGTCAGCGTGCTTGCCGGCATTCGACGCGATGCCGAGTTGGAGAGCGAACTGCTCAATCAGCAGCGAACCGAAGCCGCCGCTGCGGTCGAGCGACGGCGTTCGACCGCGTCGGATCTGCGCCGGCTGGAAACTGAGCGCGAGGAAGTCTCCTCGCGAACCGCGCGGCATCAACTGGAACTAACTGAAGCCGAAACGCGACTCGACGAACTGAAGAATTCAATCGCCGAAATCGATCGTCTCGCCGCGACCGTCGAGGAAGAAAAGTCGCGCGAAGAAAAACAGATTAGCGACGCCACGTCGCGATTGGCGGAAGCGCGCGAACGCGCTGATATTCTTGCCGAGGAACTCGCTGAGTTAAACCGGAAGGCCGCAATCGCCCGCGACGCCCGGGCTGCCATCGAAGTGCAACGCGCCGAAGCCCTCGCGCGCGTCAACTTTGTGCGCGAATCGTGCGCGAACGAATTGAATCAGAGTCTGGAAGAGATCGCTCGCGAGGTAACTCTCGATCATGAATTCGATCTCGAAACCGAACGAGTTCGGCTGGAAGAGCTACGCAACCGTCTGGAAAACTTTGGCGCCGTAAACATGATGGCGCTGGAAGAGCTTTCCGAAGCAGACGAGCGCCTCTCGTTTCTGACTGCCCAGCGCGACGACATCACAAGTGGAATTGCGGCTACTGAGGAAGCGCTGCGCGAAATCAAGCGGCGTTCGCGCGAACGCTTCCGCGACGCGTTTGAGAAGATCAATCAAAACTTCAGCGAATTGTTCCAGGAACTCTTCGGCGGCGGCCGTGGCGAGATGAGCTTGATTGACACGGACGACGAACTTGAATCCGGTATAGACATAATCGCGCAGCCACCGGGCAAGCGTCTGCAAAATGTGCTCCTCCTCTCTGGCGGTGAAAAAGCGATGGCCGCCCTGGCTTTGGTCCTGGGAATATTTCATTATCGGCCGTCTCCTTTCTGTTTGCTCGACGAGGTCGATGCGCCGCTCGACGAAGCGAACATCGGGCGTTTCACCGACAAAGTTGTTTCGATGGCGGCCGACACGCAGTTCATCGTCATCACGCATAATAAGCGCACGATGGAAACTGCGCGCGCGCTTTATGGCGTGACGATGGAAGAAGTGGGCGTGTCGAAGCTTGTCTCTGTCAAGTTCGAGTAGTCGCAGTCGCGCAATTTGCCAAGTTGCGCTCTCCCCAAGCATAATCCCGAAGGAATTCTAATGATTTCTCAGTGCAAACTCTGTGCTCCTCTGTGTCTCTGTGGTGAAAATTCGCTCGGACGGGCTCACCACAGAGACACAGATTTCGCCCAGAGTTTCACAGAGAAAGCGCTTATCTTCGCGGTACTGCTAATAGTGGGACTTACTACTCCCTCGTTCGCACAGAATCAAACAAAGCGCAACGACCGACCCCAACCGGCAAACTCAACTTCTACGCAGCGCGAAGAAAATAAGAAGCCTGCCGACCCGACACGCTACTCGTACGAATTCACCCAACCGGAGTTTGTTATCCGCCACATCGTGATCGAGCACGACGCCATCGGTCGCGGCAAGATTTCGTTCGAGCGAAAGGGCGAAGACACGCCAATTGTCGAGCCTATAGAACTATCGACCAGCGCACTCGGTCGTATCTTCGGTTTGTGGACGGACTTGCACTTCCTGGATTCGAACGAGAATTATCAGGCGTCGAAAAATTTTGCCCACCTCGGAACTTATAAGGTGGGAATGGACGATGGCAAGCGCCACCGGACCGCCGCATTCAATTGGAGCGACAACAAGCAAGCTTGGTCGCTGGCCAATGAGTACCGCCGCGTTTCCGATCAAGCGATCCTGATTTTTGAAATTAAGCTCGCGCGGGAAATGCAGCCATTGAACGCGCCACAACTCATGAACCAAATGGAAGCGTATCTGACGCGCGGCGATCTTTCAGATCCAAACCAACTGGTGCCGCTGCTGAGAGAGCTACGCACCGACGAACACATTCCGCTCATCGCCCGCAATCACGCCGACAGGTTGTTGAAGAAGATCGAGAAATGAAGACAGGCCGATTCTCGCCGCCTACAACTGATCCGTCGACTTGACACTATCAATTAGCTTGCAAAACTCAACCACCCGATTCTCGGCCCAGAAGCGATCTTCATTACACGATTTCCCGGATATGAATGCCACGTGTCCGCCGCGTTTCGGAGTGAGCAACAGCACGAAAGGATTTGCAACGATCGATGGATCGCGCAGCGCGGCGAATGGTACGAAGGGATCGTCTTCAGCGTGGACGATCAACGCCGGAATGCGTATGTGGCGAATCAAAGCTTGGGAGCTGGCTTTGGCGTAGTAGTCATCCGCATTGGCGAAACCGAAGGTGGGCGCGATGTAGTGTTCGTCAAACTGTCTGATGGTGCGGATGTCACGCAGCCCGTTCGGATTGTAGAATTCGGGAAAGAGTTTCTCTTTCACCCTGAGGCGCATCTTCAATCGCCCCAAAAACTCTCGATGGTAGATCCAGTTGCGGCGCCGCATGAGCGAATCACAACTCGCGCCCAGACTAATCGATGGTGAGACTGCGCTGATTCCTTTCAATTCCCGTGGCGGATCATCGCCATATTCGCCGGCCAGCTTCAGCACCTGATTTCCGCCCAGCGAAAATCCCAGGATGAAAATTCGCGAGAGCCGATCGCGATCGATCAATTCATCGATTACGCCGCGCACATCTTCGGACATGCCGCCGTGATAAAGCGTCGGCGTCAGATGCTCGGTCCCGCCGCAGTTGCGAATGTTGACGCGAATTACGTTGAAGCCGGAGCGAAAGGCTTTGTGCGCCGTGGTCAGCATGTATGGAGACGCGGTCGAGCCTTCCATGCCGTGCCACATGACAAGCGTGGGATGCTCGGCGCGGTTTATTTGCCAGCGACAACGCGCCAGCACGCGGCTTCCCAGCTCGACTTCGAACAGCCGTTCTTCGTCACCGGTGAGATCGCGCGCTCGCCCCGGCCACAGGTGGGCCCCGATAGTTTGCGCGTCGCCTTGTTTGAAAACCGGATGCGGAATGAAAGGCGTGATATCCAATTGCGTGGCAACGCTCGCGAGCAATGAACGGTAGTTTTCAGATGTGCGCGTGTCAATCGCCATTACTTGAATGTGATTACCACATCCACGGTTTGTTTCTCGTGATTAGGCTTTGTCTCAATTTCAACGTTCGGGCGGGAATTGCCGCCTGATCTCTGCGTGAGACTGCGGACAAAATCGCGCAGGGCGGTGTGATTGAAATCGTCGATGTAAGACTGATTAAAGACAGCATTGTTTCCGAGAGCCCACTTCGCTTTCAAGCTTTCGGCATCTTCCGCTGGTAATCCGTTGACGATCAAAGCGCCCATGAAATAGCGCGGGCCTTCCGTGATCTCGAAGCGGTAAGTCACCTGTTTAGTTGAATCGTCAAAGGTCGAAGCCTCCTTCGAGCGAACCGCGATGTATCCTCTGCTTGCGTAGGCACGGCGCAATTCCTTAATGCCTTTATCGATCTTGATACCGTCGGCAAGCTCGCCGGTTTTCATTCCCAGAGCCGTCGTCAAATCATCGGAGGTGAGAACTTTATTTCCGATCCACTCGGCTTTGTCCCACGAATAAGCCACGCCTTCATCGACTGGAATCGTCACCGCGACACCACTGGCACACGCCGTCGAATCGTCTACGCTCGCCGTTGGTTGCTGAAACTGGGCGCGCAGATGGCCTATTCGGCGGTACAACGGGAACAGAGTGTAGAGGGCAAATCCGCTGATGTCTTTTCGCGAATAATCAGTTTTAAGCAGGGCCTGCGCAGCTTTAATCAAACCTGTCTCAGGGATCGCGTCAGCTCCGGGAAAGTGCAGTGAACACACGGGAATCTTAACGCCTTTCACTGTGTACAGAAGTTCTACTTTGCCCGTCGCCGTATCGACGTAGGGAAGGAATTCCACTTGGCCGGGAATATTTTTCTGGCTCAATAAGCGCCGCAGCGCCGCGGCAATCTTATCCGCGGTGGCGCCGGCCTCGGGAGCGGTTCCGTCAAAGAAAGGCACGTCTTGCCTGATTGCTCTCGCAATTTCCTGCTCGCTGAACCAGACAAAGTTCTCAAAGACCACCGGAAGATTTCTCGCGGCCTCTTCAACTTCGAAGGTCACGACTGCCTCGTTGCCTTTGATACTCATGTGATAACCGAGTTTCTTGAATAAGCCCGAGTCCATCAGTTTTTGCGCCGCTGCGTCGATCGCGTCGCGTTTCGTGGTATCGCCGACTTTGAGGCCGCTGAGATCGATGACCTGTTGAGCCTTGAGACGCTTCAGACCTGTGATCTCCACACGACGCAGAGTGACTTGTTCCTGCGCGTGGCAGTTTGCACCGGCTATGATCAGGAGCACGATTGAGATTGCGTGGCGGGCTATTTGTTCGATGTCGTAATGCCGAATACCCATGGTATCGTCCTTGCTCATTGGTTGACGGAGGAGTTGCGTGTGAAGCATCTTCCAGTCCGTGATGATTCTATATTGTACATGTTTGAAGAAACGACTCAGAAGCGCAGTGCATAAGAATTTCTGGTTGTCTCCCTCTCCCTTTGGGAGAGGGCCCGGGGTGAGGGCCTAGCTGAGAGAAAATAGGAAACTGCTTCCTTTTGTTCTCAGGGATCCCTTGGTTGAGAAGAGAACCACACGGTGCGGCATAGCTAGACCCTCTCCCCGCCCCTCTCCCAAAGGGAGAGGGAGATTCATCTGGAGTTATCTGTCAAACTTTTCAAACATTGGTAGAGGCCACTCATGGGTGATCAGACACAGCCACGCAACAAGCAAGAGTTCATCATCGCGGAATGGCATCGTCTGGGAGGCAAGGCGATTGGCCGGAAGGAATTGCGCAGAATTCAGGAGGCTCTCCACGAAGAGTTTGGAGAGGGCGGCGTCGAAAGCCCGGCCAGAATTGCCCGCGTGCTGGCCGATGAAGGCGCCGAATTAAGACATCCTGAAGTAATCGAGCTCGATGCGAAATGGCGCGAAGAGAAAATTGAGAAAGAGGCGTCGAAGTTCTTAGGTCTCGAGCGATTCCTGGATGCAAAGCCAGTGCGTCTCCAAGAAGCCGAATCGCTGATCAAGAAACTCGAGCAGACACGGCAAGGCTCCGAGCGCGATGAAGACAAGGTGAATGTGCAGCGTTTGCGAGAGATTGCTATCAACGCCAGACAAGCGGCGGAATTGCTCGCTAACGATTCAACTCTCAATCAAAAACAATGTAACGAGCAGACTGAGATCGCCCAATGGCTGTCGGTGTGGCTGCAAACTCCAACCCTGTTTGACGATTGGTTGGATCTTCGTCGTCGCTCGCCAGATTTCCGCAAGAACTTCTCAACGGAAAAATCCTCGTAATTTCCGATCGCCCGATGACTACCGGAATACTACTTGCTGGCAATTTATTCAGAGAACACGAAAAACAGTTTTCAGTGCGGAGACAAGGAATACGAAACTGAGATTTAGGCTCCGCCTACTAAAGGAGGTCTTTTATGAACTGGAAAATTGGGACATTAAAACGAGCAGTACAAGCGACCTTTCTAGGTTTGTCGCTGGTATTGGGACTTGCCATGACAGCGAGTGCGCAGAATCCTTATTGGTACGACCGTAATCGCGATTCCTTGAAACGTCACCAGAAGGAAGAGCAGCGCGAGCTTAAGTATCACCAACGTATGGAGCGCGAAGAGTTTGGAAACAACAAGACTCTGAAGCGCCATCAGAAAGAAGAACAGCGCGAGTTGAAGCGCCATCAAAAACACGAGAAGCGTTACGACGACCTACGCTAATGGAGACCGCAATTAACGGTTGATGAAGTAAATTACAAACGGTTTCCATGTCGAGACTCAGGCGTGGATCCTGGGATCAGCACCGAGCGGATGCTTCTGCTGATACGCGTGAGCCATACGAAGCAGACTTGCTTCGCTCCAGTAAGGTCCGAGCAGTTGCATTCCAATCGGCAGGCCTTCGGATGAAAGGCCGCAAGGAACGCTGATGCCTGGCACTCCAGCGAGATTCGCGGTTACGGTGTAAACATCATTGAGGTACATCGCCAGCGGATCGTCAACCTTTTCGCCAAATCGAAACGCGGGCGTAGGAGCAGTCGGTGTCAAAACGGCATCGCATTTCTCAAATGCCTGCAAGAAATCCTGGCGGATTAACGTTCGAACTTTCTGCGCCTTGAGATAATAAGCGTCGTAGTATCCGGCCGAAAGGACATACGTGCCGAGCATGATTCGCCGCTTCACTTCCGGGCCAAAGCCTTCATCGCGTGTTTTGCGATACATGTCGCGCAGCGCGGGCGCTTCTTCGGCACGAAATCCGTAGCGCACTCCGTCGTAACGCGCCAGGTTCGACGAAGCTTCGGCGGTCGCGATCATGTAGTAAACCGCAATGGCGTATTTCGCGTGGGGCAGATCGACGTCGACTATCTCTGCGCCCAGATCGCGATAGGCGTCAATCGCTGTTTCGATCGACGCGCGGACTTCGCTGTCAAGACCTTCGCCCAGAAGCGCGCGAGAAACTCCGATGCGTTGTCCCTTGATGTCTTGTTCAACTTCGCGCGAGTAATCGGGCACAGCCACATCGGCGGTCGTAGCATCGTGACGATCGCGTCCGGCAATAACTTGCAACACGGCGGCCGCATCGCTTGCGCTGCGCGCGAACACTCCAATTTGATCGAGAGACGAGCCAAACGCGACCAAACCATAGCGCGAAACTCGGCCATACGTCGGTTTCAATCCGATCACACCGCACAACGAGGCCGGCTGGCGCACTGAGCCGCCGGTATCAGAGCCGAGCGCGACCGGAACAATGCCCGCCGCCACCGCCGCCGCAGAACCTCCCGACGAACCGCCCGGCACGCGTGACGTGTCCCACGGATTCTTAACCGGCCCAAACGCTGAGTTTTCATTGGACGATCCCATCGCGAATTCATCGCAGTTCGTCTTGCCGATGATGATCGCGCCCGCGTCTAGTAATCTCTCGATCGCCGTCGCGTCATAGGGCGGGTGATAAGGACCGAGGATGCGCGAGCCGCAGGAGGTTTGCATACCGCGGACGCAGATGTTGTCTTTGATGGCAATCGGCACGCCTGACAACGATGGGAGTTCGTCAGCCTTCGCCCGAGACTTGATCTTCGCGTCAATCGCGTCCGCACGCTTCAACGCACCGACTCGATCGATTTCGAGAAAGGCGTTGAGCGTGTCATTCAGCTTCTGGGCTGCCTGAAGAGCAGAATCGGTGAATTCTCGTGCGGTTGACTCGCCACTGACGAGGCTGCTTCGCATCTGCCAGATATTGCGATTCGCGAAGTTCATTATGCGATATTGACGAGTGTCATGAAGCGACTCATGGTTGAGTAACTGATGGTGCGACTTCGTTCCCAAATTCAAGAACCCAGTCACGCTGTTCTTGCGTTTCGGGTACCGGCAGACCGCGAGCGCGGCCCACAATTTCGAAGGCTTTGGCCGCGTTCATGCCGGACATCAGCAGAAGGCTGATGGCGATCATTCCTGATCGCCCGATTCCTTGACGACAATGAATACCCACGCTCTTTCCGCCGTTAAGCAGTTGTTCTAACCTGCTCAAAAATTCCAGGGTATGCGCGCGCGAAGATGGCACCCCCAAGTCTGTGATTGGTAAGGAGAAAAATTGCAAGCCTTGTTTTTCGCAGGTGGTTTTCTCCGCGGACAAGTCAAACCCCGCTTCCTCTTCTTTCGTAAGCAGGGAGACTATGACATCGACGCCCCCATTCTTCCACGCCCGAACATCATCTTCGAGCCAGTCACCTCCGCGGGGCCGAGAAGTAACAGCCAAAGTTCCTCTCCACGGCCCGTTGATTCGGTAAGTACTCATATCACTGACAATCGAACGCTTATCTCTTTCTGCGAATGATCTCGCGCGGCAGGATATCTACATCAACACCCCGATCTTGCGGATTTTGACTCGATGATGACCGTCCAACATCGTACCATCCGCGCGAACTTTGAGCGAACCAGGTTGTCCTGGCTTCAAAGATTCGATTAACTCATCGCTCGCGAGCATTCTGAATACTTCAAGCTTAGTTATGACTATCGAATCTCCGCTGTGCAAAGGTTTGAGCTTGGGAGGTTTCATCACAAAGGCCTACAAAACCTTCGGCACGCGAAAATGTCCCGATGCCGGATCGGGCGCCTGATCGAGAGCGATCTGCTGGCCTAATGAAGGCTGCACCTCGTCAGCCCGCGAAGATTCGGTGCGCTCGCCTTCCGGCGTCAATCCGCCAAGCGCGGGAGCGATCGTGCTGGTGTCGATCTCGCTCAGTTGCTCGACGTAGCTGACAATCTCGGCGATCTGTGGCGCAAAGATGCGGCGCTCTTCGTCGGTGATCTCAAGATGCGCAAGGTGCGCGACTTTTTCGATGTCAGATTCGGTGATAGGCATAGGCGATTCTGGATTTCGGATTTCGGATTGCGGATCTTAGCCAGTCTGCGTCCTTGACTCGCGACGCTCAATACAATTCTCAGCAGCGCGTATGAAACGATCGCGCAGATCGGGAT
>WNFT01005871.1_pt1 | contig 10790 bp, 10 predicted proteins | sample 5400191 | NCBI WGS metagenome assembly WNFT01 (sample SAMN13153359, study PRJNA577476) | soil metagenome | isolation source: 80 cm saprolite under Madrone tree | place: USA:California | collected 2016-06-14
AGCGGCTATTCGGTAACTGGGAAATGAACTGGGTCGGATTCAACTATGCTCGCGACTTCACGCTGCCGGGACAACAACATGGGCCGATCGGCTTCCTGATGTATCCTTATGCAGAGACCACGCACGGCTATAAGGATTCTCTCGATCCGGAGGCCTTTTCCTACACAATCACGTCAACGGAGATCGGGTGAGGCCGCGAAGGCTTGCCGCGTCATCCGAGTTATCACGCAGCAGACAGCGGCGGCGCCGGTCGAGACAGAAGCCGCCGAGCCGTACGACACCGGCGCCGGCAGCCTCCGCCGTATTTTCGCCTTCCGTGCCGCGACCAAGCGAGTGAGCAGTCTCGGAGGGTAAAACTTCGGGTTAGGCTTTCCCTGGGGTTTGCAATTTTTTGCAAATTTTTAGACTGGCTTTGCAGACGCCGCTGATTCTCAAAGGTCATTCGGTCCGGTTCCAATACCCGGTGGTACGCCACTTCTCCGCGGCTCGTTTCACGTGTTTGCTCCGGGCCCGCCCAAGCTCAATATCGATCCGATCGATGCGGAGCCAATCACGATCAACAACTTTGAGGGCTTTGTCGGCCTTACCTACGTCAGCGGGATGGTGACGCAAACGAACACCAGGACCGGCGAGATACTGCGGCTCCCATTCATAAACTCAGATATGCGGTTCATGACAGGCAAATTCCGGGGCACGGACGGGGATATCCATAAGGGGACATTCGCCTTAGTCTGAGTGGACGTCTATCAGCTCCGTGCGGGCGATCAGACACCGACTCAAATCCATGACCTCAATCCGAGTACCTTTCCACCAGTAGGCCTGTTTTGGACGATCGAGCTACCTGAGGAGAGCGTCGAGGTCCGGTTAGAAAAAGGGAGGGCGTCCTTGCAGGCGTCCGACGTGCCGGTCTTCGATTACGGCACTCTTGGCAATGCTTTGTTCGGCCCGGTTCCGTCGCCTTTGCCGACGGGATCGGTGTCGTTCAGGGTGGTCTGGAGCGGCGTGCAGCAAAGGGTTAATATTCGCAACACCGACCCCGTATACGGCGGCTTCGCGGGCGAATTCATCCGCAACAAGGCGCAGATGGAATGGACCGCGACAGTGGGTGACTACACGTTCGTGTCGGACCCGCTGACGACATCGTCCAGCGTGTTTGCTGAAATAGGTCACGAACGGAACGGTTCGTTCTTCCCGGAGGGGTAGCCGGCGCAATGGGAAGGATCAGCCCCGCAGCGCGCGCAAGATTAGCTGCGGCGTGGCGGGGCCGGTGAGATTGGTGATGCCGAGCGGGGCGAGGGCGTCGAGGATCTCGGGTGCCGCCCGGCCGGTATTGTCCCCGGCCGGTATTGTCGCTGCGAAAATCAATCATTCGCTTCCTCTCTACGCCGAAGCGCCGCTACTTTTCCGGCACCCCGGCCCTGCGCAGGCCCTCGACAAAGCGCGCAGCCATGTCGCCGGTGTAACCCGTATCCTGCCGCTCCCGCGCCAGTGAATAGTTGGGGGCGAGACGACGGAGCGCGGCCAACGCTTCGGTCGCCAAGGCGAGATCGCCGTTCATTGCCGCCGCCACCAGGGTGTGCCGGGCGTTGAGATATTTGGGGCGCCGTTCGATCACCCTCCTTGCCCACGCGACGGATTCGGCGTAGCGCCCGGCGGCGAACAGGGCAATCGCCATGGCCGAAGTCGGGTGGAAGCTGAGGAACAAGTCGCCGGGCGTCAATCGCAGCGCGCGCTCGATGCTTTCGATGGCGGCATCCCCTTTGCCTTGGGCGGCGAGCGACAGGCCGAGAAACGAATGAGCGAGAGCAAAGTTGGGATTCAACGCCACCGCGCGGCGGAAGGCGCGCTGCCCCGATGAATGATCGCGCCAATGCGCGCGACCCATAGCGAAATGAGACCAGGGATCTTGCTCGTCGAGCGCGATTGCCGTTCGGGCTTCGCCCATTGCCTCCGGTATGGCCTCTTCGGTGCAGCCTAGATAATGGGCGCGCCACAAGATCGCCCAGGAGAGCAGGCTGTGCGCTTGGGCATAGTTCGGCGCGAGCGCGATCGCGCGGCGGCAGAGCTCTTCGGCTGCTGTGGTGTCGGCGATCGTGCCTTGGGACATGTGCGTGAGGGCTCGGACGACGCATTCCCAGGCATCGAGGCTCTCGGGCGGTTTGCGCCGGCTGCGGAAATCCTCAGCCGCATAGAGCGGCGGCTCGATGGCCGCCACGACCCGCTCGGTGATCTCATCCTGTATCGCGAAAATGTCGGCGAGCTCGCGATCGTAGCGCTCGGCCCAGATGTGGTTGCCGGTGTCGGTTTCGACGAGCTGCGCGCTGACGCGAAGGCGGCTCTCGGATTTGCGCACGCTGCCCTCGAGCAGATAGCGCACGCCGAGCTCGCGGCCGACCTGCTTCACATCGACGGCCCGGCTCTTGTAAGTAAAGGTGGAGTTGCGGGCGATAACGAAGAACCACCGCACCTTCGAGAGTGCCGTGACGATCTCTTCGACCATGCCGTCGGCGAAATATTCCTGTTCCGGGTCGCCCGACATGTTCTCGAACGGCAGTACGGCGATTGAGGGCTTCTCCGGGAGCGGCGGGCCAGGCGCTGCCGGGCTCCTGGCGGTTACCGCGACGGTAAAGCGGTAGCCGCGCCCGATTACCGTCTGGATGCAGCTGTCGCGTCTGCCCTGATCGAGGATACGGCGGAGTGCCGACACCTGAACCGTCAGATTGCCTTCTTCGACCGCCATCCCCTGCCAGACGGCCTCGATAATCTCGTATTTCGAGACGAGCTGTCCCTGTCGCTCCACGAGCAGCCGCAGCAGATCGAGGGCGCGCGAGCCGAGCGCGACCGGTTCGGCCGATCCCGCTTGTCCAATCCGAAACAGTCCGCCGCGATCGAGGCGGAACTCCTCGAAAACGAAAACACCAGCCGAAGCGGACCCTTCCATGCGCGCATCCGGCAAAGTTCGACGGGAGCCTCCGTATCCCGAGTTTACCAGCGGAAATCGGCGGCTGAAACGCCCGCCTTTGGAATCTTTTGGACCGATTTGGACGGTTTTGGACCGCTCTCGTCGCGCCTTCCCGCAAAGGCGTCCTACGGTCCCTCGGCAAGCGGCAATCCTGCCGCGCGCGACAAGGGAGGGACGCTGACATGAGACAAATGGCAGCCGCGGCTGCGCTCGCGATGTCGATCGCCACGGCCGGAGCCGCGCAGGCGGCCGACGGCGTGACAGTTTTCTCCGACGGGCCCAACCACCAAGGCTTCAACGACCCGCGCGGCGTTAAGTTTGGTCCGGACGGCTACCTCTACGTGGCCGAAGCCGGGCTCGGCGGGACCAACTCCACCGCCGGCCAATGCGCGCAAGTGCCCGGACCTCCCGGACCGTACAAGGGCGGTTTTACCGCGCGAATATCGAAGGTCAGCCCGCACGGCACGGTGACCACCGTTGTGAACGGGCTACCCTCCGCGATCAACGTCAACAATGCGATAGAAGGGGTGTCGGACGTCGCCTTCGTCGATGACGAGCTCTACGCGCTTGTCGCCGGCGGCGGCTGTTCCCACGGAATTTCCGATCCCAAATTCCCCGCTGGCGGGTACCGGATTGATCGGGCTCATGGGACGGCCAAATTGGTGGCGAACCTCAGCGCGTTCTTTGCGGCGCATCCGGTAGCACACCCGGATCTCGACGATTTTGAACCGGACGGGACGCTGTTCAGCATGATTGCCGTGCACGAAAAGCTTTACGCGATTGAGCCCAACCAAGGCCGCTTGCTGGAGATCGATCCCGAGAATGGCCAGGTTCGCCAACTTACGGATCTTTCTGCTGACCCGTGGATCGGGCCCACGGCGCTGGCCTACGACGGGATCTTCCGGGTCGGCACGCTCAGCCCGTTCCCATATACACAGGGTGCTGCCAAGATCTTCGGGATTACCAAGCGCGGCAAGATCGTCGATACAGACGGCGGCTTCAGCACGGTCACCGGGCTCGCGGTGAGCCCGCACCACCGGCTTTACGTGTTGGAATTTACCACCGCAGTTCCGCCCGGCCCGCCGGCGATACGGGCCGGAAAACTGGTGCTCGCCAAGGATGAGGGTGAGATCGAGGAGATCTTGACGGGGCTGACGTTTCCTGTGGGCAACATGACCTTTGGACGTGATGGCGCTCTCTACCTGTCGAACTACAGTTCCTTTTCCGGGAGATCATGGCACAAGGGGGAAATCCTCCGGGTCGAGGTGCCGTGGGACGAAGATTAGACGACGTGGCCGCCCCCTTGCACCGGCCGGACCCCTAACCTATATATCAGTTTAGTATCATAATGTCAATTATCAAATCCGCTTTCATGATAGATACACAAGCAAGGCCGTGTGTCGAATTCCGCTGCCGCTTCCCTGCCGACCTCGGACAATTCCGCTGCCGGCCGGGTCGGACAAATCATACCCAAGCCGCTGATTTTACGAAGGGTTTCGGCGTTGAGAGGGGGCTTTTTGGCGGCTGAGAGGTGTTTTCTCCCTGCTATCAGGGAGATGATGCCGCTACGCCTGCTTGGCCTCGATGATCGAGCGGCGGATGGCGCGGGTGCGGGTGAAGAGATCCTGCAATTTGTCGCCTTCGCCCCAGCGGATCGCGCGCTGCAGGGCGGTCAGGTCTTCGTTGAAGCGCTGCAGGATCTCGAGCACCGCTTCCCGGTTGTTGAGAAAGATGTCGCGCCACATCACCGGGTCGGAGGCGGCGATCCGGGTGAAGTCGCGAAAACCGCTGGCCGAGAACTCGATGACCTCGGATTTGAGGCTGTCCTCGAGGTCGGTTGCTGTGCCGACGATCGTATAGGCGATCAGATGCGGCAGGTGCGAGGTCACCGCCAGCACCCGGTCATGATGGTCCGCACTCATCGTCACGACCCGCATGCCCGCCCGCTCCCACATCCGGGTGACCTCAGCCACCGCCTCGGGTGCCGTCTCGGGCGGCGGGGTCAGGATGCACCAGCGCCCGCGAAACAATTCCGCGAAGCCCGCTTCGGGCCCGGAATGCTCGGTCCCCGCAACCGGATGGCCGGGAACAAAGTGCACGCCTTCCGGCACATGCGGTTGCAGATCGCGGATCACCGCCTCTTTGACCGAGCCGACATCGGTCAGGATCGCACCGCGCCGCAGCGCCGGGGCGATCTGCCGTCCGATCTCGGCATAGGCCGAGAGCGGTGTGGCGACCACCACGAGATCTGCACCCTCGGCCGCCCTCGCGGGATCGTCGGTGGTCTCGTCCGCGAGATCGAGCCGCCGCACCGCCGCCAGCGTCTCCGCGCGGCGGGCGCAGGCGACGATCGTTGTCGCCGGGGTGTCGCGGCGCAAGACCCGCGCCAGCGAGGAGCCGATCAGCCCGATCCCGATCAACGCCACGCGGTCGAACAATGTCTCGCTCATCGCGCCGAAATGAACTCAGCGAGCGTGTCTGCCACCCGTTCCATCTCCTCGCCGGTGCCGATCGTGATCCTCAGACATTGCGGCAGGCCGTAGCCTCCCATCTGTCGAACCAAAATGCCGCGGGACTGGAGGAAGGCAAAGGCCGCATCGGCGTTCTTGCTCGGGCTGTCGGGAAAGCGGGCGAGGACGAAGTTGGCCACGCTCGGGGTGAGCGGGATCCCGAGCGCTGTGAGCCGTTCAGAAAACCAGCCGACCCAGCGCTCGTTGTGGGCGCGGGCGCGCTCGAGCGCCGCGACGTCCTCGACCGCGGCCACGCCGGCGGCGAGTGCGGGGGCCGTCACGTTGAAGGGTCCCCGCATGCGGTTCAGAACGTCGGCGATCACCGGTGGGCAATAGGCCCAGCCGAGACGCAGCCCGGCGAGCGCGTAAATCTTCGAGAAGGTGCGCAGCATCACGACATTATCCGCCCGATCGACGAGCGCCACCCCGGCCTCGTAGTCGTTGCGGTTGACGAACTCGGCGTAGGCGGCGTCGATCGCGAGCACGACATTGGGGGGCAGGCCGGCGTGCAGCCGCGCCATCTCCGCGGCGGCGAGATAGGTTCCGGTCGGGTTGTTCGGGTTGGCGATGAAGACCAGGCGGGTGCGTTCGGTAACCCGCTCCAACAGCGCCTCGACATCGGTGGTGAGCTCGCGTTCGGGAGCAGCGACCGGGGTGGCGCCGACCGTCTGCGCGCCGATCGGATACATCAAGAAGCCATGGCGGCTGTAGAGCACCTCCTCCCCAGGGCCCGCATAAGAGCGCAGCAGGAGCGCAATGAGCTCGTCCGAGCCGGCGCCGCAGACGATGCGCGCCGGATCGAGCCCGTGGCGCCGCGCGAGCGCCTGGCGCAGCTCTTCGGCGCCGCCGTCCGGGTAACGGTGGATCTCGCCGGCGAGCGCGCGATAGGCGGCGACCGCCTTGGCGCTCGGCCCGAGGGCGCTTTCGTTCGAAGCAAGCCGGATCGGCCGCTCGACGCCGACGATTTTCGCCTCGCCGCCGACATAGGGAGCGATGTCGAGGACGCCTGGGCGGGGTGTGGGACCGGGCGCGGTCGTCACGGGCTCAAGCTTCCGCCGCAGCCGATCCCGCGCGAGCGCCATCGGCCAGCGCGACCGGGGGAAGCGGCAGCGCGTAACCGCCGAACGGCAGCATCCGGTGGAGCGCGTCGCCGAGCTGCGCACGGAAGCTGTCGAGCCGCGGGTCCGAGATCCGCACGAAGCCGTCGATTTCGATCAGGTTGACGGCACCCCCGACATGCTCGCAGGAGGCAAAGAAGGTGCAATTCAGCTCCAGCGACGAGAGAATGCGGAAGATCCGGCCGCGGCTGATGTCCGCCGCCGTTTCCGTCGCCAGGAGCGTGCGATCCGCCCCAGTCTCCTGCTGCAGCCCGCGACCGATCGCGAGCGCATCGGCGCCGTCGCTGCGGGCGTTGCCGCGAGCGCCGAACGGCAGGCGCGCGACGACCCGCGGGGCACCTTCATCCTGGGACACGAGTTGACGCCACCAAGGATCAGCCTCGCCCTCCTGCGGCATCGGCAGCACGCCGATCGAGGCTTGGCCCTCGGTGACCGCGCGGATTACCTGACCGGCCGAGCGATAGGCCGACATCGGTGTGCTGCTGCCGTAGTGGTCGCGCGCCAGATCCCAAAAGCCCTGCGCTTCGGTCGGTGCAAAGACCGCGACGGCAAACGGCGATTGCAGCCTTACCGTCGCCGCGAGCATCTCGCGCCACATCCGAACGAGGGTTGCCACGGGAAGATGCCCGTGGTGTCGACCGACAAGGCGGCGGATGATCTCAGCCTCCCGGGCCGGCTGGAAAGCGGCGAGTCGGCCGTCCTGCTTGCTTGCCGCCACCATTGTGATGATCTCCACTCGTTCGATCAAAAGGTCGTGCACCTTGTCATCGATCTCATCGAGGCGATGGCGCAACTCTGCGAGATCGGACGGGGTGGCGGGCATGGTCTGGTTTGCTCAAAGGGGGTTGATAGTACTAGAGACGGGACCGGGTGAAATCAAAGAAAACGTTGACATGGCTCATCTCAGATCCCTACGTAGCGCCCCCAAGTCGAGAACCGGGGACCGCGTTTTACGAGGCGCGGTCGGCCGCCCTGCAACCGCCTCGGTCTAGATGTCGACATTGATCTCGCAGCGCCTGCGGTCACGACCTGACCAGGAGTGGCCCGGCCATCGTCTGCTTGTGCACGAGCCGTTGCGGCTCGACTGCGGGGTCGATTTCGGCCCGTTTACGATCGCGTATCAGACCTACGGCAAACTCAACCCGGATCGCACGAACGCCATCCTGGTCTGCCACGCGCTGACCGGCGACCAATATGTCGCCGATCCCCATCCGATCACCGATAAGCCGGGCTGGTGGGAAACGATGGTCGGCCCCGGCCTGGTACTCGACACTGAGCGGTACTTCATCATCTGCGCCAACGTGCTCGGCGGGTGCATGGGGACGACCGGTCCCCAGGACATCAATCCCGCGACCGGCGACCCTTGGGCGTTGTCGTTTCCGGTGATCACCGTGCGCGACATGGTCCGCGCCCAGAAGCGGCTGCTCGATCATCTCGGGATCGACAGCCTGTTTTGCGTGACCGGCGGGTCGATGGGCGGCATGCAGGTGTTGCAGTGGGCGGCGAGCTATCCGGAATGCGTGTTTGCCGCCGTGCCGATCGCGGCCGCGGCGCGCCACTCTGCCCAGAACATCGCCTTCCACGAGGTCGGGCGCCAGGCGATCATGGCCGACCCGGAATGGTCCGGTGGACGTTATCTCAGCCTTGGTCGGCGGCCCGTCCGCGGCCTCGCGGTCGCCCGCATGGCAGCCCACATCACTTATCTTTCGGAGCCGGCGCTGCACCGCAAGTTCGGGCGCAATCTGCAGGATCGCCGCGCCGTTACCTATGGCTTCGAGGCCGACTTCCAGGTCGAAAGCTATCTGCGCCACCAGGGCAGCACTTTTGTCGACCGCTTCGACGCGAACTCGTATCTTTATATTACCCGGGCGATGGATTACTTCGATCTCGCCGCCGAGCATGGGGGATCGCTGGCGAACGCCTTCAAGGGCACGCCTTCGCGCTTTTGCATCATCTCTTTCACCAGCGACTGGCTGTTCCCGACATCCGAGAGTCGCGAGCTGGTCCATGCGCTGAACGCCGTGGCGGCCAATGTCAGCTTTGTCGAGATCGAGACCGACAACGGGCATGACGCGTTCCTGCTGCATGAGCCGGAGCTGTTCGAGACCCTACGCGGTTTTTTGACCGGTTGCGCCGAGCACCGCGGGCTGACCCGATCGTGGTGACGGCGGTTCCGAATGGCGGCGCCGCGCTGAGATCGGGTGCGGTTGAAGCGCACCCATCGGTCGGGGGCGGTGCGGGTCCCGAGCTCCGCCGCGATCTGAAGCTCATCGCCGAGATGATCGAGCCCGGCGCGCGCGTGCTGGACATCGGCTGCGGCGACGGCGCGCTGCTCGCCTATCTCGTCCGCCACAAGGGGGTCGACGGCCGCGGCATGGAGCTGAGCCAATCGGGTGTGAACGCCTGTGTCGGTCACGGGCTTTCGGTCATTCAGGGTGATGCCGATCGGGATCTCGCCGCCTATCCTACCGGCGCCTTCGACGTCGTCGTGCTGAGTCAAACCCTACAGGCCACGCGAGAGCCGCGAAAGGTGCTCGAGACGCTCGTCCGCATCGGCCGGCGCGCGATCGTCTCGTTCCCGAATTTCGGCTTTTGGCGGATCCGGCTGCACCTCATGTTTCGTGGCCGGATGCCGATGTCGCATCTCCTGATGCATCCGTGGTACGATACGCCCAACATTCATCTCTGCACGATCCGCGACTTCGTGGCGATGTGCGACGAGATCGGCGTGGGCGTCGAGCGCAGCCTCACCCTTGACCGCCACGGCCAACCCTATTCGCTGGATCCGCACGGGAGCCTGGCAAATCTGCTCGCCGAGCAAAGCGTCTTTGTTCTTTCGGAGCGCCGCGGCTGAGCCCTCCGGATCTCAGCTCGGCTGGGAAGCGACCTATAAATCGCGGGTGCGGCGCGCCATCGCGTCTTCCCACAGGTTGGCGCGGTCGTCATCGAAGATCAGCCTCGGCTCGGCGGGCGTGGTGAACCAGTCGCGGCGGGCGAGTTCGCCCTCGATCTGACCCGGTCCCCAGCCCGCGTAGCCGAGCGCAAAGAGGCTCTTCACCGGGCCCCGATTGTGCCCGATGTCGCGCAAAACTTGTCGGTTCGCTGTCATCGCCACGCGCCCGTCGACATCGAGGGTCTCGTCGAGACGATATTCGGTGCTGTGGACGACAAAGCCGAGCTCCTGCTGCACCGGCCCGCCGGAAAATATCCGCAGGTTCCCAGAAATTCCCGAGACGTCCTCGCCGGCCCCCTCCAGCAAGTTCGCGATCGAACTCTCGCCGACCGGTCTGTTGATGACGATCCCGAAAGCACCCTGCTTGTCGTGCCGCACCATCAGGATGACGGTGTGCGAGAAGCGGGGATCGCCGATCGTCGGCGCGGCGATCAGCAGCTGCCCGGTGAGCGAGGCAATCTCGGGCAGGTCGGCCGCCACGGGCCCGAGCAGCATCGCCGCCGCGAACATCGCTGCAGCCGGAAACGAGCGGAAGATCGTGGTGCGCCGGGAGGGCATGCCGTCACTCGCACAAGGCAGGGGTAACTTACATCGCCGGTCCCGGAAAGCGATGCTAATATCCCTTCGCCGCAAGCAGGGGGAGCGCCCATGCCGAAAGAGTCCTGGGTCATCACAACGGCGGTCGGGACCGGCGAGCGAGGGTTCGGCGGGGACGGCGGGCCGGCCGAGCGAGCCCTGTTGAACGGGCCCTTCGATGTCGGCTTCGACCCCGCGGGCAATCTCTATTTTTCCGACACGTTCAATCACCGGATCCGGCGGGTCGGCGCGCCTACTGGGAACATCACCACTTGCGCCGGCTCAGGCGAGGCCGGCTACTCCGGTGATGGCGGTCCGGCGACGCAGGCCCGGCTGAATGAGCCCTACGGCATCGCGGTCGACAAGGCGGGCAACGTCTATGTCGCCGACCGGCATAACCACTGCGTCCGCCGGATCGACAGCGCCTCGGGCGTGATCACGACCTTGGCCGGAAACGGCCCTGCGGGGTTCAGCGGCGACGGTGGGCCCGGGCCGCAAGCGGGAATGGTCGAGCCGAACGGCTTGGCGCTCGACTCGACGCAACGGCGGTTATTCGTTGCCGATGTGGCCGACCACCGCGTGCGCGTCGTCGATCTCGTCTCCGGCACGATCTCGACCTTCGCCGGCACCGGCGAGGCGCAGCACAGCGGCGACGGCGGCCCGGCGAGCCG
>WNFT01012297.1_pt1 | contig 10789 bp, 8 predicted proteins | sample 5400191 | NCBI WGS metagenome assembly WNFT01 (sample SAMN13153359, study PRJNA577476) | soil metagenome | isolation source: 80 cm saprolite under Madrone tree | place: USA:California | collected 2016-06-14
GAACGTCTTCACGTTCGATATCGCGCGGCCGATTGCCGAGAGTACCCCGCCACGGCTGTTCAGTCCGCGAACGTGACTGCCGGCAACGCCGATCAGCGCTGATTCGACAGGAATGCCGGAAACGCCTTCGGCTTCTTCGACGGCGCGGCGAATGGAGCTGACGGTGGAATCGAGATTAACGATGGAACCTTTGCGCAAGCCTTTTGATTCGGCCGCGCCGAGCGCGAGGAACTTCACTTGCTCGTCGGCAAGCTCTGCGATGAGAACACAGGTTTTGCTGCTACCGATGTCCAGACCGACAAGATATTTGTCCTTCTTCGACAAGCCTCAGCTCCTCAGTTCAAGATGCACAAACTCATTTGCGCGCGTGCTTCGCGCTTTCACTTGCGCACGCTTGCGCAGGAACCCGAAGTGTCCGGATTCAAGACCGGCAAGCGGTAGCGCAAGTCAATCGACTGCACGCAGCCGTTTTCCGCCTGCCACACGGCAAAATTCTGCACGACGGTGCCATACCTCGCGGCAAAATCATTCTGGTTAAAAAATAAGGTGACGGCCTGAGTGGATTTGGCACCTGGAATTCCCGCCATGACAACGCGCAGTTCCTTGGGATTTGAAAGATCGACTTCGCTCACCTGATCGGAGGAGTGCGGATGGGCCATATCGATGGCGCGAATAAATTCCTGATAGTTCGTCATGCGCTTCTGGCGTTCGCCGCGAGGCATGCTGTCCGTGAGGCCGGTAACGATCGGAAAACGTAAATCATCGCCATGCTGGCGATCGAGAATTACACCGAATTCGTCAATGAGAGCGAGCTCGCTACCATTTCGGACGAACGCGATTGGTGTGCGCTCAGAAATATCGATGCGGATGCGGTTAGGCAGGACGCGCTGCACGCTCGCTGATTGTACCCAGGAGATTTGCTCCACTTCGCTGCGACGTGCATCGAGCGGAATGCGCAAGACGCTGCGGCCACGATCTTTGTAAAAAGGAGCCAGTACCGCTTCGCGCGAGACGATGTGGTTGCCGGTGACTTCAACTTGCTCTGGCTTGAGCAAAAGAACTTTCGGGGAGTGCAGAAGAAAATCGCCTGCGACATAAGCGACCACACCACAACCAGCGGCGATGACCAGCCAACCGAACATCGTGCGATAGCGTGAAAGATTTTTGCCGCCGAATTTCTTGCGCCGAATCTCGACAGGTTTCTGCCGGCGGAGATAGCGCGGCTCGTCATTTTCGACAAGCTCCGGCCGGTACGATTCCCCGTCGGCAACGGCGGCGTTTTTACGTATGGCCTTCACGCGTTCCACACCACAACCTCGTTTTCGAGTTTCACACCAAAAGCATTTTCGACGCGTCCGCGGACGTCAGAGATCAAAGTGAGCATGTCTTTTGCCGAGGCCCGGCCCGCGTTGACGAAGAAATTCGCGTGGCGGTCGCTGACTTTGGCGTCGCCGACGCTCAGACCCTTCAGGCCAAGCTCGTCAATCATGTGGCCCGCGGAGGCTCCGGGAGGATTTTTGAAGATGCAACCGGCACTTTTCTGCCCGAGGGGCTGGCTCGAACGCCGCTTCTCATTGCAGATACGAATCCCTTGAAGAATTTCTTTGAACGGTTTGGAGGGAAGTTCCAGCGTCACTGCGAGCATCATATCATCAGGCCCAAAAGAAGTGTGACGGTATTCAAATGAAATTTGATTGCCCTTGAGGATTTCTATCTTGCGTTCGGCAGCCCGGTAGAGCTTGACCTCGCGGACGTAGCTGCCGATTTGCATACCGTATGCGCCGGCGTTCATGCGCAGAGCGCCTCCGACGGTGCCGGGAACGCCGATCAGACCCTCCATGCCACCCAAATCGTGTTTCGCGCAGAAGGTGACAGTGCGGCCGAGGTCGGCAGCGGCGTCCACGTGGGCAAAATTGCCTTCGAGGACGATTTCCGGGTCGGGTTTGGCGAGTTGAAGGATGACCCAGGGGAGTTCGCCATCGCCGACGAGCAGGTTTGAACCTCCACCAAGAAATTTGTACGGGATGTCGTGATGTTCGAGAAGCCCAATCAATTCGGGGATGGAGTCGTGTTTCGTGATGCGGAGCAGGTCGGTGGTACCGCCGATGCCAAGCGAGGTCAATTCGGACAGGAATGTGCCGGAGCGGACGTCGATTCCGAGGGCGGCGAGTCCGGCTTCGAGTTTTGGATGCTCAGCGCGCATGGTGCGTGGGATGCTCCGTGCCGAGCAGGACCATCAGCTCGTTGCTGGCTCGGCTAACGTTTCCGGCGCCCACCGTCAGGATGGCATCGCCTGGTCTGGCATTCTTCAGGAGAAATTCAACGGATTCTTGCATCGAGCGCAGATAGTGGACGTTCTTGTGACCGGCTTCACGGATCGCTGCAACCAAGGCTTCGCTCGAGACGCCGGGAATGGGCGCTTCGCTGGCAGCGTAGATATCCGTGAGAACCAGCAGGTCGGCCTGGTTGAAGGCAATACGGAATTCGTCCCAGAGATGTTGCGTGCGGGAGTAACGATGTGGCTGGAAGAGCACGAGGAGGCGGTTGAACTTGCAACCGCGGGCAGCTTCGAGCGTGGCGCGAATTTCGGCGGGGTGGTGGCCGTAGTCGTCGATAACAGTGACGTCGTTCACGGTGCCCTTGACGTCAAAGCGTCGGCCGACTCCACCGAATTTAGCTAGGCCTTCGCGGATGAGCTCGGCGGGAACATTGAGGTAAAGAGCGACGGCAGCTGCCGCAGCGGCGTTGCGAACATTGTGAATGCCAGGTGGGTGCGGCAGACGGAAGAGGCCGAGGTCTTCGCCTTTGAAGATGAGACGAAACTCACTCGAAAAGCCCTCGAGCTGGACGTCACTGATGACGAGGTCCGCCTGACTCGACGTGCCATAAGTGAGGATGGGCCGTTTGACGTTGGGGATGATGGCTTGAACGTTGGGCTCGTCGAGGCACAGGATCGCGGCTCCGTAAAAAGGCACGCGGTTGACGAATTGGACGAAGGCATCCTGAATATCTTCGAGCGAACTGTACTGATCGAGGTGTTCGCGGTCGATGGTGGTGACGACGGCGACGACAGGCGCGAAAAGCAGGAAGCTGCGGTCACTTTCATCGGCTTCGACGACAAAATATTCGCCGCGACCGAGGCGCGCGGTTGTTCCAGCTTGGTTCACTTTCCCACCAACGACGAATGTGGGATCGAGATGAGCGGCGGTAAGAATAGAGGCTACAAGGGAGGTTGTGGTGGTTTTGCCGTGAGCGCCACCGACGGCGATGCCGTACTTCAAGCGCATCAACTCGGCCAGCATTTCGGCACGGGGAATCACGGGGATTTTGCGCTTGTGCGCTTCGATGACTTCCGGATTGTCGGATTTGATCGCAGAAGAGGTGACGACCACGTGCGCATCTTCGACATTGCCAGCTTTGTGGCCTTCGTGAACCGCTGCGCCAAGATTCTGCAAGCGTTCTGTAGTGGTGGAAGGCCTGGTGTCCGAGCCTGAGACTGAATAGCCGAGGGTGAGCAGGACTTCGGCGATACCGCTCATACCAATACCACCGATGCCGACCAGGTGTATGCGCTGAAAATTGCGAAATGAAACCATCATAGAGTCGCTCCGGCGGCATTTTCAGCGGCTACCGCGAAGCGGTCGCCGTGTATGCGCTGAAAATTGTGAACCGAGACCATCATGACCGTTCTCCCTGGCGTTTTATGGGCACGTCAACGACCGTTTCAACAAGGTCGACGATATCGCGCGCGGCGTTTGGTTTTGCGAGCGCACGCGCCCGTGAAGCCAGCAGTTCGACCTCCCCGGAATGGTCGAGCAGCGAGAAAATTTCGCTTGCAAGGCGCCCGGCAGCGAGCTCTGGCTCGGCGATGAGCCTACCCGCGTTGGCGTTGACCATTTCCTGTGCGTTGCGGAGTTGGTGGCTGTCGGTTGCGCGGCCAAACGGAATAAAAACTGCGGCGCGTCCGGCGGCGGCGACTTCTGCGGCGGTTATTGCTCCCGCTCGACAGACGATTAAGTCGGCCCACGCGAAGCGTTCGGACATATTGCCGAGGAACGGAACGACTTCGGCACGAAACTCGCGGCGAGCATAGGCGGTTCTGACCGCGTTGTAATCGCGTTCGCCGGTTTGGTGCACCACGCTCAGCTCATCTTTGCGGGCGGCGAGCAGGTCCATCGCGTCGACGAAAACGCGATTGATCGGGAGCGCGCCCTGGCTTCCGCCGGTGATTAACAACCGAAAAGGTTTTTCCGGTTTGCGCGGCGCGATGTCGAAAAATTCCGCGCGAACGGGATTGCCGGTGACGACTGCTCTGCTGCCCAAAGCCTTCGCGGTGACTTCATATCCGGTCGCGATGCGCTTCGACAATTTCACGAGAACTTTGTTGGTGAAACCAGGCTCCGCGTTCGGCTCAAAAATTACGTTGGGAATGCCGCGAAGCCATGTCGCCAGCATCACTGGACCGGCGGCGTAACCACCGACACCAAATGCCGCGACCGGTTTGTGCTTCCGAAGAATCGCGAAGGCATCGAGCATTCCGGGCGCGAGTGTCGCAAAGTTTTTCACAAGCGTCAGTCCGCCCTTTCCCTTGAGCCCGGCAGCCCGCAGCGTTTCAAGCGGCAACCCGGCCTGCGGCACCAATTTCATTTCGATTCCGCGTTGTGTTCCCACCAGCACAACTTCCCTTTCCGTTCCTCGAGACATCCATTCCCTTGCAATCGCGATCGCTGGAAACACGTGGCCACCGGTACCACCACCCGCAATGAGCAGTTTCATCGCGCGATTCCAAAAATTGCGCGTGATTTCATCGCGCCGTCGACTGCTGCGAAATATTCAGCAGCACTCCTGTCGCCAGAAGCATCACAAGCAAACTGGATCCTCCGTAGCTGATGAACGGAAGCGGGATGCCCTTGGTCGGAACCATGCCGAGCACTACGGCAAAATTGATCAAGGTCTGGAAAATGACCATTGACGTAATACCGAGGGCCAGCAGGCGGCCAAAATTATCCGGCGCTGCGAAGGCTGCTCGCAGTCCGCGCCAGCCGTAGACTGCAAACAGCGCGATCACGATCATGGCGCCGATGAATCCCAGCTCCTCGCAAATGACCGCGTAGATGAAGTCCGTGTGAGCTTCAGGCAAATAAAACAGTTTCTGTTTGCTCTCCATCAGGCCCACGCCGGTAAAACCGCCGGACCCGACCGCGATGAGCGATTGCAGCAACTGAAAACCCGCGCCTTGTGGATCGACATCCGGGTTGAGAAACGCCATGAAACGCGCTTGCCGATAGGCAACGTGAAAAATCAGCAGATAGAGAGCGGGGATGGAAGCAGCCGCGCCTGCGGCAATCCATTTCCAGGAAAGTCCGGCGACATAAAGCACCGCGGCGGCGATCAGACCAATATCCACGGAGGTACCAAGATCAGGTTGCGCGAGAATCAACGCCACACAAACCAGAATCGGTCCGATCGCCGGCAATATATTGTGCAGAAAATCTTCCTTGCGAAATTCCATGTTGGCGGCGCTGCGTCGCTTCAAATCCAAAAACCACGCTAAGTAGAGAATGACCGCCAACTTGGCGATTTCCGAAGGCTGGATGCCGACGGGACCAATTCGAATCCAGCGGTGAGTGGCATGCGACTTATCGAGGAAGAAAGCACCCACGAGCATTAAGCCGACAATGCACAAGACGCTGTAGACGACCGCGGGTTCGCGAAGTTTGCGGTAATCGGTACGCATTAACACAAACATTCCGGCAAGCCCAATCGCCAGCCAGGCGGACTGGCGCAGCAGGAAGAAATAAGAGTGACCGTATTCGTGTTCGGCGGTTACCGCGGACGCGCTGAAGATCATCACCGCGCCCAGTAGGCACAACCCGAGCGTCACACCGAACAGCCATTTGTCATTTTCCAAACGTCTCGGCATTCTTCTTCTCCGTATCCGGCGGATTTTTCGGATTTTCGTTCCTCAGGATTTCCGCGCTCCGCTGCAACTGGTGGACAAGGTCTTTAAAGACGCGACCCCGATGTTCGTAATTCTGGAACTGATCAAAACTTGCGCATGCCGGTGCGAGCAAAACGATGTCTCCCGCATGAGCGGTCTGTGCGGCAAATTCGAGGGCGTGCTCGAGCGTTTCGGCCTGCCTGATCGCGACGCTACCTTCGATCTGATGTTCAATTTTCTTGGCAGCGGCGCCGATCAGGAGCACAAGAATTGCTTTGTCACGCAGCGTCGGGCGCAGCACGGAGTAGTCGCTGTCTTTGTCCTTGCCGCCCAGAATCACGACAATTCGTCCCGGGAAGGCTTCAAGCGCCTTGAGCGTGGCGTCAACATTGGTGGCTTTCGAATCGTTGTAGTAGCGGACTCCCTGAATCTCTGCGACGAATTCGATGCGATGCTCCACACCTGCAAAGGAGCGAATCGCTTCCGCGATTTGCGCAGGCCGTGCGCCCGCAAGCCGCGTTGCAATTGTGGCTGCGAGAACGTTTTCAAGGTTGTGCGCGCCGGGGAGCGGAATTTCCCTGCAATCGAGAATTTCGTCGTCTCTACCAGCCTGCCGGAAGATGATTTTCCCATCTCGAACGAACGCTCCCTGCTCGACATTCGTCTTCCGGCTGAACCAATACACCTGAGGAAGCGATGGAGCATACTTGGTGCTTACCGCATCGTCCGCGTTCAGAATGGCGAAGTCCTCGCTGGTTTGATTTTCGAAGATTCTGGCTTTCGCGGCTCCATATGCGGTCAGGGTTTTGTGCCGGTCCAGATGATCAGGCGTCAGATTCAAGAAAACCGCGATGTTGGGTCGAAAAGTGTCGATCAGTTCGAGTTGAAAGCTGCTTAGCTCCGCGACGGCAATCGTGCGATCGGTCGTCTCTCCGACCTGAGCGATCAAGGGAGTTCCGATGTTGCCGGCGAGGACAGTCGAGAAACCGGCGTTACGCAAAATGTATTCAATGAGCGATGTTGTGGTGGTCTTGCCGTTCGACCCGGTGATAGCGATCAGTTGTCCGCTTAAGAAGCGGAAGGCCAGTTCGATTTCGCTCCAAACCGGAATTTTCAGCGCTCGTGCTTTGACGAGGAGCCCTACGTCGCCAGGTACGCCAGGACTCGGAATCACCAACTGCTGGCCTGCAAGGATGCTGTCTGAATGTCCGCCCAGTTCCAACTGCACGCCCGCAGCGCGCAACTTAGCGATCGATTCGCCCAGTTCGCCGGTGGAGCGCGAGTCCGTCGCGGTCACAATAGCTCCGTGATCCGCACAAAAGAGCGCGGTAGCTATTCCGGTGCGGGCCAGTCCGATGACCAGCACGCGTTTCTCTTTTAAGTCGATCTTTCCGGCCATTCCTTCCACAGTCCTTCGGACCTAGCGCAGCTTCAGGGTGGTGAGCGCAAACAGCGCGAACACCAACGCCAGAATCCAGAATCTCACGATCACCTTTGATTCACTCCACCCGAGTAATTCGAAATGGTGATGAACCGGCGCCATGCGGAAAATCCGTTTTCCGCGTAGTTTGAAAGAGCCCACCTGCAAGATCACCGAGAGCGCTTCGATCACAAAAACGCCGCCGATAAAAAAAAGGAGAATCTCCTGCTTAATGATGACGGCAATGACCCCCAATGTTCCACCAAGTGACAGGGAGCCGACATCGCCCATAAAAACTTCGGCGGGATGCGCGTTGTACCACAGGAAACCTAGCGAGACATAGGTCAAGACAGTCAGAGCGCCGGCCGCGATCACCGTACAGCCAATTGCCAAGCCGTCGAGGCCGTCAGTCAAATTAACGGCGTTCGAAGAACCGGTGATGACGAGGGTCACAAACAGCAGGAACGGCACGAAGGCCAATGGCCACAGGTGATCGCTCGAAATCAGAGAGTGAATGACCAGATCAGGGTGAAATTTCTTAAAGAACGGGACGATCAACTGCGTGGAATAGGCGCTGTGCGTGGAAAGCTCCAATAGGCCGACTCCCACAATCATGCTGACCAGCACTTGCAGGAGAAATTTGCGCTTGCTGGTCAGGCCCAGGTTCCGCTTTTTCGCCACCTTCGCGTAATCGTCGATGAAGCCGATGGCGGAGAATGCCACCAATGCAAACAGCGCCATCAGTACAAATGCGTTCGTAAGGTCCGCCCAGAGCAGCACCGGCACGGCAGTGGAAAGCACAATCAGAACGCCGCCCATCGTCGGTGTGCCGGCTTTTTTCTGGTGTTCCTGCGGGCCTTCCGCGCGGATGTACTGTCCGATCTGCAACTCGCGCAGACGGCGGATCAGCCATGGCCCGAACACCAGCGCGAGAAACATCGCCGTGAGGCTGGCGTACACGGTGCGCACGGTGATGTAGCGAAAAACATTAAGAGGGCTGAAATATTTCTGCAGCGTGTGATAAAGAAGGTAGTACAGCATCTAGTGGCTGACCCCCAGCTTGGTGTCGGGCGCGCCATGCTGCGCCAGCAACGCCTCGACAACGCGCTCCATCTTCACGCCGCGCGAACCCTTCACCAGCAGCAGATCTCCCGGTTGAATTTCCTTCTCCAGAAATTGAGCCGCTTCTTCCGAGGACGAAAAGAATTTCAGGCGGTCTCGTGGAATTCCGCCCCTCGCCGCGCCTTCCAGTAATTGAGCAGCGTCGCCTTCAACGCCGATAATCCAGTCAATGGTTCCCGTTGTTGCGGCGTAAGCGCCGGCTTCGCGGTGGAGCTCGGCCGAAGTGGCTCCCAATTCACGCATTTCTCCCGCGGCGAGAATGCGGCGGCGAAAACCTGGCGTTGCCGCAAGCAGCGCCATCATTGCCTGGAGCGCGGCCGGACTTGAGTTATAGCTGTCGTTGATCAGTGCCGCTCCGTTCGAAAACTGCAAAAGCTCTCCGCGCATGGCCGGGGGCCGCAATTTCGGCAGCACCGCCCGCGCTTCAGCGCACCGCGGTCTTCTATGTTCTCCGCTGTAAAGAACGCAGGCCCCTCGATTCCATACGTCAAAACACGGCCCGGCGCGAAAGCTCCAAACGCCGCAACGCGTGGATCGTCTGCATTCAATACCGCGGTGGAATCTTTGCCATTCAAACCTTCGATCAACTCACGCTTTGCGAGTGCGATTTCATCCACGGACGAAAAAAATTCCAGATGCGCCGGTGACACGCGTGTCACCACACCAACATCGGGCCGGGCAATCTCCGCGAGACGCAACAATTCGCCGCGACGCGACATACCCATCTCCAACACCGCCGCTTCATGTGTTTCGTCCAGCCGGAACAGCGTCAGCGGCAGCCCGTATTCATTATTAAAATTTCCTTCCGACTTCAGAACGCGGAACCGCGCGCCAAGCAGTGCCGCCAGGATCTCTTTGGTCGTGGTTTTTCCGACCGACCCCGTGACGCCGGCAATTTTGCCGCCCCATGCTTCGCGCACAGCGCGCGCGAATTGTTTGAGCGCGACGAAGGTGTCGTCCACGACGAGGCAGCTCGCACGAATCGCTTCCGGATATTGCTCCACTTTCGCCGCGGCCACCATGGCTGCGAGTGCGCCGCGTTCCAGTGCACCGGCAACATGATCGTGTCCATCGTGACGCGGTCCGTGGATAGCAATAAACAGCTCGCCGGGACGTACCGAGCGAGAATCAATCGAGACGCCGGCCAGCCGGGCCAGGGAGTCGAGCCCCGCTCCCGTCCGCGCCACCAAAACCTTAGCCACCTGTGCAATCGTCCACCGCATAAATGCCTCAGAGAGTTCGCCTTATGGGCATACCCCAGGGTTTGCTGTGTGCTCACCGGTCGCTGGGCTCCTCCTTTATTAGCTTACTTTGGCGTGTCCCGGCTATTCCGGTACCCCAGCGCCCAAATCCCACAAACAGGAACTGCGCGCTAGGTGCCAAACTCCGCGCCCGCTTTTCCGTCGTCAGAAGCGGGCGCATCAAAGCCGCGTTGGCGCAGCGCCTGCTGCGCGATTCTGCGATCATCCCAGGGAAGCGTCTTGTCGGCGAGCACCTGATAGTCCTCGTGTCCCTTGCCCGCGAGGAGCACGATATCGCCTGCACGCGCTTCATCGAACGCGAGTCCAATGGCTTTCTCGCGGTCCGGTTCGATCAGATATTTTCCGCCGCTCTTTTGCATCCCGACCACAATATCGCTGATGATCTTGAGCGGATCTTCCTGGCGAGGATTGTCATTCGTCAGAATGGTGAGGTCAGAAAGCCGGCCACTGACTTCGCCCATGATCGGGCGTTTGCTGCGGTCTTTGCCACCGCCACACCCGAAAAGAGTGATTACGCGGCCCTTTGGATTCAGCTCGCGCGCAGTCTTAACCAGATTTTGGAGTGCATCGTCGGTATGCGCAAAATCAACAATGACAAGGAACGGCTGGCCCATGTCCACCCGCTGAAAGCGGCCCGGAACACTTTTCAGCGCGCGAATTCCCGCTTCGATGATTTCATTTGAAATGCCGGCAGCTTGAGCCGCACCGATAGCCGCTAAAATGTTGTACACGTTGATGCGGCCGACAAGGGGCGAGGCAATTTGCAGCTTCCCGATGGGAGTTTGCGCGGTGAAGGTCAATCCAGTGAATGCGAGTTGGAACTTTTTAGCACTTATGTCCGCCGAGTCTTCGATGCCATAGGTGAGCGTCTTCTTTGCAAGCCCGGCAAGGCGTTTGCTGTAGGGATCGTCAGCATTCAAGATTGCGGTCTCAGGTGCTCCGGCGCCCGTGCCTTCAAACAGACGACGCTTGGCGGCAAAATACTCATCAAAATTTTTGTGAAAATCCAAGTGGTCGCGCGTCAGATTGGTAAAAACGGCTGAC
>WNFT01006474.1_pt1 | contig 10787 bp, 10 predicted proteins | sample 5400191 | NCBI WGS metagenome assembly WNFT01 (sample SAMN13153359, study PRJNA577476) | soil metagenome | isolation source: 80 cm saprolite under Madrone tree | place: USA:California | collected 2016-06-14
TCTCGAGCCCGAGGCCTTCGATGATCTTGCGGACCTGTGTCACCTGTTCGGCATTGGTCTCTGCGAGGCGGCCGGCGCCGATCCACAGACTGTCTTCAAGCCCGACCCGAACGTTGCCGCCCATTGAGGCAGCCATCGCTGCGACTGGCATCTGCGCGCGGCCGGCACCGAGAACCGACCAGTGGTAGTTGTCGCCAAACAGGCGGTCCGCGGTGCGCTTCATGTGCATGACATCGTCCGGATGCGAGCCGATACCGCCGAGAAGCCCGAAACAGGTCTGGATGAAGAGCGGAGCTTTGACCAGGCCTTCGGTCCAGAAATAGTGCAGGTTGTAGAGGTGGCTGGTGTCGTAGCATTCGAATTCGTAGCGCGCGCCCGAGCTGTTCAGCGTCTCCAGTGCGTAACGGATATCCTTGAACGAGTTGCGAAAGACGAGATCGTGGGAGCCTTCCAGCATCTGTAGCTCCCAGTCATGTTTGAACGACTTGTAGCGCTTCAACATCGGGAACAGGCCGAAATTCATCGATCCCATGTTGAGGCTCGCGACCTCGGGCTTCCAGGTCGCCGCCGGGCGCACGCGCTCCTCCACGGTCATGTAGGGCGAGCCGCCGGTCGTCAGCGACCACATTCGAGCTCTGCTTGATGACGCGCAGGAAAGGCTCGAAGGCTTCCGGCGATTGATCCGGCCGTCCATCGGCCGGATTACGGGCATGGAGATGCACGATCGCAGCTCCCGCCCCTGCGGCGCCGAGCGCAGACTCCGCTATCTCGGCCGGTGTTACCGGCAGATGAGGTGACATCGAGGGCGTGTGGATCGATCCAGTGATCGCGCAGGAGATGATGACCTTGTGCGACGCCATGGCTTGGCCTTTCAGCTTGCGATCTATAACGGCGCTGTGGTCATCGTGCGAACTTGTGGAAGTCCGGGTCGCGCTTCTCGTTGAACGCCGCGACGCCTTCCTTAGACTCCGCCGTGTCGTAGAACAGTTTTAGCGCGTGAAGGGCGAAATTGCTGATGCCCCGGATATTGTCCGAATCGGCATTGAAGGAGCGCTTGGCGAGCGCAATGGCGGTCGGCGACCGCTGCGCCAGCTTGTCGGTCCATTCCTTCACGGCGGCGTCCAGCTGTGCGGCCGGAACCACCTTGTTGACCAGCCCCATCTCGCGCGCCTGTTCAGCGGTGTAGCGTTCGTTCAGGTACCAGATTTCGCGAGCTTTCTTGTCGCCGACATGGCGTGCCAGGAAGGCCGTGCCCCAACCCGCATCGACCGACCCGACCTTGGGACCGACCTGGCCGAATTGTGCGGTATCGGCCGCAATGGTCAGGTCGCAGAGCGTCGCGAGCACGTTGCCGCCGCCGATAGCGAAGCCATTGACGCGCGCGATCACCGGCTTCGGGACGTCGCGGATCAAGCCCTGCAATTCGTCGATCGGCAGTCCCACCACGCCTCGGCCATCATACTGGCCCTCATGCGCCGATTGATCGCCTCCCGTGCAGAAGGCTTTGTCGCCGGCGCCGGTCAGCACGATGCTCGCGACCTGCCGATCGTTGGCCGCGAGATGTAACGCCTGGATCAGTTCCTCCAACGTTTGTCCCCGGAAGGCGTTATAAACCTTCGGCCGGTTGATAATGATCCACGCAGCGCGATCGCGAACTTCGTAGATGACGTCGGTGAATTGCTTTGGATCGGTCATGGCGTTTCCTCGCGCTTAGATCATGTTCATTCCGCCGGAGACAGAAATGGTCTGTCCGGTGATGTATTTTCCGTCGTCGGAAGCGAGCATGGCAACGATCCCGCCATAGTCGTCGGGCTCGCCCATGCGCCGGAGCGGGATTCCCCTGACCATTGCGTCCTTCCATTTTACGGCCTGCTCACCCTCGCCAAGGACAGTGGCCATCATCGGCGTGTTGGTCGGGCCGGGACAGACGGCGTTGAGCAGAACGTTCTTGCGCGCCAGCTCACGCGCCAGCGATTTGGTGAACGAGATCAGCCCACCCTTGCAGGCGGAGTAGACCGCCTCGTCGCTGGTGCCGACCCGCGCTGCGTCGGAGGCGATGTTGACAATTCGTCCGCCGCCGCGCTCGGCCATCAGGGGCGCGATCGCTTTGTGGGTGTTGAGCGGTCCGTAGAGATTGATGCGGATGATCTTGTCCCAGAGGTCCTTGTCGGTCTTGAGGAACGGCATCGGCCGGTCCCAGCCGGCATTGTTGACCAGGAGCCAGATCGGGCCGAGCTCGGCTTCGACCTTCACCACGGCTTCGTTGACAGAGGTGGCATCTCCAACGTCGACCGTATAGGTCTTGATAACCGCCTGTGGTGCGAGCTTTGCGGTTTCCTCGCCGGCTTGCGGGTTGATGTCGAAGATGGCGATCCTGCAGCCTTCTTCGGCGAGGCGCAGCGTCAGTCCGCGCCCAATTCCCTGTCCTCCGCCGGTAACTACGGCGACTTTTCCAGATAGGCCCTTCAACGCACATCTCCCTTGTCGTTTATCGTTCTTGTCTTACCGCACGCCGGCCCATAAAGGCGCCCGGCGCGATTGCCCAGCTTTATCGCGGCGATAATCACGGCAAGCTGATCATTGCGGTCGACTAGACGATCGTCCGTTACGCGCGTGGTTTTCGCTTCATCACTTCCGGCAGCGTCGACCGATGGAATCCTTCGAACGGCACACTGCGGCTGTGCGGCTGCAATTTCCAGGTCGTACGCGCATTCGGTGTTCCGCCATCGACCCGGAAGCAGGATCCGGTGATGTAGGCCGCCGCCGGCGATAGCAGGTAAGTGATCGCGGCCGATATTTCGGCTTCAGTCCCGAAGCGCTGCAGCGGCACGCGTTCAGTGAAGTCGTGCAGCTTTTTCTGCATTTCCGGTGTGTAGGTATCAAACCCGCTCGAGACGATGCCGCCCGGCGCCACCGCATTCACGCGCACGCCCGACGCCGACCATTCGCAGGCAGCCGTCTCGGTCAGAGTCAGCATGCCGCCGCGGGCCGCGGCCGAGTGACCGAATTCAGGCCAGCCATGCCAGATGTCGGCGATGATGTTCACGATCGCGCCGCTGTTGGCTTCCATCCAGCGATTATAAACCTCGCGCATGAAGATGAAGCCGCCGGTCAAATTGTTGCGCACAACGGCCTCGAACCCCTTGGTGGAGATCGCCTTCAGCGGCGAGCGAAACTGGCCGCCGGCATTGTTGACGAGGCCGTCGATGCGACCGTACCTCGCGAGCACCGCATCGATGGCACCAACCACCATGGTCTCATCGCGGATGTCGCAGGCCAGGCTCATGGCCTGCCCACCATCCTCTTCGATCTCTCGCTGCACCTCGGTGAGCTTCTCCACCGTCCTGCCCACGATCGCCACGTTGGCTCCGAGTGCAGTGAGCTCATGGGCCGTGCAGCGCCCAATCCCGCTGCCGCCGCCGGTCACAATGATCGCCTGTCCCTTGAAGAGGTCCGGCCTGAACACGGACTGATATGGCATCTCCAGGTCTCCCTAATGTCTTATCGCTGGCTCTTGCGGCCTCCGCCGCTAGGACTGCCGAAGGCGCCGGAGAGCATTGCGCCCGATTATCGTACACTATATTACTATGTGCCACCAAAGACAATGAACGATGGGAGGGCATCCGTGACGCAACCGAACACCATTACCCTGGAGACCCGCGGCGCGATCGAGATCCTGACATTGAACCGCCCCGGCCAGCTCAACGCCGTCACGCCCGACATGATCGGCGAACTGACCGCCTACTTCTCGGCGCTGCACGATCGGCCGACCACGCGCGTCGTGATTTTGCGCGGCAACGGACCCGAGTTCTCCGCTGGAGCCGAACTCGGATCGGACGCCTTTGCCGCACCCGGCAAGGGACGACCGCAGCGCCAGCTCAAGATGCAGCAGAACTACTCCAGCGTCGTCCGTTTGATGCGGTCGTGTCCGCAGCCGATCATCGGGCTCGTTCACGGCGCCGCTTGTGGCGCCGGTTTTTCCTTCCTGCTGGCCTGCGATGTCCGCTTCGCCGCACCAGATGCCCGGATGAACGCTGCCTATATCCGCATCGGCGTCGGCGGCTGCGACATGGGATCGGGTTACCTGCTGCCCAGGCTGGTCGGTCTTTCCGTCACCTCCGAGCTGTTGCTCACAGGCCGCTTCCTCAAGGCCGAGCGCGCCAAGGCAATCGGCTTGGTCGGCGATATTGTTCCCGCCGACGAGCTGCTCGCGAAGGGAATGGAATTTGCCTCGGAGATGCTGCGGGTTTCTCCTATGGGGCTGCGATTGACCAAACAGGCGCTCAACGTCCTCATCGACGCGCCGAGCCTCGAAGCGGCGCTCATGATGGAGGACCGGCAGCAGGTAATCCTGCTCGAGACGCATGATCATGCGGAAGCCGTCGCGGCGTCTCGCGAGCGGCGGGACCCGTCCTACTCCGATCAATGACGAAGACCAACGGAATACCACAGCCCCGCTACTTTGCTTCGACAAACGCCGCGGCGACCTCTTTCAGCTTGAACTTCTGAATCTTGCCGCTGGCGGTACGAGGAAGCTCAGCCACCACCTCGACACGTTCCGGCCAGAACTGCTTCGCCATCTTGGCTTCGCGCAAATAGGCTTGCACAGTGGCCAGATCGATCGAGCTCCCGGGCCGAGGAACGATGAACGCGCAGCCGCGCTCGCCGAGCCGCGCGTCCGGAAAGCCGACCACGGCGACCGCGGCCACCGCGGGATGCTTGTAGAGCAGGTTCTCGATCTCGACGACCGGTACGTTTTCCCCGCCCCTGATCAAAATGTCCTTTACCCGGCCCGAAATGCGGATGTAGCCGTCATCGTCCGTGTAGGCGAGATCGCCGGAATCGAACCATCCCTCGCTATCGAAAGTCTGTAGCTCAGGCCGCTTGTAATAGCCCTTAAACATCTGGGCGCCGCGAACCAGCAAGCGTCCCGATTGACCCGCGGGGACCGGCCCGCCCTCGAGATCGACGATACGGACTTCCATCCCGTCCTGTGGCCGACCATCCGTGCTCGCCGACTTCTCCGTCGCACGCGAAGGCTCTGTGAGCGTGCCCGACAGCACTTCTGTCATGCCCCAGAGCGAGCAAACTTTGAGACCGAGTTCGTTGGCGGCGCGCTCGATCAAGACGGACGGAATCGGCGCGCCTCCGCACAGGAACGAGCGCAGGCTCTGCGGATGGGGCGCGCCGGCCTTCACGGCCTCGCAGATATCGCTGAGAAACGGCGTCGAGGCCGCGGTATAGGTGACGCCTTCGCGGGCCATCAAGCTGACGCCGTGCTTGGCCTCCCACACGTCTTGAAGGATCATCGTGCCGCCAAGATAGACCGACAGCAGCACGATCGCGGCATAGCCCGTCATATGCCCGACCGGCGAGGCGACCAGGAGGACATCGCTGGAATCAAGTCCGAACCTGCCCGACAGCGCCTTGCAGCACGCGATCAGCGAGTTTGACGTATGCATGACGCCCTTCGGCTCGCCCGTCGTGCCTGAGGTGAACATCAGAACGGCCATGTCGTCAGGCCCCAGACCCGAAGGTAGCTGTCCGGCCTCGGACGCCAGCAGCGTTCGCTCGAAACTGCCTTCTCCCTCGCCGTTGACGACGATCACGTGCTTGAGGTTAGGCAGACCGTCGCGCATGCCCCGCGCCATCGCAGCGTAGTCGAACCCACGATAGGTCTTCGGGACTACGAAAACCTTGGCCTCGCAGAAGTTCAGGATGTAGACCAGCTCACGCTCCCGCAAGATCGGCATCACCGGATTCATCACGGCGCCGATCTTGCTGCACGCAAACGCGGTGACGACGAACTCCCACCAGTTCGGCAATTGCACCGTGACAACGTCACCGCGTCCGACGCCGAGCCGGAGCATCGAGCTGGCGGCACGGTCCGCGAGCCTTTCCAACTCCTTGTAGGTCAAGCGAGGGGCCTGCTCGCGATCCGCCCGATCGGCGACGATTGCCACCTTGTCGGGCGCCTTGGCGACCGCCTCAGTCAGAAGCTGATCAACGGTCTTGTCCAGCCAATATCCGGTTTCCCGAAACCTGACGTGAGGCGCATCTCGTTTTGCGGCTACTGTCATTTTTCCCTCCTGTAATGGCTCCTTTTCCGAATTCAATGTTCGGACTATATCGTTCACTAGTGTACCTTATCGCATATTACGATATTCTGCCAATGAGCAAGATTGTCGCTCCCCCGGCGCGGCGCAGCGCGGCGAGACGGTCACCGCCCGGCGAAGACAGGTTTCCGTTTCTCGACAAACGCTTTGACGCCTTCGCGCGCATCGGCCGTTCGTGAGATTGCGGCAAGCGTCTGCGCCTCCTCCTCCAGCTGGCTCTCCAGCGACCGGTCGAGCGTCTCGGAAAACAAACGCTTGATCGCGCCATAGGCCTCGGTAGGACCTGCAGCGAGCTCCCGCGCCATTCGCTCCGCCTGGCCTTGCACCGCACCGTCGGGGACCACGAAATCGACAAGTCCTAGTGACAGCGCCGTCTTGGCATCGAACGTCTCGCCCAGCAGGAAAAATCGTCTGGCGCGCGCAACGCCGATGCGGCGCGTGACCGTGGTGGTCGATCCACTGTCCGGACTGAACCCGATCTTCGCAAAGGCCGACGAGATCCGCGCCGATTCCGCGATGACCACGAGATCTGCGGCGGCCATCAGCGACACGCTTCCGCCGGCGACATTGCCGGAAACGGCAGCGACAACCGGCGCCCGCATGCGGACCATCCGGGCGATTGCCGCGTGAAGGTCGGCCGTCCACGCCTTGATCGTTCTCGGCAGCGCGTCTTCTTGCTTGACCAACGACATCAGATCGCCGCCGACGCTGAACAAGCGGCCGCGCGCGGAGAGCAGGACCGAGCGCACGTCGGCGCGTTCGCTGAGCTCGGCGATACACAGGCTGAATTCGCGACAAAACTCGCCGTCGATGGGATTGCCGCGGTCGGGCTGATTGAGCACGATATGCGCAAGGCCGTCGCTGACGGTGCAATCAAACGTCTTTGTCGATATCGCCAGATCCATCGGCTTCTCCCTTGTTGCCGCAAGCCGTTTGTTGGGCCGATGCGTCAGATCGACCGCGCCTGCTTTTCCTTCTGCACGGAGGCCTGAATGGCTTCGCGGGCGCGCTGCCAATCGGCCGGCGACAGTTTTGCTAGGCCGGCAAAGGTGCTGGGCGCCGCCAGATGATGGCCGCCGTCGATGCTGATCGTGTCGCCGGTGATGTAGCTGCAGCCATCGGACATCAGGAAGATCAGGAGATTGCGCAGTTCATCCATCTTTCCGAAACGGCGCAGTGGCACCTCGTCCGCCTGCGTTGCGCCGACGCCGGTCTCCTCCAGCGGATTGAGCTTGTCCCACGCCCCTTCGGTCGGGAATGGGCCGGGCGCAATCGCGTTGACGCGAATGCCTTTGGGTCCCCACTCGACGGCGAGCGACATGGTCATAGCATGCACCGCCGCCTTCGCCATCGCCGCCGGCACCACATAGGCCGATCCGGTCCAGACCCAGGTGACGAGATTGGAGATGATCACGCCGGGCAGACCTGCGGCGATCCACCGCTCGCCGCAAGCGAGAGAGGCGTAAAAGGAGCCGTCCATCACGGTCGATCTGACCGCCTCGTAGCCCCGCGGCGACAGGCTTTCGGTCGGCGCTAGAAAGTTGGCTGCCGCGTTGTTGACAAGGCCGGTGAGCGGACCCTCCGTCCATATGGCGGCCATCATCGCAACGATGCTGTCGGGCTCGCGGACGTTGGCGACCAAGGCATCGGCTCCTCCGCCCGACCGCTCGCGGATCTCGCAGGCCGCCTGATCCAGCACTTCCTTGCGACGCCCGCAGATATAGACATGCGCGCCATGCGCAGCGAACCCGACCGCCATTTCCTTGCCAAGCCCGGTGCCCCCGCCCGTGATCAGGATGCGCTTGCCTTGAAGGAGGGCGGCGTCGAACATGGGTAGTCTCCCATCCCTGTGGTTCAATTTAATTGCGGCCACCCGCTCTGTGGTCTGACATCCAATTAATACACTAGCTTACTTGTTTTGTAAATCGATCTAATTGGATCATGGTGCAAAAACGGGCATTTTCGGCCGCTACTGCAATGTTCCCTTTAAAATACGCTGGTGTATGGTATGAGTGGAACCTAACTTCGACTCGCTTCAAGGGAAACAATAGATGGCTGACCAGCCCGATTGGGATCTTCGATTAGGCTACCTCATTCACGACGTGTCGCGGCTCAGGAGGATGATGTTTGATCGCGCGCTGGCGCCGCTCGGGATTACCCGCTCGCAATGGTGGGTGCTCGCGTTCATCTCGCGCAAGGACGGCCTGCCCCAGACCCAGCTCGCCAACGAGCTCGATGTCGGCAAGGTTGCCGTGGGAGCGCTGATCGACCGCCTGGAGTCCTCCGGCTTCGTGATCCGCCAGGCCGATCCGGTCGACCGGCGTATCAAGCGCGTCTACGTCACCAAGCAGGCTCGCGGCTTCCTGGAGAAACTCCGCAAGGAAACCGACAAGTTCAACGCCAAGATCGTGGGTGGCATCGACCGGAAGCAACTAGAAAACGCGTCGGACGCGCTTCTGGCCATGAAGCACAACCTCATCGCCATGTCGGACGGCACGCTGTCCGAGAGCGGGAAGCAGGACGAAGAGGAGGAGGTCCAACGCACCAAGACCCGGAAGCGACGACGGGCAGCCTGAGGCTCCTTACCTGCGCTATCCAGAAAGTCCCTTTCTGTTCTAATTCGTACTCTATTTTATCATCTGCAAAAGTGCTTGATTTACAAGCAGGATGTCCGGTTTCTTGTATCTCTCCACTGAAGCCCGGCGGCTGACCGCAACCATATGCGCCTAGCCACAGGGTTCCGCTTCACCTGACGTCCCGGCGAGCTCGATGCGGTCAATTCTCGCAAAGAGTTCATCCGAAATCTCCATATCCGTCGTGAAGTGCATGGGATCGGCGTGGCCGCAGATCACGTCAGGAAAATGCCAGTTCGCTGTTGCCAAGACCTTGTCCTTGGCCAGGATTGCCATCGTCAATGGATACCTCATGCCGATGCCGCGTGCGCTCTGATAGCCGTCGGCGATGCAATAGAGCTCCAATCTCACCTTGCCTCTAGCGACATGCTGGACCGAAAGCTCGATGTCGCAAAAGCCGAAGGCGGGATCGTCGCTCGAGCCCTCCGCATAGAAGTAGAACGCGCCGATCTTGCCATGGGCGCAGGCGCCGAGCGCGCGATCGCGCGGCACCTGCGGATCCGATCGGGCCGGCGTCCTCGGCGGCAGCTGGCCGAGCGAACAGAACTGGCGATAGGAATAGCAGTTACCCAGGACCACCTCCCTTTCTCAACTGGCGCTTCGCGCGGTTGCCCCGGCCTCAAGGCCGAGCAGGCTTCGTGCATTCTCGGCGAAAGTTTCGCGCGCAATCCCTAGCGCCGCTTCCGCGAACTCCGCCGGACGATCCTGCTTGATGGTAAAGGGATAATCCGATCCCGCCACCAGCCGATCCTTGCCGGCTTTTGCAAGGAGGTACTCGAGCGCCGCGCGATCATAGAGGATAGTGTCGTAATAAAATGCTTTTGCCATCTCGCCGGGATCGCGCGGAAACAGGCTATCCAAGGGCGGTCCAATGGTCCGTGCCTGCCGCAACCGCGGCAAGATCCAGGGCAGCGCGCCGCCGCCATGGCTCAGCAGGATGCGCAGTTTGGGAAACCGCTCAATGATGCCATTCGTCATCAGCGATACCGCCGCGAAGGCAGTCTCTAGCGGGAATGCGGCGACCGCGGCGAGCTCGGGACGCCCGCCCATGCGGTCGAGGCCAAGCGGATGCAATGGATGGATCATCACCGCGAGGCCAGACTGTTCGGCCGCGGCGTAGACCTCGTGCAGCCGCGCATCACCAAGCGGAATACCGTTGATGTGGGTGCCGATCTCGATACCGCGCAGCCCGAGCGACTTGATCTCGTCCAGCCGTTTTACCGCCAGCGTCGCGTCCTGCATCGGCACCATTCCGATGCCGATGAAATGCCTGGGATGAGCCGCGCAAAGCTCGGCGATCCCCTCGTTGACATGCCGGCCGAGCGCGTCCGCGTCATCAGTTGGAGACCAGTGCGACAACAGTTCCGGCATCGGCGAGACCACCTGCACATCGACGTCGTCGGCTGCCATTTCATCGATCCGGCGGCGAGCGTCCCAGCTTCGGGAATCGATGACGCGAAACACCTTGCCGCCGACCATTACCGCAGCACCTTCGGCTCCCCTAAGCTCGATCGACGGCCACAGCGGATTGCGTCCCGGTGCCGAGGGGATTCTGCGTGGAACGAAATGGGTATGCGCATCGATGGCCTCGGCCAAAGCGCGTTTCCTCGCGTTGTTATGCACCGCACCGTGCCTTGGCCCACATTCGGCGGGTGCAGGCTGCGATATCACTTTACAAGCAGGATGGACTGTTTTTATTATCAGGGCAATCGAAAGTAATAAATGACGGCGCGTCGACCGCGTCAGGGAGCGGAAGCCGGAGGGAAACGGAAATTGTCGACCAGGGTCGAAAATATCGTGATTGCTGGTGCGGGCCAGGCTGGTGGCCGCGCCGCGGAGGCCTTGCGCGCGAAGGGCTTTCAGGGCGCGATCACGATGCTCGGCGAAGAGCCCCACCCGCCCTACGAACGGCCGCAGCTATCCAAGGAAATGCTTCACGCGCCGGATACGCCGGTCACCTACATCAAGCAGGTCAGGGACTGGCACGACGTGTTGAAGGTCCGGCTCGAAACCGGCGCCACCGTGGCCGATTGCGATA
>WNFT01005874.1_pt1 | contig 10786 bp, 8 predicted proteins | sample 5400191 | NCBI WGS metagenome assembly WNFT01 (sample SAMN13153359, study PRJNA577476) | soil metagenome | isolation source: 80 cm saprolite under Madrone tree | place: USA:California | collected 2016-06-14
AAAGGATTGGGGCCGCCGCCGTTAATCGGATTCGCGATTACCGGACCCTCTGAAACGAGAACCCGAACCTGAACCGGGCCAAAAGGAATCGTGTCGCCAGGCTTTACGATGGTGCGCTTGTTTCCTGCGATGGCTTTGTAGTCTTCCAGCCTTTCACGGTCGGACTGTTCGACTCCGTTGCCGTGATCGTAGAACTTTCCGAGCGGGATCATCTTCGAGAGTGCGTTGAGCCCGCCTTCATGATCGGCGTGCCAGTGGCTGATCACTACATGATCGATTTGCCGCAAGCCGGCACTTTGCGCCGCCGCGTGAATTCGTTTCGCGTCCCGATCGCCATTGCCGGGAAAACCTGTGTCGAATAGCAGCGATTCCCCCGTAGGCGAAACAAACAGGGTCGATGCCCCGCCTTCGACATCGATCCAATAGATTTCGAGGTTGCGCGTCTGCGCTGCAGCAGCCAGCGCAAAAACGAAAGCAATGAGGAGAGCGAAGGTGCTTTTCATGGCTCCTGAACTTCATTTCCCTTTCTTTTGCGCTGCTTCCGCTTCCGCGACACGGGCCCCGCGGAGGATATTTTCGATCATGTTGTTGCCCTCATGACATGCCGATTCATACAGGGGCCCTTTTGTTGTCATCCACGGAATTTCCGCAGTCCACGGCTTGGCCCACGTTGTGGGATCTTCAACCGTGAATTGGTACGTCAGCACGTTGTCCGCGGTGCGGGTGAAGCGTTCGATGAGATGCAGTTTTTCGCTGGATCCCCGGAAATTGGTGCGATTCGTGAAATTCGTGGTGTCGACCACCAGCGTATCACTCTCCCAATGTCCTACCGAGTCCCCTTGCAACATCCGGATGTTTTGCGGAACGTGCGGACGGCCGTCGGTGGGGATGACGCGAGTGGCGTGGTCCGTCTCGTGAAGCAAAGTCACATATCCCGGCCCCTGCACAATCTGCAGGAGATTGCCTTCATTGGCTCCGGGCAGCATCGGAATTCCGGACCCGTTCATCACGATGCAACGCTCGCTTAAGGGCCGGTTCAGATAGCTGTCGAATTCGTGCCCAGTGTTTTTCGCGGCGATTTCCGCGTTTCTTTCCCTCGCCGTGGGCAACATGGGCGGGATTGTGCCTTCCGGCCCAACGATAAGCGATGTACGTTTTGAGGTGTACCGGAGTTTGCTGGGATCAAAACCGTACAGTTCGAGATCATAACGCACAGCGTTGGGACGAGCGGCTCCAAGATCTCCTTCCTCACCCACAGCTCCCGTGCGAGCCTTCTTAGACATTTCGGCTAATTCCTGGTCGGTATAAAACTCTTTCGCACCGAGACTCTTCGGCCGCTGCAGAGGGGTCAACGTATTATTGGACCATATCCCCTGCAAGTCGGGCTTGCCGTCGGGCATGCGTGGCGCTGTCCAGGCCTTTGCGGCTGCCGGCGCTTTCGCGGCGGACGATTGATTCTGTGCGGTGGCCGGAAGCTGCGCGAGCAGCGCCACCAGGATCACGCCGACGAGCGCAACACTTAACGCAATCAAACGAGGGCGCATATGAGCTCCTTTCGATCTGAATTCTTTTCACACAAAAGACCGCAATGACCGGAATGATTAGCCTCATCGTATGTGCGAACCCATTTACTGTCAAGCAAGAGGAGCCCCGACGCGATCCGCGGAACGCTTCCCGTTTCGGCCGATCTTTGGGTGAGGCTCAAACTGCGTGAGCAGCACCGGAGGGCTTGTTAGCTCTTCTCGTCTTCCCAAGGCTTTCCAGGCCGCCCAGCGATCTGTTCCAGGCTGGCTGGCTTGGGCCGCCAGGGCTGCCCGAAGTGCTTGTCGACTTCGTTGCGGTAGCTCATCTGCGGGCCGGGATAGCCGACTAATTGCCAGCCGATCAGGCCGGCGTTGCCGCCGTGCATGGGGTCGCAGAACATGCCTTCAATGGTGTGCTGGCGCAGGAGCTGGAAGAAATGCGACTTCTCAATCGAGCCGAGCTTGGCGTCCTGATTGGCCGGCGAGAGGCTGGCGAAATCGCCTAGCATCTTGAGACCTTCGCGGTAGGTCTCGCTGGGACTTGCTTTGCCCTGGTAGCCGTGCTCCGGATAGGACTCGACCCACGGTCCCTTGGTGTAGCGGTACTTGTCGCGGCCGTAAGGGCCGGCGAGCTGGCGGTCGATGTAAATGACGACGTTGGCCTCGGTCGCTCCCGGACCGCTCGCGTCGCTCGGGAGAATGCGGGCACAGGCGGCCGTGATCACCCTGGCTTCCTCGGCGGTGAAAAAGCGCAGCGGCACCTTCACCGTGCCGTTTTGAGCCTGTAGGCGCATCGGCTCGCCCGCCAAAGTGTACAGTAGCGTGCCGCCGATAGCGGCTGCGGGGAGGGTCAGAAATTCTCGGCGTTTCATATCAGCTTCTCCGGATGCTTGAAGTATCGGTCGGTCATCACTTCCGTCGCCCAGTACGTCAGCGCGAGCACGGTCAGAGTCGGATTGGGCCCGGCATTCTGCGGGAAGGAGGACGCGCCGATCACGAACAGATTCGGCACGTCCCAATGCTGGAGATAACGGTTGACCACGCTGTTTTCCGGTGTAGTTCCCATGATGGCTCCGCCCTGAATGTGCGTGGACTGGTAGTTGATCACGTTATAACGGTCGCGGGGCCGTCGGCCTTCGTCGAATTTCGCGCCCATCTCGCGCGCGATCCTGGCCTGGATCTGCTCGGCGAACTCGCGCTGCTTGTACTCGTGGTCGGTCCAGTTGAGCGTGAAGCGCAGCAGCGGATCGCCGAACTTGTCGGTGTAAGCCGGATCCAGGTCCATGTAATTCTCGCGCCAGGCCAGGTGCTCTCCCGCCAGACCAATGGAGGCGGAGCGATCCGTCCATTCAAGCGCCGTCTTCTTCCACTCCGAGCCCCAGTTGGATTTGCTCGCGCCCTGCGGCATGATGCCGAAGGACCCGATAGGAGGACGGCCGTTCATGCTGAGGGCGATCATGCCGAGGCGCAAGGGCTCGCCTTCGGCGCCGGTGAATCCGATGTCGCCGTCAAAATCCGAGATGCGCGATCCCAGTTCCCCGGCTCCCATAAAGGCGTTGAGCGGCTTGTCGAAAAACACGCGCGTATTGGTTCCCACCTGGTGCGTGAGGTTGCGGCCCAGCGTGCCCTTGCGCGTGTTTGGATCGTAGGGCGTACCGATTTTGGAAAGCAGAAGCAGGCGCGAATTGTTCAGCGTGAACGACGCCAGCACGACCGTCGAGGCGGGTTGGAAGAACTCCTCGCCGTTCTCGCCGGTGAACTGGATTCCGGTGGCGCGGCCGTCCTTGTGCACGATGCGCCGCACCCAGCTTCCGGTGCGGAATTCGAAATTCTTGCGCCGCGCGAGCACTGGCATCAGAAGGTTGCTCGGCTGCGCTTTGGCGCCGACCATGCAGCCGTACCGCTGGCAATGGCCGCAATACTGGCACGCGCCGCGCATAATGCCGTCCGGATTCTTGTACGGTTCGCTCAAGTTGGCCGCGGGCGTGGGATAGGGATGATAGCCCAGCCTGCGCACGGCCGCTTCAAACATGCTGCTCGCGTAGGAGTGCTTGAGCGGCGGCGTGGGATACTCCTGCCGGCGCGGCCCTTCAAAGATGTTGCCGCCATCGATTTTCTGGCCGCGCAGATTGCCGGCTTTCCCGCTGATGCCCATCATCTGCTCGGCCTTCCAGTAGCGCGGCTCGATATCGTCGTAGGTGACCGCCCAATCCTGAATCGAGAGGTCCTCGGGCAGCCTGGCCGCTCCGTGTTTCTGAAGCAGGTGGGTGCGCAGCGTGAACACATCCGGCAGGAAGCGGAAGGAGGCGCCGCCCCAATGCTCGCCCGCGCCGCCCGTGCCCGTGCCGGGATGGAAGGACCCATGCTGCCGCACCGGAACGGCGCTGTCCTTCAGCGAATGCCGGTGGGTGATGGTTTCCTCCGCCGTATTTTGCATCATGCGCAGACGGATGTTGTAGTCGAGCTCATCCATCGTCACCGCGTAGTCCGCGAGCCTGCGCGGACCGCCGCGCTCAAAGACGGCCACCGACAGGGACGTTTTCTCGGTGATTTCCTTGGCCGTCAGTAGACCGGTCCAGCCGCCGCCGATGATGGCGACGTCAACGGGCTTGAGATTGGTCATGAGAGAGCCTCGCTTCCTTCTCCGCTATCAATTGTTCGGAGCAGTCCGAACCATACTGCCACGTGCAGTCGGCGTTGTCGAGGTTCGCTTAGACCAGGTCGCGACTCGTCACATGCATGGTTAGCCGGCTCGCGGAAACTTGACGATTCGCGTTGCGTCCTCGTCATTCAGAGCATTCGCCTGGTTGATCTCTCTCTTCGGCTCGTATATAAGCCTCCTTGGTGCTCTACATGTCCTCATAGGAGAGTAGGTATGAAATGCGCAGGCGCTATCGTTGGTTTGGTTTTGGCTCTGGCCACCCACGTCGAGGCAGCGGAAATAAAGGTCATCTCCACCGGCGGCGCGCGGGCGGTAATGACAAGCCTCGTCCCTGAATTCGAACGCAAGTCGGGCCACAAGGTTAGCATCGACTTCGGGACGCCGGGAAACATGCGGGACAGGCTGCTTGAGGGCGAAGCCGCTGATGTTGTGGTTGCGATCGCAGCAATCCTGCCCGATCTTGAAAAGGCCGGCAAGATTGTATCCGGCACGCGCATGGAATTTGCCGCCAGTTACGTTGGCGTTGCGGTGCGCCCAGGCGCGCCAAAGCTTGACCTGAGTACGCCTGACGGCGTCAAGCGAGCGATGCTCATGGCAAAGACGGTCGCGCTGTCTGATCCAAAGGCCGGCACCCAGCTCGGAGCCACATTTATTGGCGTCGCAGATCGCCTTGGTTTCGGCGCCGATCTTCGATCCCGCACAAAACTGATCCTTGGCCCAGGATCGGATGTGGCGGAAGCGGTGGCGAGAGGGGAGGCGGAACTCGGCGTCACCCTGATAAGTGAAATATTGCCGGTGGCCGGCGTTGCACTTGGCGGTGAACTGCCGTCAAACATCATGCCGCCAACCGTCATTCATGTTTTTTTGGTGTCGGGGGCAAAGGAAGTCGAGACCGCGAAGGTTTTTCTCGATTTTCTTCGCTCTCCCGAAGCCAGCAGAATAATCGAAGCTAAGGGAATGAAGCCGGGTCCGCGATAGGATTGGACTGCCCGCGTGCGTCCATTCCGGTCGGCCGCGCGCTGACTAGCGCGGCGGCAGGAGCGGCTTCCGGTCGGCTGGCAGATGCTGGTCCAAAGCATCGAGCAGCATGGCGTTCAGCGTGTAGTCTCCCATCAGGATGACCAACTCCACAGCGCCCTGTTTTCCGAAGAGATCCACGGCTTTCGCGAACGTGGCGGAATCCAGTTTGTGCTCGCGAAGTATCTGGCGGCCCAAGCGGACGACCACCGTCTCTTTTTCTCCCGCAGCAGGGACGTCCTTGCCGTATTTGACCGCGTCGATAACCGGCTGCGCGACGCCTGCTTTCAGTGCGGCCGGCTCGTGCGCGCTCCAAATGTATTGCGAATCTCCCTCGCGCGCGGCCACCAGGATGGCCAGCTCGGTGATGCCCTTGCCCAGGATGTTCCCGTCTCGCCGCAAATAGTTGTTCAGCTTGCGCAGCGGCTCGGACGCTCCGGGGCTGTACAGCGAGATGGCGCCGGGACCCGTCGGTTGGGCGATCTTGCCGGTGCCGCCGGCGTTAAGGTCGTAGGCCTTCTTGCCGTTCTCATCCATCTGTTCCCGCTTGACCACGGGAAGGCGGTTGAGTGAGTCCGGCCGGACATCGGAGGGGAGCGTGGCAGAACGGGCGGGAGCTTGTGTGCCCTTTTCCGACTGGCCGCTTAAAGTAGCAACGACGGCGATCAGCAACCCAATCCAAATCAGTATGCGCATTTCTCAGCCTCCAGGTCGCTGTAGCATATCACTACATGTTCCAAAGATTGCGCGTCTGCCGACGACGCCAGGGACAATATAGGAAAGTTGCGTCGAATTCTCGGCGCTGGTTTCAATACGGTTCACTTAAGGAACATCCTTAAGTGAACCGTTTCTCTGCCGATTGACACTGCGTTTCCCGCCAAGTATAGTCTCCGACACTTTACTCATTGCAGGACACCTTACTCATTGCGAGGACACACCTATGGCCACCTACGTACTGCACGTCAACGGGCAGTATTCCAACGTAACCATTGACGACCCATCTACTCCCCTGCTCTACGTCTTGGAGGAGAATTTCCGACTCAACGGCCCCAAATTCGGGTGCGGACTCGGCCAGTGCGGCTCATGCACCGTGCTGCTCGACGGAAGGCCTATCCGCTCCTGCGTTACGCCTGTGTCCAACGCCGACCAGCACAGCGTCACTTCCCTTGAAGGTCTGAGGGCCCTCGACAACCTTCCGAACCCGGGCGATCTGCATCCCATTCAGGAGGCGTTTGTCAGGGAGCAGGCTATGCAGTGCGGCTACTGCGTGAGCGGCCTCGTCCTGTACGGCTATGCGTTCGTCCGCGATAACGCGCACGCCACCCGCGCCGAAATCGAAAAAGCTCTCAGCGGTCTTTTATGCCGGTGCTGCGCGCACAACCGCATGATCGATGCGATTCAGAGCTATGCCAAGGAGACTTCCCGATGAAACCGAAAAATCCTTTCAAGCTCGACGGAGCCGGGCCGCTTTCCGAAAAAGCACTCGAGGCGCTTGACCACGTCGATCCCTCCCGCCGCGACTTCCTGAAAACCGCCGGCGTCATGATGATTGGCTTCGGCATCGGCGCCGCCACCGCCCCCACTGCCGAAGCGCAGAGCCCCATCAACCCGTCCGGCAATGTCGACAATACTCAGGTGGACAACTGGGTCGCCGTCGGCGCAGACGAGAGCATTATAGTTTTCGCGGGTAAGGCTGAACTCGGCACCGGTATGCGCACGCTGCAGCTTCAGCTCGCCGCCGAAGAACTGTCCGTGCCCATGGACCGCATTACGCTCATCCTGTGCAGGAGCGGCGTCACTCCCAATCAGGGGCTCACTGTTGGCAGCTTGTCTACTCTCACGCAGTTCGGCACCGGCGGCCTACGGGTCGCTCTTGATACCGCGCGCGACGCGTTGTACCAGTTGGCGTCCCTGTGGCTCGATGTTTCCGTTGGCCAGCTTATCCTCAAAGATGGGGTGTTCTCGGTCGACGGCGGAGATCCGACCTATACCGTGAGCTACGGTCAGTTGATCCAGGGACGACGGTTTAATCTTCCGGTGAATTCAAAGGCGGTGCCGAACGATCCGTCCACATGGAGGGTGCTCGGACAATCCGTCCCGCGCGTCGACATCCCGGCCAAGGCCAAAGGCACCTTCCAGTACGTGCAGAAAGTTCGTGTCTCCGGCATGCTTCACGGCAGAGTCGTCCGCCCGCCCGCCCTCGGCGCCCACGTCCGGAACATCGACAATAACGTCGTCAACGGCCTGCCCGGCAACCCGCAGGTGGTACAGGTCAACGACTTTGTCGGTGTCGTTGCCGACACGGAATGGCATGCCATCAAGGCCGCTGCCGCGCTGGCTTCCGGGATCACCTGGTCGCAAGGCGATACCCTTCCCGCTCAGGCCGACCTCTACACGTACATGACGCAGCAGCCTTCGCGCGACTCCTTCTCCGTCAACTCCGGAGACGTCGATCAGGTCATGGCCTCGGCGGCCAGAACCATGACTGCCCAGTACCGTTATCCCTACCAGATGCACGGCGCGCTCGCCAGTTCCTGCGCCGTTGCCGACGTCCGCGGCGGCACCGGCCAGACAGCTACCGTTAAAGTCTGGTCCGCGACTCAGGGCGTCTACAACATGCGAACTGTCCTGTCCAACCTGCTCAAAATTCCTGCGGCGAACATTCAGGTCACATTTGTTGAGGGCTCCGGCTGCTACGGCCATAACGGCGCCGACCCGGTGACTCACGATGCCGCGCTCCTCTCGCAGGTTGTCGGAAAACCCGTTCGCGTGCAGTACAGTCGGCGCGATGAAATGACAGGCGGTGAACACTACGGCCACCCCATGGTCAGCAATGAGAAGGTTGGCCTTGACGCCAGCGGCAGGATCATTGCATGGGACTACGAAAACATCTGGATGCAGCGCGGTGAGGGCGCTGCTACAGGCAACGCGCCCGGCAACGGAATACCGGGCGCACTCGCCGGTTTCCCCACCGCACAAGTGATCCCCACAACGACGCCACCAAACAATCCGACGGCTTACAACAACTTCAGCAACGCCGTCCCGTCTTATGTCACCGGTAGCGTGAACGGTGTGCGCTCCGGCACCGGCATCGTCGCCAGCCAGCGCGTGCTGAACCGGGCCGTGGCTTCTCCGTTGTGGACCGCCTGGCTGCGCTCTCCCGATCGCCTCCAGAACACATTCGCCCATGAGAGCTTCATGGATGAAATCGCTGCCAGCCTGAAGGCGGACCCCGTCCAGTACCGTCTGAGCCATTTGTCGGATCCGCGCTTCATCAATGTCGTCAACAGCGTCGCACAGAGAGCGCGCTGGGATACGCGTCCTTCGCCCAAAGGCGGTAACCCTTTCAACCCCGGAAACACCGGCGTGGTCACCGGCCGGGGCTTCTCCTGCGTCCTGTACGAGGGCCTTGACGGCTACTGCGCCATGGTTGCCGAAGTCATCGTTGATCAGGACAACGGCATCATCAAGGTGACGAAAGTCACCGCGGGCATCGACACGGGCCCCGTCATAAGTCCCAATGGTCTCCGCAACCAGATGGAAGGTCAGGTAATCCAGGGCATCAGCCGCACGCTGGTCGAAGAAGTCAAGTTCGACCGGGCAGCTGGTAACATCACTTCCAAAGACTGGATCAGCTACCCGGTTTTGCGGTTCGGCGACGTGCTTCCCGAAATCGACACAGTCCTGATTAATAATCTGAGCGCGCCGGTTACCGGCGCCGGGGAGACCACGATCACAATCGTCGCAGCCGCCATTGGCAATGCCATCTACGATGCCACCGGCGTCCGTATGCGGCAGATTCCGTTCACGCCGGAAAACTTCCTGGCTGCGAAAGCGGCGCAGAAGAGCTGATAATTCGAATGTACGCGTCCCGCACGTTCGCGATTGTCGCTTCGTGCGCCATGCTGGCGTTGGGCGCCGCTCTGCTGCCCGCACAACAGCAGCCGGACGCCGCAATCGATCCCGTGCGCATCATTGAAGCCCGCTACGAGGTCGCCAGCCCCTGGTGGGATCCCGCCCGCGGCACCCCGCTCGCGGCCTCGAAGGACTTCGACGACCCCTCCGGCCAACTCCGCCTCCTGAATAAGTCCGGCGAAGTCCAGACGAAGGGTCACCCCTTCTTCACCCCACTCGGCTCCAACGGACGCTCCTGTGTCACCTGTCATCAGCCCACCAGCGCCATGAGCCTTTCGCTCGATCTCATCCGCCTCCGCTGGGCTGAAACTAACGGCAAAGACCCCCTCTTCGCCGCCGTCGATGGCTCCAACTGCCCGGACCTCCCTCAGGACAAAGAAGAGTCGCACTCCCTCCTGCTCGAACGCGGCGTGTTCCGCATCGCCCTCCCGTGGCCTCCCGTAACTGCCTCTGGCCAGCTCTTCAAGCCGGATTTCCGCATCGAAGTTGTGCGCGACCCAACCGGTTGCAACAAGAACCCCGCTTCCATCTCCGTCTACCGCCGCCCGCGCGTCGCCGCCAACCTGCAGTACATCGCCCTGACCACTGGCGGCACCCTCATGGCTGACGGCCGCGAGCGCACCCTCCAGTCGCAGGCCACTTCCGCCGCCCTGACGCATGAGCAGGCATCGGCCGCTCCCGCTCCTGCGCAGCTCAAACAGATTGAGGATTTCGAACGCCAGCTCTTCATGGCCCAACAGTGGGATGTCCTCGGCGGCCTCCTCGGCGAACCCGGTGGACCTCCGCTGCTCGGCGCCGATAACCTCGCCCGCGGCGTCGCAGGCGTCGGCGCTGTCCCCGCCGCCGATAACCTCGCCGCATCGTTCGATCCATGGCGCAATCTCTCCACGGCCAATCTCGCCATCCGTCAGCGCGCCTTTCGCGAATCCGTCCTGCGTGGTGTCGACCTCTTCGCCTCACGTGAGTTCCGCCTGGCAGACGGCAAGCAGGGCACCTGCGCGACCTGCCACGGGCCCGGCATCAACCACTCCATCGACATCGGCACCACCAATCTGCCCACGGCGAAGGAATCGCCCGAGCTGCCTCTGTTCCGCATCACCTGCGACGCCTCGGCCCCGCCTCACCCCCAACTGGGCCGGACCTTTCTAACTCAGGACCCCGGCCATGCACTCATCACCGGAAGATGCGCGGATGTCGGCTCCATCCTGATGCAGCAGTTCCGCGGACTCACCGCCCACGCGCCCTACTTCGCCAACGGTTCCGCCGGGGATCTGGCCGAACTGGTGGACTTCTTCGATCGCCGCTTCAAGATTGGGCTCACGGACAAAGAGAAACAGGACCTCGTAAACTTCCTCAGCATCCTGTAGTTCGGTCACAGGGCCGCCCTGGCCACCCAAGTCAGGGCGGCGGCCAAACCGGAATGAAACATGTTTCATTTCTGAGACTGGGCACCATTCCCCTCCTCGTGAGGAGGGGTGGCTGCGGCATCAATAAAAAGGCGCGAAGCCACCGAAAGCGCCGCAGACGGGGAGGTGTGAATGAATTGGCAGGAGAGCGTTTGAACTCCCCTCCTAAGTTAGGAGGGGTGCCTGCGAGGCCATCAAGTTCAACAAAAGGCCGAGCAGGCGGGGTGGTTCCAAAACAAGTTGTTGCAAGGTTTTACTTAGGA
>WNFT01012812.1_pt1 | contig 10785 bp, 8 predicted proteins | sample 5400191 | NCBI WGS metagenome assembly WNFT01 (sample SAMN13153359, study PRJNA577476) | soil metagenome | isolation source: 80 cm saprolite under Madrone tree | place: USA:California | collected 2016-06-14
ATCCGCAAGAAGGCGGCGATTTGGCTGGCGCTGGTGTTTATCCTGGGAACAGCGACGGGCGGAGTGTTTGGGTACAGCCTGGCGCGGCGGAGTTATGCCTCGACCAGGACTGCGGTGCCGTCGGAAGCGGAACACCGGGCAAAGAAGATCGCGGATATGACCCAGACGATCGGATTGACGGCGGAGCAGGCGCAGAAGGCGGAGGGGATTATCAAGAACGCGCAGTCGGAGATCCGGACGATTCGCGACAAAAGTGAAGCGGAAGTGGATGTGGTGCGGATGAATACGCGCGGGGAGATGCGGACGTTCCTGACGCCGGAGCAGTTGCCGAAATTCGAGCAGTATATACAGCGGATGGATGAACAGAGGAAGAAGCAGAAAGAGGCGCAGCAGGTGAAATAAAGGGATAGAAAATAGAAAAGGAAAGAATTAACGCAGGGAGCGCCCTTCGCAAATGCCCTCAGGGCAAGCAGAGAGCGCGGAGAAGGTGGGAGACAAGAGGGGCGGCGTAAAGCTGCCCCTACATTTTTTTGTGGGCGAGTTTAGTGCTCGAGGTAGAAGCCGTCGCGGGTTTGGACCTGGGTGTCTTTTTGTTTCACGGCGAGATGGAGCTTGTGGTAGCCGACGGTGGCGTCGGGCTTGTCGGGGGAGTAGCCGAGGACGTACTGATTGCGGAGTTCCTCGTCGAGGTCAGCGTAGATTTTGTCGAGAGTCTCTTTCTTGGAGACTTCAAAGAAACGGCCGCCGGAAGTTTTGGCGATTTGTTCCAGAATCTTTTTGCCGTCGGGGCGTGATTCTTCCGTGCTGCGGGGATAGCCGCCGCCTCTGCCGCCCATTCCGCCGCCACCCATTCCACCACCGCCCATGCGAGGTCCGCCGAAGCCGCCGCCGCTGCCGTGGCCTTCCTCCTTGTCGGCGAAGAGAATGCAATAAATCAGGGTATTGGCGCGCTGCGCGGATTCGATGGCTTCGGCGAGAGATTCCTTGCTGCCACGGTCGACGCCGTCGGTGAGGATGATGAGAGCCTTGCGGCCCTGTTGCTTTTTCATTAGTTCGCCGGAAGCGAGGTAAATGGAATCGTAGAGGAGCGTGCCGCCTCCGTGACCGTGGCCGTGCGAGCCGCGGCCACTTCCATCACCACCGCCGCTGGCGGAACCACCGCTGGAGCTGGACTGGGCGAATTGCGGGGTGTGGAGTTGATCGATGGCTGCGAGGAGTTTTTCGCGCGAAGCGGTGAGGTCCTGGAGGAGTTCGACTTCGTGATCGAAATGGATGAGGAAGGCCTTGTCTTTGTCTTCGCGGAGGACGTGATCGAGGAAAGAGCGGCTGGCGGAGCGTTCCTGATCAAGGACGCGGCGCTGGCTGAGGCTGGTGTCCACGAGGAGGCCGAGGGTGAGCGGGAGATCGGATTCCTTGGCGAAATAGGTGATGGATTGAGGCTTGCCGTCCTGGTCGAGGGTGAAGTCGTCTTTGGAGAGATTGCGCACGAGATTGCCGTGTTTGTCTCGGACGGAGGCGACGAGATTGACGGCGGAGACGTTGAGGGTGATGGGAGGGGTTTGCTGGCTGAGGAGGGGAATGGTGGCGAGGAGAAGAAGGAGCGCAGTTGAAGGAAGTTTCCGCACGTTGTGGAGCCTGGCCTTTCCCCAGATTGTTAGACAGGTGCTGGAGATTATTCCCGGTTGGAGCGGGAAAAGTTCCCGGGGGTTGACGGTGAGGTGAGGGGAAAGGCGCCCGCCTAGGATGGCGGCCGTTACAAAGGCAAGAGTAACCCAAGAGGGCGGAGCAAGCTCCGCCCCTACAAAGACAGATGCGCACACCTGAAGGCGTCCGCTGCTTGAGGATTTGGTATGCTACGGCGCATGAAACGGAAATTTTTGATTGATACGGATACGGCTTCGGACGATGCGGTGGCGTTGATTATGGCGTTGCGGCATCCGGAGGTTGAGGTAGTGGGGATTACTACGGTGGCGGGCAATGTGGAGGTGCGGCAGGCTAGCCGCAACGCGTTGTATACGGCGGAGCTTTGCGGGTCGAGTGTGGCGGTGTTTACGGGGGCGGAGAAGCCGCTGAAGCGGGCTCACCACAGTGCGGACTGGTTTCACGGGCGCGACGGATTGGGGGATCACGGGTATCCCGCGCCGCGGCGGACGCCGGAAAAGATGGGCGCGGCAGAGGCGATCGTTGAGCTGATCGAGGCGCACCCGGGAATCGTGATGGTGACGCTGGGGCCGTTGACGAACGTTGCGCTGGCGCTGCAGAAGCGGCCGGAGATTGTGAAGAAGGTTAGCCGGTGCGTGGTGATGGGAGGGGCGCCGTGCTGCGAAGGGAATGTGACGCCGGCGGCGGAGTACAACATCTGGTGCGATCCCGAAGCGGCGCGTGTGGTGGCAAGAAGCGGAATGCCCGTGGAGATGGTGGGCTGGCATTTGTGCCGCGGGGAAGCGGTGCTGAATTTGAAAGAGATTGAGAAGGTGATGGGATTTGGCACGGCGGTGGCGAAGTTTGCGATCGAATGCAATAGCCGGGCGCAGGAAGCGTTTCACGTGCAGACAGGCGAGCACGGGATATCGCTGCCGGATCCGGTGGCGATGGCGGTGGCGCTGGATGAGTCGATCGTGACGTCATCGTCGGAACATTTTTGGGATGTCGAGACGGAGAGCGAATTGACGCGGGGGATGACGGTGGTGGACCGGTTGAATGTGGCGGGGGATGAGCGGAATCGCGAGGTGTGGGAGGCACAGATTTCGGGGGGACGGAAAGGGAAGATTGTGTGGACGATTGATAATTCGCGGTGGAAGGAAGAGGTGTTCGCGAGGTTGAGGTAGATGTGGAGATTGTCGTTGAAGTTTTGCGGGGGGTTGCGTTGAGGTCCTTCGGGGCGCTAACGGCGCGCCCCTCAGGATGACAAATTTCAGTTTGGTGCTGGTGCAGAGGGAAGTAGCGTCCCCGACCGGGTCGGGGACGCTACGGTTGAGGTTTAGAAGCTGAAGATTACGCCGCCTTCGCTGCGTAGGTCTCTCCATTCGTGCTGAGGAATTCCCTCGAAGAGAGGAAAGCCGTGCAGACCGGTGACCGGATTGAATGTGGCTGTGTTGGCGCGGGTGCGATAGAGAGACTCTTCGAATGCGAAAGAGACCCACTTGTTGAGTTTGTAGTTAAGCGTGCCGACGCTCATGTCGCTGCGCGCGCGTGAGCTGGCGGTGGCGGAAGTGTGCAGCAGGTCCCTGGTGTTGGCCTGGTCGGTGCGGGGTCGTGACCGAACCAGCGTGAAAGGGGAAGGCCGAGTTGCGTGAAGCCACCCTTGGCGCGGACCGGAAGCTGAGGCACGACGAAGGGAACGCCGGCAGCGTTGGTGCCGAAGAAGACGGTCGAGGCGCCGTCGATCGAGGTTGTGGACGCTAGATTGGTGAAGCCCCCAGTGGCGTTGTAGTTGGAGAAGAGCTGGCCGGCGAAATAATAGCGCAGGTCGCTGCCGCTGTAGTATTTGCCGATGAGCGTTGCGAAGCGGGTTGGCAACTGCCATTCAAAATCCCAACCGTTGGTGTCGCTGCCGACGCGGACGCCAGTTGGAAATGCCTCTTTGTATAGGTTCGCATTGGTGTTGGTCGCCGTAATCGGAGCTGTGGGAACAACGGCGCCGAGGACGATGGCGGTGCGATGCCCTTCTTCGAAGCTGAAGATGATCTGCGCGGGAGCAACGCCGGGAGCCTTGTCGAGTTTGAACTGCCCGACGATGCGGCCCTCGACTTGAGGTGTGTTGCTGTCCGGGCCCTGGCGTTCGCCGTAACCCAACTGGTTGGAAATGTTGGCGGCGGACGGAGTAAGGCCGACGGCAGGCAGAACGACGGCGATTTCCGGCATGAGCTGGAATCTGCCGAAGTCATGTGTGTAGCCCGAGCGGAATTGCGGAGCGCGCTCATAGGGATCGCCGAAAGCGATTCCGAGGCCGGTGGTTTCCAGCATGTTGGGCAGGGTTGAAGAAGCGAACGGCGTCCAGTCCTGTCCCATCACTGCGGAGAGAGTGTTCGTTTCGTTCACGCGCCAATCAATGCGCCCGTAGGCCAGGCGGATGGATGGGTTGTAGGAACGAATCGAAGAGAGGTTGCGGTTGTCGGAACGGTTGAAGTTTCCTTCAAAGTCCATTTCAAACTTTCCCGTGACCGTGACACTCGAACTCGGGTCGAGCCACTCGAAGTTGTTGCCGAACCGCGTAGAGCGCGCCTTGATGTGGAATTCGGGCGCGGAGTTGGGACCCGAGTCGCCAAGAAAGCCGGGAAGCGGGAAATCATCGCCGCCGGGCGAGGAACTGTCGTGAACAAAGGTGGCCTTGAGGAAGCCGTAGGGAGTGAGTCCGATGGGGCCGAGTTTGATGGCGGCTTTCAAGTCACCTTTGGGAATACCGCCCACCGGAAAGACACGGACGGGATTGGCGGCAGATAGAGTGGTTGGCGAAACCGACGGAGCCTGCTGCGGCGGCGTTTGTCCAGGCGGAGTCTGCTGCTTCTCTTGAAGATCAGCAGAAACCGCGCTGGAGGTTGAGCCAGCGGCAGGGGCGGACGCTCCGGCAACTGGAACGCGATAGACGGCAGGAATCATGGCCGCGGGGGCCGACTTGCTGGCCGAGGCGTTCATGATGCCCGAAGCACCCATCATCTGGTTGTAATCTGCTTGCGAAATGACTCCCTTGGACATAAGGAGTTTTGCAAGCCGCTGATCGGCATCGCTGGCAGACGATGCCTGATTAATTTGCGCGACTTCTTCTGGCGTGAGAATGCCCTTTGCCTGGAGAAGGCGGACGAGCGGGGTGGCAGCCTGCGAATTTGCTGCTTGCTGCTGCGCGGCCACAAGTCCGGACCAGGCCAGGGATACGACGAGAAGTACGACTAGATACACCACTGCCCCACGTGTTTTCCCGAACATTACGAATACCCCCCTGTGACCCACAATTGGTGTGTGGGTCAGGTAATCAACCACGAACGGGCCTCAAACGCCCCGTACTTAATACTGGTCAGCGGCAGATGTCAAGAAATCGTTTGAGGAATTGGGAGGAAATGAGGAGTTTTCAGGCGAGCGGAGGTGAGTACTGGGAGTCGCGAGCATTGCAGTTTGAGTGGAGATTGATTGGCGACAAAGGGAGCTAACGGGTAAGGGACCAGCGAATCGGAGGAATCAACTGTCTCGAGATTCTAAGGCGAAGAGTTTGGCGAGAAATTAGTTGGGTGGTTAAGCCGAGATTGCAAGAGCGGTGGCAGAGCCACCGCGCGTGGCGGAGAAAAATCTTGACACTGGCTGGGTGGAGTTGTGATAGAAGGACTACAGATTTCGGTCTCAGGGGACTCCGCAAGGAGTTGATCGAAAGACGAGTGCAAAATACGAGGCGAATCCAATGAATACTTTCCCAGTCCTGCTGGCGGCGCTTTGCGTGTACGCGATTGGATATCGGTATTACAGCGCGTTTATTGCGGCGAAGGCGCTGGCGCTGGACGATCGGCGCGAGACGCCGGCGCATACTTACGAGGATGGGCATAACTATGTGCCCTCGCCGAAGTGGGTTTTGTTCGGGCATCATTTCGCGGCGATTGCGGGAGCGGGGCCGCTGGTGGGGCCGACGCTGGCGGCGCAGTTTGGATTTGCGCCGGGATTTCTTTGGATATTGATCGGAGCGGTGCTGGCGGGTTGCGTGCAGGATTTCATCGTGCTGGTGGCTTCGGTGCGGCACAAGGGGAGATCGCTGGCGGACGTGGCGCGGACGGAGGTGAGCGAGTTCACGGGATTGGTGGCGATGTTTGCGGTGCTGCTGATTTTGCTGGTGACGCTGGCGGGGCTGGGAGTTGTGGTGGTGAACGCGCTGTCGAACAGTCCGTGGGGTGTTTTTACGATCGGGATGACGATTCCGATCGCGCTGCTCATGGGGTGGTTCATGTTCAAGAGCACGCCGGGGCAGATCAAGGTGGGCGTGCCGAGCACGGTGGGAGTGGTGCTGCTGCTGGCCAGCGTGTGGGGCGGGCACTGGTTTGCGGGGACGCAGTGGGCGTCGTCGCTGACATTCACGCCGCACCAGATTACCTACCTGATGGGGATTTACGGATTTGTGGCGTCGGTTCTGCCGGTGTGGCTGCTGCTGGAGCCGCGGGATTATTTGTCGACGTATGTGAAGCTGGGAACGATTGCGCTGCTGGTGGTGGGCGTGTTCATCGTGCACCCGGATATCAAGTTTCCGGCATTGACGCAGTATGTGCACGGCGGCGGGCCGATTATCAAGGGCACGCTGTTTCCGTTTTTGTTTGTGACGATTGCATGCGGCGCGATTTCCGGATTTCATTCGCTGGTGAGTTCGGGGACGACGCCGAAGATGCTGAACAAGGAGTGCGACGCGCGGTTCATCGGGTATGGAGCGATGGTGGCGGAGAGCCTGGTGGCGGTGCTTTCGCTGATCGCGGCTTGCTCTCTGTTTCCGGGGGATTATTTCGGGATCAATGTGCCGGCGGAAGCGTTTGCTAAGTTGGGATTGCACACGGTGAACCTGGATCTGTTCTCGAGTGAGGTGGGAGAAAAGCTGGCGGGACGGACGGGCGGAGCGGTTTCGCTGGCCGTGGGGATGGCGCAGATTTTCCGGGGGATTCCGGGGATGGCGCGGCTGATGGGCTACTGGTATCACTACGCGATTATGTTTGAGGCGCTGTTTATTTTGACGACGATTGATACCGGGACGCGCGTGGCGCGGTATGTTCTGCAGGAGCTTATGGGCAAAGTGCACAAGCCGTTTGCGAATCATGCCTGGCAGCCGGGGAATATGATCACTACGTTTTTTGTGGTGCTGGCCTGGGGATATTTGATTTATACGGGAAACATTTCGACGCTGTGGCCCCTGTTTGGGACGGGGAACCAGTTGCTGGCGACGATTGCGCTGGCGGTGGGAACGGCGTTCCTGATCAACATGGGCAAGGCGAAATATGCGTGGATTACGGTGGCGCCGATGTTGTTTGTGGGGACGACGACGCTGACGGCGGGAGTGCTTTCGATCAAGAATATTTTCTGGCCACTGACGAAGAAGCCTGGATTCGTGTTTCAGGGATATTTGGATTCGACGCTGATGGCGATTTTCGTGACCGGGGTGGTGCTGGTGCTGCTGAATGTGGCGCGGCGGTGCTGGTTGACTTTGCACGGGGAGCCGATACCGAAGGAGGCGTTTGGGCCGCAGGTGGCGGGGGAGGGGTTGCCGTCGAGCGGGTGTTGTTAGGGGGGCGGAGAAAGTTCAGATCCAAGAGCACAGCCAGGAGTGGCTGTGCCACATCGGAGAAAGAAAATGGCCGGTCAGGGGACCGGCCATTTCGTTTTTGGGGAAGAGTTAAGGAAGATTACTTTGCACTTTTATTTTTGGGGGAGGCTTTTTGCAATGTTTCCAGCAACATTTTTGCGCTGGGTGGAACTGGCACTTCATGTTTGAAGACGACGTCCTCGGCGCTGATTTCCTTGCCGTAGAGTTTCTTGTTGCCGTTGTTGTCGGCGCGTAGCGTGGAGCCTTCGAGAGAGATGCCGGCGAAGAGGCCACGGGCTCGCGAGTACGAAAGAATCTCGGCGCGCAAGGCGACGTCGCTTTCGGCGGAGGCGGTGCGGCCGACAGGACCGGCGGCGGCGCTGGCGTCACCACCAAGCTTGACCTTGCTGCTGAGCATGCTGGTGGCGGAGCGGGGGCTCATCATAAGGAGAACGAAGTCAGTGGCGTTGCCGCCGAGTTGAAGACCGGCGCTGCCGCCCTCAAGCGCCATCATCGTCGGCGGGCCCCAGGGGCCGTTGAAATTGCTGCCGCCACGGCAGGTCATGACACCGCGGCCATAGCTGCCGCCGAAGCCGATGGCGAATTTCAGGACGGAAGGAAGAATCACGACGCAGTCGGCCTTGTCCAGAACATCCTGGGGAATGCTGTCGGGTGCGTCGAGAATTTCCTTGAAGACTTTGCCTGCATTCTCAACGCGAGATTCTTCTTTATCTTCTTTTTCCTCTTTTTCCTGGGCGACTGCGGTGAGTGCCAGTAGTGAGACCAACGGTAAACATAGCCAGATCTTTTTCACAAATCCTCCTGAAGACTTGGGGCATTTCAAACAAAGTTCAAGCAACGAGACGCCTAAAACGCGAGACGAGCTTGCTTTGGATAGGCCCCAGCATGTTGGTTTCCTTATTCATACCTAGCATTAGATGGGGTAGTAGTCAAAAAAGGTCATGGGAAAATGAAACAAAAATTTCATGGTTCGAGTGACGATGTATAGGCGGCGATGTCGATGATGTCGAAAATGGAGAGGTTGGCGACTACTGGTTTCATTTGGGGGAAGTTGAGGCCGGCGCGAGTGCCACTTTTCATGTCGTAGAGTTGGCGGACGATGTAGCTGGGGGAACGCCCGGCGATGGGGGGAACGTTTTTCAGGCCCCGGAGATTGGGGCCGTGGCAGGTGGCGCAGGGAATGGTTTTGCCGTTGGCGCCCGTGGTGACGAGAGTTTTGCCGCGCTTGAGGCTGCCGGGAGGAACGTAGGCGATGAAGCCGGACGAATCGTCGCGGAGCTCGGTGCGTTCGAGATTTTCCGGGGTCTCGATGATGCGATCGCCGATGGGTTCCATTTCGTGGGGAGTGGAGACGACGAGCATCCATCCGGCGACATGAGTTTTGGGGACGAATTTGGCTTCGACTACGCGGATCCAGGGTTTGGGTTTCAAGGCGGCGAAGTATTCGGCGGCGATTTGGATTTCGGCATCGGTAGCTTTGGTTTCGTTGGCGGCCATATTAGCGACAGGTTTCAGGTCGGGATCGGAACTTTTGCGGGCGCCGCTTTTGAAATCGGCGAGTTGCTGGATGATGTAGGCGGCTGGAAGTCCGGCGAGGCTGGAATTTTCCGGGCGGCCCTGGCCGTTGGGGAGATGGCAGTAGCCGCAGGCATAGGCTTCGGGCTGGCGGCCGCGGGCGACGAGGTCGGGCATTCTGGGGTGAGCAGAGGGATGCCAGTCGGGGACGTTGAAGAAGTCGTGGACTTGCGCGTCGGTGAAGGCAATTTTACTGCCGGGAATGTGGAAGAGTGCGGTTTCGTCGGGCTTGACGGAGTTGTCGGATGGCGGGGCGGGTGGATTGACGGCGTAGGCCCAGTAAGGAGGAGGATCGATGAGGGGCTGCGAAATTGTGGAGGGAGTTTGGCTGAAAGAGAGGGCGGTGAGAAAAAACGCTCCGGCGACCAGAGCGATGGTGAGTGAATAGGACTTGAGTTGGTTCACGCGCAAACCTTTCGGATTTTTGTCAACGAATGAGGGCGGCATGGAATCAATCAACGATTGAGCGTAGCACCAATTCCGATTTGATTGGGGAAGTGGGGAAGAAAGAATAACGCAGAGGGCGCAGAGAAGAGCGGCCCGACTGCTGCGATAGACGTTGTTTGACTTGGACTGAGACGAACCTTAAGATTGGCGCGAATTAATGGAACAAATTTGGATGGCGATTTTGGGGAGGATGAGGATGCTGAGGCGGCTGGCGGGACTGGTGGTGGTGAGTTTGCTTCTGGGGGCGGGGAGCTTGCTGGGGCAGGCGAAACCGGATGGGCCGGAGTTTGACGTCAAAGAGCACTACACGAAATATGAATACCGGATTGCCATGCGGGATGGAGTGCGATTGTTTACGTCTGTGTATGTGCCGAAGGACGATTCGAAGACGTACCCGTTTCTGATCAACCGCACGCCGTACAGCGTGGCCCCGTATGGCGTGGACTAATACCGGACGCAACTGGGACCTTCGCCAGATTTTGACAAGGCTGGATATATTTTTGTGAACCAGGATGTGCGCGGGCGTTTCATGTCCGAGGGCACGTTTGTGGAGATGCGGCCGCACATTGACAACAAGAAGTCGAAGAGCGATGTGGATGACAGCAGCGATTTATACGACACGATCGAGTGGCTGCTGAAGAATGTGCCGAACAACAACGGGAAGGCGGGGATTTGGGGGATTTCCTATCCGGGATTTTTCACGTCGGCGAGCATGATTGACACCCATCCGGCGCTGAAGGCGGCGTCGCCGCAAGCCCCGATGACGGACCTGTTCAAGGGGGATGATGCGTATCACGGCGGGGCGTTCATGATGGCGGCGAATTTCGGGTTTTACAGTTTTTTCCGGCCACAAGGGAATCCGGAACTGCCGCCGAAGGTGCGCGTGCCGTTTGATTACGGGACGCCGGACGGGTACGAGTTTTTCCTGAATGCGGGGACGCTGGAAAATCTGGGGAAGATGCTGGGCGCGCAACAGGCGCTGTGGATGGACCAAGTTCACCACGATACCTACGATGATTACTGGAAGGCGCGGAATCTGGCGGCGCATACGAAGAATGTCCATTGCGCCGTGTTGACGGTGGGCGGGTGGTTTGACGCGGAGGATTTGCAGGGGCCGTTCACGCTGTTTCACGCGATTGAGCGGGATGATCCGGGAATTTTCAATGCGCTGGTGGTGGTGCCATGGGTTCACGGCGGAGGGTATCGGTACGACGGAAATCACCTGGGGCGCGTGAGCTTCGGAGCGAACACGGGGGATTATTACCGGAAGAATATTCTGTTTCCGTTTTTCGAGGCGTACTTGAGAGGGGACGGGAACACGAAATTGCCAAAAGCTTATGTGTTTGAGACGGGGACAAACGTGTGGCGGCAGTATGCTTCTTGGCCGCCGAAAAACGTGCAGGCAAAAACGCTTTATTTTCACGCGAACGGAGTACTTTCGTTTGAGCCGCCGAAACAGGAGGCGACGGCGTATGACGAGT
>WNFT01017448.1_pt1 | contig 10785 bp, 18 predicted proteins | sample 5400191 | NCBI WGS metagenome assembly WNFT01 (sample SAMN13153359, study PRJNA577476) | soil metagenome | isolation source: 80 cm saprolite under Madrone tree | place: USA:California | collected 2016-06-14
CGCGATTGACCGAACTGAGACATCGAGCCTAATCAGCTTGGTCGGTTGGGTACAATTTCTCCCTCAACAGCCCGGTCGCAATGTGCTAGGCTTTAGGCCATCGCAAACCGCGGAGTTCTGGGGGTACATGCAACGCCGCGAGAGTCAGCCCGGACTTCGTACTGATATCGGCGAAGGCGGTGGCGCTCACCAGTTTGCCGATATTGCCGCAAAGGTAACTGAACATGAACTAGAAATTGCCCTTAACGTACAAGTTCAGCCGCACTGTCTTGCGCCGACAGCGGCTGCTTCTCAAAGTCGGCTTTGACCAGGTCGACAGATTCGCTAACGGCGCTCTCTTCAACTTTGAGCTTAGCTCGCGCCTCCAGTCGGAAACGGAATTCCATCCAACCAGGCAACAATATTTCTGACCGTGTCGCCATAGAATGCTCGATAAAGATTCTGAGAGACATAGCCGATGTGCGGCGTCGCTAGCATGTTGTCGAGCGACCGGTAAGGGTGATCTGCCGGAAGAGAACGAATCCTTGGCGACCGTCGTGAGCACCGTCGGAATTTTGAACAGCTTCGCCGCCTTGGCGAGGATCTGGACATTGTTGGAGGTTACCAGGCGATCGTGCGATTGGACGCCCTGATACATGGCCGGCTGATAGTCAATCAACGCGATTGCACTGTTTTGGGGGGTAAGCATCTCGAGTTTCGACACTGACTTCTCCTTTAGCGATAGCGTTCCGATGGCAACAGCCATCAGATCGGGCCTGTTGATCAAATCCTGGGATTCGCCCTACGTCTTGGAGACGTTTGTTGTGGCTTGGCTTGTTGCTGCGGTCTCGGAGGACCGCGCAGAACCAAACACGTTGGAGTCTTACGGGCCACGCATCACGATCCTAATGGCGATCAGCATTCTCTCCCGATAGGCGGCGAGCGTCTCAACGGAAGCCTTGATGCCCTTGGCGCTCATCAGGAGCTGTTCTGACAGTTCGGCGACCGTGACGCCCGCCTCCTCCCAGCGGTCCGCGACGCCCGCCTCCGCGAGTAGAGCGGCTACAATCCCCATCAGGTCCCGCTCCAATTGGACAAGGAGGGCGCCGGCGGCAGACTGCGCTGACTGCAGAAGTTCGAGGGCATCCTCTCGCGACGCACGCTACAAGGCCTGGCCTTGAGCGTGACATTGCCAAAAAACGGCTGGCTATGGCCTCATAACAGCGGCACCTTCGTGAAGTTCACCGAGGCGGGTGCGGCACCAATTGCCTGAGAGCGGCGGGGTCGCGGAAGGGTAAAAATGGCGCGGATCAGAGAGTTCAGAACACCGGCCGACTTTTGGCTTGGCATGGTTGAACCAGACTTCGCCGATTGCCAAGCCAACAAGGCCGATCTCAGAGCGGCGCTTCACGCCGCTATCTCACTTTTTCACATGCACGATTGGGTCTGGAAAACGCACGACGGCACGCTCAGAGTGCTATTCACGTTCAAGGGCGGCGACGACAAAACAACTGCTGTTCACAGCGCGGGCACATTTGTGAACGCGCTAGAACAGCAGTATCCAGACTTTGGGCGAATACGCGGCATCGCAAATGCGACCAAGCATCTCGAATTGCGAGAGGATGACGTTCGGCCCGTTGACAACGCTCCACGCCGCGCAAGGGATACCGCCGTTCACGTGCCTGGAGCGGGACTTGGCGGTTATGGCGTTGGGGGATACGGCTACGGGACGCCGGGCCTCTCGTATGCTGGCCACCCGCGGGTGATGTTGGCAGGATCGAAGGACATGGAGTGCTTCAACATTGCCGACGCTGTCCACCAAATGTGGGTCGATCTCAGGAAAAAACATGGGTGGTGGTGATCCCTGGGACAATTTCAATGCGAATAATCCGAAAGCTTATGGTGGCCGTGACTTTGGCCTTGTCGCCGACGGCTGTGAAGGCGGCGGCGAGCTGCGACCGGTTTAAAGCAGCCCTGAGCGAAGGTGCTGCTGAGTACCAAGCGCCGCTTCCGAAATTCCGGTTGGAACACATCAATTCCGCAGATGCGAATATCCAGTACTTCACCATCTCCATGTTTGATGACGCACGGGCGATGATGTCGTGTTCGTATGGAGAGGTTGAGACCTTCGCGGCTGACGCGAGTAGCAACGCGCCGGTGTCGATCCTGCACACCATGTTGCTGGCGGGGATGGCGCTTCACGGTTATGGATTGGAGTGGCGTCAGGCCCTCAAAATGCGAGATCAGCTTGTTAGCCTGGCGAAGGCATCCGACAGACAGATGTCCGAGGTCCATGTCGAGGGCGGCAAGGTCTCGCTGGTGATCAGTGTTGTCGGTGTGCCGAGTTTTCAGATCGATACCGACCGCTGACTTGCAATCCGGGGCACCTGTGATGAGAGCCTGTTGGAACAGACTGATCCGCACGAGATCGATGGGCCACGTCCATTCCTCGAAAGTGGGGTGCGCCGGAATGAAGCACCTAGTGGTGGCGATGGCCGTTGCGTTGATGACCGGCTCGGCACACGCCGCCGAGCACATAGAGGTGGCGGGCCACGACGTTCTCTCGATTGGAGAGCACGGCAAAATCCTGAATGACACTGTGTACGCTTGCAGAATGCCGAACGAGCCAATCGTCTATAGCTGGTTGCAGCAAGCGAACGCCAGCCGGATAATGAAAGGCGACCCGGCGAGAGGGTCACCGGACGGTGAATGCATGCCATTATGCCGGAACGGAAGTCGAGCTGGTCAAGACGGAAAGCTCTTACCCCGATGTAGTCTGCATCCGCGTACTTAGCGAGTATAGCTGCAGATGGACGTTCAAGCTCGGGATTGAACCACTCGCGGTGTACGACCGTGAGCAGGCTGAGGCCAAGAAGATACAGAACGACTTCAACGCCGCCTTTGACCACCTGCACCCTGAGTGCAAGGACTTTCGGACAAACCCAAACCTGCCGAGCTACTGCTATTAGCGGCTGGTCACGCCCTTTCGACGATCCGATCCCGCTGCCCGATGATGGCCGCTGCGCACCCTCCGCCGCCGCCATTGAGGCGCTGATTGGCAAGAAGCCTGGCAACACTCAGCGAATTGGGCGGTCTCAGAGATGTCCCGTTTTGATGAATTGAACAAACTGTTCGACCCTTGGCGAAAGGATTGGGTCAATCAGTATCGCGAACATCAGCTTTTGCCATCGGTCATTGCAAAACGTTTTCAGGAGTTCCTGGGTTGTCCTGAGGTCTTTTCTGATGCTGATCCCACGCACCCGCAGACCGTAAAGTATGTGTCGCCGACCACTGCCAAGCGGGATGATAGAACAGAGCAGTTCATCCTTCGCAAACCGTTAGACGCTGTAACGCTGTCTGATTTGGATGACCTCATACGCGTTGCCGCTCGTGAAACGGGCGAATTGGAGTTTAAGGGCGCTCTCCCCTTCGCGCCAACAAAAGGACAGCCCGCCACTGCGGATCGTTGGATCGAAAAAGGTGATCGCATCGGCGACTACGCGCGCGATCAAGTGCTTTCCGAGATCGTTGCATTTGCGAATGCGGATGGCGGAACGCTTGTGTTGGGGCTGCACGAAACCAAGGATGAGCCGCGGCGCGCGGAACGTCTTGAGGCACTTCCAAGGTGTGAAGACCTAGCCAAACGATTTCTCGATGCTACCGAAGACGTAATTGAGCCTCGGCTACCAAGCATCAACGTGCGCGCCGTGTTGGCCTCGGACGATGGCTCCGGATACGTGCTGATGCGAGTCGGAAAGTCGTTGGCGGGACCGCACAGGCTCGCGACGACACGTGAATTCTACGTTCGTCGAGGAGAGAGGTCTGCCAGAATGAGCGTTAGAGAGATCACCGATCGAACTCTCGAACTTGCACGAACAGGCGATCGCATAGAGGCTGTGTTCGCCCAACGTCGCGAACTTGGCGCCGAAGTTTATAAGACTTTGATGAGAGATGCCGCCGGAAATGACGCGGACGGCGTGATGCCCTTGCTCGTTAGGGTAACTGCCCTTCCTATATCGCCTCAAAATATTCCGAATCTCACGCAGCGGGATGACCTCTGGTGGATTGGGAAAGGCTTTTCGGCGACCGTCGATGGTAACAACTATCCTTGCCCTTATCCGGCCCGAAACTTTAACCAGCAACCCAATGTCCGGCTTAGATCGCTTGTTTGCACCGAAGACCCCCAATCAGGGGGCGTCTGTCGCTTGATCCGAAACGACGGGCTCGTCGAAATTTATTCACCCAAAGCGGTCGGCAATCCGGGGTAGCGATTCTCGCATTTATATTGGTTGGCTCATCAGCTTAGTCGCCGGCGTGGTCGCACAAGTCAATCTAATCCGAACTCGACTTGCGTGGGACGCCGTAGAATACGGATTAGAAATTCAAATATCGAGCATGGCGCCGCTTGGTGTGTTCTGGAACGATGACGGGTTTAGTGGCGGCTATAGATTGAAGGCTGAGCTACCGTTGTCTTTGCCGAGATATTCCTTGGCGGCCGGCGATGATTACAACACCCTTGTTACGACCGTTGTTCGCGACATAATTAACGCGTGTGGAGTCGGTTCCGAGGTAATCTGTAAGTTGCCTTGGAACGAGTTAAAATAGAACGCTACCGCGGGCGGCCAATCCGGCCAACAGCCATCCTCTTCATGGCGACCCGTTCGGTGCTGGCAACAATCATCGAGCAACGCCTGGCCGACGTCTTTGTACACAGCATGCGGGCCATAGAGCTTGATCGTAGGCAATCTAACTTCCAACCTTGTGTCGCACGATCTTGGCCGCCGCTGTCCTGTAGTTCTGCTCGGCGACGGATATCCGCATCAGTAGCGTTTCGTATTGCTTTTTGTCGCCATACGTTGCGACCAATTTATCCACGAACGCACCATTTTTGCGGAAAAAGCCAATGTGGTGCATCGGCGACCGTTTTCGATCCTGTAGATAAGTTCGGTATGAACCTGTCGCTATGCCAAGTTCGATAAGGTGCTCCTGCTTTTGTCGACGGATCGTTCTGGATCTTCGTCTCCGCCGTCACGTTTTCTGATGAGAGGTCGCGGATCCTGCTCCAGCCGAAGAGTCGCAGGCGAGTCGCAGGCTACATCGCATCCTTTCAGGGCCGCTATCGTGATGTTAGGCTCCGAGGCGGCAGGGCGCACCAATTGCCTGCGTCATACCGAACGGGAGGACCCACATGTACGACGTGATTGAACTGATCGGTACCAGCAACGAATCATGGGAAAAGGCCGCCGCCAATGCGGTCGAGCAGGCCTCCAAATCTCTCCGCGATCTTCGCGTCGCAGAAATCGTCGAGCTCGATATGCAATTGGACGCGAAGGGAAAGGTGGAAGCCTACCGCGCGAAGGTCAAGCTATCGTTCAAATACGAGGAGCGCATTGGCCCTATCGGCTGGGCCTCCTGAACCGAAGTCGCAGCGTTGCCCGGGCGCGCGTGTACGCGATAGCGCCTTGCTGGCCTGCTTCACACCACGTGAGTGCGCCAATTACTTCGCGAACGCCGGACACGCTCCCCGTGCGAGGAAGCTGGTAGCCCAAGCGGCGCTCCCAGTTGGCGTGGCGCCCACAGACCGCTAACGCGGCTACTGCCGGCGCGGCATGGTATTGAGGTGATCAATGGTCCAGTGGTCTTGCGTGAGTTGCCGCTAAACTTTTCATGCCGCTGCATGGAGCTGACACCGGCCCTACCGTTGATAGGCTTAAGAAGGGGCCTAAGCCACCACAAGCTCCCCATGGGATGAAACGCCCGTATTGCACGCTCTAAAATGAGCCTCGACCTCGGCGTCAGCCAAGCGGTCCCAACGCTCGGCAAGATGTTTTGCATGGCGACCTCCTTAAGAACGGCCGCTTCTTATTTTACCATGCCAATTTCATGCCAAGTTCATATGCGATTCGTTCCTGCGGGAACATCCATCAAAAGCTCGCATTGATTTATGGGCTGTGAACTGTAGGCACGACCCGGCACGGCCTTGGCCGATCTAAAGCCCCGCCCGGGCTGGCTGGGGCCGTGCTTGCCAATGGAGGCGCCGTTATGCCGGACCCAACAGACGATCAAATACGAACCCGCGCCCATCAACTGTGGGAGCAAGCCGGAAAGCCCGAAGGTAGGGAGGATGAGTTCTGGCACCAGGCCGAGAAAGAATTGCAGGAGGAGAAGCTTCGGGAAGTCGCCAACGAACCTCCGCCAACTATACTGCCCGGATAGCTTTGAAGCTGGTTGATTTGCGGAAACATCTCACACTGAAAAAAGTGCGCTGCCATTCTTTGACGCGCTTCTTGCACTTAGCGTTTTGGCACTTGGGGAGTCTGTTCATTGGAAGAGTTGGGGCACGGCTTCTTTTAATCGGTAGAACGCATGCCCGCGCCGATACTGCACTTCGAGTATTCCCTCTTCAGTAAGCTCTCGAAGCCTGCGGCCGGTGTGCTCGCCCGTGGCTCCAGTTTTATCGCGGGCCAAATCGCAGAGCTGTCCTTTGGCAAAGGCTGTAGAATAACAACAGGGATTGGTGGGCACATTGCCGCTTTCAATAATCCTTCGAAGCAACTGGCCAACGGAAGTTCGAGTCTCCGGTGCGGTGCGAGAAGGATTTGGCGCGAATGGTGAGTATTTCAAAGAGAAGATGGAGCTTGTCGAAAAAACTGAAAAATTGCTCGATGAGCTTACTGGGAAGAAGTGAGCGTTATCCCCAACGGGCATATTGCGCCGATTTCAACCTGTGAGACAATAGGGAGGAATGAGACGAAACCGAACAATATCGGTGTTGAGCCTTAAGAGCGTAACGCGAAATGTTATACTGTTAGGGTTCGACATAGTTTCATTCAGCTTCCGGCCCGCGTGTAGGTAAAACTACTGCGGGCTTAGCCGCAAAGTCAGTCATCTGGTCGATGATCGGCTTTTTCTCCCCCTGAGAAGAGTTGTCTTGCTCCGTTGTTTGGGTTTCGGAACGGCTTGGAATGGAGGACGCGGCGACTAATTAATCACAGCGGATTGGTCCAAAAGGGTCTGATAACACTCGCAGGATATTGTTTCCAGGGCGGGCCGATCCAATATTGTGATGACGCCGCGCGAATAGTTGATAGCTCCCGCACTCTGAATTTTGCTTGCAACTTCCGTGACCGATGTGCGGCGAACGCCAAGCATTTCAGCAAGAAATTCTTGCGTTAAATTAACCCTGCTGCTTGCAGCACGATCTGCGGATTGAAGCAACCAACGACAAAAGCGGGCTTCGATAACATGCATTGCATTGCAGGCGGCGCTTGCGCGCGCTTGCGATAGAAGAACTTCATTATACTGTATGCAAAGGTCGCGAATTGGATCGGTGGCTGCGACGGCTTTCCTAAATTACCCACCCCCATCCGCAAAAGACGACGCTCACGGTAGGACCACTGGCGGCAAGCGTCCGAACAGAAGCGAGCGTCACGTCTGGCGCTCTGAAAGCCAAACTTGCAAACCTCACAAGCAAGTGACTTTGTCCGCTTTGTCGAACGAAGGTATCGAGAATAACAGGTCCTACATCGACCCTTCACGTTGTCGATCAAGCTTGTCTTTCGGCAGTCTGCGCAAAATTATCGCGGCCATGCGTTACGGATACATGGAGTGCTCGATTCGCACTACGGGTATCTGTAACAAGGGGCGAAACAGCTGGGGTGCCGCTTCGAGATTTGTCTCCTAGCCGATCATCAGCGAGGTCCGAACGACCAGGGCGGGGGACCCAAGAAAGCAAGACGGCAACTTGGGTTAGGGCGCGACCGAAATTCGAAGACGCACCGCACCGTTGTTCTCCCACCCCTGCCGAGGCGGAAGGGGTGGAATGGCCGCCGACCCGGTCCGCGTCTCAGGCGTCGGCCTGCTGCGGCGGGATGCGCGAAACAACGTGATCAACACCGCAACTGGTGGGCCGAGGAGGTCAAGCCGTACAGTCGTTGCCCCATTCCCGATTGCACGTGTCTCGCCGGCGGTGCCGCCCCAGTGGCCTGGCCTACAAGGCCGTCGGGGCCAAGCTGGCCCTGATCCTGGGCTCCGTGCCTCGGCGCTACGTTGGAGACCCGCTTCATGACCCTGCTGCCGTTCATGTCCTTGCGGACGGGCAGCCTCATGACCTCGCACGCCATCTCCAGGGACCTCGGCAGCGCGAACTGCGAGGCCTTGCGCGCGCAACATTTAACGCAGCTTCCAGCGTCGGCTTAGCGGCGGTGTACTCGAAATTTCGCGTCTTAACCGTGTATGCCTTGGTCATGATGGGCACCCCTCATGTCCGCCCCAGCGTCGGACAATCAGCTGCGCGCCAATTCGTTCCGAGATCGCGAGGTGCTGCTTTGCAGCAATTGGGGGTTGCATTCCCGCGCGCGCCCTCGCCCCTCGCCCGCTCGGAATGGCGGTCATTGCGCTGGTCCATAGGCACCCGCGCCTGCTAGGTCAACAGCCACGGCGCCGCGGTCTTTTTCTCAATTGGCACCACTAGCTCAAGTGGGGCACGGGTGGGGCAAGTGGGGCGTTGCAGTTGCCGCACCACCACCCCTGAGGCGTTTGGGATGGGTCATGCATTCTTTCGAGTTGATGTTAGCAATAGCTGGAATAGAGCACTCTGACAGCGGCACCTAGCTGCGTCACGGGCGCGAAAATCGTTCAACCTGTGATATTTATCACCGCCAAGCCCCCTAAACGGGTTAGTTCTCCGTTAAGTCGCGAAATTGCCAGTTAATTGCAACTCGGAAAATTGCACATCGGGGGACAGAAAGATGTCATTTGAACAATGGAAAAAGGAAGCCAAGCGGCTGGTTAAACTTGCGATCCACAAGGCCGGCGGTCAGCACGCCATGTCGGATTCGACTGGGGTTGATACCTCGCAATTAAGCCGTTGGGGCAATGACGATGATGACGAACGGCATATCCCGCTTTACCGAGCGATGGAATTGGACGAGGCGGCAGGCGATGCCATCCTCAAGGGTTGGGCACGTTGGCGTGGGGCGGATTTAGTCTTTCGCGAACACCGACAAGAGGTGGCTGAGAACATGCACAAGCTTGCCGCCAGCGCAGCCAAGGCACACGGCGATTTCGTCGCTACCGCGCATGAGGCCGCTTCTCATGGTGTCTGCACGATCAATGAGGAACGCGATCTAAGCACCAAGAAACAATCTCACGATGACGCGTCGGACAGTCTTTACGGCGCCGTCGCTCGGCTGAGGCCGAACTAACGAAAGGGTCAGAGGGCCATCCGCCGGCGTGTCACGCAGGGAATCCAAAATCGCGACAACCTAATAAGGGAGAAGCGCCATGACCGACAACGAAAGGCTAAAACCGGAAGATTTTCCAATTCACACAGAGCAAAAGAAAATCGTCAGGAAGGACGGTAAAACTATCGCCGAAGCGAAGGATAAGAAAATCGCAGAAGATGTTGCAGAGCGCTTGAACGCAGACGAGGACAGTCGCGAAGAAGATCGTTGGTCGGCGTAACTTTCTCCGCGACCGTTGGGCGGCCTTTTTTTAAGCGGTTCCAGAATTACCCGCAGCACCGACATAAGGCTTAATGCCGGGCTTTCATTGCGCCGTCACCGCATCACACTATCGTGCGCGAACCGGGTAGTTCCCTGCGCCGACCAAAAATCGTGCGGAATAAGTTGCCTCCGGCTTTGTTTGTTTAAACAGCGTCGGTTTTAGGCTAGAGGTTTTACGAATTGCGCCGTCAGAAGCGAACTCGATCAACAATCAAATCGTCATCGCAGAGACCGATACGGATTAAATCCGTCCCTCTCGATACATCAGGTTCGTTGGACGTCGAACAGAAGTCGCGGCCTGCGACCGCAACCGGCCTCCATCGGCTTAGAGCCCTAGTTCCTATGGGATTTCTTGTTTTGGCAGGCGTTGTCACCGTCGCGTGGGCGATTGCCCTTTGCTGGGGCGCCGTTGCACTCGTTCGATGGCTTGTTGGCTAGAAGGCCTCGAAATACTGGGCTACTTCCATTGCCGCGCAGACGATCAGGGCGCCGATATCCGGGCCGACTTCGATTGGGACAAGGGGAGTCGAAGGTCACGAAGACGCGAATGCACAGGCGGGTGCGGTGTGGGGCAGGCTTGAACGCTTGCCCCGCCTGGCAAAGTGAAAAGAAAAACCCGTCGGGTTGCCGTAAACCCCATACGCCTGGCGGCAGCTGCCAATTATGATTTGCTGGATTGGATACCCAGCTAGCATGAGGTCTAGAGAACGCGACGCACTGCCCACGCCAAAGGTAGGCACTCCGAGGCATTTGAAGCTTAAAACTGCCGGCCTTCTAGGCGGGTTGTTGATAGTCGTCCTTATCGCGATGGCCGCGTGGCTGTACTTCCTCGCAAGGCTGGGATGGGCTCGCAACCTGGATTTTCAGTTAAGGATTTCTCTGCACCCTTTGAAACGATGGTTTCGGGCGCCGGATAGGCGTCATGCAGGCGATCAACCGCTACCCTCCTTGAGACCCACTCCATCTCGCCAAAGCAGAAACGCCAGCAAGGCGACGCTTGGCGTCCACGATAACATCATGCCCAAGAATACTGCTTGTAAAGTCGTCATGGGCTTTCGCTCCCTCGACGTTACTTTTGCTTCAAGATAAGCGCTTTGGATCACCGTCGGTTGCCCGCTAGGGTCCCCGCTCCGCACAACGCAGCACTAATACTTCTGCATATCGCAGCGCAAAAGCCCGCCGGGCGAACCGGCGGGCCTTATCCACAATATCCTCACCTCCCAACTCGCAGGCAGTATGGCGGCGCTGGGCTCGGCCCGTTAGGGTCAGCGCTTGGGGGATTTGCCATGGCTGATTGGAA
>WNFT01005876.1_pt1 | contig 10783 bp, 5 predicted proteins | sample 5400191 | NCBI WGS metagenome assembly WNFT01 (sample SAMN13153359, study PRJNA577476) | soil metagenome | isolation source: 80 cm saprolite under Madrone tree | place: USA:California | collected 2016-06-14
GCCAGGCGGCTGACGTCGCCGATGTGATAGAGATCTTTTTCAATTGCGGCTTGCGCGGCTGCGCCGTTGCTTGGCATTTTCGAAAACCCTGCCGGGAAGGGGACGCGGATATCGTAACAGTTTGCGGGGGATTGCTGTAGAGGGAAGCGATCATTTGTCACCTCGCGAAGATTCGTCCGTACGCGTAGATTTTCTCCCGCCGCGCGAAGATTTGTTTCCGCGCCGGGATTTGTCGCGGTGCGAAGATTTGTCGCCACGAGAAGATTTTTCGTCGCGCTCGGATTTTTCATCGCGCTTGCGGAGGCGCTGGATGAAGCGGATGGGAGTGCCGACGAAGTCGAATTTTCCGCGCAGTTGATTCTCCAGGAAGCGTTCGTAGCTGAAATGCAGCGGTGCTTTCTGGTTGGTGAAAATAAGAAATGTCGGGGGGCCGATTTTCGCCTGGGTGATGTAGTAAATGCGCACAGGGCGAGCGCCGGGAGTGGTGCCGCGCTGCAAATCCACTTCTTCCTTGAGCCAGTTGTTGAGCGCCGGCGTGGGAATTCTTCGCTGGCGAGCTTCCCAGCATTGATTAATCAAGGGGAAAAGCTTGTCGGCGCGCTCGCCGGTTTTCGCGGACAGAAAAACGATGGGCGCGTAGCTGAGAAATTTCAGTTTGGCGCGAATCATTTTCTCGTAATCAAACATGAGCCGGCCGGGATCGAGATTCTCGGGGCGATGCCGTTCGCCGGGCGCGCGCCTGGCTTTTCCCTTGGTGCTGGCGGCATCGCGCGACGCCGCTGCTCGCGCCGCAACGACGGCGAGGTCCCACTTATTTATGACGATGACCACGGAGCGGCCGGACTCCTCGGCGTAGCTGGCGATTTGCGCGTCGCCCTGCGTGACACCTTGTTCGCCGTCCACCACGAGAAGCGCGACGTCGCAGCGTTCCAGGCCGCGGCGGGCCATCACGACGCTGAGTTTTTCCGCGACCAGCGTGGTTTTTCCTTTGCGGCGGATTCCCGCGGTGTCCACGAAGCGGTAGTTGCGATCGCCGTGCGTGATTTCCAGATCCACGTTGTCCATCGTGGTGCCGGGAATCGGCGAAACGATGGAGCGCTCTTCGCCGACCATGCGATTCAGCAGCGTGGATTTGCCGACGTTGGGGCGGCCGATGATGGCGACTTCGATGACGCTGGGCTGTTTCTCCTCCTCGACGGAAGCAACGACTTCCGTGTGTTTCAAGGCTTCATCGAGAAGATCATCGACGCCGGTGCCGTGTTCGGCGGCGATCGGAAAAATCGGCACACCGATACGGTGAAACACGCCGGCATTGGCTTCCTGCGACGGCGCGTCCACCTTGTTGACGGCGATCACGAAAGGCTTGCCGGTGGTGCGCAAGAGGCGCGCCAGCTCTTCGTCGAGAGGCGTAAGGCCGGCCTGGCTGTCCACGACCAGGACGAGCAGCGCGGCTTTCTTGATGGCGACGTGCGCCTGGCGCAAGATTTCCTGCGGGATCAAGGCCATGTCGTCCGGGACGATGCCGCCGGTGTCCACAATCTCCAGGGCACGGCCGCGCCATTCGGCCTTGCCATAGATGCGGTCGCGGGTGATGCCCGGCTCGTTGGTGACGATGGAGCGGCGCGTGCCGGTCAAGCGATTGAAGAGCGTGGACTTACCCACGTTGGGACGGCCGAGGATCACCAGAGATGGAAGCTGGGTGGTCATGAATTGGAATGATGATGTAGCACTCCAGTGTAGCGCAGGAGAGGAGAGTTAACAGTTGACAGTTCAAAGTTGAAAGTTGAGAAGCGAGGAGAGGAAAAGGATAAGGATAAGGACAAGGCAGAGACGCTGAGTGCGCAGAGGCAGCGTGGAGAGGAGTGGTTCCTTGCGCCGGCTCTGTTGAAGGTGTTCCAGGGTTTCCGAAAGATAAGTGGCGAGCGGCTTGTGGGTGGCGCCTTCGAGCAGCGCGCCCACGAGGAAGGATTCGCCGGTGCTGTAATTCCAGATGGAGCCCGGGGCGCCGGCCCGGGGTAGAGCGTTCATGTAAGACACGATGGCGCCGGGTTTTTGCGCCAACTGGAGCTCGAGGATCTTTCTGCGATCAGACTTGGGGTCGGTGTAGGTCTCGTCCCACTTCACTCCCGAAGCCATTTGCAGAATATTGCGGATGCTGACGCCCTCGTAAGAGCCGCCCTCGAGCTGGGGGACGTAGCGGGTGAGTGGATCATCGAGGCTGGAGATGAGGCCCTGCTGGAGGGCCGCGCCGACGAGCGTGGAAGAAAAGGATTTCGCGATGGAGAAAGAAGGCCAGCGCGTTTGCGGGCCGGCGCCGAGTTCGTAGTCTTCGAAGGCAACTTTGCCGTCCTTGAGAACGAGCAGAGCGGCGACGCGATTGTAAGCGAGATAGTCGAAGAGGTCGAAATTGTTGCCAGCGGATTTGAATGGAAGGTCCTTGAGCTTCGTCGCTGCGGGCGGGAGGGGACGAACGGGGCCCTTTCGCGGAACGGCGTTGACGGAAAAGAGGGCGTCGCCGTGCTCGAAGGTGGCCACCTCGACGTCAGGGAGCATCTTTCCGTCAAACAACTGGCGCGCGCCGGCGCGCTGCTGTGCTGGAGCAGGGGTACTGCTAAGGCCGAGAACGAGCGCGACGAGTATGCTGCTCCGTTGCCAATGGAAGTTGGCGATTTGGAATTTCCGGGGCATGTAGTTTTTCACGGCCCCGATTCTATGAAGCGTGCCTGCGTGGAGCAAGAACAAAAACCGAAAGGAAGCTGCGTTTTGCTAGGCGGCTTTTGATTTCGCGGGTGACTTGCGGCGGGCGTTGCCGTTCTGGGCGAGGAGCTCGCGTTCGGCGCGGGTCCAGTCGTCGAGTGGGTTGCCGGGTGCGCCGCGGCGCTCAAGATAGATTTCGTAAGCGCGCAGGGCGATGTCTTCCGTCACCGGGGATTTCCGGGTGGCGCGTGGCTTCGTCACCTTTGGAGAGGAACCATTCTTCGTCGTGGCCATAGTCTTCTCCTTTCGGCTGGTAAGTCTATTCTAGCGAATTGAAAAACTTTGGGGCATGCAAAATTCAGATTGCAGCGATTCGTGTGACGCTTTGAACAAGGCTTCAATGCTGCGCGATGGACTGAGAAGACAGCAGTTGAAAACAAAAGCGCTCCCCGATCTGATCGGGAAGCGCTTTTTGGAGAGTGTTAGCAGCTGCTAGAAGATGATCTTAACAGCAAGCTGCAGGTTGCGGGATTCGCCGGGGCCGATGGCCGGGGCGCCGTTGAAGTCGCCGATAGTGTCAGTCACCTGGCCGAAGCTACTGCCAGTCGTGCAGATCCCAGTTGCCGTGGTTGCTGGGAATATTGGGGCAACCGGCGCGCAAGTACTGCCAACTGAGCCTACTCCAGAGGCAAGGTTGATGCGGTTGAGGAGGTTAAAGAAGTCCGCTCGAAGCTGGACTTTGACCCGCTCGGTGATGGGAACGTTCTTAATAAACGACAGGTCCACATCTCCAAAGCCCGGCCCGGTAAACTTGTTTCGAGAGAGGTTTGGTGCGCCTGGGCACGCTGTCGACAACGCCGGGTTGGTATTCGGGAGGCAGAACGCCGCAGGATTCCACCACTGTGTCCCAAAACTTGGGTCGAACGTGTGGCTGACACCTGCGTACGGATTACCGATTAAGGATAAGCCCGAGAGAGTTTCGTCCGAAGGCTGACCCCGGTGCCAGTTCATCACGCTGCTGATTTGCCAGTCGTTGAATACGCGCTTGGTCAGGCCAGAGGTAGCCCAAGGCGCCTTGGGAACATCATAGGTTCCGCTGATAGTGAAAAGGTGCCGTGTGTCGAAATCACCGTTGCCATATTGCGCCTTGAGATTAAAAGGATCGTCAGCGACCTGCCCTCGATATTCACTTATCTCGTCCAGGGCGTGCGACCAAGTGTAGGCAAACTGGGTACTTAGCCCGCGCCATGCCCTGGTCCGGAAAATGGTTTGTAATGCGTTGTAGTTGGACGTTCCAATGGTGTTGAGCTGAAGGATATTGCCCATGGTGGGAAAGATGGTGTGGACCCCAGCAGAGTTTGCTGGATTGATGTTCGAGACGATATTCAGCTTGCGTCCTTGGCTGCCAACATACCCAATCTGGAAGATTGCGGAGTTGCCCAAACTCTTCTCCACCTGGAGGTTGTAGTTATAGAAGTAAGGGACGCGGAAGTTGCGACTAACGGAATAGGCGTTCAAGCCCTTGGGGTCGGTTGGAGCAGCACACAAGGGATCCTGGCAGGCCCGAACTGCAGGGAAGATCGAGACCCCTCCCGTTTGAACGGTATCCCAATTGTAACCATCACGCGAGTAAGTGGAGACGGGCGTGGCGCCAAATGGATTCCCCTGAATCCCTGAAGGCGCCGAGATAGGCGGCCGAAAATCCAAGAAGGGGTTCAGGTTGATTTGATCGTAGAAGACACCGAATCCACCGCGCACCACGAGGTCGCCTTTCGCAGTAGGCTGATAAGCGAAGCCGAGTCGGGGAGCGAAATGGTTCTTGCCGGGGTTGAAGAGGGGATGGCTGCCGTCCTGGACCACAAATCCAGTGCCAGTACCGTTCAACGCTCCAACAAAGTTGGCGATGTCTTTCTTGTCACTTTGCATGGGGCCAAAATACTCGTAGCGCAAGCCATAGCTAAGGTTGAGTTTCCTGGTGATCTGCCAGGAATCCTGGATGTACGCGTTGAAGGCGTTGACATGGACAAAGCGCTCAGGGTCACCAACGGCAATTGTGGAGCCGCAGGTAAAGGTATTGGTGTTGTGGAATGCGTCACATGCAGAAACGTCACCCGCGAGAAAGTCCGCAAGCGCTTTTGTCAGCGGAGTTTCTGTTGCAGTGACCGGATCTCCTGCCCAGGGGCCGGCGGAACCGTCAAAGACGAACTTTCCAGTTCCGCGGCGATGATAGAACTCATTGAGTTTCCCGTGGCGAAATTCGGCTCCGAAACGGAACTGATGTTTCCCAACGGTATAGGAGACGATGTCGGTGAAGTGCAGTGTCAGATCGCTTCGGCCCTCGGGCGGAGTCAGGCCAATCTGTTCAAATCCCCCCGAACCGCTCTTGGAAGGAGGCGCGATGATGATATTGGGAGCCCCGTGGATGGGCTGCCCGTGGTTGGTAGCATCCGGGCTGAGGAATATGCCCATGGCCCTGGTATCGAAGCTATTGTTGTTGTCGTGGAAGAGCTGGTTAAAATAGCTAGCACCAAAAAGGAATTGATTGGTCCACCTTGGAGACAAAGTGGAATTCAAGACTGCGCCGTAGTTTCCATCGTGGAGAGGCGCCACCTCGAAGTAGTACGCCAAATTCGAGCTGGCCGTTCCCAGCGCTGGGCTGCCGCCGAGTGGTGCGACCTGGTTCCCTTGGCCGATGATGGCATGCAGAGAAAGATGGTGTTTGTCAGAAATCTGGTGATCAACTCGGGCTACGCCGTTGTAGCTGTAGCCAAACTCGGTGCTGGGGCTGAAGAAATTGCCAACGGTAGCCGGTAGACCTGCGATGCTCGAGTTCCCGCTCCTGGGCCAGAAACCGCTCGTGCCAATGGCGGTCTTGGATGCGGCACTTGGTGGAGTGTTGCCATGGGCGGCAAGCACTGCCAAAGCTTGGTTCACCCAGGCATCCGAGGGTTCCGTTGCAATTCCGGAAAGACCAAACACGAAGTCATTCTTCTCGTAGCTAGCAAAGGCAAATGTCTTGTTCTTTATAATCGGACCGCCCGCAGAGAACCCGTAGTTTTCGTTGCGCTCTCTGGGAGCTTTCGTAAGTTTGCCGGCGGAAGCGCAAGCAGAAGCTCCGAGAGTGCAAGGAGTAAAGAATGGCGAGGGCTCAGCGAAATATTCGTTCCGATTGTAGTAATAAAGTGACCCATGAATGTCGTTGGTCCCGGACTTGAGGACAATGTTGGCTGAGCCACCTGCGTTGCGCCCGCCTTCGGGTCCCGAAGAGGTCTGCACTGAAAATTCCTCAGTTGCGTCAATCGGCAGGACAGTGCCTGCAATCCCCGAGACGCCACCCTGATTGATGGCCGGAATGTTGTGCCAGAAATCGTTATTGTCCACTCCGTTGATCTGCCAGTTGATCTGGTTGGGTCGTGTCCCATTCAGAGAGCCGAAGCCGCCCACGTTGTAGCCGCCAAAACCGGGCGCAATACCAATCATTTGCGTAAAGTCCCGGCCGTTGAGAGGAATGTTCTGCACCACGTCGTAGGGGATCGTCATATTCTGTGTCGCGGTGCTCGTATCGAGAGTCAGCGCCGCCGCGGAGACTTCCACAGTGGTGGCTTGTTGTTGCATTGATAGCTTGACCTGCAGGCTGTAAATCATGCCCGCAGACACCTCTACTTTGTCCACGGTGTAGGCGGGGAAGCCGGTCGCTGTGACAGTTACCTTGTACAAGCCCAGCGGGATGTCCTGAAAGGAGAACTGACCTTCACTGGTTGTGACGGTATTATGGTCAATACCCGTCGCGGACTGCGTGGCCTTCACCTGGGCGTTTGGAACGACGGCGCCTGAGGGATCCACAACTGTGCCGTTGATGGAGCCGCGGAACGTCTGGGCGTTTGCGGCCACTGCGAGCGAGAGAACAACGAGAATTGCAAAGGCTAAGCGTTTCATTGGTCAACACCCCCCTCATCGAGATCAAAAAATTACACCCACGCGCCGCCACTCAGCGGCACGCTCTAAAGAAAGACGTAAAGCTTCTTGAAAAGTTGCATGGCGAACCGTTCGCTCTCGGTTTTAAGTAGCCAAACCTAGTGCTGAATATGGGAACAAGCCCCCCGGACCGGCTCGCCCTCGTTTCGGTTCAAACTGCGATACAGCCTTCAACCCTCTGTTGCTTTGATGGCTCCGATTTAACGCGCACTTGCGTAAAGTGTCAAGGATAATGAATTTTATGCTTTGCAGCGGGAAAAGTGATGGCCGGCGGGCGGAGGAAAGGGTTAGCAGCAGCCGTTAGAAGATAATCTTCAGGCCAAGTTGCAGGTTGAAGGCTTCTCCGGGGCCGAGTCCTGGTGCGCCGTTCCAGTCACCGACCGTGTCGGCGGTAAGGCCGAGGTCACTGCCATTGAAATTGCTTGGCGGCGCCAGATTGGTGCGATTAAAGAGGTTGAACATTTCGATGCGGAGCTGGGTGCTGATGCGTTCCGTGATCTTCGTATTCTTCAAGACGGAGAAGTCCACGGAGGCATAGCCCGGCCCGTAGTAGCCGTTGCGCGGGCTGGTTCCAAATGTTCCGGGTGCGGGATCCTCGAACGCCGCCGGATTGATCCACGTTACGCCGTTCTTGTTGAAAGCGTGCGAAACACCGGCAAAAGGATTGTCGATCTGGTTAGCCCGCTGGGTTCCTTCTCCGGTGCCGGTCGAGTCCGCCGACGAAAACACGGTGAAAGGCTGCCCGGTGCCGAACGACAGCAAACTGTTAAGCGCCCATCCGTTTAACAAGGGTTTGTACCGGGATGCATTCGGCAGTTCGTAGTTCAGCGAAGCCTTGAATTTGTGGCGCGTATCGAAGTCCATGCTCCCGTAGTCAGCCTTCAGGTTGAAGCTGTCCTGCGGGAGGGTACCGCGATATGCCGTCATGTCATCAAGGCCATGAGCCCAAGTATAGGTGAACTGGCCGGTGAAGCGATGCCAACCACGAATCTTCAAGATCGTTTGCAGCGAGTTGTAGTTGGAGTTGCCGTTGGTCTCGATCTCATTGATCACACCGAAATCGGGGAATTGTGCGAAGAATGGACGAGCGGCCTGCTGTGCTGCGTCGTCCGCATATATCCCCAGGGTCGGCTGATTGATATCCGCCGTAGTCAGCAGGCGATGCGAAGCGCTTCCCACATAACCGACCTGCAAGAGCATCGAACCGCCAAAGCTCTTCTCAATATTCAGGTTGTAGTTGTAGCTGTAGGGAGTGCGGAAGTTTTGACTGACGGAGAATACGTTGAAAACTTGTCCGCAACCGTTTCCCGTCAGGCATGACGTGCCCGTAGGATTGAAAATCGGCACACCGGACTGGATTGTGAAGCCGTTCCTAGGAAGTGTTTGGACGGGCGTTGGTCCCGCAGGATTTCCTTCCAGACCGTTGGGAGCGCCGTTGCCCGGGCGATTGTCCAGGAAAGGATTCAAGTTCGGCGTATCGAAGAACACTCCGAACCCGCCGCGAACGACGAGATCGCCTTTATTGCCAACTTTGTACGCAAATCCTACGCGGGGTGAGAAGTTGCGGTAGTACTTGGGATAGACAGTGTCGATCCCGGCTCCTTGGAAGACTATGCCGCCCTTGCTGGGGACAAACACGGACAAGTCTTTCTTGTCGTTCCCCAGGGGGCCCTCATAGTCCCAGCGCAGGCCGTAGTTGAGCGACAATTTCTGGCTAAACTGCCAAGCGTCTTGCGCGAACAGCGCAAAGGTCTTGACGTAGACCAGGCGAGTGGGGTCTCCCACAGCGATGCTCGACCGGAATACCTTGCCTGCGAGAAAATCAGCGAGAGCCAAAGTGTTGGAAAGTTCTTTGCTGATGATTAGCGCGGCGCACCCAGCAGGGGGAGCAGCAGGGGGAGCGGGATTGCACGAAGCCGCCCACGGGCCCTGCGAACCATCAAAGGTGAAGTCACCACGAGCATGATGATGGTAAAATTCTTGAAGCTGCGCTCGGCGGAATTCTCCGCCGAAACGAAACTCGTGCTTGCCCACGGTGTAGGAAGCCACGTCGGTAAGGTGCCCAGTGATGTCTTCGCGGCCTGCCGGGGGCCTGAGGCCAACCAATTCAAATCCCGTAATATTGATGGTTGGCGCACCCGGCAGGTTATAACCGTTGTAGAGGTTCAGCCCATCGCCAGCCAAATCGAAGCTAGTGTTGAAGTCGCTGAAGACCTGACGAAAATAGTTTACGCCAGCCAACAATTGGTTCGATAGTCTGGGGGTCAAAGTGGAGTTCAACGAAGCCGCGTAATTGGAAACGTGGATCGGACCAACTTCGTAATAATCCTTTACTTGCGATCCATTTGGAGCGACCTGGTTTCCCTGACCGATGAAATAGTGGAAGGAGAAGTCGTTCTTCTTATTGATTTTGAAGTCGACTTTGGCCAGGCCGTTATAGCTGTAGCCATATTCGGGATCCGGGCTGGAATAGTTGTTGGGCGCCGCAGCCCCCTTTAACGCATAGCCGGGCCAGAGATGGGTCAAGAGCGCGCTGGTCACCGGATTCGGAGCAACAGAAGCATACGTCCCGTACTTGCCGCCGGGATTGGTCAGCACGTCGAGGGCGGCTGCTTGATATAACAGGGAAGGCTCGGTCCCCCGTCCCGGCAGCCCGATGGTGAAGCGCTGCTTCTCGAAGGTTGTGAAGAAAAATAAGCGGTCTTTTATAAATGGACCGCCAACGGAAAAACCGTATTGTTGATTCCGGTTTTCTCGCTTGGTGTCCGAGAATGGAGAAGCAGCGGCAAACGCTTCATTGCGGACGAAATAATAAGCGGTGCCATGAAGGGCATTGCCGCCCGATTTCAGCGCCAAATCCACTGTGCCGCCGGGATTGCGGCCCGATTCGGGTGCGGCTTGCGTCTGCACGGAAAATTGGTCGATGGAATCGACGGGAAGAACGATGCCGGCGATTCCCGAAACTCCGCCCTGGTTTGTAGCAGGGATGTTGTGCCACAGGTCGTTGTTGTCCACGCCGTCGATTTGCCAGTTGACCTGGTTCCCGCGCGTGCCATTCACCGAGCCGAACCCGCCGGCCGGGTAGCCTGCGAATCCAGGCGCAACGGCAATCAATTGAGTGAAATCCCTGCCATTCATGGGCATGGCCTGCAGGTCAGTGCCGCCGACAAGGGTTGTCTGCGTTGCGGTAGTCGTATCGAGGGCGAGGGCCACCGCCGATACTTCGACAGTGGTTGACTGTTGCGAGAGCGTCAGCTTGACCGGCAGGGTGTAAATCGAACCCTGGTTTACGAGGACGTTATCAATAGTCAATACGGGGAATCCCGTCGCGGTAACCATCACCGAGTACATCCCCACCGGAATATCCTGGAAGGCAAACTGTCCGTCAGTGGTTGTCACGGTCGAGTGTTCGATACCCCTGGACTTTTCCTTGGCCTTAACCTGGGCATTCGGCACGACTGCGCCCGAGGGATCCATCACCGTCCCATTGATCGCGCCGCGATACGTCTGGGCGTTTGCGGCCACTGCGAGCGACAAAATAATAAGAATTGCTAAAACTAGCCGCTTCATAATATCGACACCCCGTCATCGAGACATAAAATGCACCGGCATGCTGCCATTCGGTGGCACGCTTTAGAAGACGAAGCGCTAGTTGAAAGTCGTATGGCGACCGTTCGCCTTCGGTTTCGGACTCCAAACCTAGCGCTGAAGAGGGGAACAAGCCCCCGGACCGGCTCGCTCTCGTTTCGGTTCAAACTGCGATATATAGCGTTCAAGAGCCCCTGTTGCTCTAATGAACTTGATTTAACGCGCACTTGCGGGGAGTGTCAAGGATAATGAATTTCATGTGCTAAAGCGGGAATTTGGATGGCAGGCAAACTGAGCGGAGGGTATTGCTGGGCGATTTAGCCCCCTGCGCTATTTCTGTTAGAGTGCTGAGCCGGGGAGGGATAGCCGGAACTGCGATATTGGGATTTGTTAAATTTGGGTAAGTTTTTGAGGGGCGGATACGTATTAGTGTATGGAACCGCTGAGACCAGGCCGGATGAGTGCGCCGGGAATAACGGAGCCCACGGAGGCGATTACCCGAGCCAAGGCAGGAGATGCCGAG
>WNFT01008218.1_pt1 | contig 10781 bp, 9 predicted proteins | sample 5400191 | NCBI WGS metagenome assembly WNFT01 (sample SAMN13153359, study PRJNA577476) | soil metagenome | isolation source: 80 cm saprolite under Madrone tree | place: USA:California | collected 2016-06-14
GTTGCCACGGCGCTGACGCTTGTATTTCTACCGGCACTTTATGTGGCTTGGTTCCGCATCAAGGAGCCTTCGCCGCGAGAGGTAGATTGCGTCGATCTCTCCGACCAATTTCACCAGACCTCTAAAAGTTGAGGTGTTCTCTAGTGCCTGACGACCGTAAAGGTCGGCTTTCAACTCAACATCGGACATCCCATGTCGCAATCGATCAAAGAGCAACAGTTGCCTCGAAGGCACGAGCGGCACTTGCGCCGGCACTTGGGTGGCGGAACGGCGCGAATAGGACCGGCACGGCCGTTGGTTTCTTTCCGCGGGCCGCGGCGGGAGCGCTGTCATTCAACGTGCGCGAGGATCACTGTAGAGATGGCGAAATGCTTCACGCTTTACATGATGCAAGCAGTGCTGAGCGGAAGAGCCGATGAAGTTATCGATCTCGCAAAAACGAATCTATGGCGTTAGCGGAGAGTCGCAATGGACATTACGGCGCTTCTCCTTTCGCGGCTCCAGTTCGCGTTTACAGTCTCGTTCCACATCGTCTTCCCGTCCTTCACGATCGGGTTGGCGGCGTGGCTCACGGTTCTTGAGGCCCTGCATCTCGCGACGGGGCGTCCGGCATATCGTCTGGTCTTCGAGTTCTGGCTCAAAATCTTCGGTGTCGCCTTCGGGCTCGGCGTCGTGTCGGGGATCGTGATGGCATTCGAGTTCGGCACGAACTGGAGCGAGTTCTCGCGGATGTCGGGAGGGATCCAAGGAGTGCTGCTTTCCTACGAGACCTTCACCGCGTTCGCCCTCGAGGCGAGCTTCTTCGGGATTCTTCTCTTCGGTCGTTCCCGCGTTCCGCCTTGGCTCTATTTGTTCTCGACCGCGATGGTGGCGCTCGGCACCACGCTCTCGGCCTTCTGGATCATGGTCAATAACAGCTGGATGCAGGTGCCGGTGGGGTATGTCGTCGAGAACGGAACTTTCGTTCCCGACGACTGGTCGAAGATCATTTTCAGTCCCGTCGTCTGGGTGCGCTTTCCGCATATGTTGATCGCTTCCTATGTAACCGGTGCCTTCTGCGTCGCTGCGACCGGCGCGTGGTATCAGCTGCGTCGAGAATTCACGGCGGAGGGTCAGATCATGCTCCGCATGGGCCTATATCTCGCGGCCATCCTTATGCCGGTCCAACTCTTCTTCGGGCACCTCACCGGTGATTACGTGCACAATTACCAGCCGGCCAAATTCGCGGCGATAGAGGCTCGCTGGCATGACGAGCAGCCGGCGAGCGAGGTCCTGATCGGAATCCCCGATCCGGAATCGGAGAGCAACTACTACGCGATCAGCGTTCCCATTCTCGGCAGCTTGATCGGGAGTATGAGCTTCGATTCCAAGGAGCTCGGATTGACCGACTTTCCCCGACAGGATCGGCCGCCGGTGCTCATTCCGTTCTTCTCGTTCCGGATCATGGTCGGCTGCGGCCTTCTCCTGTTGTTGCTCGCCTGGATCGGAACCTATCGGAGCGTTAAGGAGCAGCTTGAGCAAAACCGCTTGCTCCTCTGGCTGACGTTTTTCAGCTTTCCTCTGCCCTTTGCGTCAGCCCTGGACGGTCTACGGAGTCTTGCGAACTGCGGAGGCAATGACGCCTTTCCTGACGGTCCGCGCCGCGACGATCTCGCTCATCGTCTTTTGCGCAGTCTACAGCTTCATCTTCGCGTTTGGAGTCCTCTACATTTACCGGCTGCTGCGCGCGGGACCCGCCGGAAACCTGGTTCTGCCCCCCGCGGCCGCGATCCCCAACCGCGCGATGTCGGTCGTCGACGAGCCGATCACGCCGGGCCCGCATCACCTCGCCATCGGAGAATGACCGTGGTCCTCTTCTGGGTGTTCGTCTTGGCCATCAGCACGCTGCTCTACGTACTGCTCGACGGCTTCGATCTCGGCATCGGCATTCTCTTTGGTCTGACGCGAGACGAGGCGAGACGGCGCGCCATGTTGAGTGCCGTGGCGCCGATCTGGGACGGCAATGAGACTTGGCTCGTCGTGGCCGGCGTCGTGCTGTGGGGTGCCTTTCCCATCGTTTATGCGACGCTGTTTTCTGCCTTCTATCTTCCGCTCCTTGTTATGCTCGCGGGCCTGATCCTGCGCGGTGTGGCGTTCGAGTTCCGCTACAAGGCAGACCGGGTGCGGTGGATCTGGGATGCCGGCTTTGCCGGCGGATCTCTCCTCGCCGCCTTCGTCCAAGGCATGACGGTCGGGGCCCTCGTCGAGGGCCTTCCGATCGCCAATGGCCATTACATCGGCGGCGAATTCGGCTGGCTCAGCTCTTTTTCGGTATTGTGCGGCGTCGGCCTCTGCCTCGGCTATGCACTTCTGGGTGCCTGCTGGCTTGTCAAGAAATGCGAGACTGATGTCCGCGACGCCGCCTATCGCCTCATCCCCTATCTGTCGCTGGGACTGCTCGCCTTCCTGATCGTCGTCTTCGCCTATGCATTGGCCGAAGATCTTCGGGTCATAGGTCGATGGCTCGACCGACCTTATCTGTTTGTCTTCCCCGTGATCGGTGTGGTGGCGGCCATCGTGCTCGCTGCATGCATCCTCCGTCGCCGCGACGGAGCCCCCTTCTACCTGGTCGCCCTTATTTTCATTGCGGCGTTCGGCACGCTCGCGATCTCGTTTTGGCCTTACATGATTCCGTTCGCCATCACGGTTGAAGAGGCTGCCGCCCCTCGTTCCAGCCTTGCCTTCATGTTCTGGGGAGAGGGGCTCTTCGTCTTCCCGCTTATGCTGCTCTACACCGCAATCAACTACAGCGTCTTTAGAGGCAAGGTCAGGTCAACGGCCGAGCACTACTAGGCCCTGCGCAAATCCGAGGAATGACGCATGCATAGCGGCATTCATTCTTTTCCTATTCACACGCTGAATAACGGTGATCGAGCACCGCGAAGGAGCGAGCCATGCCTGGCCCACAGCGCTAGCGCGACTAAATCGAATTCTTCACCGTCCACGACAGTCGTCCGTGAAGAATTGGCAAGCAGTTGATCGATCATGATGATTTGATGTGAGCAAGTAATCGATTTTGCAAGAAAGCGTGGTGTGCAGGCGGGTTTTCTTGTGTTTTGGGATTCCTGATTTGTGTGGTTCATGTTTCCTTCGATGGCGAGATTCACTGCCGGGGGAGAACGATGAGCCAGCCGCGACGACCGTCAGGACGACCTGTTTCGCCCGCCATTGAACGAGATCATCAACCTTCGTCATCCACCGGTGCGGCTGCCGGGGGAGATCGATTGGGATTTTCTGGCGAGGCGCTTCAGCGCGGTGTGCCGCGTGGGACCGGGCAGCCGCCGTTGCCGCGTGATTCAGATCGGTGGCGGCCTGGCGCAGCAGCCGATTCCGATGCAGCCGACTACAATGCGTTGCGCTACGAGTTGCTTCAAAGGGAATCGCTGTGACGACGACCAACCCAGGTCATTTCTGCTTTCGGCCCTGTTACGTCTCGTTGGCGGTGTCGGCACTGCGGGCCTGCTGGTTATGAGTTCGGAGCGTAACGAGGAAAAAGCCTCTCCGATCGTCTCAATCAAGAGACGTACACGTTTCGGCTGATCTTGGGTAGCCGGATAAACAATCTGCAGCCCCGTACTCGCAGCCGAGAATTCCTGCAGAAGCTCTACCAAGGTGCCTGCCTTCAAGTCCGCCTCGACATCCCAAAATGATTTCCGGGCTACGCCGTATCCATACCGACACCAGTCCCGGACCAATCCGCCGTCGTTCGCGATCCGGTGCCCCTGGACTACGACCCTCTGCACTTTTCCGTCTACCAAAAAGGGCCAGTCTCGATCGATCGTCAGGCCGAAACGCATCAGTATGCACTCGTGATGCGCAAGATCATCGGGCTGTTGCGGAAGCCCTTTATTTTTCAAATATGGCGGGGAGGCGCACACAACGCGCCTGTTCTCGCCGAGGCGCTTGACGCGCAAGGTACTGTCCGCCAGTTCGCCATACCGGATGGCAAGGTCCTCTCCCTGCCCTACAAGATCAACATAACCATCTGTCAGATTGAGATCGATGGTCACTTCTGGGTGCTCGGCCAAGAATGCATCGAGGATGGGAACGACGTAGCTCCGGCCAAGGTCGATCGGCGCGCTAAGCCTAATCGGTCCTGATATTTTATTCACTCCCAGCCGAATGACAGCTTCCAGTTCGTCGGCTTCGGCCAATAACCGTTGGCGGCGAGGAGCTTTACCACGGCGCGATTGTCGTCACTCGGCACGAAGCGCGGCATCCCGCCCTTACGAGGTTCTTTTGCCTTCATCACGCGGCCTCGCCTGCAGCATCGCCAGCATTTTTGCCATATGCCGCGCGGCGGCGCATCCCAAGCTGGGGTACTCGATACGGATGTCCCTAATGCGGAGCCGGGCTGCTGCCAGTCGTCGGCGCGCTCCAGCTTCAGACATCGTGCATGAAAATTCTCCAAGGCGCACCTGCGCTTGGGGTCGCGTTACTCGGTCACTTGACCGTCGGCTGAACACCAGGGTCGCGGAGTACGTTGACGAGTGTCACGCAAGCTGCCGATGCCCAGCCGGATGCGTGCCCAACACTTGTTTCAGAACCCCGGTGGAGCGTTGCGCCACGGATAGCCGCCGCGAGCCTTGGCTCGCGCATACTCGAAAAGCTTGACCATGTAAGCGTGATCGAATTCCCTCGGATGCGGCTCTACAAAGTCGTCATCGATGACCGCGAGCCGAAAACCAATGCCGTCTCGTTTCACGCTTGCATAGATGCGATACAAATCGCCCACGCCGCTGTTCGTGGTGAGCGTCGCAACGGCGCGCGTGGCGATCGAAAGCGTGCTTCGCTCGGTCTCGCTCCAATCCTCGGCCAATCTTCCATTGCGGACGATGTAGGCGGTGCGCTTTCGGCGCGGACCAACCGCCGAAAGCTTCCCAACCGGTAGTGTCGGGGGATAGAGAAAGGTTTGCATTGTCGCGCCGCCGTCAACGTGCAGCTCCTGATGATCGACGCCATCGACGGTAACGGTGAACATGACGGGCGGAAACACCGCGGGGACCGAGGCGGACGCCAGGAGAATTTGCCGTATGAGCGTCACGGCTTGCGGGTGTCCGCTGTCGGCGATAGCCCCGATATTCCAGATGACCGGAAGACCAGCGTCGAGATTGGTGGTAATGATGATGAGCGTTCGCCCGCGCCGGTACTCGCCTGCGATGCGCTCCAGAATTTGTTCGTCGAGATATCTCGCAATCAGGTTTTTGAGCGGCTCGGTATCTGCCATCGCATCCGATACCAACGCCGTCACGATCGGGCGTTTCTCGAAGATATTGCTTTGGTCGATGCTCGTATACATTTCAGCCAAGACCGGATCGAACTCCAGCCCGAGAAATGCAAACGGCGCAATGAGGGCCCCGGTGCTGATCCCCGTCACAAACCTGAACGAGGGTCGTTTTCCGCTTTCCGTCAGTCCGATCAGCAGGCCAGCGCCGAAGGCGCCGTTGTCGCCGCCTCCGGAAATGGCCAGAACGTCTTCCGGTGGAAGGGGGCGACCAATCGAATTGAAGTACTTGGTCTCGCGCTCCTGCAGACGTCGAAACTCGGCCACAAGGTGCTCGTTGTCGTTCGCGTAGTACCTGGCATTTGAGATCCCAAGAACGCTGGCGCGGCCGGTATCCTTAGCGGACACCGCCGCAATCCGGCCAAGCTCAGCACAGCCCCCCAGATTCAAGAGCATGCCGATACAGGCCAATGCGCACAGCCGACCGGCGAACCTCGAAGCGGCGTACTTATCCCCGCGCAACGCATATCCCCTTTTCACTGATGATGCCAGTCTATCTTAAAGAATTGCAATCGGACCGTTGTCTTATTTCGCCAGTGATCATCCGCATGAGGCGTCCCGTTCGGTACTGGGTCCCCCTTTTCCGCCGCCGGCACAGCGGCGCGCTTTGACGTGAGGGCTATCCAGAGCCACGTGCTCGGGCGGTTCAGGCGACCCAGCCACGGCCTCGTATATGCTCTGCCAAATTCCCCGCCCACTCCAGCGGTTGAACTCGATTGTAGACCGTCTTGTCGCCGTGTGGACTGGCGATACTCGGGACACAAGATCCGCGTCCGACATGGAGGCGTCGTTCTGGCGAGACCAGCTATGTTGGTGGCCGCTCGCTGTGCCCGCGCAGCAACCGGCGACGCGTTTATCGAAGCCTTCAGCGACAGACGGGGCCGCCAGCGATCGAGTGTCCGACCGCTGATTTGGGCCGCAGTACTCTAATTTTGGATTTTCGTTTCCGGCTGTCCGCTCGCGCGGCGCCATAACCGATACGCCTTTGGTGACGCCGCCTAGCTCTCGGCGCGTGTAATCTGGTTGGCAGTGCCGGTTGGATTGAATGATGCGAGTAGACCGGTTCGAAATCGACGCAGACCGGTTCGAATCCTTCCAGGGCAGCCAGCCAGTGCGGTCTCGGCGGTGTGATTTCCAGGCGTGGGAGAACCGCCGATATTCCCGCTGCAGCGTCCTCTTGGCCGATCCGAGCGGCACGCGCGTGGAACACGGAGCAGCACCGAGCTTTCCGGCCAGCTTCATCAACTCGATTGTTGGCCGACCGCTTAAGATCGACGATGGTCCATGCGGGTTGGCCGTGCGGCTGAACGAACAAGTCATTGTGGCTGACCTCACGACCGAGACACGATGGCCCGATTTGCGCCGATTAATCTTGGCGCATGGACTGCGGTCCTGCTGGTCAACGCCGATCTCGTCCGCGGCCGGCAAGATCTTGGGCACGTTCGGGGTCTACTATCGCGAACCAAAAACGCCCACGCCACTCCATCAAAGCCTGCTCGAGCAGTTCAAGCATATTGCACGGATCGCCATCGAACGCCGACTCTCGGAAGAGGCCCTTAGCAAGGTACGATCGGAGTTAGCGCATGTGGCTAGGGCCCAAAGCCTCGGGGTTTTGACCGCGTCGATCGCGCACGAAGTCAACCAGCCGCTGTCAGGCATCATCACCAACGCCAACACCTGTCTGCGGATGCTGGCCGCCGATCCTCCCAACGTCGATGGCGCGCGCGAAACGGCGCGGCGCACGATTCGCGACGGCAACCGCGCGGCCGACGTGGTCACGCGATTGCGCGCGCTCTTCAGCAGGAAGGACGCCACCACCGAACCGGTGGATCTGAATGAGGCTGCACGAGAGGTGATCGCGCTGTCGTGGAGTGAACTGCAGAGAAGCCGGGTGATTCTGCGGCCAGAACTTGCCGACATCCTCCCACCTGTCACCGGCGATCGGGTCCAGCTTCAGCAGGTCATCCTGAACCTGCTCCTGAACGCCACAGAGGCAATGAGCAGCGTCAACGATCGTCCACGGCAGTTGGTGATCAGAACCGAACGAGACGAAGGCGATCGTGTGCGCCTGACGGTGCGGGATGCGGGGGTGGGTCTCGACCCTCAAGGTGCGGACAAACTCTTCGAAGCGTTCTACTCAACCAAGAGTAGCGGCATGGGGATCGGTCTGTCCGTCAGTCGCTCCATTATCGAGAGTCATCACGGCCGTCTGTGGGCAGCACCGAATGATGGTCCGGGAGCCACGTTTGCATTTTCGATTCCCCGCGCGCCCGATGGTGTGACGAACGCCCACAGTCTTGGCGCCGTTCGGACGCCTGCTGCGATGGCTGCGCAGCACGTGATGAGGAATCCGTGATGGTCACACGTTCACTCGTGTCGGTCGTCGATGACGACGAGTCCGTTCGCGAGTCGTTACCTGACTTGCTGAGGGAGTTCGGCTTTGCGGTCGAGGCATTCTCGTCGGCGGAAGAGTTCCTCGCGTCAGATTGCGTTTGCCGGACCAAATGCCTGATCCTCGACGTCGCCATGCCGGGCATGACCGGACCCGATCTCCAAAGGGAATTGACGCTTCGCCGGCAGGAGATTCCGATCGTCTTCATCACCGCTCACGGAGACGAGAGCGTCCGTCCACGGTTGCTCGAACAGGGTGCCGCGGATTGCCTGTTCAAGCCATTCAGCGATACAGCTCTGCGTGAGGCGCTCAACGCGGCACTTCGAGTGAGCTGAGCGATCCGCCTCGCTCTTGCACCCTGAATTGGGGGATATACATGAGGTTATCGAGCGCACCTGACCATGAATCGAGGTCAGCACCGATGTCGCATCCCACGCCAATCGTGTTCGTTGTTGACGACGACGTCTCAGTGCGCGAGTCGCTCGAATCGCTGATCCGCTGCGCGGGCTGGGAGCCGGAGACGTTCGCGTCCGCTCAGGAATTCCTGTCTCGCCCACGAGTCCTGGCTCCGAGCTGCCTGGTCCTTGACGTTACTCTTCCGGACCTCAATGGTCTCGATTTGCAGAAGCGCGTCGCTGTCGATCGGATTGACATGCCGATCATCTTCATCACGGGTTACGGCGACGTGCCGATGACGGTTCAGGCGATGAAGGCGGGAGCTGTCGAGTTCTTGACGAAGCCATTCGGCGACGACGTGCTGTTGAGCGCCATCCGCCACGCCATCGAGCGCAGCCGGATTGCACTTGCTCACGAGGCGGAGATACGGGCGCTGCGGGATCGTCACGCGTCGCTCAGCCGCCGCGAACGGGAAGTCATGGCGTTGGTCGTCTCCGGCCTGTTGAATAAACAGGTCGGCGGCGAACTCGGCATCAGCGAGATCACGGTGAAGGCTCACCGTGGGAGGGTGATGCGAAAAATGAAGGCCGGCTCTCTCGCTGACTTGGTGAATATGGCCGCGAGACTCCGCCTCGCACCGGCACCGAAAGGCTGACACTACAACGACCGGTCCCGCTCCACGACGACGCAGTGTTTGCCAGCAGCGCCGGCCGGACCGCCGAGCTGCGGCCACGACGTGATGAAACCACGATGGGCATTCGTTCGCGCCCATTCCATCGACAACAGTACCGAGCCGCCCCATTCGGCGCCGACGCCCACTCCCTGGATGAAGCGGATGATGGTCAGGATGACGGCGCCCCAGATGCCGACTTGGTCGTAGGTCGGGACGAAGCCGACGGCGAAGGTTGCCAGGCCGGTCAACAGAAGCGTCGCGACCAACGCCCCCTTGCGGCCGATGCGATCGCCGTAGTGGCCGAAAGATCATCGCTCCGATCGGGCGGGCGATGAAACCGACCCTGTAGACGGCGAATGCCTCCAGCACGCCCACCAGCGGATCGGATTTAGGAAAGAAGAGCTTGCCGAAGACGAGGGCGGTCGCCGTGCCGTAGAGCAGGAAATCGTACCGTTCGATGGTCATGCCCACCGTGCTGGCGATAACGGCGCGACGCAGCTGGGCGCGGTGATCGCTTTCGGACAAAGGATGAGATGCGATGCCGATCGTCGTTACTCAATGACCCCTGGCGCCGCTTTGCTGGACATGCGGGCGGCCAAGTCGTCAACTCTCGAAAGGAACAGCTTCAGGGTCGGCGACGAATTCGCCTTGTTCCACCCGACAACGAGGTCGACCGTTGGGGCATCTCCTCGGATCGGACGGCTGGTCACAGACCAAGGAAGAAAATTCTTTGCGTAGACGGGCAGCAGCGCTACGGCGCGGGTCGACGCGATCATGGACACCGCATGGGCAAGATTGTCCACTTCGTGATCCGGAATAATATCCAAGCCGGATCGCTTCAGGTAGTCGTCGATCACAGCGCGCAGGGTCGGGGCCGTATTCGACGGTATGATGAATGTTTCGCCGACGATCTCTCGCAGCTCAACGGCATCATGCGCGGCAAGGCGGTGGTCGCTGGGGAACACGACGACGAGCGGCTCCGTAGTCACACGCCTGTAGACCAGATTGTCCGCGTGCTTTTCCGAACGCATGAACGCGGCGTCGAGCCTGCCCCTCATCAGGGCGTCAGCCAAGTCCGGGGAATACTGGCTCGAGACCGTGACCTCTATGTTGGGCAGTTCATCGTGAAGGATACGCATCGCTTCAGGCAGCCAATCCATTTCCGTCCCTGTCAGGAACCCTAGAGCGAACGTCGGCTTGGCGGGTTGAGCCGCCCGCCGCGCTGCTTCCTTGGCTGCCTCTGCCTGGGTGAGCGCCAGCCGCGCATGGTCGAGAAAGGCGCGACCGGCGGCGGTCAATTCGATGCCGTGCACGCTGCGGCTCATTAGCTGAACGCCGACCTCATATTCGAGATCTCGGATTTGGCGACTGAGGGAAGGCTGCGCCGTATGCAGCCTCTTCTCAGCCGCGAGGGTCAGGCTGCCCTCCTCGGCGACCGCAACGAAATAGCGAAGATGCCGTAGCTCCATAGCGGCTTCCATATCTCCAAGGCATGCCCCCAAGCTTACAAAGTCTTTTTCGCGAGCGCCAGGGGAGCTTACATGGCTTCCAACGGAAGCATCTGCGACTGGCCTCGGTCTCTAAAACCCGCGGCCGAAGAGTCCACTTCCATACTCTGCCGGTAGGGCAGCAAATTGGAGGATACAAATGAGCAACCCAGTCGTGTTGATCACCGGCGCCTTGACCGGCATCGGTCGCGCCGCCGCCATCGCCTTCGCCAAGAAGGGCGCGAACGTGGTCGTTGCAGGTCGGCGTGACGAGGCCGGCAAGGCGCTCGTCAAGGAGCTGCGCTCTTTCGGTTCGGAGGCCGAGTTCATCAACGCCGACGTCCGCAAGGAGGATGACGTCCGCGCTCTGGTCGACAAGACCGTCGCACGGTTTGGCCGTCTCGATGTCGCGGTGAACAACGCCGCCACCGAAGGCCAGGTCGGCCCGATCACGGACCAGACCGCGGAAAGCTTTGCCGCGACGTTCGAGACCAACGTTCTCGGCGTGGT
>WNFT01007966.1_pt1 | contig 10779 bp, 12 predicted proteins | sample 5400191 | NCBI WGS metagenome assembly WNFT01 (sample SAMN13153359, study PRJNA577476) | soil metagenome | isolation source: 80 cm saprolite under Madrone tree | place: USA:California | collected 2016-06-14
TGGGCCAGACCGCGACGGGCTTCTGGCCGAGGATCTGCACCATGGTCGTGACCGCGTTGGGATTGTCGCCGATCTCGTTGAAGACGACCGGGCCGGCATACTGCATCAGGCCGTTCGTATAGTTCGTCTTCTTGATGGCGTCGACGATGGTGTCGGGATCGGTGGACTTCGCGCGCTCGAGGATATCGGCGATGAGCATCATGCCGTCGTACGAGTAGCCGGAGTTGGTGTCGAAGGTCTTCCCGCCCGATCGCTTCAGGTAGTCCTCGGCCACCTTCTGGGTGCGCGGGTTCTTGAAATTCGCCCACGGCAGGCTGCTCATCACGTACTCGAGATCTTCCTTCAGCGCCGCGAGCTGTCCGGCCTCGTAGAGTCCGGGGCTGCCCGGGCCCACGATGCCCAGAATATCGAGCCGCTGCTTGCGGATCTCGGGAAGCAGCAGCTGGGCGCTGGCCGGACGCGTGATGGGCGCGATGATGTCCGGCTTGGCCGCCTTGGCGCGCGAGACCTCCGTGGACAGATCTTGTGGCGGCTCGGGCCACGGAATCACGTCCACGATGTCCCAGGACGGCTTCGCCGCCGCGTGCGCCGCCTGGAAGCCTTTGGCGTTGTTCTGGCCGAAGAGATCGTTGCAGTACATGAGCACGACCCGCTTGGGCGAGACCCCAGCTTCGTGAAAGATCTCGCCGAAGTACTGCACGGCCTTCCGGCCGAAGGACGATCCGGTCGGGAAATTCCGGTAGACGTACTGGACCTTCTGCTGACCTTCTTTGACCGCCTTGGCGACATTGGCGGTGATCGGGTCGGCCGCGGCGATGTCGACCAGGAACGGTATGCGCCGCTGCTGCGTCACCGGCACCATGGCCGCCGTGCTCCCGGAGTCGAAGGAGCCCATCAACATCTGCGCCCCCTGCCCGATAACGCGCTCGGCCTCGGTCCTCCCGACGTCGGGCTTCGACTGGGTATCGCCGGCGAGGAGCTCGAGCTTCATCCCGCCGAGCGACTTGATGCCGCCGGCGGCGTTGATGGCGTCCGCGGCCATCTGGGCCCCCAGCCGACAGGCCTGCCCCGGCTCGGCAATCGGCCCGGTCACCGGATGAACGACGCCGACCTTGAAGGCGGGGGTCTGAGCGCGAAGAACCGCGGGAAAGCCCGCGAGGGCCGTCGCGCCCGCCGCCGCCCCCGCCGTCTTGAGAAAGGTCCTCCGATCCGTGCCCCTGCGCTCGCTCATCATGACCTCCTCGAGCCTCCCGGCCATGTCATTCATCCTCAACATGCTGGCGCATGTTGACCGTGGACCAGTCCGGTCGCGGCATTCGCCGAGGCCGCAGCAAACGTTGGCATCACTTCGCGCTGTAGTCGTAGAAGCCGCGCCCGGTCTTCCGACCGAGCCGCCCGGACATCACCATGCGCTTGAGGAGTGGGGGAGGCGCGTAGCGGGGCTCGCGGAACTCTTCGAACATCACCTCGGCCACGAACATGGTCGTGTCCAGGCCGACCAGGTCCAGCAGGGTGAACGGCCCCATCGGGTAGCCGCAGCCTAGCTTCATGGCCTGGTCGATGTCCTCGAGCGTGGCGAGACCGCCCTCGTAGACGCGGACGGCGTCGAGGAGATAGGGCACGAGCAGCCGGTTCACGATGAAGGCCGTCGAGTCCTCGTGGCGGCGGCCATCGCCGTGATGTTGCACGACGAGGTGTTCGAGGCGAGCAGCGCGTGGGGCCGGCAGATGGCGTCGAGCTTCGCGAAGGTCTCGTTCTTGAGCGGTTGGTTCTCGGTGATGGCTTCGATGACGAGATCGCAATCCTTGAGATCCTCGAAGTGCACCGAGCCATGGATCCGCGCCAGCGTGTCCGTCTTGGCCTTCTCGTCCATCCTGGCCTTGGCCACCAGGCCCTCGAGGCTCTTGCGCAGCCCGCCCAGCCCCTTGTCGAGAAGGGCCTGGTTGGCTTCGATCACCACGGTCGGAAAGCCGGCCTGCGCCGAGACCTGCGCGATGCCGGACCCCATGAGCCCGCAACCGATAACGCCTACGTGCTTGATGGCCATGGCCGAACGACCTCCTTGGGCGAGCTGCGGATTTTCACGTGAAACGGCTGCGGGCTACGTGCGGCCGCGGCGGCTAGTCATATTGAATGAGGGACTCGACGCGATAGCCCTTGAGCCGCTCGCGCCCCTTCAGAAACGTCAGCTCGATGAGGAACTCGCAGGCCACCACCACGCCTCCCAGCCGCTCGATCAGGCGCAGCGTCGCGGCCATCGTGCCGCCGGTCGCGAGCAGGTCGTCCACGACCAGGACCTGCTGGCCCTTGCCGATGCCATCCTCGTGGATGGCAAGCACGTCCCGGCCGTACTCGAGCTCGTACTCCTCCTCGATCACCGCCGCGGGGAGCTTGCCCTTCTTGCGCACGGGCACGAAGCCCGCGCCAAGCTCGTGCGCGAGCACCCCGCCGAAGATGAAGCCGCGCGACTCGACGCCGACCACGACATCGATGGAGCCCTTCGGATACTTCGCGGCAAGATGTTCGATGACCGACGCCCACGCCGGCGCGTCCTTGAGCAGCGTGGTGATGTCCTTGAAGAGGATGCCTTCGGTGGGGAAATCCTTGATGTCGCGGATCCTGGCCCGAAGCGCGGCGACGTCCATGACGGAGAGAGATGTTACCCGGCGGCCGGGCACGGCGCAATACGAAAAGCCGTTTTCAGCGCGTAAGGCGGCTCACGAGGTCGCCGAGGTCGGCGACGATCAGGTCGGCGTGCGGGGCGCCGGGCCGGCCGGCGGCGGCGTAATGGACACCGCGCATCCCCGCGCTCTGCGCTCCCCGCACGTCGGCGATGGGATTGTCGCCGACGTGGGCCGCTTCGCTCGCGTCGATACCGAGCTGCGCCAGGGTTCGCCGGAAGATCTCGGCGTCGGGCTTGCGGTAGCCGACCTCGTCCGAATACGAGATCGCCCCGAAGTGGCGCAGGAGGTCGTGCCTTTCCAGGACCCGTCGCAGGATGATGCCGGGGGTGCGGCCGGTATTGGAGACGATGCCGAGCGCGACACCGCGCGAGGCGAGCTCACGCACCGCGTCCTCGGCCCGGGGCTCCAGGTCGGGCGGCAGCTGGAGCACCGGCTCGATGTAGCCGGCGACGGCCTCCTCGAAGAGAGCGGAGGTCATGGCGTCCCCCGCCCCCGGAGACGCCGTCTCGAGCACGAGGCGCACCTGCTCGGCGATCGCCGGATCGCGGTCCCGACTCCAGAAGCGCTCGACCAGCATGTGCTCCGACCGGTCGTAGGCGTCCACCACGTCGGCCAGGCCGAGCACGCGGCCGGCGCGGCCGAGAACCCGGTGGAGCGCGCCGATGCGGAGCAGCCGCTGGTCGCGCATATTCTCCGCCGAGTCATGGACGAGCGTTTCCCAGAAATCGAACGTGACGGCGCGGAGCATGGTCATTTAACTGCGGGGGCCTCGACATGGCCCCCGCACTCCCCCATTCTTGCTCCTCGCCTCGCCCTTTCGGGCTCGCCGTCTCTGCGGTCAGCGGTGGGAGTCCGCATCAGATAGTCAATTGAACTTCGGGGGGCGCTTCTCGAGGAAGGCCAGCGCGGCTTCGCGCGCCTCGCCCGTCGTGTAGTTTTGGGCGAAGGCATTGATGCCGATGCGGACGGCGGAGGCCAGGTCCGTGTTCCGCCAGCGCACCATCAGCTCCTTTTGGAGCCTGATGGCCGGAGGCGCGCACGCCAGAATCTTCTCGACGAGCTCGGCCGTGACCGCTTCCAGCTTGTCCGGCGACGCCACGCGGTTGACGAGACCCCACTCGAGCGCCTGCTCGGCCGCGACGCTCTCGCCCGTCAGCAGCATCTCGGCCGCGCGTCCCGGACCGACGAGCGCGGGCAGGAGTGCCGCCTCGATCACCGAGGGCACCCCCACCTTCACCTCGGGCAGGCCCAGCGGGGCCCCGGCGGCGGCAACGCGGAGGTCGCAGGCCATGGCCAACTCGAAGCCCGCGCCCAGGCAGGGGCCGTTGACCATGGCGAGCGTCGGGAAAGGCGCGTCGTGGACAGCGTGGATCGCCTCGTGCAGCGAGGTGATGAGGGCCTTGGCCGTGGTGGGCGTGAGATCCCGGAGCACCTGCACCTGCATGCCGGCGGTGAAGGCGCGGCCGGCGCCCGTCACCACGGCCACGCGCACGGATACGTCGCGCGCGAGAGCGCCGAACGTCGCGTGCAGCTCGGCGATGAGGTCGGGGACGATCAGGTTGAGCGGCGGGCGGTCGAGGGTGACCCACGCGCAGCTTTTCTTCATCTCGACGCGGACCAGCGCGGGCATGCGGGTTAGTAGCGGCGCATCGACGGATCGACGGTGCACGCCCAGGCGTCGAGGCCGCCGGCAAGGTTCCGGGCCTTGGCGAAGCCGAGGCTACGGAGATATTCGGCAACGGCCGCGCTGCGCACGCCCTGGTGGCAGTAGACGACGATCTCCGCGGCCGGATCGAGCTCTTCCGTGCGGAGCTCGATCTCCTCGATGGGGATGTGCAGGGCGTTGTCGAGCTTGCAGAGTCGCGTCTCCCAGTCCTGGCGGACATCGAGGAGCACGAGAGGCTCGCGCTCATCGAGCCGCTGCTTCAGCTCCGCCGGAGACAATTCGGTGCTCACGGGTGAAAACCCTCCAGAAGCGACGATATCATGCCGCGAGACCCTCGTCGGGGAGCAGCACGGAGGTCTCGGGCGAGACCTCCACCCTGACCCGGTCGCCCAGCTTGAAGCTCCGTCCCACGAGAGCGGAGGTGATCATCTCGACCCTGATGGTTCCACCGGGAATGGTCACGTCGTAGAGCTGCCGCGAGCCTTCGAAGACCTGTGCGGCCACCGTGCCCGGGATGCCGCCGGCCGAGCGCTCGGACTCCTCGATACGGAGCGACTCCGGTCTCAGGCAGAGCAGCGCCCTGTCGCCCACCGACCAGGCGTGCGCCCCCGACGACACGGGCAGGCGCGCGCCGCCTCTCGTCTGGACGACCACGCCCATCTCGCGCAGCTCGATCACGCTCACCGGCACCAGGTTGGCCGCCCCGACGAACTCGGCCACGAAGGCGTTCCGGGGCTTCCAGTAGATGTCCTCGGGCCGCCCTTCCTGCACGAGGGCGCCGTCGGAGAGCACGGCGATGCGGGTCGAAAGCGACAGCGCCTCGGCCTGGTCGTGGGTGACGTAGAGCGTGGTGATGCCGACGTCGCGGTGCAGCCGCGCCAGCTCGAGACGCATCTGGGCGCGGAGCTGGGCGTCGAGGTTCGACAGCGGCTCGTCGAGCAAAAGGAGGCGCGGCTGGACGATGAGCGTGCGCGCCAGGGCCACGCGCTGCTGCTGGCCCCCTGAAAGCTCGGAGGGCCGCCGCGCCTCGAAGCCCTCGAGGCCCATCTGCGCCAGCGCGTCCTTGACTTTGCGGTCGAGCAACGCTCCGGAGACGCGGCGCTCGCGCAGACCGAAGGCGACGTTCTCGAACACGCTCATGTGCGGCCACAGCGCGTACTGCTGGAAAACCATGCCCAGGTTGCGCTTCCACGGCGGCACGGAGTCGATGGGCTCGTCGTCCACGAAGATCCGCCCCTCGTCGGGCGGGGCGAATCCCGCGAGCATTCTGAGCAGGGTTGTCTTGCCGCAGCCCGACGGACCGAGCAGGGTGTAGAACTCGCCGGGGCGTATGGAGAGGGACACGTCCCTGACCGCCCACGTCGCGCCGTAGCGCTTCCCCACCTTTTCCATGCGCACCTCCGACACCCGGACGACCATTTCCTCCTTCGTCATGCGCCGGCCTCCTTCCGAGCGCTCCCGGGTCCGGACAGGCCCCTCAGGAGCGGCACCACCAGGAGCCCCATGCCGGCCAGCACCAGGTAGAGCGCGCCCGGAGGCATCCAGGCGAGGAGGGTCGTGGCGATGACCGGGCCCAGGAAGCCGGCCGCGATCCGCGATGAATTGACGATGCCGATGGCCGTCCCCGAAGCCCGCTGGGCGATGGCCGCCACGGACAAGGGAAAGACCGGCGCGATGCAGAGCACCTGCAGGAAGCGGAGAATGCCGAAGCTCCACAGGTTCGAGGCAAGGGCGAGCGCCGCCAGCCCGATCGAGGAGGCGGCGAGAAACCACACGATGGTGCGCCGATCGCCCACGATCTCGCCGAGACGCGGGGCGATCATGGCGCCGACGGCGGCGGCAGCCCCGGTCGCGAGGAGAAGCAAGCCGGCCGCCTCCAGTGTGTGATCGGCCGCGACGCCGAGCGCGGGAAGGATCTGCGGCAGGATGGCCGTCAAAAAGAATACCTGGGTCGAGCCCGCGAGGACGAGCAGGCAGACGGTGGCGACCTCGCGGATGGAGGCCGTCTGGCGCCGCTCGTGCTCAGGTCCGGGCGCCGGACGCGACGGGACTCCCCAGGCGACCATGGCCGAGCAGAGCCAGAGCATAAGACCCGCCACCACGAAGGAGCCGCGGAAGCCGATGCGCGCAGCCGCGACGGCGCCGACGGCCGGCCCCAGCACCTGCCCCAGCGTCATCCCCGACTGGATGGACGCGATGCCCCGGCGCACGTCGCCGCCCGCGCGGCCCGTCATGATAAAGGCGAAGGTGGACACCGCTCCCATGAAGCCCAGGAGCATGCGCGAAAAGAACAGCTCGGGCAGGGTGCGCGCGACCGCCATGAAGAAGAAGCCGGCGCCCTGGAGCATCTGGGTCAGGATGAACGAGCGCTTCGGGTTGCGCTCCCCGAAGAGTCGCGCCGAAAACGGCGCGGTGATCATGGTCACGAGCGAGCTGATGCCGAGGATCCAGCCCGTCCAGCGCAGCGTCGCCGCCTCGTCCACCGTGGACATCTGATGGATGTAGAAGGGCAGGCTGACAAACACGAACGCCCAGGCGAAGGTGCCGAAGAACATCGAGAACGGAAGCACCCAATCGCCCCGAAGCCCGCGCGCGGCCATGACCTAGACCCTGAAGAGCCCGGCGCCGCCCCGCGCCAGGCGAGCGGCGAGCCAGGTGCCGGCCGCCACGAGCGCGATCGCGACCACGCCGAGCGCGGCACCCGGGCCGCGGCCCACGGCCGACTGCATGTAGACGTAGATGCCGTACGACAGGGGCCCGAGCTCCACGTGCGGCACGAGGAGGATGGTCGAGGAGAGATCCACCGCGGAGCTGACGAAGGCCAGGAGCCCGCCCGCCAGGAGCCCGCGGCCCATGAGCGGCAGCGTCACCTTGAGAAACGCGCGCGCGCGGTTGGCGCCCAGGGTCTGAGCCGACTCCTCCAGCGACAGCGGCAGCTGCTGAAGCGCGGCGTGGGCGCCGCGCACCGTATAGGGCAGCCGGCGCATGGCGTAGACGATGACCAGGATGAGCCAGGTCGAGGTCAGCGGCTCTCCCAGCCCCGGTACGTTCCAGCCGTGGAAGACGCGCAGATACCCGACGGCCAGCACCACGCCCGGCACGGCCAGCGGCATGGTGGCGATGGTGTCCAGCCACTGCCGCCCGCGGACTCGCCCGCGCAGGAGGAGCCAGGCGACGACTGCTCCCAGTCCCACGTCGAGGGCCGCCGCCAGCAGCGAGTAGCGGAGAGTGTTCCAGATGAAGTGCGGCGCGCGGAAGAGGATCTCGTCGTAGTTGGACAAGGTATAGACGGAGGGCAGCGGCGAGAGACTCCAGACCTTGGACACGGACAGGAGCGCGATGCCCACGTGCGGCAGGAGCGCCGGTCCCAGGAGGACGATGGCGAGCGCCCACACCGCGAGCGTCCCGCCCGCGCCGAGCGCCACCGCCGGCGTCTCTCCGCTCCGGCCAAGCGCGGTGAACTCCCCCCGCCCCAGGAGCCCCTTCGAGATCCAGAGCGCGGCGAGGGACAGCGCCACCAGCACGGCGCAAATGACATAGCCGTCCACGTCGGTCAGCCCCACCGTCGTCATGCGCAGGTAGGCCTGCGGCGCCAGGAGCTTGGTGTAGTTGAGCATGAGCGGCGTGCCGAGGTCGTCGATCACGCGGATGAAGGTCAGGAGCGCCCCCGCCGCGTAGCCCGGCAGCGACAGCGGCAGCAGCACGCGGCGGAACAGCCGGAAGCCGGACGAGCCGAGATTTTGCGCCGCCTCCTCGAGCGACCGGTCGAGCGCCGAGAGGGCGGCGGCCGTGTTCAGCCAGATGAAGGGAAAATAGTGGAGCGTCTGCACGAGCACCACGCCCCGCAGTCCCTCCATGAAGGGCACGGTCACGCCGAAGCGTTCGAGGAGGAAGAGGTTGACCGTGCCGCTGCGCCCCAGGATCTGCTGAAAGGCGACGGCGCCTACGAAAGGTGGGATGACCAGGGGCAGGAGCCCGAGGGTCGTCAACAGCGAGCGCCCGGGGAAGCTGTAGCGAACCGTCAGCAGCGCCAGCGGCACCGCGATCAGGCTGCCCAGCGCCACGGCGAGCACGCCCGACGTCAGCGTGTTGACGAGGGCCTCGCGGAACAGCGGGCGCGCGAAGAAGGCAAGAAGCGGCGCCGCGCTCGGCCGGCCGTCCGCGATGACCGCCACCGAGAGCACCTGGACCAGGGGATAGACGATGCCCGCTCCCAGGAGGAGGAGCAGGCACCACAGCAGCGCTCTCTCGGCGCTCCCGCGCCGAGTCACGACATGCTGTTCGAGGCGGACGGCCGGCGGCTCACCGCCAAGAGGCAAGCGCCTCCTGGCGTGTCGGGTGAATGCTCATGGCCCGCGCGAGCCGGGTCAGCTCGAAGATGCCCCGCACGTCGTCCTGGAGCGCGCAGAGCCTGACATCGCCTCCCGCGGCGCGCGCCTGCTTCATGGCGGCGACCATGGCGCCCATGCCGGAGCTGTCGATATAGCCGACGCCGCCCAGGTCCATGAGAACCCGGGACTGCCCGCCGTCGATGAGACCCGCGAGCGTGCGCCTGACCTCGTCGACGGTGGCCATGTCGAGATCCCCGCGCGGCGCGACCACCGCCACTCCGCTTGTCTGCGTTACGTCAATGTCCATGCTCGTCCTTTACTCACTGCTGGTAGTCACGGCTGGGCCCGCTTGGCTGCGGGTCCCCGGCCCTGGCGGTACTTGACCATCGTCCAGCGGGTGCCGCGCTCCCTGGCGACGTCGATCGAGAGGCTGTCGGCGATGTTCTTGACGAGGTAGAGCCCGTAGCCGCTGTCGGGCAGCGAGTCGAGGTCGGGCGACTCGTACAGCTCGGCGTCGAAGGGCTTGCCGAAGTCCTCGACCTCGATGACGAGCGAGTCGGCCGACGAGCGGACCGAGACCTGGATGGGCTGGCCGCCCTTCCCCTCGTAGGCGTGCTGGATGGAGTTCGCGCAGAGCTCGCCCACCGCGAGGAGAATGTTGGACTGCTCCTGCTTCGGGACGCCGTGGCCGGCCAGCTCGTCGCGGAGCCACTTGCGCAGGCGCACGAGATGCTCGGGCTCGCTGGTCATGGAGAAGGTGCTGCCGGCGGCTTTGGGCGTCATGTCGCGATGAGACGGGCGGCGCGTGTGCGGGTCGGGGCTAGGATCATGCGCGACATGCTCCCGAGTAGAATAGCACGCGGAGACTGCACGCGTCCCTTACGGCGACTTCGGCAGGACGCAGAAGCCCTGGCTCTCTATCCCGAGGGGCACGTTGAACTTGCTCCGGTTGCCAGAGGGGGAACACTGAATCAATCGCTTCGCGCACATGACTCGGCAAAGGGACGCAATCGATGCCCCCCCGTGCCATGAAATCGCACCCCAGCCGCACCCGCGTAGGGCGCCGGTGTTGTCGGCCTGAAATCGCGATGGGCCTTTCGGCCGACGCGGCGGGGCCCCCCGGGCAGGCCCGGTTCCATCGGCCCGGCCAAAGCCATGCGTATGCGGCGCGATGTGGTTCCTCCCTCTTTCCCTGGCCGGCGATGCCTGAGTCAATGAAATCCCCCCCGGGCAGGCCTGAGGCTCCCTACGGGTGCACCTTAGCAGGGGCGCGCCGTAAATATCCGCGCCGCGATGCCATGACCGGGAAGCGGCCGGGACCAACCAAGGCCCGCAACGACCCCATCGCTGTGGCGGTTGCTGTGGCGGTTGTGGAGATGCAGGTGGCCCTGATGCGGGCCGGAGGCCTGTCCGTCTACCGGATCGCCCTCGCGCTGAAGGTGCGCCGGCAGAGCGTGGATCACATCCTGAGGCGGCCGCACGTCGCGGCGATGGTCGAGGACTTCCGCGAGCGGCTCCGCGCGCAAAGATTACTGCGGGACGGCGCCCAGCAACTATTGCGGGAACTATTGCGCGATGGAGCCTCCGAGTGGTGGCGGGGCAATCCGGAGGGGATCTCTTCTCGCAGCAAGGTTTGTCCTCGAATGGCGGGAACTGTTCCTGAAGTACTATGAAATTGCGCGTCCGCCCGTTCAACGAGCACCCGCACAGATAGAATTGCCGCAAGCTGCCAAGGAGCAGATTACTGAATCTGTAAGGCGCGCAATGCAGGAGAGCGTAGGCAACACCCTCCGTCAGCGGTCGCTCCCCTTGTGGGCCCATCGCCGTGACATTAATCTCCATTCTCAGTCATGGCCCGTCGAGCCCCGAGGGTCTTCCCTTGGCACAGCATCACGGTCGGCCTCGGCACCGCGACGCTGGGTGAGGCTCAGGCCGCCAACTCAATGGCGAGCGGGTCTGCGCGACCCGCTCAGCATCTTCTCAGCTATGCGCGCCTGCACCTCCGCATCACGCTCAGCCAGCCGAAGGCGGCGATGGCGATCAACAACAGCGCGAGCGACCCCGGCTCAGGCACCGGCTCTGGTCCCGCATTGGACTG
>WNFT01005880.1_pt1 | contig 10778 bp, 9 predicted proteins | sample 5400191 | NCBI WGS metagenome assembly WNFT01 (sample SAMN13153359, study PRJNA577476) | soil metagenome | isolation source: 80 cm saprolite under Madrone tree | place: USA:California | collected 2016-06-14
CAGCTCCTCCACCGGTCGCACGCTCTGCCCCGAGAGGACCGCGCGGATCGCGTCGATTTGCTCATCCGAGAGCGCCGAAAGATTGGCCAGAGTGCGTTTACGCACCTTCTTGCCCACCCGGTATGACTCGCGCAACAGGTACGTGGGCCTGGAAGTACGATTCGGCACGCCATCGATATGCATGGCTACATAATGCCACATTCCATAGCGATAAACAACTCATAAAGTCCGATTTACATGGCTACATTATGCACCGATAACAGACGCAAGTTTGCCCGCAAAGCCCAGCAATTCCAGGCTCTCCGCAATCTCATCTCAGAAAATTGGGGGAGAACTCCCGATTAATACGTTGCTCGATTCGCCTGCGGATTTTCGTGCCGGGCAAGGCGCGCCGACGAGGCATAGTGGGCGGCGAGGAGGCGCAACGCCGCCCGGCGCGAAAAGACGCGGCGCAGCGAGCAATGTATTAATGATTCAGGACACTGGGTGCATGATCGTGCACGCACGATCGCAGCCCTACCCCGCGTCGCCGCCGGGCGGCTGGTTCGGTTTGTCGGCCGGATGTTCGCGCAGAGAACGCAGCGCCTCCCGCGGCAACTCATCGAGTCCCACTCCCCCCGCGTCCAACTCCGCCATGAGTTTCCGGCGCATCTGGGGGCTCCAGAAACTCCTGATGTGATTGGCGATGCCGGTGACCGCGTCCTGCCGCGGCTGGGCACGAAAGAAATTGCCGATATCGTTCGCCATATGTACCAGATGCTGTGTGCTGCTCATGGTCTGTCAGTCCCGAACATGCGGTATTGCGCACAAGGCTCCCGCGTCGTGAATCGGAAGCGTATCTGGTTGCATCACCCGCTACAACGTCGCGGACGCCGCGACGGCGGTCCAGGGTGCATCCAGGCCAATAGTGCACCTGGGCCGGTTGGACCTAGGCGTTGCACCTAGGCGTTGGACCCAGGCGCTGGACCTAGGCCGGCGCCGGCGGTCCGTTCCCTTGGGTAATCCGGTCCGTCCCCTCGGCGAGGCTCTGATCTGCAGGGCTGAGCCATTCTTCGGAGGGCGGACGTTGCAGGTGGGCAAGTTCCGCGATTAGATGTTCAATCTCCTGCACCAAATCTTCTAGCTCTTTTGTTGTTTTTGCCATTTTTTCTCCGCCAGGGCGCAATCGATGAGACCGCTCGAACCACGCTGGCCGGAAGTGTCCTAAAGCGTATGCCGCCGACGCTATCCGGCATTCGCCCCTAGCTGACGTAGGAACTGCCTGACGGCGGGCGAAAGCCGCCGACGCGTCGGATCAGCGAACGTGCTCGCTCGCCAGCACCTCGGTCAGGCTCTGGTCGAGTAGCGCGATTGCCTCATCCACATCGGCTTCGTCGATCACCAGCGGCGGCATGAAGCGAACCGTGCTCTGGCCGCAGGACAGTAAAATAAGGCCGTTGTGATACGCGCGGGTGATCAGGGCATCGCAGAGCTTCTTGGCCGGTTCCTTGGTCGCCCGGTCCTTCACCAATTCGACTCCGATCATCAATCCCTTGCCGCGCACCTCGCCGACCACGGCGAATTTATCGGCGAATCCCCTCAAGCGGCGCATGAAGTAGTCGCCGACCTTGACCGCATTGGCGCAGTATTCCCGCTCGACGAGATCGATGGTTGCGAGTGCAGCCGCGCAGCACAAGGGATTTCCACCAAAGGTGTTTCCGTGAGCACCCCGGGTCCACTTCTGCATGATGCTGCGCTTCGCGACGACCATCCCGATGGGCAGTCCCGAGCCGAGGCCCTTGGCCAGCGTCATGATGTCAGGTTGGACGTCCCAATGCTGCGCGGCGAACATCTTGCCGGTGCGGCCGATGCCCGATTGAACTTCATCGAATATCAGCAGAATTCCGTGCCGATCGCAGAGCTCGCGCAGCCCCTGTAAAAATCCGTCCGGCGGCACGAGGTAGCCGCCCTCTCCCTGAATCGGCTCGATGAGAATCGCCGCCACCTCGCTGCCTGGCACGTTGTGCACGAACAGCACGTCCTCGATATACCGCAGCACGGCGCGGCCCTGATCCATACCCGCAAACAGCGGGCGATAACTGTTGGGGTACGGCACATGAGTCACGCCCGGCATGCTGGGGAAAAAACCCTTCTGCTGGGTGTACTTGCTGGACGTGAACGACAGCGAACCCATGGTTCTGCCGTGGAACCCGCCCAGAAACCCGATGAACCGGCCGCGCCCCGTGGTGTAGCGCGCCAATTTCAAAGCGGCTTCCACGCTTTCGGTGCCCGACTGGGCGAAGAAGCTCATGACCGGCTCCTTCATGGGCGACAGCTCATTGAGTCGCTCCGCGAGCTTGATTTGTCCTTCATGCCAGTAATCGGACGAAATATGCAGAAAACGATCGGCGGCATCCTTGATGGCTTGAACCACCGCCGGATGGCTGTGGCCGGTGCTGCACACCGCAATACCGGCGGCAAAATCCAAAAAGCGGTTGCCGTCGACGTCCCAAATTTCCGCCCCCTTGCCGTGCGACATGACGAAGGGATAGTCGCGCGGATAGGACGGCGAGACGACGAGCGCATCGCGCGCCAGCAGCTCGCGCGCCTTGGGGCCGGGCAAATCGGTCTTGATGTTCGGCTTTTTCATGTCCAGTCCACCTCCCCCAGTAATGCATTCATTGTATCGAGTGCCCGTTCGAGTTCATTCTCCCCGATCACGAGGGGCGGCGCGAGAATAATCAAGTTGCCGCGAACCGCAAACGAAACTCCGCGCTCGCGCGCCGTTGTCACGAATCGGGCCATCGATGGATGCAGGGACGGCCAGGGCGCCAGGGGTTCGCGCGTATCGCGGTTCTTGACCAATTCGGCGATGGCGAACAAGCCCCTGCCGCCACGCACATCGCCGATCACCGCGTGCCGTTCTTGCATGGCGCGCAGGCGCTGCAGCATCGCCCCGCCCAACACGCGTGAACGCTCGATCAATTTCTCATCCTGATACGCCGCGATCGCCGCCACGCCGGCGGCGCAGGCCAGCGGATGCCCGCAGTAGGTCAATCCGGTATTGAGCATGGTGTGCTCGAGCTTTGCGGCCACGTGCCGCGCCAATATCACCGCACCCAAGGGGATGTGCGCGCCGGTCAAACCTTTGGCGAGAGTCATGAGGTCCGGACGTCCCGCATCCCCGTGCGCCTGCCATGCGAACCATTCGCCGCAGCGTCCGAATCCGCTCATCACTTCATCCGCGATCAGATAAACGCCGAGCCGGCGCGTTTGCGCGCGCAAGCCGGGCCAGAAGTTATCGGGCGCAATGATGCCGTTGGTGCCCGCGTTCGGTTCCATCAGAACGGCCGCGACATGGTCCGCGCCCGCCTGGCCGATGACCGCGCCGATGTGGGCCACATTGCGATCCGCGCATTCGGCATCGCTCGCCGTTCCGTAGGGGCAGCGATACGCGTACGGCGGGGGAACGCGCAGCACATCGTAGGCCTCCTCGTTGCGGCTGCGAGTTCGGCTGTCCCCGGACCAAGCCATGGCCGCGTAGCTCGCGCCGTGATACGAGCGATCGCGCGTGACTACTTTACCCTGCGGTCTGCCGCTCGCCTGGCGCGCGAATTTCACCGCGTGCTCGTTCGCATCGGCGCCGCCCAACGTGAAGAACACCCGGCCGCCCTCGAATCCGGAGAGATCCAAGAGACGTTCAGCCAGCGCCGCGCGCGACTTTGCGCCCCAGCTCGAATTCACGAAGCACAGAGTCTGTGCCTGCTCTTGAATGGCGCGTATCAGGCGCGGGTGCTGATGACCCAGGTTCATGCACTCCGCCAGGCTGCTCATGTCGAGATAGGTGCGGCCCGATTCATCCCAGAACCGTGCTCCCTCTCCGCCGACGATGGTCGGCGCGTTCCAATCCGACTGAACGCACCAGCTGTGCAGGACGCTCGAGTTTTCCGCAATCAAGGGATACCCCGCAATTTCTGATCGAGATGCGCGGCAGTCTCCGCTCCGGTTCGGCGAGAGTGAAACGCCGCGCTCTTGGTTTCTGGTTTTCGCAATGGCATACTCGAAGACGATTACGATCTGCGGGATGCGATCTGTCAACGGTTACGACAAAAGATCTCGATGAGCGGCCCCGCCTTGGGACTACGCTCGCGCCGCGTCCATCCTCGGGCGTGCGTTCCCCACCGGCGACTTTGAGGCACGACGATGTGGCGATCTTTCATTGCAGTATCGGTGGGCGGCATGCTCGGCTGCCTGTTGCGGTGGTGCCTCGCGATATTTCTCAACCGCTACCTTCCGACGATTCCGCCGGGCACCCTGGCGGCGAATCTCGTCGGCTGCTACATCGTTGGAATGGCCATTGCCGTTTTCACCGCATACCCGACAATTGCGCCGGAATGGCGGCTGTTCGTGACGACCGGATTTTGCGGCGGCTTGACCACGTTCTCGACTTTTTCCGCCGAGACCGTGATGCTGCTGCAGTCAGGGCGCGCTATTTGGGCGCTCTGCGCCGTGGCGGCGCATTTGCTGGGTTCTTTGTTGATGACGTTCGCCGGCATCGCCACCGTCATCTGGCTCAAGGGCTAGGAGCCTAGCCGGCGCGCCGCAATCCCCGCAACTGCCGAGTCAACCGCGCCCTCGACACCAAAGCGCGCACGATCGGCGTAGTGTTTTTCTTGCCGGCCTCGATCACCAATAAATGGGTGATCGCCGCCTCTTCCAACACATGCAGCAGATCTCCGGCGCGGGCCGATTGAATGCTCTCCCACTCCACCGCCAATAATTTATCCCACGGCGTCATGATGTGCCCGACACGAATCTCCTGATGCCGGGTGTAAGTGGAGGTCTGCAGGAACTGCAGCGGTCTCTCGCCCTGGATGTCGTACGAGGTGATCAAACCCACGACGCGCTGCTCACGCACGACCAACATCGCGCGAACGCCCAGATGAATCATGTCCTGCAACGCGTCGTCGATCTGGCGTTCTTCGTCGACGGTGACAGGATGCTCGCGCGTGAAATCGGTGATCGCATGGATCGCCGGGTCGCTCGGATCCAGGAACTGGCCGTCGGCGACCGAGCGGCGAGGTAGTGCAGCTTCGCGGAATTTCGTTGTCGGTATCAACGATGCGCTTTGCATGAAAGCTAGACCCTCGAGGCTATCGATGGGTTCCCTGTGTACTTACCCGAGGTCTGAGCGCCGTGCAATAGCCCCTCGATGATTTTTTTCCGTTACTTTCCGATGCGTGATATATTGCTTAGAGTACTAACCATTAGAGCTCTTTGTGAATGAACGACCTTGAGGAACGCTTCAGCGGCGCCCTGCATAACGCCTCCCGAGCCTGGCGCCAGGCCCTGGATCGCAGGCTCAAATACTTGGGGGTCAGCCAGGCGAGTTGGATGACCATTGCGGTCGCCGCCAAAGCTCGTGCGCCGCTGTCGCAGTCCGAACTCGCCGATCGTCTGGGTGTTGAAGGCGCCACCATGGTGGCCATGGTGGACCGTTTGGTGAAGGCTGGACTGGTCGTTCGCGAGCCCTCGACCACCGACCGCCGAGTCAAGCGCGTCGTGCTGACCCCGCCCGGCAATTTGCTTTACGACAAGGTGCGTGCGGAGGCCGCGGCGTTCAGCAAGGAATTGCTCGCCAATATGGATCCCGAAGCGCTGCTCGCAGCCACAGAAGTACTCGAGGGCTTGCAAGGCATCATCGACTCCATGCCATGACCCGGCCGCTCAAAGGCCTCCAAAGCGGACGCCTCCGCCCTGATGTACTAATCGGCCGTCCGGCCGATTAGTGCTCTGGATGGCGCGGGAGACTCAGCCAGCAGTTTGCCGGCTTTCGGCGCAATCCAACGCTCGACATCATCGAGGACGGTGAATACGGCCGGTACGATGACCAGTGTCAACGCCGTGGAAGTGATCAATCCACCGATCACGGCGATCGCCATCGGACCGCGGAAGTCACTGTCTCCTCCCCATCCGGCGGCCACCGGCAACATACCCGCCACCATGGCAACCGTCGTCATGACAATGGGCCGCGCCCGCTTGTGTCCGGACTCGAGAATGGCTTCGACGCGCGTCTTCCCGGCCCGCATTTCCTCGATGGCGAAATCGACCAGCAGTATCGAATTCTTCGCGACGATGCCCATCAACATCAAAACACCGATCACCACCGGAAGCGATAATGGCAGGCCGGTGAGCAGCAGCGCGAGTACGGCGCCGCCCAGGGACAGCGGCAGGGCGGATAGAATCGTAATGGGCTGGAGAACGCGCACGAACAGCAGCACCAGCACGGCAAACACCATGAGGATGCCGGCGCCGACGGCCAACACGAAATTCTGGTACAGCTCGTTCATGAACTCGACGTTCTGGGTCTCGACCAAGTGCACGCCTTCGGGCAGATGCTTCATGGTGGGCAGCGCATATATTTTCTTCAGAGCGGTGCCCAGTTCGACGCCCGGACTCAAGTCGGTTTCAAGAAAGACGCGCCGGCTTTGATTGTAGCGGCGCACGGCCGAGGGGCCTTGGCCGAAACTCAAATCGGCAACGGATTTGAGCGGCACGCTGGCGCCCGAGGCCGTGGGCACCGGGAGATTCTCCAGCGTCGTCAGATCGCGCCTCGCGCTCTCGATCAGGCTGACGCGGATGGGGATCTGCCGGTCGCTCAAGGAAAACTTCGCGCCATTCTGCGGCAGATCTCCGAGCGTCGCGATGCGGATCGTCTGACTGATGCTTTGCACGCTGACACCCAATTGCGCCGCGATATCCAGGCGCGGGTGCACCACGATTTCCGGACGCGGCAAATCTCCCCTGATCCGCGCGTCCCGGACCTCCGGCAGCGCACGCATTTGCGCCAGGACTTGACGGCCCGTCCGCTCCACCAGGCGCGAATCATCGCCGGTCAAATACAACTGAATGTCGCGGCCGCCGCCGCCTTCGGAAAAGCTCAAATGCCCGTCGGGCACTTGACTCAAGCGAGGCATCATCTTCTGCTCCCACTGCTTCTGGGTCAGGGCTCGCAGGGAGCGCGACACGAGGCTGATATAAGTCGTGCCGTTGCGAATCTCGCCGTCCTCACCTCCTACGAATTCGACGATGTCGGTCACCTCCGGCGATTGCCTCAGGATGGCGGCTGCAGCCGCCGAGACCCGCGACGTATCCGCCAATGTACCGCCCGGCGGCAGTTCGATTTCCAGCGTCGCGCTGGCGAAATCCTCAGGAGGGATGAACGCCGTCGGTATGATCATCAAACAAGCCACCGACAGCGCAAAGAATACAGCGCCCGCGGCGATGGTCTTCCAGCGGTTCGCAACACACCAGCGCAGCATCCTCAAATAGCGCCTCATGATCGGCCCGTCGGCATCGTGTACGACGAGGGAGTCGCTGCGCAGCGCGTAGGCAGCCAATACCGGAGTGATGAGCCGCGCGACCATGAGCGAGATGAAGACGGCCGCCGCGACAGTCAGGCCGAATTGTTTGAAGTACTGGCCGCTCACACCGCTCATGAAACTTACCGGCAGAAACACCGCGATGATGGTGGCCGACGTCGCCACCACCGCCAGGCCGATTTCGTCCGCCGCATCGATGGCCGCTTGAAAGCAGCTCTTGCCCATGCGCATGTGCCGAACGATGTTTTCTATTTCGACGATGGCGTCGTCCACGAGTATGCCGGCAACCAGAGAGAGCCCGAGCAGCGTGATTTGATTGAGGGTGAAGCCCATCCATTGCATGAAGACGAAGGTGGGTATCGCCGACAGCGGAATGGCCAGCGCGGAGATCACCGTCGCGCGCACGTTGCGCAGAAAAAGCCATACGACGGCGACCGCGAGAACCGACCCTTCCACGAGGGCGCTCATCGCCGAGTGGTAGGTGCGCATGGTATGGTCGACCGTGGTGAAAACGGCTGTCATGCTGACCGCGGAATTCTCGGCCCTGATCTTGTCCAGCTCGGTGTTGACCGCGCTCGCCACGGTGACATCCGAGGCGCCCTTGGCTTTGAACACGCCGAAAGTGGTCGCCGAGCGGCCGTTGAGTCTCGCGATGGTGCGCACCTCTGCGATGCCATCGTGCACGTCGGCAATTTCGCGCAGGCGCACCGATTTCCCGCCGGGAACGATCACTTGGGTATCCCCGAGCGCCTCCGCCGTTCTCGCGCCGGCCAGCACGCGGATCGCCTGTTCGCCGCCGCCCACCTGGGCGCGGCCGCCGGCGGCATCCATGTTGAGCGCTCGCAATTGCTCATTGACTTCGACGGCGGTGAGTCGCAGAGCCTGCAGCCGGCCGGGGTCCAATTCGACTCGGATCTCGCGGTCGACGCCGCCGCTTCGCGACACCTGTGCGACGCCGGGGATCGCGAGCAGCCGTTTGGTCACGGTATTGTCGATGAACCAGCTGAGCTGTGCAGGGGTCAAGCTCGTCGTAGTCACCGCATAGTAGGCGAATGCGCCGCCGTCGATGTTGACTCGCGTCACCAGCGGTTCGAGTATCCCCTGCGGCAGATCATTGCGAACTTTGGCGACCGCGTCGCGAACATCGGTTACCGCACGATCGATCGGCGTACCGATCTCGAACTGCACGAAGCTCGTGGTTTGACCCTCGACGATGTAGGTCGTGATATTGCGCACATTGCCGATGTTCGATATCGAGCCTTCCACCTTCTGTGCGATCTGCGTTTCCATCTCGGTCGGCGCGGCGCCCGGCTGAGCAATGGCGACGTTGACCACGGGAAAGGTCACATCCGGATCAAGATTGATGGGCAGGCGAATGAACGCGACGACGCCCAGGAAAAACAACACGACGAACAGCACGATCGGCGTGACCGGATGACGGATGGCCCAAGCCGAAATATTTTTCATGTCCGGCTCGAATCTTTCAAAACCGGATTGACCAGTTCGCCCTCCTGCAAGAACGCCCCGGCGGTGGCGACGACCTGGTCCTTGCTGCTTACACCCTCGGCGATGGTCACTCCGTTCTGCACTATCCCCGACACCCGCACCGCGCGGCGCTCGACCTTGTGCTGCGCGTTCACGATCAAGACGTAGCTACCCTTGTCGTCGGTCAGCACGGCGGTCTGCGGCAGAACCGCGCGGTCGGCGTTGCTCACCGTCACGTCGGCGCGCGCGAATGCGCCGGGTCGCAGATTCGGGTCCGGAACCAGGGAGACTCGAACCTGCCCTAAGCGGGTCTGCGGGTCGATGACGGCGCCGAGGAGACGGACGTGGCCTTCGTAGGCGCGGGTAATGCCGGTCAACCGCACATTGACGGACTGACCCACCTTGAGCAAGGGTAAATCCTGCTCGGCAACCTCGCCTCGCAGCTCGACTTCACCGCCTTCCGACAGGCGGAACAGCGCCTCGCCGCCCGGCGTCGCGGTTTGCCCCACTTCGACGTTGCGAGTCAATATGATCCCATCCGCCGGTGCGCGCACAGCCGCGCGCGCAAGACGCGCCTGTGCCTCCGCAAGCTGCGCGGCGGCGACCTTGACCTTGGCGGCGGCGGTCAATGTGGCGGACTTGCGGCGCTGCGTTTCTTCGGCCGACAACGCGCCCGACGCGCCGACCGCCTGCGCGCGGCGGTATTCCGCTTCGGCGAGATCGGCCTCGGCACGCGCCTGCTCGAGCGCTGCCTCGAGATTGGCCACCTGCGGCTCCAGCACCGAGACATTCAAACGCGCCAGCACCTGGCCGCGCTTCACATGGTCGCCGGCTTCGACATAGATCGCCGCGACGCGTCCGGCCTCGCCTTCGACGCCGATGGGCATGTCGTATCGCGCCGCAATGGTACCGATGATGCTGACGGTCGTCGGCAGAGTGCTGACGCCGACCTCAGTGACCGACACCGTCGGAATGGGGACCTTGTTGACGAGAGTCTTCACCCCCAAGGCATGGGTCAGCCGCATGGCCAATAAAACCACCACGCCGACGACGGCGATCCCGATCGCAATCGTCACCCACAGATTGCGCCGGCCCGCGAACGGGGCGGCAATCGATTGGGGGTACTCACTCGATGCACTCATTACACGACATCCCAGGGATAACTTCCTTTGTCCAGGATGAAACCGGCCAAGCCGTTCATCTCCTCATCCTCATTGCGCGTGATTCGCCGCACGATGTTCGCCATCCGCCGCTTCGCCTGTTGAGCGAATATGCGCGCGATCCCGATGGCCTGCACGCCCTGCTCGCCCGATGCCTTGCTCAAGGCCGTCGCGCGCGACAACACGCACAGCCCGACGAAAAGATCGATGCCGATGTCGGCGATGCGCTTCAAGTCATGCTGGCGATCGGCGATCGCCTTGCCGTGCCTGCGCAGCAAGTGGTCGGACGCCTTGGCCAGCTCGACAGTATACCGCTCAAAGACCTCGGCCGCCTCGCGCAGTGCTTCGGGCATTCGAGCCAGAATCTTGTCGCGCCCCACACCGGTCGCCTGCGTCAGGCGCTTTTCCGCATAGTCCGTCAAGACGCCGAAGCCCTTGATGAAATTGTTGAAAATGTCATCTACCGCGGCTTTCAGCTCTCCCAGCGACTTGCCGAGGTCCTTGAGGCCGGATAGAGCGATATACAGCCTGAGAACCTCATTGGTGCCCTCGAATATCGTCAAAATCCGACAGTCGCGGGTGATTTGCTCGTACGGGGCGTCGCGCATGTAGCCGCTGCCGGCCGCAATCTGCAATGCCTCGTAGGCGCTGCGCTGCAGGGCTTCGCTGGCAAAGACCTTGCTGATCGCCGCTTCCACCGAATAATCCTCATCCCCCGAATCGATGTAGTGGGCGACCATCCACACGACGCTTTCGGCGGCAAAGCAGTCGA
>WNFT01007318.1_pt1 | contig 10778 bp, 8 predicted proteins | sample 5400191 | NCBI WGS metagenome assembly WNFT01 (sample SAMN13153359, study PRJNA577476) | soil metagenome | isolation source: 80 cm saprolite under Madrone tree | place: USA:California | collected 2016-06-14
GTGATCAAGTGGCTCTGGTCCAACGCGATCAAAAATAAATTCCAGGGCGGCGTGCGCAGTTTCGAGGATTGAAACAGGGAAGTAAAACTTGAAGGAGACGTGGCAATGCCGATTATGAAAATCAGATCTTTTCTTGTGGTCCTCATTCTCATGGGGATGATGACGAACATAACTAGTGCCAGAGCGCAGTCGGATCGGGAGGAGAGCAGCGCCGATGTCACCGCGCCCGTCGAGCCGACCCCGCCAGACATCGATGAAAGCAGGCTCTTCGCCGAACTGCTCGCACATAACGAGCTGCGGAACGCCGCGCTGCTCGGATACACAGAGCTGAGAACCTACGAAGTGACGGACACGACGGGGAAGGTGCGCGCCCAGGAAAGCGGGCAAATGGAATATCGGGCGCCTGACAAAAAGACGTTTGTCACGACATCTGAATCAGGTTCGGGGCTCGTGCGCCGTTTGGCGCTCAACCCACTGATCGCCAGTGAGATCGAGGCAGCCTCCGGAAAGCAGCACCACGATAGCTCCGTCACCCCTACAAATTACACCTTTGAACTTCTTGGCGAACAACAAGTGGGGCCCTATCACTGTTTCGTAGTCCGGGCGATGCCAAAACGGCCGGACAAGTATCTGTTTGAAGGAAAGGTGTGGATTGATACTGAGGACTACGCCATCGTTCGCATCGCCGGGCATCCCGCAAAGAAACTCTCCTTCTGGATAGAGCGGGCTGACTTCGTGCGCGAATATCAAAGAATAGATGGATTCTGGCTTTCAAGAAAAGATGAAACATTTGTAAAGGTCAGAATGTACGGGCATAAGGTTCTTACCATCAACCATCAGAATTACAGCATAGCCGGAGCAAGAAGCATAGAGGAGTCAGCTCAAAATGCTGACAACTAGGGGTACTCAGTAGTCGCTAGTTTCTGCCTTGATGTGTCACTCATCGTGCTCGATGATGCTGTACCGTTCAGTTTCAGATGTATGGCGGAAGGAGGTCATTCATGCGTTATTTAGTGACAGGAGGGGCCGGTTTCATCGGCTCGAACACAGTAGACGAACTGGTGCGTTGCGGTCACGACGTCGTCGTACTGGACGACTTATCCAGCGGAAAAACCGAGAACCTGGCCGGCGTGAAAGCAGACATTGAATTTATGCAGCATAGCATCACGGATTTGGACAAGGTCCGTAAGGCGTGCCTCGGTGTAGATTACGTGATTCATTTGGCCGCTCGCCCGTCGGTTCCGCGGTCGGTGAAAGATCCTCTTGAAACGAATCGGATCAATGTGAATGGGACGTTAAATGTCCTGGTCGCCGCTCGCGACGCGAACGTGAAGCGAGTCGTGTTTGCAGGCTCCTCTTCTGTCTATGGAGAAACACCAGCTCTACCCAAGCGCGAAATCACACCGCCTGTTCCGATTTCCCCGTACGGATTATCGAAGCTGATGGGAGAAATGTACGGCCAGGTGTTTCAGCGGGTGTATGGTCTCGAATTTGTGTCCCTTCGATATTTCAACGTCTTCGGGCCGCGGCAGGACCCCGGATCGCCGTACTCCGGCGTGCTGTCTCTATTTAACGCGGCAGTGATGAGAGGAACGCCACCCACCGTGTATGGGGACGGGGAACAGTCGCGCGATTTCACATATGTGGCAAACGTGGTCCAGGCCAATTTGCTGGCCTGCGAAGCAAGTGCTGCAGCCGGCCTCGCCATTAACGTGGGCACTGGAAACCGATACACGTTGAATCAGACACTTGCATTGCTCGAACGCATTACCGGCCGGCCCGCCCTGGCAAAATATGTCCCACCGCGCGGGGGAGATATCCGGGATTCCCAGGCAGACATTACCCTGGCGAAAGAAGTGCTCGGCTACCGCCCCCGCATTGGGTTTGAAGAGGGATTAAGCCATACGTGGGAATGGTTCTGGCAAGAATCCGGACAAACCGAGCCCGCCGCACTGCGAGAACAACTCGGAACCGAACATTCGAACAGTTCAGTCTTGGGAGAGCTTCTGGCCACCGTCTAGGCATTCGTGGCCGGCCCGGCGGCCTGCATCGAATACCTACACAGGATTATTTGTAGGTCATGCGAAATTTTGTAGGTCCCGGCTTCACCTGGCCATGTGTCCAAATAGAGCAGGGCTGACAGTGGCTTGACGACAACGTCAAAACCTCGTCGGCCATTCCAGATGGAAACTTCCTTTCGCTCGTTCGAAACAAACCCTTAAAGATGCACTAAGTACTTCAATGTGGGCAGCATATGAGCATCGCCGATTTGGCAGTCCGCGAATCCTGAACACCGAGGGAAACTGGAGACAGAGGTGCACTACTCCGCGGCGAACAGCCCATGTCCACTCGACGCAACGACGGTCCAAGACCCACGTACTCCGTCGCCAGGCATTCTGTCTCGATGGGCCTCTGGGTAACCTTCCGCAAATCTTCGATAACTTCCTACCTCTTTCACGCAGGGTAGAGCTCGAGGCAACAAGCCTCGCCTCTACCCTCGCCAGCCCATCGTCAAGCTGTCGGGTTTCTTCTTTCAGTTGTATCAAGTCCCACTGAAAGCCTGTCAATAAACTGGCGAAAGTGCTAAACCGTTGGCGGCGCTACTGCTGTTATTCGACGTCCAGCCAACTAGATTCCGCAAGCCCCTTCGCTCTCAGCACCTTGCAGCCGTATCGACCCGATTCTATTGGCAAGCTGATTGCACCACTACTGACCGCAGGCGCCAAGGAGTTTTACGGCCCCGTCGCGTCACAGAGCTCGCTAATTCGATCTAGAGAAGGATACTTTGAAAAAAATCACATTTGCTGCGCTCTCGCTCGTTGGACTTTTTGTGGGTGGAAGTCCAATGGCACTTGCTCAAAACACATCTTCGCAATTGTCCGCTGCTGACAGCACTGCGGACACGATCATGGATCACCAGTTGCAGCTACTACGCAAGGATATCCGCTCGATCAAAAAGCAACTCATTGCTGAGAATCTGACGCTCACGGATAGTGAAGCGCCAAAGTTCTGGCAAGTGTACGAACAATACTCGGCGGAAACCGAGAGGATCAACGACACGAGAACGGCGATTATCAAAGAGTATTCGGAGGACTACGGAACCCTAACCGACGACCAAGCCGACAGTCTCATTCGCCGCTGGCTGGATACGGACATCGAACAAACAAAACTGCGTCAGCAGTACATGCCGATCTTTCGAAAGGTCTTGCCCGGAAAGAAAGCAGCGACCTTCTTTCAGCTGGACCGCCGCATTAGCACGATGATCGATCTGCAGCTTACATCGCAAATTCCTCTGGCCCAGAGCCAGGATTGAATTTTCTCGTTGAGAGGCGTGATGTCCGCGATCAAGTAACAAACAGAGCCGATCGCTTCTGCGTGAATGATCTTTGACAAGCAAATGAGCCTAAGCAACACAGTCACGAATATCGCAGCGTTTGCAGATTTCTTGCTTCTGAAGGAGTAAATTTGATGTCCGCCTCGCCAGTATCGGCTGAATCCGCCGCCCCAGTGACGAAACCGTTGCCTCCCGAAAGCGATAAACCTGCGGCCGCTTCTCGCGGCAGTGTCGGATGGAAAAAGTACGTGACTCCCCTCCTTGTCGTGGTGCTCGCTCTGGCCGTTCTGATCACGATCACTCGCAACTGGAATGCGTGGGAGGGCGGCAAGGTCGAACAGGTAACTGATGATGCTTACATCCGCGGCGACATTACGCCGCTGAGCACCAAGGTGGCCGGCATCGTGCGTACCGTTCACGTGGCCGACTTTCAACAAGTACACAAAGGCGAACTCGTCGTCGAATTGCAGGACGATGACTACCGCACGCAGGTCGACCAGGCCAGTGCGACGGTTGAAGCTGCCCGCTCCGCCATCGAAAATAACCGCCGGCAGCGCGAATTGCAGGACACGCGCATAGCGAAAGCACTTGCCGGTATCGATCAAGCAAAGGCGCAAATTGCCGCGGCTGAAGCCGGGAAGAACGCCGTGGAAGCCCAACTGGTTCGCGCACGCGCCGAACGCAAGCGCCAAGAAGGTCTGTATCAGACTCATTCGGCGACGCCGCAGACGCTCGAGACCGCCGTGGCCAATGACGATCAATTGTCAGCACAGCTTGCCAGCCGCGACGCTGATCTCAATCAGGCCCGGAGCGTGTTGCGCGGCAGTGAACTCGGTGCTGAAGCCGAGCGGCGTTCCAAAGCCGTGCTCGAATCGCAGGACACACAGCTTCAGGCAGATCTGCGCGCGAAGCAAGCAAACCTCGCGGCGGCTATGGTGAATCTTGGCTACACGAAAATTTATGCGCCGGGTGAGGGCACTGTAGGCGAACGGCAGGTCCGAACAGGACAACTTGTTTCTCCTGGCACGCAGGTGATCGCGTTCGTTGATGTCACGAAGTGGGTGCAGGCGAACTATCGTGAAACCCAGTTGACCAACGTGAAGATCGGCGACCCGGCCGAACTTCGGATTGACCAATATCCCGGGAAGGTAATTCATGGGAAGGTGTTGGAGATCGCACCAGCAAGCGGATCACAATTTTCTCTGCTGCCACCCGACAACGCGACCGGTAACTTCACGAAAGTCGTACAGCGTATTCCTGTCAAAATCGCCCTGGATGACACCGTCTTTGCCGCCAAACTGCGTCTCGGACTCTCGGTGATAGCCACCGTCCGGACGAGAAGGTAGCCGGAAAGTATGGCGGCCTCGAGCGTCACAGTTCGTCCGTCCTCACTAGACATCGCGCGCGCTACCTCCGCCGCTATGCCGTCGGAAGTTTCCACGTGGCCTCTGGTCGGAATTCTGGGTGTCGTCATAGGCGCAGGGCTCGTCACTCTTACTGGCCGCATGCTTACTCTCGGCCTTGCCGATTTGAAAGGGCATGTCGGCATAAGCTTCGACGACGGCGCCTGGCTTGACAGCGCCTACAACGCCTCGCTGATGTTCATCGGCCCGTTCACAGTTTATCTCGGGGGGTTGCTGGGGCCGCGGCGCATCCTGCTGTTCGCCGCCAGCATCTTCGCTCTAACTTGCTCTTTTCTCCCGCTCGTCCATAGCTATAGTCTCCTCGTCGTCGTGCTCATCATTGCGGGGCTCACCTCAGGCACTTTCTACCCACTGACGCTGACGTTCGCACTTCGCAACATTCCACTGCGTTACCTACCCTTCGCGATTGCGCTCTACGCGACTTTTGTGGACGGTGCGGTAAATATCGCCCCTTCGCTCTACGGTTGGTATCGAGATCATCTGTCCTGGCAATGGATGTTCTGGAACTCCGCTGTGATTGCACCGGTGATGATGGCCTGCATTTACTTCGGTATTCCGCCGACGCCGGCGCGCAAGAAGGGTGGTCCTGCGCCCAGCTTCGCGGGATTCCTCTACCTGAGCGCCGGACTGGCTCTGATTTTTGCCGCCCTTCAGCAAGGTCAGCGACTCGACTGGTTTCGCTCCGGCGTGTTCAACGCCTGGTTTTGGTCCGGATCGTTCCTCTTGTTGTGCGCGCTGCTGCGGAGGCTACGCGCTTCCAATCCTCTGGTGGCACTGCCTTATCTATTGAAGTGGAACACAATATTGCTTGGCTGCCTGCTCTTCTGGTTCCGCTTCACTCTCTGCACCACGATTATCTTGATTCCACAGTCGCTAGCCATACGCGGATTTGAAGCCGGCCAGATTGGGCCTGCGATCATCTGGAGCGCTTTCCCACTTGTGCCCGTTGCGTTTACGGCTGCGCTTCTGCTGTTGCGCAAATTTGATCCGCGCCTGCTCCTCGCCAGTGGCCTTGCTTGTACAGCGTTCGCTGCCTGGCTGAACTCTCTGTACACCACCGCATGGGCGGCCCAGAACTTTTACCGCACCGAGCTGCTGACTGGCATCGGACAGGGTTTTGCCTTCATCGGGCTCGTCGGCTGCATCGTGCTGCAAGCCATCTTCACTGGAGGCTTGGCGAAACCGGAGTGGGTCCTTACATTGTCGGCCTTCTTCCATGTCATTCGTTTGTTTGGCGGGACCGCGGGCGCCATCTACATGGGCCACTTCGTGGCTCAGCGCGAAAAGTTGCACTCAAACCTCCTAGGACTCCACGTCACTGGTGGCGACTGGATCACCATTCAGAACTTTCACGCTATGACAGCAGGCCTATATGCCAAATCGTACAGCCTGGCTGCTGCCGGGGCTCGCTCGGTCGACCTGATCGCGGCTCGACTTCGCCTTCAGGCATACAGCTTGAGCATCATCGATGGATTCCTGCTAATCGCCTGGAGCTGCGCATGCGCGCTGATCTTAGTCGCGCTGTTGCGCAAATCACCACTGAACTATGGCGACTTGGGTGCGATGCAGCAGACACTGATCGCCGAGAAGGAGTCAAAATCATGAGACGAAAGGCACTCGTCATTTTCATTGCGGCGGTTTTGTCTGCCTCTCCTGCCCTTCCCGGCGAAAAAGGTGATCCTGCGCCTTCGCACATCACACTACGGGAAGCGGTTCAGTTGGCGCTGAAGAACAACCACAATGTCCGCATCGGAGCCTTCGGAGTCGATGAGAAACAACATGCAAAAGAAGCAGCGAAGAGTTCCTATTTTCCATCCATACGCAATGACAGCAGCTTTATGCGCGTGACGGATACGCAGTTGATTCAGATCAAGGAGGGCAGCCTAGGTGTAGCGGCGGGAACGCCGATTCCTCCGGTGAACAGCATCATTAACCAAGGCGGCCGCAACCTGACGACCAGCGGAACCCAGATCACGCAGCCGTTAACCTCTCTTCTAAAGATCAAGCAGGCGAACGAAATCGCGGAAGCAGACGTAAAAGCTTCCCGCGCGAAAGCAGACCTTACCAAAAATGACGTAGCGCTCGCAGTGCGTCAGGTGTACTACAGCATCTTGATTGCACAGGCTCGCCGCAGCGCCACAGAAGCACGAATAAAGGCGTCTCAGGACCTGCAGAGCGAGCGCATCGAGCAGGTGAAATTCGGCGGCGCCTTGGAACAGGAATCCATCGAGAGCCGCGCGCAAACCTTGCAATCGAAGCAAGAACTACTCACGACGGATCTTCAGTTGGCAGACCTCAAGTTGAAACTAGATGATCTGATGGGCTTGCCTCTGACAACTGTCTTGGATCTTGATCCTATGGTTACAGAGTCTCAGGAGACTTGCCCGCTCGAGGAATGCGTTACGACTGCAATGGCCTCACATCCGGAAATTTTAGAAGCTCGTGCCGAAGTGGAGAAAGCGGAGGCTGCAGTCCGTTTGGCCAAGACAGATATTTGGGTCCCCGATGTGGAGGCTTTCGCCCGGTACAGCTACCAGAATAATGTCCCATTCCTGGCGCGCAATTTCGGCACCCTTGGTATTCACCTCGGGTATGACCTGTTCGACGGAGGGCGAAAGCGATCCGTGAAGCGTGAACGTGAAGCGCAATTGGCTCAAGCGAAGGAGAACCTTGCGAGGCTGACGGACGAGGTCGAACTTGCCATCCACACTGCGGACAACAAACTAGAAAGAACGCAACAGATGGTGAAGGTGTCGGAAGAGGTTGTGACTCTGCGCAGCGAGTCGAACCGCGTACTGCAGCAGGAACTGTTGCAAGGGGCCGCGCTGAAGTCGCAAGCTGCTGTGGCAACCGCTCAGGAATACGACGCGAAGGCGCTCCTGCTTCAGTCGCAGCTGGACTATTCAGAGGCGCACGACGAGTTTGTCCATGCGATGGGCCTCACACCTGAATAGAACTCTTTTCGGCCACGCCATTACGTACTACTTCTTGCTCCTGTTTCGCTCCAGATCGTGCATCTATTCGGGGCGGATGTGCTCTGGATACTGCTTGTGCTTGCGTCGGCCGACCTCATGCTTGCTCGAGCCAATACTTGCCCGGTCGGTGCTGTGGCAAGCGGTGTCAAACAGAGTCAACAGCATGAAATCAAGTGTGCGCATTGCAACCTGTTGTGCGATTTTAGCGACCGCAACCGTTAGCGGACTTTCCGCTGACATCCCGCAAAGCTCGTATCAGCTCCCGTCGGACGCACAAGTTATCGGATACCTCTTGCAATCGGTGAACTGGTACCGGCATGTGTATACCGAACGGCAGGTTGCAAGCGATCCGGGAGACCTAGTATTTCTGAATGACAATCAAGCTATTGAAAGCCAGATCGTCAAGCTCTCGTTCGAATTTGCAAAGGCGGATGCGGCCTTAGCAAAGACTGCCTCTTCTGCGCACGACGTTGCCACGACATCGGCAGCCCCGTCTTCTGTGGACCTTGCGCACTTTGTCGAGTTGAAGAATCGAAATGACCAGGTAACCCAGCAAATAAGAGCGGACATCGGAAAGTTGAACGAGAAAATTGCTTCGTCTCGCAAGGCCGATCGCAAGAAGCTGAAAGCCGCTCTCGACGATGCTCAGAGCCGATTAGAGCTTTTGCAAGCTGTTTCGCAGGCCGTCAATGATCTAATCGAGTTCGTACAGACTGCTAGGACGGCGCAAGGCAACACTGCAACTCTCCGTTTGACCATTGACGACCTTGCACAATCCATACCAGAGCTGAACAGCCCGGCAATTCCCTTGTCGAAATTGCCAGCACAGGATACAGATTCCAAAACGGGCATTAGCTGGCGAGAGACCGGCCTCCTCGGGCTAGGATCGGCAGTTTCTGCGCTAAGCCGCAAGCTTCGCGTGGTTGACGAAAAGATTCGTCTCACTGACAACTATTTGCTCTCCGCGAAGAGTATCCGCACTCCAATGAGCGGCTTCATCACTCGGGTTCTTCAGAAGGCCGCCACAACCAATTTGCAGACCAGCAATCTTTCGTTATTGCGCGAACAGAAGTCCCAGCTCGATGCGCTTACATTCGAACTCAAGGCCTTTTCTCCCGCCATCGTGGCGCTTGATAAGCAAAAGGCGTTGCTTGAAGAGTACGAGTCACACCTGCTGCCCTGGCGAACAGCGGTAGCCAGCCAATACAGGCAGGCATGGAAAAAATTGGCAATCCGCCTTCTCATCGTTTCGTTCATTGTCGGGCTGCTATTTGGAATGGGTGAGATTTCGCGTCGGCTAGCACTCGGCCGTATTCAGGACCCAAACCGACGACGGGTTATTAGCATGGTCCACCGCCTTCTGACATTGTTTGCCATAGCCGTCGTCGCCTTGTTCAGCGTTGCCTCAGACTTGAGTTCGTTGGCAACGTACTTTGGGCTTCTCACGGCCGGAATGGCGGTTGCTCTGCAAAATGTAATTCTCGCGAGCCTCGGCTATCTCGTATTGATGGGGAAGCGTGGAATCAGAATTGGGGATCGAATACAGGTGTCCGGCATTACCGGGGATGTCATCAATATGGGCATGCTGCAATTCCAGTTGAGAGAATTCGATGCACAGAGAGGGTGGTTTACAGGTCATGTGGCAACTTTTTCAAATTCCCTGGTTTTTGTATCCCCAGCCACTGGTCTGCTGAGGTTAAGTTCAGCTCCTGGGAAGGCTGTCGCAGCTGTCGCGAACGACAATGGCACAGAACCGGATGCGGAGGAGCACGGGTCGGCTGGCGCAGGCCAGAGGTAAGGACTAGGCATCTGCTGCTTCAATTCGGCCACTGAGCGTGAAGACGACTCTGCCATTGGCTGATCTCTGAATTTTGAGCATGCGAACTCCCAATGTTGAAGCGAACTTGATAATTCTGCAGCAACCTCGGCCCGACTCACCTGCAAGGAGCGCCGACCGCCCGACTCGTCTAGTGGTCCGCAGGTCGCGTAATACCGAGGCGCTTCATTTTGTGAAACAGCGTGGTGTGGAGGCTTTCGCCCGGTACAGCTACCAGAATAATGTCCCATTCCTGGCGCGCAATTTCGGCACCTTAGGGATTCACCTAGGGTATGACCTGTTCGACGGAGGGCGAAAGCGATCCGTGAAGCGTGAACGTGAAGCGCAATTGGCTCAAGCGAAGGAGAACCTTGCGAGGCTGACGGACGAGGTCGAACTTGCCATCCACACTGCGTACAACAAACTAGAAAGGACGGAGCAGATGGTGAAGGTGTCGGAAGAGGTTGTAGCTCTGCGCAGCGAGTCGAACCGCGTACTGCAGCAGGAACTGTTGCAAGGAGCCGCGCTGATGTCGCAAGCTGCTATGGCTACCGCTCAGGAATACGACGCGAAGGCGCTCCTACTTCAATCACAGCTGGACTATTCAGAGGCGCACGACGAGTTCATTCACGCGATGGGCCTCACACCCGAATGACACGCTTGCATCTAAGCAGTGCCGAGCATTTAAGTCACGGTCGTGGCAACACCCCGAAGCGACTACCGGCCACTGACAATACATTTCATCTCGTAAAGCGATTGCGCCTTCGCCCACATAAAGCTGGCGAAGACTCGTGGGAGACTGATGTGCTCTTCGCATTTTCAACTCAGTTCTGCGAATGGTCTGCAGGCGGCCTAATACCAAGGCGCTTCATCTTGTAAAACAGGGTGGTGCGCTTCAAGCCGAGTCTGGCGGCCGCTCCTCGCGGACCTCCGAGCTTCCAATTGGCGCGCTGGCAAGCAACGAGGATCTCTCGACGCACCTTATCTTCCAGCGTCGGATTCGCAATCTCTGGCTCCAGCGACTCGTATCTCTCGAGTGGCCCTGGTTCAAAGATGCCCTCATTGGAGAGAATGACGCCGCGCGCGATGTAGTTTTGCAGCTCTCGAATGTTCCCGGGCCAGTGGTGGCGCACCAGGGCGCTCATGGTTTCCTCCGGGATGGTTTCGATGGTTTTGTCCATGGAGTCTGCGAACTGTTGGACGAAGTGTTCCACGAGCTCGGGGATATC
>WNFT01007703.1_pt1 | contig 10777 bp, 6 predicted proteins | sample 5400191 | NCBI WGS metagenome assembly WNFT01 (sample SAMN13153359, study PRJNA577476) | soil metagenome | isolation source: 80 cm saprolite under Madrone tree | place: USA:California | collected 2016-06-14
ACCATGATGCGTACGCTGCCGTCGGGCGCGCGGGCGAGCTGGTGGATGACCGCCACGGTGCCCATGCGGTGGAGGTCGGCGGGCGTGGCCGCCTCCACCTTCGCATCGCGCTGGGCCACCAGCGCCAACAGCCGGTTGCCGCGCATGACGTCGTCGACGAGCCGGACGGAGCGCGGCTGCCCGACGGCCAGCGGGACCGCCGTCAGCGGGAGCACGACCGTGTCCCGAAGTGGCAGGACGGGGAGCGCGTCGGGAATGACGAAGTCGCCCGCGCCACCGTTACCAGGGGTCGTGCCGGGCTGGTCGGCCATCAGCGGGCCTCGCCGCGCTTCGGCAGCGTGATGCGGAGCAGGCCCCGATCGTAGCGGGCCTCCACGCGCTCGGTGTCCACCGGTGCCGGCAATGGCAGCTCCACCTGGAACGGGCCCTGGCGAATGCTGGCCGCGTGATACTTCGCCGCTTCTTCGCCGGGCGAGAGCCCGCGGCGCCCTTCGACGACCAGCGCATCCTCGAAGAGCTTGACCTCGTAGTCGTCTTCCTCGACGCCGGCGAGGTCCACGACGATCTCGACCGTGGTCGCCGTCTCGTACATATCCGCCTCGGGCCGCCAGCGGGCTTCCGCGAGAAGGCGCAGGTGGTCGCTCTGCCAGAGATCGCCGAATGGCCACGTCTGGCCGGGCCGCATCACCATCGCGTAGCGGTAACTCAAGCGTCGATAGCGCATCGAGCCTTCCCTTCTGGCTGAGACGTGAACGCAAGAGTGAGGCCAGATCGTTCACGGGGCGATGGCACGGCAGATCTTGATGTTACGGAGGGTTGGAACGCCGGTGATGGGTGGAGATGCACCCGCACGATCGGGGCCCGCCCGGTCTGGAACGCGCCCGTTGCCTTGCGCGCCGCGGGATTGGCGTCGGGTTGGAACTCACCCGCCCGCCGGGGTGCCGATCCCTCCGTCAGGGATTCTTGAGCCGGATGTCCTCGTAGGCGGGGAACGGATACAGGGGAATCACGTTCATGGTGTGGTCGGCCAGTCGCGGTCCCGTGCCGTTCAGCGTGCGAAGGTCCATGAGCGGCGCGAACATGACCCGATCGATGGTCGCCTGCTGGATTCGGTGAAGGATGGCCTCGCGCTTGGCGGGGTCTCGCTCCCGCGCCTGCTGGAGGAACATCTCGTCGAGGTCGGGATAGCCTCCGTAGGAGGAGCCGCCCTTGGAGTAAATGAACGCCTCCACTCGGGTCGCGGCGTTGCCCGAATTCCCCACGCCGACCAGGAACAAGCCGCGGAGCTTCTTCTCCTGCCAGGCGGCGTAGAAGGCGGCGCGCTCCATGGGCCGGGCCCTCACCCGGATGCCCACGGCGTTGAGATTGTTCAGCACGGCGTCGCCGACGCTTGGGAAGCCCGGGATGGGCGTGAACTCTCCGGCGTCGAGGCCATTCGGGTAGCCGGCCTCGGCGAGGAGCTGCTTGGCCTTGACGGGGTCGTAGGGCAGCGGCTGGGCCTGCAGCGCGAAGTCCATCACGCGCGGGACGATGCATCCGGCGGGCGGGCAGCAGCCGAGGCAAGCAGCCTCGTTCGTCCCCTTGCGATCGAGCGCGTAGTTGACGGCCAGCCGCATCCGTTTGTCGCTCCACGGCGACTTGGGATCCCACTGGTCGGGGAACTCGACCCAGAAAATGGACGCGTGGCGCGAGCACGACAGCCCCAGGCGCGGGTCGTGCTTCACTGCCTCCGCGTCGGGCCCGTCAAGGACGAGGGCGTAGTCCGTCTCGCCGCTCTTGAGCATTGCCAGCCGCGTGGTGCTGTCGGGCACGCCCTTGAGGGTCAGCCGCTTGACGTAGGGCGCGTGCCGCCAGTACCCGGGAAATGCTTCGAGCACGATATCGATGCCGGGACGCTGACTCACGAACTTGTAGGGCCCCGCGCCGACCGGCTTCTGCTTGAATCCGTCCGCGCCGACCTGCTCGAAGTACTTCCTCGGCAGAACGAGACCGGCGGCCGTTGCGGACGTGCCGTAGAAGGTCATGAAATCCGGCCAGGGCTCCTTGAGATGTATGCGCACTGTCAGGGGATCGACCGCCTCCACCCGCCGCACGCGGGCTTGAAGCTGCTTCGCCCCGGCGCCCTGGTAGCGCTCGAAGCTCCACTTGGCGTCGTCGGCCGTCACGGGATCGCCGTTGTGGAACTTGAGCCCGCGCCGGAGCTTGAACTCGTACACGAGCCCGTCGGGGCTCTCCGTCCACGACTCCGCCAGGCTCGGCGCCATCTTCTGCCCCGGGAGTGGGCGGACCAGCGCGTCGTGGACGGCGTAGAGGACGCCGAAGGGCGTGATCTGCGGCGGGGCGGTGGACGGATCGAACCAGGCGGGCGCCAGGGTGACGTGGAAGGAGACCGTCACCTCGCCCGCCGGCGTTTGCGCCAGCGACGGCTGGGCCGCGCCAAAGATCAGTGCGGTCAGGACCCATCCGATCAAGGTCAGCTCTCGCATTCGCTCATTCCCGTCACATGGCCCCGCCCTGGCATTCTTGGTTCTTCACGAGCACGATCACCTGGGGCATGGCAGCGGCTCCACGGTGGACCTGGGCGGCCGCCGCCTCCCGGACACACGTGGTGAACGGCGCGCCATCAACTTGGTAGGCGGTGACCACGAGCCGGCCGTCCTGATCGACGCGGTCGAGGGTGATCGTGGGGAAGTGATTGCACGCCTCCCACCGCTCCCAGGCCAGCACCTGGGCCGGCGTGTTGCCTGCCGTGGCACAGCCGGTCGCCACCACCATGAGAGCCAGCAGGCCGAGCGCGATCGATCGCATGGTCTTGCGCCTCCGCACCGATCCTCCCAAGGCCCGCGACGGCTGTCAAGGGCGGTCAATCGACAGGAGCGCTCGGCTTTCACTTTATAGTTCTTTACAATCGCGAACGCGGCGGAGGCCGACTCTGCGCGACTCGCGAGCCGGATTGGGCTAAAATGACGGCCCAGTGTTGATCACTCCAATCAGGGCGCGAAAGCTGTGACCTCGTGAACCCATCCCGGCTGTTCATCCTTCGCCCGGTGGCCACGGCGCTGCTGACGGCGGCCGTCCTCCTGGCGGGCGGCGTCGCGTATACCCAGCTGCCCATCTCCGCCCTGCCGCAGGTGGACTACCCGACGATCCAGGTCCTCACCTTCTATCCCGGCGCGAGCCCCGACGTCATGGCCTCGTCCGTCACGTCCCCCCTGGAGCGCCAGTTCGGCCAGCTCCCGGGGCTCAACCAGATGACGTCGACCAGTTCGTCCGGCGCGTCGCTCATCACGCTCCAATTCACGCTCGAGCATGCCATCGACGTCGCGGTCCAGGAGGTGCAGGCGGCGATCAACGCCGCTTCGACCAATCTGCCGCGCGACCTGCCCAACCCGCCGCTCTACAGCAAGGTCAATCCCGCGGACACGCCGATCCTGACGCTCGCCCTGACGTCCGACACGCTGCCGCTCAGCCGGGTCGAAGACCTGGCGGACACCAACCTGGCCCAGAAGATCTCCCAGCTCTCGGGCGTCGGCTTCGTCTCGATCAGCGGCGGCCAGCGCCCGGCGGTCCGCGTGCAGGCCGACCCCACGGTGCTGGCTTCCTACGGCCTCGGCCTCGAGGACCTCCGCAACGTGCTGGCACTGGCCAACGTGGACCAGGCCAAGGGCAACCTCGAGGGTCCCCGGCAGTCCTTCACGATCGGCGCCAACGACCAGCTCATATCGGGCGAGGAGTACAAGCCGATCGTCGTGACGTACAAGAACGGCGCGCCCGTCCGGCTCTCGGACGTCGCGACCGTGATCGACGGTGTCGAGAACGTGAAGCTGGCCGCGTGGATGAACGACAAGCCCGCCGTCATCGTGAACATCCAGCGCCAGCCGGGCGCCAATATCATCGCCGTCGTCGACCGCATCAAGCGCCTGATGCCCCAGCTCAAGGCCTCCATGCCGTCGTCCATCGAGATCACCACCCTGACAGACCGGACGACGACGATCCGCGCGTCGGTGGAGGACGTCGAGTTCACGCTCATGCTCACGATCGCCCTCGTGGTCATGGTCATGTTCCTCTTCCTGCGCAGCCTCTCGGCCACCGTCATCCCGAGCGTGGCGGTGCCGATCTCCATCGTCGGGACGTTCGGCATCATGTACATGCTGGGCTATAGCCTCGACAACCTCTCGCTCATGGCGCTGACGATCTCGACCGGCTTCGTGGTGGACGACGCCATCGTGATGATCGAGAACATCGCGCGGTACATCGAGGCGGGGGAATCTCCGCTCCAGGCCGCGCTCAAGGGCTCGGAGCAGATCGGGTTCACGATCGTCTCCCTGACGGTCTCGCTCATCGCCGTGCTGATCCCGCTGCTCTTCATGGGCGATATCGTGGGCCGGCTCTTCCGCGAGTTCGCGATCACGCTGAGCGTCACCATCCTGGTCTCGGCCGTGGTGTCGCTGACGCTCACCCCGATGATGTGCGCCAAGCTCCTGCGCGGGGAGCGGCACGGCTCCCGGGGCAGGCTCTACCGCCTGAGCGAGCGCGGCTTCGAGTGGGTGATCGAGCGGTACGCGACGACGCTTCGCTGGGTCCTGCGCCGCCAGTTTGCGACCCTGGTCGTGACGATCGCCACCCTCGTCCTCACGATCGGGCTGTACGTATTCGTCCCCAAGGGCTTCTTCCCCGTCCAGGACACCGGGGTCATTCTGGGCGTCTCCGAGGCGCCGGAGGGCGTGTCCTTCGCGGCCATGGCCGACCGGCAGCAGGCGCTGGCTCGAGTCATCCTGAAGGACCCGGACATCGCGAGCCTGTCATCGTTCATCGGGGTCGACGGCACCAACATGACCCCGAACGTCGGGCGCATCCAGATCAACCTCAAGCCCCGCAACCAGCGCCGCGCCGACGCCACCGAGATCATCCGTCGTCTGCAGGCGCCGCTTCGCGGCATCGAGGGCATCACGCTCTACCTCCAGCCCGTGCAGGACTTGACGGTCGAGAACCGGGTCAGCCGCACGCAGTACCAGTACACGCTCGAGGACGCGGACGCGCGCGAGCTGGCGGACTGGGCTCCCCGGCTCGTCGCCAAGCTCCGCGAGCGCCCCGAGCTGCGGGACGTCGCCAGCGACCAGCAGCTCGGGGGACTGCAGGCGATGCTCGACATCGACCGCGACACGGCCTCCCGGCTCGGCATCGCGCCGCAGCTCATCGACGACACGCTCTACGACGCCTTCGGCCAGCGTCAGGTCTCGACCATCTTCACCCAGCTGAACCAGTACCACGTCATCCTGGAGGTGGCGCCCGCCTTCCAGGACAATCCGGACTCGCTCAAGTCCATCTACGTCAAGTCGTCCACCGGCTCACAGGTGCCGCTGTCCAGCTTCACGCGCTTCATCCCCGGCACGACGCCCCTGGCCGTCAACCGGCAGGGGCAGTTCGCGGCCGTCACCCTGTCTTTCAACCTGGCGCCGGGCATCGCGCTCGGGCACGCGGTCAACGCCATCAAGGACGTGGAGCAGCAGATCGGCCTGCCCGCCTCCATTCGCGCCAGCTTCCAGGGCACGGCCCAGGCCTTCCAGGCCTCGCTCGCCAACGAGCCGCTGCTCATCCTGGCGGCGCTCATCACCGTCTACATCGTCTTGGGGGTGCTCTACGAGAGCTACATCCATCCCGTGACCATTCTCTCGACGCTGCCCTCCGCCGGCGTCGGCGCCATCCTCGCGCTCCTGCTCTGCGGCGTGCACCTCGACATCATCGCGCTGATCGGCATCATCCTGCTGATCGGCATCGTGAAGAAGAACGCGATCATGATGATCGACTTCGCGCTGGACGCCCAGCGCAACGAAGGCCGGCCGGCCGACGAAGCGATCTACCAGGCCTGCCTCCTTCGCTTCCGCCCGATCATGATGACGACCATGGCCGCGCTCCTGGGCGGCCTCCCGCTGGCGCTCGGCACCGGCACGGGCTCGGAGCTGCGCCGGCCGCTCGGCATCACGATCGTGGGCGGCCTGCTCCTCTCGCAGGTGCTGACGCTGTACACGACCCCGGTCGTCTATCTCTACTTCGACCGGCTGGCGAAGCGGTTCGGCGGCGCCCCCGCGCCCGGACCCGTCCCGGCCGAGGCCGCCGCCGACTAGGCCGACCGTGAACATCTCTGAGCCCTTCATCCGACGGCCAGTCGGGACCTCGCTGCTGAGCCTGGGTCTCCTGCTCGCCGGGATAGTGGCCTATCGCCAGCTGCCGGTGGCGCCGCTTCCGCAGGTCGAATTCCCGGTGATCTCGGTGGGCGCCGCCCTGCCCGGCGCCAGCCCCGAGACCATGGCCTCGTCGGTGGCGGCGCCGCTCGAGCGACAGTTCGGGCGCATCGCGGGCGTGACCGAGATGACCTCGACGAGCCTCCTCGGAGTCACGACCGTCATCCTGCAATTCGACCTCAGCCGGAGCATCGACGCAGCCGCCCGGGACGTGCAGGCGGCGATCAACGCCGCGCGCGGCCAGCTCCCGCCCGGGCTGCCCAATAATCCAACCTACCGGAAGGTCAATCCGGGCGACGCGCCGGTCATGATCATCGCGCTGACCTCGGACATCCTGCCGGTCGGCAAGCTCTACGACGCGGCCGACTCCATCCTGGCGCAGAAGCTGGCGCAGGTGGACGGCATCGGGCAGGTCATCGTCGGAGGCGGCGCCAAGCCCGCGGTGCGCGTCCAGATCGATCCGGGGCGGCTCTCCCAGCTTGGGATGGGGCTCGAGGACATCCGCAACGGGCTTCGGAACGTGAACGCCAACTCGCCCAAGGGTGCCCTGTCGGGCCAGTCCGAGAGCTGGACGATCAACGCCACCGATCAGCTCTTCGAGGCGGATCAGTACCGGCCGTTGATCTTCGCCTACCAGAAGGGCGCGCCCGTGAGCCTGGGAGACGTCGCCGACGTCGTTAGCTCCGTGGAGGACGTCCGCACCGCTGGGCTCGCCAACGGAAAGCGCGCCGTCGTGCTCGTGCTCTTCCGCCAGCCGGGCGCAAACATGATCGAGACGGCGGACCGCGTCTACGCGCTCCTGCCGACGCTCAAGGCCTCCGTGCCGCCCGCCATCGCCCTGTCGGTCGTCCTCGATCGCACCACGTCCATCCGCGCCGCCTTCCGCGACATCCAGATCACCCTGTCCATCACCGTGATACTGGTCGTCTTCGTCGTCTTCGTCTTCCTGCGCAGCGTCTCAGCCACGCTCATTCCGAGCGTCGCGGTGCCGCTGTCGCTCATCGGCACCTTCGCCGGGATGTACGTCTGCGGGTACAGCCTCGACAACCTGTCGCTCATGGCGCTCACCATCGTGACGGGCTTCGTGGTGGACGACGCCATCGTCGTGCTCGAGAACATCACGCGCTTTCGCGAGGCCGGCCTCTCCCGCATGGCGGCGGCCTACCGCGGGGCGCGGGAGATCGGCTTCACGGTGCTCTCGATGACCGTCTCGCTCGTTGCGGTCTTTATTCCCATTCTCTTCATGGGCGGCATCGTCGGCCGGCTCTTCCGCGAATTCGCGGTCACCCTGACCATCGCCGTCACGATCTCGCTGCTGATCTCGCTCAGCCTGACGCCCATGATGGCCTCGCGCTTCCTGCGGGCGACGTCGGAGGGCCGCCACGGCCGGGCGTATCGGCTGGCGGAAGGCGGCTTCGACGCGATCTACCGCCTGTACGACCACACCCTTCGCTGGGTGCTCCGCCACCAGTTCATCATGCTGCTGGTCACGCTCGGCACGATCGGGCTCAGTCTCTATCTGTATCGGGAAGTCCCCAAGGGCCTCTTCCCGCAGCAGGACGTCGGCCGCATTACGGGCGGTATCCGGGCCGAGCAGGACATCTCCTTCCCCGCCATGCAGGGCAAGCTCCGGACCTTCGTCGACATCGTGCGAGCCGACCCGGACGTCGTCAGCGTCGTGGGCTTCACCGGCGGAGGCGGAAACACGACGAATACGGGGCGCATGTTCGTCGTCCTCAAGCCATGGGGCGAGCGCAAGCTGTCGGTGGATCTCGTGATCCAGCGCCTGCGCGGAAAGCTCGGGGTCGTGCCGGGGGCGACGCTCTTCCTCCAGGCCGTCCAGGACGTGCGGATAGGCGGACGCATCGGCAACGCGCAGTACCAGTACACGCTGCAGAGCACCGATCTGCACGACCTGACGGATTTCGCCCCGCGCATGCTGACCAAGTTCCGGACGCTGGACGGCCTGCGGGACATCGATACCGATTTGCAGAATCGGGGGCTCCAGGCCACGCTCACGATCGACAGGGATGCGGCCTCGCGGCTCGGCATCCTGCCCCAGCTGATCGACGACACGCTCTACGACGCCTTCGGCCAGCGCCAGGTCTCGACGATCTTCAGCCAGCTCAACCAGTACCACGTCGTCCTGGAGGTGGCGCCGGCCTTCCAGCAGAACCCGGACGCGCTGAAGTCGATCTACGTCAAGTCCTCGACGGGTGCGCAGGTCCCGCTCTCCGCCATCACGAAATTCACGCCGAGCATGACGCCGCTGGCCGTGAACCACCAGGGCTTCTTTCCGGCCGTCACGCTATCCTTCAACCTGGCGCCCGGCGTGGCGCTGGGCGACGCCGTCACGAAGATCCAGGCGGCGGAGCGGCAGATGAACATGCCGGCGTCGATCCGCGGAAGCTTCCAGGGCACCGCGCAGGCCTTTCAGGACTCGCTCTCCAACCAGCCCATCCTGATCCTGGCGGCTATCCTGACCGTGTACATCGTGCTGGGAGTCCTCTACGAGAGCTTCGTCCATCCCATCACCATCCTCTCCACGGTGCCCTCCGCGGGCGTGGGCGCGCTCCTGGCCCTCCTGCTGACGGGTGGCGAGCTCAACATCATCGCGATGATCGGTATCATCCTGCTGATCGGCATCGTGAAGAAGAACGCGATCATGATGATCGACTTCGCGCTCGACACCCAGCGCTCGGACGGAAAGCCGGCGGCCGACGCCATCTACCAGGCCTGCCTGCTCCGCTTCCGGCCCATCATGATGACGACCATGGCGGCGCTGCTCGGCAGCCTGCCGCTTGCCTTGGGGACGGGAGACGGGTCGGAGCTGCGGCGGCCGCTGGGCATCACCATCGTTGGAGGGTTGTTAGTCTCCCAGCTCCTCACCTTGTACACTACCCCGGTCGTGTACCTCTACCTCGAGCGGCTCCGGGTGCGCCTGGGCGGGCGGATGAAGCAGTCCGCGCGGAGCGTCCCCTCGCCGCTCCCCATCTCGGGGGGGAACGGAGCATCGTGAAGGCTGCGCGGCGTCGTGCGTGGAAGCCGGCAGCCGTGGCGCTCGCCTGCGCGCTCGCCCTGCTGCAGGGCGCCTGCTCGAGGAAGGCGGATTCGGCGAAGCCGGGTGCCGCGCCGCCGGCCGTGCCCGTCGCCGTCTCCCCGGCCGTGCAGAAGCCGATGCCCGTCCAGGTGCAGGCCATCGGCAGCGCCGAGGCCAACATGGTCGTGTCGGTCCGGGCGCAGGTCGGCGGTCAGCTGATGCGCGTACACATCAAGGAAGGCCAGGACGTGAAGAAGAGCGACATGCTCTTCACCATCCTCACCGGGCTCAAGACGGCGGAGGCGACAATCGAGGCCGATCAGGCCGCCGTCGCCACCGCGAAAGCGCTCATCCGCGCGGACGAGGCGATGGTGGAGACCGCGAAGCTCAACCTGGCCTACACGGAGATCAGGTCGCCGATCGACGGGCGGACGGGCAGCCTCATGCTGCACGAGGGCAACGTGGTCAGGTCGGGCGGGACCACTGACTCGACGCTCCTGGTGATCAACCAGATCCAGCCCATCTACGTCTCGTTCACCGTGCCCCAGCAGCAGCTCCCCGCGATCAAGACCTACATGCAGGCCGGGACGCTGCAAGTCGAGGCGGTGCCGACGGGCGAGCAGAAGGCGGAGCGCGGCGTCGTGACCTTCGTGGACAATGCCATCGACCCCGCGACGGGCACGGTGCGGCTCAAGGCCACCTTTCCCAACCCGGAGAAGCGGCTCTGGCCCGGGCAGTTCTCCAACGTCACGCTGACGCTCACGGTCGATCCGGACGCCATCGTCGTGCCGTCCCAGGCCGTGCAGACCGGGCCGCAAGGGCAGTACGTCTTTGTCGTCAAGCCGGACTCCACGGCCGAGACGCGGCGCGTGGTCGTGAAGCGGTCCCAGGGCAGCGACAGCGTCATCGCCTCGGGCCTCAAGCCGGGCGAAAACGTCGTGGTCGACGGACAGCCGCGGCTCCAGCAGGGAACCAAGGTCGAGGTCAAGGCCCCGGCTCGCTCGCCCGCGTCCGCTGGCGCACCCGCTGGCCCACCTGCTGGCGCCCCCGCCCGCGCACCCGCCGACGCCCCAGCCGGCCCACCCGCCGGAGGACGCCCGCAGTAGCCGGGCACGCCATGCTCAACTTCGGAACGTTCCTGCTCATGCAATCGCCCTCCGTACGCTCGTCGGAGGAGATGTACACGCGGGCGACGGACATCGCGCAGACCGCAGAAGGACTCGGCTACCGCAATGTCTGGCTCGCGGAGCACCATTTCTCGACGTACGGCTATCTCTCGCGACCCGCGCAGGTGGCGACGTACATCGCGGCGAAGACGACGCGGCTCCGCGTGGGCACGGCCGTCATCGTGGTTCCCCTCCACCACCCGCTCGTGATTGCCGAAGAGATCGCGACCCTCGATCTCCTCGCCGGGGGGCGCGTCGACATCGGGCTCGGGCGGGGCTACCAGCACTACGAGTTCGAGCGGCTGGGGCTCGAGCTGGACAGCGCGCGC
>WNFT01005883.1_pt1 | contig 10774 bp, 10 predicted proteins | sample 5400191 | NCBI WGS metagenome assembly WNFT01 (sample SAMN13153359, study PRJNA577476) | soil metagenome | isolation source: 80 cm saprolite under Madrone tree | place: USA:California | collected 2016-06-14
TTTGACGGTGTCCAGAACACGCCTGACGTCGGTGCGGTTGCTCATCGTCTTTTTTTCCTGAAGTCTTTCGTGTCAGATGACTTTTTCAGTGCGCAGCGCGGTGATCTGATCCGCGCCGTAGGAGCGCTTCACGTCGGACGGACTATCGGACATTTTGATCGGATATGGTGACGTATACCTCCGCGCCCTGGCTGCGAGTTCCCCGCGTTCGACCTTGCTCAGCTCGATGACGTATGGACTCTGGCGCGGCATCGGCACCTCCCACTCGGGAGTGTGCCAGAGCCGCCAGCAACCGGCGCCTAATACGTCATCATATTTACGAACATAAGTACTACGCTTGGCTTTGGCATCGGCAGGTGAAACGATTTTCATCAGCAGCAGCCGCCGCGGATCGGCGCCGCGGCCGGCAGCACGCGGTCGGGCTCCCAGCCCCACGGGCGCGGCCCCCAGTCGGGCGTGAACACGCGGCCGCGCTTGACGGTCAGGAACGGCACGACCGCCTTGCTCACGCGCAGACCGGCGCCGAGGACGTCGTACACCATCCAGTCGCCATCACGCAGCTCGAGGATCGAGATGTCGGCCTGCCGGCCGGCGATCAGACTGCCCAGGCGTTGCCCCGCGCCGATGGCCTTGGCCGGGTTCGCCGTGCACATGGTGACGACCTGCGGGAGCGTGAAACCGAGCCCGAGGAAGCGCGTCATCATCTCGGTCATGCTGTGCACGGTGTTGACCCGGCCGGGCACGGTGAGATCGGTGCTGATGCAGTGCGGGAGCAGGCCCTGATCGATGATCCGGCGCCCGACGTCGAAGCTGAAGTTCATCCGGCCGTGGGCGGTGTCGAACCAGACGCCGCGGTTCGCCGCGTCGTAGGCCTCGGGCACGAGCTTGCCGTTGCCGTCGAGCACGCCGCCCGGGTTGGCCGTGAAGTAGTGGGTGAGGATGTCGCCCGGCTCGAGCAGCGGCAGCAGCGAGCGGATCACCGTCGGGTCGTAGCGCTTCTCGGTGTCGCCGATGTGGACCATCAGCCTGGTGCCGCTCTCGCGGGCCGCGCGCTTGGCGAGCTGCGGCATCTTCATGCCCATGATCTCGAGCGCGGGCGAGACCATGCGGGCCTTGATCCCGCAGATCAACCCCTTGTGCTGATCGGCCACGCGCAGCGTGTCGTCGAGGTTGATGCTGCTCTCGGCGATGATGTCCGGCATCGTCGCCAGCCCGGTCTGGCAGATGTGCAGGAACGGGATGATCTCGGTCTGGCAGCTCGGGATGATGTGCCGCGGGAACGCGGCGAACGTGGCCGAGCCCGAGCTGCCCGCATCCACGATGGTCGTGACGCCCGCGTACACGCCCGCGAGATCCGGGTTGACGCCGGTCCGGTTGACGCCCTCGAAGACGTGAGCGTGGACGTCGATCAGGCCGGGGGCAACGACCTTGCCGGTCACGTCGATCGTCCGGGCGGCCTCGACGCTCGGGATGTTCGGCGCGATGCGAGCGATCGCACCGGCCTGCACCGCGACGTCGGACGGGCCATTGAGCCCGGAGGACGGATCGACGACGTCGCCGCCTTTGAGCAAGAGATCGTACATGGTGGTCTCCCTGGGGATCTCGGTTCGCTATCGGTTCGCCGGGGCCGAGCGGCGGATCTCTTCGGCGATCGCCGCGTAGCTCGATCGGAGCACGGCCGCGTCCGACGAGTAATTGATGATCGTCGCGCCCAGCGCGATCATCTGGCGCACGCCCTCCACGCTGTCGGTCAGCATCGCCACCGCCTTGCCGTGCTTGCGGGCCGCCTCCACCAGTCGGTGACGGTACTCGTCCAGGACCTGGCGCTGCCGCGGCGTCCCCAGCACGCCGAGGTCCTGGGCCAGATCCGTGGGCCCGATGGTCAGCGCGTCGATACCCGGAACCGAGGCGATCTCGTCGAGTCGCTCGAAGGCGCGCTTCGTCTCGAGCATGGCCGTGATGTGGACGCGCGCGTTCGCGGTGGCCATGTGCTCGCTCGGTGGCAGCGTCTGGTACATGGTGTGCGGCCCGAAGCCGTACATCCCTCGCTCGCCGAGTGGTGCGTAGTGGGAGCAGGCGGCGACCTCACGCGCCTGCTCGGGCGTGTCCACCTGCGGCACGTGGAGATTCCACACGCCGGCGTCGAGGAGCCGCGTGATCCACTCGCGATTGCCCTCGGGCGGCCGCACCACCATCGGGAAGTCCAGGGCGCGCGCCAGCACCGCCATGTCGGCGACCGTCTCCATCGAGAACGGCGAGTGCTCCATGTCCACCCGGGCGAAGTCGAGGCCCGCCGCCTGGAGCAGCGTGAGAATCGCGGGCGTGCGAATCATCGTCACCCACGTGCCGATCTGGACGTGGCCGCGCTCGGCGCGCACTCGGTAGGCGTTCTCGTTCATCGTGTCATCCTCACGTGTGGTGCGTCCTCAGGCGTTGCGGTACGCGGAAAGAACAGCCTGGGCCATCTGGCGCGTCGTGGCCGTTCCGCCCTGGTCGGGCGTGAGCGTCTTGCCCTCGCGATAGACGCGCCCCACCGCGGCCTCGAGCCGTCCGGCCTCGGGGCCGAGTCCGACGTGCTCGAGCATCAGCGCGGCCGACAGCAGGGTCGCCGTGGGGTTGGCCATGCCGCGGCCGGCGATGTCGGGGGCCGAGCCGTGCACGGGCTCGAAGTATGCCCAGCCGTCGCCGAAGTTGCCCGACGGCACCAGCCCGAGCCCACCGGCCGTCTCGGCTCCGAGGTCGGACAGGATGTCCCCGTACTGGTTCATGCACAACACGACGTCCATGGACTTCGGGAAGCGCACGAGGCGGCGCGCGGCATCGTCGACGTGGAAGTGCTCGAACGTGAGGCCCCCGGTCTCGCGCACGACGCGCTCGGTGATCTCGTGGAAGAGCCCATCCGTCTTGCGCAGAACGTTCGACTTGGTCACGCACGTGACCTTGCCGGGCTTGTCCTTCGCCTTGCGGGAGAGAGCCAACCGGCTCGCGAAGCGCGCGACGCGCTCGACACCACCTGGCGTGACGACCTTCACCGCGAAGCGTCCCTCGCCGTACTCCTTCACGGTGCGGCCGCTCCGGTCGCGCAAATCGGGCATGACGCGAGCCAGGTCGGTCAGGTCGCCCTCGCGGCCGGGATAGATGCCCTCGCTGTTCTCGCGCACGATGACGTAGTCGATGCCCTCGGGATCGGCCAGCGGCGAGCGCATGCCCGGACGAAAACGGATCGGCCGCACGCCGGCCCACGCGCGCATCTCCCAGCGCAGCCAGCTCACGACGTTGGTGGTGGCCGGGCCCGCCGCGCCGAAGAGCACGCCATCCGCCTCGCGCGCCAATTGCCTGGTCTGGTCGGGAACGGATCCGGCCACGGTAGGCGTGGCGCCCTCGACCTGCGGCGGCGTCAGGATCTTCAGCGGCAGACCGGCGCCGACGAGCACGTCACAGGCCGCGTCGACGACCTCGATCCCGATCCCCTCGCCCGGCAGCACCACGACGGTCTTCGTCATCGGTCAGGGCTCCTCTCGAGCGTGGAGTCTCCCCGCCGATGGACCGCTTGTCAACGCGGTGCCGACAAAGTCGGCAACGTCAGGGCACGAGCACGAACGGCACGCTCGCGCTCTTCGCCACCGCGCGTAGTTGCTCCATGAGATCGTCGGGAACCGGCACGCCGTCGCGGAGCCGCTCGGCGCGCGTCGCCATCTCGGGATCGCCCGCGACGAGAACGGGCTGGGCGGGATCGGCGCGCTTGGCGCCGTGGAGCACGTCGATCACCTGGTCGAGGTCGTTCTCGAACTCGCCCTCCGCGCGGAACGCGCGGGGATCGATGGCCAGGAAGAAGTGGCCGATGTTGTGCGGATCGGAGGGTTTCTGCGTCCGATTGCGAATCGGCGAGAACGAGGCGCCCGACAGCGCGCCGCCCAGGATGTGCACCATCACGGCGAGCCCGTAGCCCTTGTGACCTCCGACCTCACGCGCGCCGCCGAGCGGCGTGATCCCGCCCTCGGGCCGGTCGAACACGTAACGAAACGCTTCGTCGGCATCGGTCACGGGCTGGCCACCCGCGTCGACGACCCAGCCTGGCGGCAGCGGGCGATGGTTCAGCTTGTGGACCTTCACCTTGCCCGCGGCCACCGTCGTCGTCGCCATGTCGAGCTGGAACGGCGGATTGCGCCTGGCCGGCGCGGCGAACGCCAGCGGATTGGTGCCCATCACGGGCTCGGCGCCGAACGTTGGCACCATCGACACGCCGCGCGTGGAGGCGGTCACCATGCCGATCACGCCGCGCTCGGCCGCGATGCGCGAGTAGCAGCCGGCCGCGCCGAAGTGATGCGAGTTGAACACCGACACCACGGCGACGCCGCTGGCCCGACACTTGTCGACGGCGAGATTCATGCCGTACACGGACACCGGGTGACCGAGCGAGGCGTCGGCGTCGATCAGCGCGAAGGCCGGGCCCTCGCGGACGATCTTGAACTGCGGCCGCATGTTGAGCCGGCCCGCGCGGAACTCGCGGTCGTAGGTGGGCAGCATGGAGATGCCGTGAGAGTCGACGCCGCGCAGGTCGGTCTCGACCATCATCTCGGCCGTGGTCTCGGCGTACGCGTCCGACATCCCCCACGCGCGCAGGACGGCGACGAGCTGCTCGTGGATGTGCTTCGCCGGGATTCGCATCGTGACTCCTCTCGTGTCGGGGTGTTGGTCGCCGGCGTCGGGTGTCATTCGCCGGTGGAGACCGCGGGCAGCCGCTGGCCCGCCACCGGGTTGGCGACGGCGTCTTCCAGCGTCAGGGCCTGGCGCCACTCGCTCGCCGGTCGCACGTCACCGCCGGTGCCGACCTGATCCAGCCCCCAGTAGATCTCGAGGTTGTTGCCGTCGGGATCCTTGAACTCGACGGCGATCTGACAACCGGCGCGCCGCCGCCCTTCGAAGTGGATGGGCACGCCGTTCTTGCGCAGCCAGGCGCGGGCGCGGAACACCTCGTCCAGCGTTCCCACCTCGAACGCGAAGTGATTGAGCGTGCTGTGCCCGGGCCGAGGCGCGCCGCCGACCAGCGCGACGCCGTGGTGATCGGTGTTGCAGCGGAGAAAGACCATCCCGCCCGGAACCATACTTTCGTTATAGCGGTCGCTCACCTGCAACCCCAGCAGGCCGGTGTAGAAGCGCGTCGCGGCCTCGAGATCACTGACGTTGAGCACGACATGGCCGATCTTGCGGACGTGGAACGGTAACGGACTCTCCGGCATCTGGCCTCCCGCTCGCAACGAATGGCTCCGTGATGGCCGCATATTCTAGCTCGTGATAGGCTTCGCGGGTGAAACGCCGGTTGTTCGCGCCCGCCGTGGCCCTCATGGACCGGCTCACCTACCCCCGGAAGTTCCTGCTCATCAGCGTGCTGTTCGGCATCCCGCTGGCGCTGGCCACGTACTTCCTGTTCGGCGAGATCAACGACTCGCTGGAGATCGCGCGGCGCCAGGTCGTCGGGCTGCGCTACCTCGAGGCCAGCCAGCCGCTGTTCCGTCGTATCCAGGAGCACATGGAAGAGGAAATTTCGCCGCTCCGCGGCGAGGCCGGCGAGGCGAGACGACAGCGGCCGCTGACGGAGATCACCGAGGCGTTCGCCGTCCTCACGCGGGCGCAGCGCGAGCTGGGGCCGATCCTGAACAGCGCGCAGCGCTTCGGCACCGTCAAGAGCAACGTCGAGACCCTCACGTACGAGCTCTCGCGCCCGGGCGCCGAGCGCGCGATCCGCATGGCGGTAGCGATGCGCGATCGGGTCAAGGAGCTCGCCGTGCGCTGGGAGAAGCTGGGCTACGAGCTCGACGTGGGCGTCGGTATCGCGCAGGGCTACGCGACCATCGGGGCCATCGGCTTCGAAGGACGCTGGGACTACGGCGCCATCGGCACGGTGACGAACCTGGCCGCGCGCCTGTGCGGCGAGGCCAAGGGGGGCCAGATCCTCGTCTCGCGCCGCGTGGCCAGCTCCGCAGAAGCGCTCGTCGACGTCGAGCCCGTGGGCGCGCTCACGCTGAAGGGATTCGCCCGCCCCGTCAACGCGGCGCTGGTGACCGGTCTCAAGCCCGCGTCCTGACCGCGCTCAGGCTCCCCCGAACTCCAGGATGTTGAGGCCGGCGTTGGTGTCGGTCAGGTACATGAGCCCGTTCCGGTCCACGTAGCAGTCGGCGGACTGGATCACCTGCGGACGATTCCGGCGCGGATCGATCATGCGCTCGGGATCGGGCGGCACGTAGTATCCAACCTCGCGCGGCCGGAACGGATCGTCGATGTCGAAGACGCGCACGCCCGCGTTGTAGTACGTCGCAAAGATCAGGCGCGAGCTCTGGAACGCTCCCGGCCGATTCTCGTGCAGATTGTGCGCTCCGAAGTTCCCGCCCTTGGCACAGTAGTCGGCCTCCGACGGCGTGGGCATCGTCGCGATGCTGACGGGATTGCTCGGCTCGCGAACGTCGAAGATCCAGACGTGGCGCAACCCGTCTCGGCAATTGGCGCTGGTGGGCTCGTCGGCGACGACCAGCAGGTTGCGATCGGGCAGCGGCAAGGGTGAATGGGTGCCGCCGCCGAAGGGCGGGTCCCAGTTCCGATAGGCCACGAGCCGTGGCTTCGCCGGATCGGCGACGTCGAGCACGGTGAGGCCGCCGTCGCGCCAGGCCCCATAGGCCAGGTGGCCGGTGACGAGCGCGTGGTGGAGCGCGTAGCGCTTTCCCTTGCTCCACGTCGTGGTCTCCGCTCCGGCTCGCCACATCCCGGGAATCCACCAGCGGCCGGCGATCTCGGGCTTTCTAGGATCGGACACGTCGATGATCGCCAGGATGTGGTCGGTGAACTCGGCGAAGTGGATTGACGCGTAGGCGTAGCGGCCGCCCGTGTACCAGATGCGATGGGGCCCGATGCCGTCGACCGGCAGGAACCCGATCTCGGCCGGCTTCTCGGGCCGCGAGATATCGAACACGCGGATACCGGCGGTGAAGCTCCCCGAGCGCTGCGCGAGCTTGTCGGCCGGCGACGCCGCGAAGTAGTCCTGCTGGTTCTGGAACTCCTGCATGGTCCAGACGCTCGGCATGTTCGTCGCCAGCAGGAGGTCGTCGTGAGTCTGGAGGTGAATCGAGCGGGTGTTGGGCGGGCAGGCGATGAAGTCGACCACCCGCGGTCGCTTCGGATCTCGAACGTCCATGATCGTGATGCCGTTGCTGAAGGTGTGACCGATGTAGGCGTAGCCGCGATGGACCATGATCTGGACGCCGTCGCTGCGGCCAGCCTGGTCCGAATGACTCACGAACGTGACGTTGCGCGATGCGACGGCCGTCATGGTGTCCGCGGCGAGTATAGGTCAACCCGAGAACTTCGACTTGCCGTGGCGCTGAGCCGATGGTAGACGACACAGCACGATGCTGAGCGAGAAGCAGAACAGGGCGCTCACCGAAGTCGGCGCTGGCACCGGTATGGGCGAGCTGCTTCGACGCTACTGGATGCCGATCGCGGCCGTGGCGGAGCTGGACGATCGTCCGACGAAGCCCGTGCGGCTGATGGGCGAGGACCTCGTCCTCTACAAGGACAAGAGCGGCACGTACGGCCTCCTCGACCGTCACTGCGCTCACCGGCGGGCTGACCTGTGCTACGGTTTCGCCGAAGACCGCGGCCTGCGCTGTCACTACCACGGCTGGCTGTACAGCGAGACGGGGCACTGCCTCGCGCAGCCGTTCGAAGAGATCGCCCACCCCGAGGCGCGCTTCAAGGACCGCATCGCGATCAAAGCCTACCCGGTCGAGGCCAAGGCGGGTCTCCTGTGGGCCTACCTGGGGCCCGCGCCGGCGCCGCTCGTGCCCACGTGGGAGCCGTTCACCTGGACCAACGGCTTCGTCCAGATCGTCTTCGCCGAAATCCCGTGTAACTGGTTTCAGGCCCAGGAGAACTCGATCGATCCGGTGCATTTCGAGTGGCTGCACGGGAACTGGTCCCGCGTGCTGCGCGGCGCCGACGGCCCGAAGGCTCCGCCGCACCTCAAGCTCGGCTTCGAGGAGTTCGACTACGGGTTCGTCTACCGGCGTGTGATGGAAGGCTACTCGGAGGCGAACGAGCTGTGGGCCGTCGGGCGTACCTGCCTGTGGCCGAACTGTCTGTTCACCGGCGCGCACTTCGAGTGGCGCGTCCCCATCGACGACGCCAACACGCTCAGCGTCGGATGGTTCTTCGACCGCGTGCCGAACGAGATGGAGCCGTTCACGCAAGACCGCATCCCCTCCTGGTACGCGCCGGTCAAAGATCCGGTGACCGGCCGGTTCATCACGACCCACGTGATGAACCAGGACTTCATCGCGTGGGTCGGACAGGGCACGATCGCCGACCGAACCGAGGAGCACCTGGGCGAGAGCGATCGCGGAATCATCATGATGCGCCGGAAGATGCTCGAGCAAATCGAGGTCGTTGGCGCTGGCGGTGAACCCAAGGCCGTGGTCCGCGACGCCGAAGCGAACCGCAGCATCAGCCTCCCCATCATCGGCCGCGACCGGTACGTGAAGGGCTCGCCGCGTGCGCAGCTCGTCCGGGAGGCGAGCAGCACGCCTGGCCCCATCCTCCCCGAGGGCTTCGTGTTCCTGGCAGGCCAGCCCGAGGCGATCCGGATCGCCTATCGACGCGCGATGGGCCTCGACGACACATGGCCTGAACGCTCCTCGCCCACGTAGCATCGCGGTGGCTGAATTGCGCTAGAACACCGGGCTTGATAGCCTGCGCATGTCCCGCGAAGGCAGGACCCAACAAGAGGAGCGCGCGGAAATGCTGACCCGTGAAGAGAACGAGCTGGTCACGAGGACGGCAGCGGGCACCGCCATGGGCGAGGCGATGCGGCGATACTGGATTCCCGCCCTTCTCTCGAGAGAGTTGCCCGAACCTGATTGCCCGCCTGTGAGAGTGCAACTCCTCGGAGAGCATCTGGTGGGTTTCCGGGACACCGCCGGCCGCATCGGCCTGGTGGACGAATTCTGCCCTCATCGTCGCGCGTCCCTCTGGCTCGGCCGCAACGAGGAGTCTGGACTGCGCTGTGTCTACCACGGGTGGAAGTACGACGTTGCCGGCAACTGCGTGGACCAGATGAACGAGCCCGAGCCGTTCTGCCACAAGATCCATCTGAAGGCGTACCCCACGGTCGAGATGGGAGGAGTCATCTGGGCGTACATGGGCCCGCGCGAGAGAGTGCCGGCACCGCCACGATTCGAGTGGACGCAGGTGCCGGAGAGCCATCGCCACGTCTCGAAGGTGTGGGAGGAATGCAACTGGCTCCAGGCCCTCGAGGGCGGAATCGACACGTCCCATGCCCCGATCCTCCATCGGACGATCACGGCCAAGACCGCGCGACCGGGAATTCCAGTGCTGGGGGCGTTCGTCCGAGGCGGAAAGCCGACCGTGGAAGTCGATGTCACCGATTACGGATACCGGTACGCCGGGATCCGCCCCCTGGGCGAAGATCAGACCTATGTGCGGGCCTATCATTACGTCATGCCCTTCACGCAAATCCGGCCGCAACAGCTCAGCCGCGGCCGGGATGGCCGGGACCGGACCATGATCGCCGGGCACATGTGGGTGCCGATCGACGACGAAAATTGCATGGTGTGGAACTGGATGTACAGCTTCGGGAAGGAGGCGCTGACGGAGGAAGACCGGATGGAACGCGGGCACGGCAACGGCCCCGATCACGTGGAGCAGCACGGTGAGTTCCGCTCCTTGCGGAACAAACGCAACAACTGGCTCATCGACCGCCAGATCCAGAAGACCGAGACGTTCACCGGGATCGAAGGGATCAATACCCAGGACCGCGCCGTGCAAGAGAGCATGGGCCCGGTCGTCGATCGCTCGCAGGAGCACCTGGGCCCGGCCGATCGCGCCATCATCACCGCGCGGCGGCTGTTGCTCCAGGCGATCACGACCGTGCAGGACGGCGGCGACCCACCGGGCGCCGATGCCAGCTACTACCACGCCCGCGCCATCGAGAAGATCTTCCCCAGGAGCTCCACGTGGCGGGAGACGGTGTTACCGGAGATGTATGCCGATGACGGGTCGCTGGCGGCGGTGCACTGAGACCGAGAAGCATCGCGGATGGCAGACCTCGTCCTCGGCATCGGCACGTCCCACACGCCTCTCTTGAGTCTGCCCGCGGACCTGTGGCCCGCGTACGCCAGGCGAGACGAGCGCAACCCGGAGCTCGCCTTCCCGCCCGAAGGCCTGGTGATGTCGTACGAGGAGGCGTTGCATCGCGTCGCTCCCGAGATCCGCGCGCGCTATCGAGGTCCCGAGCCGTTTCCAGCGCAGGCGGAGGCGTGTCAGCGAGCGCTCGACGAGCTCTCGGGCACGCTCCGCGGTATGAAGCCGGACATTACCGTGATCATCGGGGACGATCAGGACGAATGGTTCTACGAGGACAACATGCCGGCGCTCGCCGTGTACTGGGGCGAGACGGCGCCATTGGTCCCTCGCACGACACCAGGCCCGGACCGCGCGGTGGCCGAGGCGATCGCTCGCGGTTACGGCGATGTCCGCATGGAGGTCCCGGTCGCCAGTCGGTTCGGCCGCTTCCTGATCGAGTACTTGATCGAACATGACTTCGATGTCGCCCACATGCGGTACGCCAGGTCGTCGTACGGCGGGAGTGTGGCGCGGCGCTATCCATCGACGAACGGCGAGCTGGATTACGTGCGCGAGACGCCGCCGCACGAACAGGGACTGCCGCACGCGTTCTCCTTCGTCGTCAAGCGCCTCTTCGACAACC
>WNFT01005884.1_pt1 | contig 10774 bp, 16 predicted proteins | sample 5400191 | NCBI WGS metagenome assembly WNFT01 (sample SAMN13153359, study PRJNA577476) | soil metagenome | isolation source: 80 cm saprolite under Madrone tree | place: USA:California | collected 2016-06-14
GCTGGCGGTGGCCGCCGAACAGGAACGGGATGAGTCGGAGCAGATGGATCAGGAGGATGATCATCGGGCTAGGATCTTCTCCGGATCAGAGCAGACAGATCAACCACTTGCTCACCGGACGGAGTTTTGGCGAAGGACAGGGGCCGACGACGCATCAAGGCGGAGCTTCACCTCCTTGGCTATGACGTTGCCGAGCTGACTGTCGCCAAGTACATGAAGCGAGCTTCACCCCGACCGTCGCCAACCTGGCGCGCCTTTCTGCCCGCTCATGCCCGAGACATCGTTGCCGTCGACTTCTTCGTCGTCCCTACCCTCACGTTCCGTTTGCTCTTCGCGTTCATCGTGCTTCGCCACGATCGTCGCGAACTCGTTCACGTCAACGTCACCGACCACCCCACCGACGCCTGGACCGCCCAACAGATCGTCGACATCTTCCCCAACGACACGGCCCCACGCTATCTCCTTCGAGATCGTGACACGATCTACGGCGACGCCTTCCACCGTCGCATCAACTGTCTCGGCTTTCACCAGGTTCTTATCGCGCCCCACGCGCCATGGCAAAATCCCTTCGCCGAGCGGGTCATCGGCTCCATCCGCCGCGAATGCCTCGACCACTTCATTGTGCTCAACCAGCGGCATCTGCGTCGGCTGTTACGGTCTTACCTCGTGTACTACAACACCGCGCGCCCACATCAGGCGCTTGGCAACAGCCCGCATCCCCGAGACGTGCAACCATTGGCGCCGGGGCGAGTCGTGGCTTTCCCACAGGTTGGTGGTCTGCATCACCGGTATCAGCGCGTCGCCTGATCACAATCGCTTTACCCGGCGGCAGTCGTTCGTCTCAAGTTGATATGGCGTGGCCGCCGACGTTCTCTCACTCGCTCTCTGGGCCGAGTCCATCGGATAGCGGATTCAGATGCTCTCTCAGTAGACCCGCGGTGGCGCCCGGGAGCCACCGACGAAGTTTCTGACCGGGACAGGGGCAGCAGTGGCCGCCTTAGATCGCACTCGTCGGTGAGACGCAGTCCGGCCGAGAACGCCGTGGCAACGGCGGTCACTTATCCATCACGAAGAGCAGCGGGTGATGGACCAAGCGCTCGAGCGTAGAGCCAAGCCACTGCAGGGTGATCAGGTGAAGTCCACGCGACTCGAAGAGCGCGCGCCACTCCTCGGGACGTCTGAACGCGAGGGGCACGTTCATCACGCCGCTGTGCCGATAGCCGTTAAGCCGCCCGTCGAGCACGTCCAGCCAGAAGCGTTCGCGTGAGTTCCGGTAGACGGACTCGACGACGAGCAGGCGGGAGCGCGTGACTCGCACGGCCTCGTCGAGCACCGCCTCCGGCGCCTCGCAGTGGTGGAGTGCGAGGGAGATTAGCGTCGTGTCGAAGGTGCCGTCGCGGAATGGCAGCCTGGCGCCGTCGTAGAGGACGTAGGGCTCGCGCGCCAGCTGGAACGGCCCGACGTCGACGGAGCAGGTCCACGCCGGCGTCAGCTCGCGAAGCGCCTCGGCCACCCAGCCCTCGCCCGCACCCAGATCGAGGAGGCTTCGCCCGTTGAGGTGCGGCACCAGAGTGCGCGCCTCGCTCCGGGCGTAGCGCCTGAGGAAGGTCTGGAGGAGCCGCGTCACGACGACTTGCCCCTGGTCGACTCCAGCAGGGCCCGTGCCTCCGGCGCGTCCTTGAGCGTCCAGTCGGCCGGATTGGTCGAGGCCTTCTCCTCGAGGACCGCCTGGAGCTCGCGCCGCGCTTCGGCGATCCGTCCCTTCTTGATCAGCGTTTTGCCGAGACCCACGCGCATGCCCGTGAACCTCGGGTCCTGCTCGAGGCCTCTCCTGAACATCTGCTCGGCGCGATCGAGGTCGCCGCCGAAGAGGCCGGGCACTTCGTAGTAGACGTTGCCAGCGAGCGCATAGACGGCGGTGAACCCGGGATCGAGCTCAAGGACCGTCCGGATTTCTGCCTGGACGGTCGGCAGGAGGAAGAGCGAGGGCAGGACGCCCTTGGTCTGCCCCCAGCGTGCGGTATTCGTGGCAAACCAGAAGTGGGCCGCTGTGCTCCGCGGCGCGTGCTCGATCGCGCGCCTCGCGGCCTGTCGGCCCTGGTTGTACGCCTCGAGCTTCTGCTCGGCACTTGTCGCGCGGATGTCGCCCCAGATGAAGCAGACGCGAGCGAGCGCGACGAGGGTATCCACCTGGGGGCTCGCGTCGACCGCCCGCTCGAGACTCTCGCGTACGGCGTCGAGGCGCGCCGGGTTCTCGTGGTACCGGGTCGCGACGACCTCGAGCTCGGCGACCAGCGACGAGTCTCCCCAGGGGGTACCGGCCGCGCCGACCAGCGCCAGGGTGGCGAGGAGCCGACGCATCAGCCCACGTTCGCCAGCGCCGGTTCGAGGGGCGCATCCTCGGCCGCGAGGGCCTGGTCCACGAACCGATGCACCGCCTCGGTCGAAAGTGTCGGACGCTCCACCCCGCAGCGCCGGAGGAGCCTCGCGGCGGTCGTGTCGTCGAAGCGCACGTCCTGGGTCAGGTACGCGCGATAGGGCTCGAGCATTCGCGCGACCATGCGCTCGAAAGGGGTCCGCTCCTCGAGCGGCTCGCGCCGCGCGTCTACGAGGGAGACGCCATGGACGTCGAGGCGCCCGGTGATCGCTCGAAGGACCGCGGCCTGCGTCGGCGCGTCCCGGACTACCAGGTGGAACGACCCGCCGGCGCCGTCGGCGCGCTCGGCGAGGGCGACGACGGCCGTCGCGACGTACTCGACGGGGACGATGTTGAACGCCGCGCTCGGCGTCGCGGCCACGCGGAGCGCCGCGCCGTCCGGCAGCTGCGCCAGCGCGGCGAGCATCCGGATGAAGCCGAAGAAGAGGTTAGACGGGTTGCCGCCGGCCGTCGCCGGCGCCGCGCCGACGACGATGCTCGGGCGGAAGATGCGGACGTCCACGCCGCAGCGGGCGCCCGCCGCCCGGACCGCCCGCTCGGCCTCGAGCTTCACCCGCTCGTAGGCGTTGTTGAACACCTGACCGACGTCGCCCTCACGCTCGAGGATTGTGCCCGACCGCCGCCCGCAAACGAACGCCGTCGAAAGGTGCGCCCAGCGGGTGAGCTGCCCGCCGGCGAGCCCCTCGAGCAGCCAGAGCGGGCCGTGGATATGCCCTGCGACATACGGCTCCATCGCCTCGGGCTCGAAACGCGTGTCCCCCGCGCAGTTGATGACCGTCTCGACCGTCGCCCGGAGGCGTTGCCAGTCCTTGCGGACCAGGCCGCACTCGGGCGCTGCGAGGTCGCCCTCGACGACGTCGAGCTCCGCGGCCGCCGGCAACCTCCCAAGGGCCGTGACCACACGCTCACTGGCCGTCGCGCCGTCGCGACCGCGCGCCAGCGCCACGACGGACCGACGTGCCGCGAGGAGCTGTCGAACAACCTGGCGGCCGATGAAACCGGTCGCGCCGGTGACGAGGACGCTCACGGCCGGACACCACTGGGCCACGGGAGTCCCGGCGTGCGGTCGGCGGGACCGCGCCAGCGCTCGGCGTACCGCTGCGTGTCCCGCCCGAGCGTGTGGAGCGCGAGCAGCCAGACGATGAAGAAAAAGGTCCGCCACGGCCCGCGGGCGAGAAAGCGGCGGCCGGAGGTGCGCAGGGGCTCTCGAACAAGGATGCTCCGGCCGCGACGCTTGAGCCGCTGGGCGAGGTCGAGGTCCTCCATGATTTGGAGGTCCTTGTAGCCGCCCAGTTCTCGGAAGACCGACGCGCGCACGAAGATCCCCTGATCGCCGTAGTAGTTGCGGGTGAGGCGGTAGCGGACGCGGTTGATGTAGGTGATGAGCCTGAGGCTCAGCGACGGCTCGTCGAAAAGGTGCTCGAACGCCCCGCCCACGACGTGAGGATCGCTCAGCGCTTCCTCGATCAGCGTCAGCGCCCGCGGCGGCGGGAACGAATCGGCGTGCAGGAAGAAGAGCACGTCGCCGCGCGCGGCGGCGGCGCCGGCGTTCATGAGCGCGGCGCGCGTCGAGCCGGCAGGCCAGAGGAGCCGGGCCTGGCCCGCGACGGCGCGTTCCGTCGCCTCTCGATCCCCGGCTGCGGCGACGATGATCTCGCTCTTGCCGGGGTGGGCCACGTGGGCCAGATGACCGAGCGTGCGCGCGAGCGCCGCGGCGTCGTTCCTCGCCGGGATGATGATCGAGACGCGCGGCGCCATCACAACGGGAACTCGACCTGCAGGCTCCGCCCGGGTTGGGCGGTGAAGACCGCGTACGGCGTCGGGTCGTTCAGCAGGATCCGTCGCATGAGTCCGTGTTCCGATAAGACGCGGCCCAACGCCAGGGCGATTCGCATCGGCCGCTAATCTGCGGGCGAATTCACAAAGATTTTGCAATCGCAGGCGTTTATCTGTCGGGTGCGACACGTCGAATCGCGTCGACGGTGCTGCGTGTCTAATAGACAACGGAGCGGAGACAGGGGAATGAGAACGGCGGCAGACCCGTGACCTGTCAGGAACGCCATGATCCAGACAGGGTCCTGCGGCTGCGGTTCGGGATCGGGCGCGGGGATGAGCACCCGCTCGAAAAGATCGGCCAGCGGCTAGGCGCGACGCGGGAGCGTGTCGGGCAGATCGAGGCCGCGGCCCTTGACAAGCTCTGCGGGCGGTTGCGCGCCGGCGCCCTGCAACCAGTGACAGCTCGATGAAAGCCCTTTCGGCGCTCAACTGGCCTGCGAGGCTGAAGGAACGGTTCAAGCGGGCCGTTGCGCGCTTCTTCAACCAGGAAGTCCTCGGGTATGAACTCAAGGTCCCCAATGACATGGCGCGGTTGTACCAGCACATCCGCAAGGGGGACGTCGTCCTCGTTGAGGGGCAGCTTCGCCTCAGCCAACTCATCAAGTACGCCACTCAGAGCCAGTGGAGCCACAGCGCCCTCTATGTCGGCGACGCGCTGCTCCGCCGAGGCGGCCGAATTCGCGAGGAGGCTCTCACAAGCTTCGGCGAGCTCGCTGACCGGCTCCTCATCGAGGCCCTGACTGATAACGGCGTGGTGGCCGTCCCGCTCGCCAAGTACCGTTGGCACAACCTCCGCGTCTGTCGACCCTCCCGCATTCATCCAGCCCGTCTCGATCGAGTCGTCGAGTCCGTGGTCGCGGATCTGGGCAAGCAGTATGACGCTCGCAACTTCCTCGACCTGACCCTGATGCTGCTCTCGCCGACCAAGTTCGGTCCGCTGAAGACTCGGACGATTGAGACGTGCCTGGGGAATTGCACCGATCTCCAGGTGATCTGCTCGGGAATGATCGCCAAGGCCTTCTATCGGGTCGGCTATCCGCTCTTTCCCCAGATGCCGCACTACTCCCAGATCCTGCCTCGTGATTTCGACCTGAGCGACAACTTTCAGGTCATGAAGTTCAACATCGCCGAGGACGGCGGACTTGACTCCACGCGTCCGACGGAAGCAGATCGGGGCCGACCGTCCGTGACCACCAGTGTCACGGGCCACCAAGAGGGAAGATAGGCTTTGACACAGAACCTTCCCACAGGGCTGAGGCTCCACTGCGCCCCGCGGCCGGCCGCGAGAGCCTCTCCAAGGCGGATCGATCCCGCGCAATCGACCGTTACATCCACTACGTTGGTGGGCCGGGAACGGCCGGCATGCCTCGCAGAGTGATCCGTGCGGCAAAGGCGTCCTCGACACCCTTGCCGCCGAGGAGAACGTCGAGAATGACTGTACATAGCCGATTCGAATCCAAAGTTCGCTTCTGGTTGAGGGGGCTCTCCCTTTCTCGCATCGCGATCCTGCTCGAGGCGCTTCAGGGTGAGCTTAAGGCACGACAGCTATTGCGCCGCGCGCCCGCCCAGTTTCCGGCTCGTGATGTGCGCGTTCTCGATGGATCGCCAATACTTGAAACTCGCGCTCGAGAGCGGGAGGAGCAGACTCATTAGATCTGGCGCAGCCGAGACGAGGCCGCTCGGCCGGCGAATCCTGCGACCGGTCTTGGGTTCACTTTCGGGGCCCTCGGGTCGACGAGGCGAAGCCGCGGGCCGAGAGCGGCGCGACACCCGACCGGCATGGCTGGGAGTCACCGGACCGGCTGGACGGCTCTTGTCGAAGTTGCTGCAGTAGAGCGGCGAGTAGCCCGAACCCCAGGCGAAGGTCCCGGTGTCTGAAGAGTCATGAATCCGGGCTACTCGGCAGTCATCCTCGCGGGCGGCGACGGAACGCGGCTCCGCTCCCTGACGAGGAAGCTTACTCGCGATGATCGGCCCAAGCAGTTCTGCCGCCTCTTGGGCGGCCGGTCGCTCCTCGGCGAGACGCGGCGCCGGGCAAGGCGCCTGATCTTTTCTGACCGCCTCTTCACCGTGGTAACGCGCAAGCACAGCCGTTTCTACGAGCCCGAGCTAGACGACGCGGCGCCCGGTACCGTCGTCGTCCAGCCCGAGAACCGCGGCACGGCGCCGGCGATTCTCTACGCGCTGTTGCGCATCTCGGCCGCAGCGCCTGGAGACCCCGTCGCCATTCTGCCGAGTGACCACTACGTCTCCGATGACGACGCCTTCATGGCGCGGGTCGAGGGCGCGCTCGAGGCGGCGCGGGCGCGGCCCGAGAAGGTGATCCTGCTCGGCATCGTGCCCGATCGCCCGGAGACCCAATACGGCTGGATCGAGCCCTCGGAGCTGCTCCTCGGGCCGTCGCCCTGGCCCCTCTATGCGGTGAGGCGCTTCTGGGAGAAGCCGCCGGCGCTCGTGGCCGAGCGGCTCGCGCAGGCCGGGTGTCTCTGGAGCAGCTTCGTGATCGTCGCCCAGCCGGGGACGCTCGGTTGCCTCATCCGCGATGCGGTGCCGCAGCTCGCGGAGGCGTTCGCTCCGCTCGCGTCACGGCTAGGCACCCCGTGGGAGGAGGACGCGGCGCGCGCCGTGTACGCGGGCGTGCCGGCCATCGATTTCTCGAAGAAGGTCCTGCAGGTGAAGCCGGCCGATCTTGTCGTGCTACCGGTGAGCGGCCTCGAGTGGGACGATCTCGGTGATCCCGTGCGCGTCCTCGCGATGCAGGAGCGGACGCGCTGGAAGCTCGCCTCGGCGTGAGCGGCGCGCGCCTCGTCACGCTCGGCCGGCGCGCGCGCCGGCCCCCTGATCCCGGCTCGGATGGTACACTGCGCCGTGATGGAAGTGGACGAGCGCGATCTCTCGTTGATCGAGCGCCTCCGCGCCGGAGACACCAACGCGCTGGAGGCGCTCATGGCTCAGTACGCCACGCGTGTCTATCGCCTCGCCTACGGCATCACGCGCAGCGCGTCGGACGCCGAGGAGGTTGTGCAGGACGTGTTCCTGACGATCTGCCGCAAGGGTTAGAGCTTCGAGGGACGGTCGGCGCTGGGGAGCTGGATCTACCGCGTCACGGCCAACGCCGCGCTCAACAGGCGGCGCGGGAAGTGGCGGGAGGTGGAGACGGCGCTCGAAGAGCAGCTCCCCAGGTTCAAGGAGGACGGCCACCGTGAGGGTGATCGGGCTTACGTCCTCGCGGACTGGAGGCAGAACCCCGAGGCCGACCTGCTCTCCGGTGAGACGCGCGCGATCCTGACCCGCGCCATCGACAGCCTGCCCGCCCACTACCGCGCGGTCCTGATCCTGAGGGATGTCGAGGAGCTGTCCAACGAGGAGATCGCTCAGATGATTGGCGTCTCGGTTGCATCGGTGAAGTCGCGACTGCACCGGGCGCGGATGGCCCTTCGCGAACAGCTCACCCGTCAGCTGGGACCGCGCGTATGACGTGCAAAGAAGCGATCGCGAAGCTGGCGGAGTACCTCGATGCCGAGCTCACGCCCCTCGATCTCGCGGGCTTTGAGGCACACCTTCGCGTGTGTGAGCCCTGCCGTGCCTATCTCGCGACCTATCGGAAGACGAAAGAGCTTGCGGCCAAGGTCAATCGCGTCGACATGCCCGAGGAACTGAAGACGCGCCTCCACGCGCTCCTCGTCGATCAGATCCGCAGAACCTCCTAGCTCGTCTCCGCCACAGTGTCGGGGTCGATCTCGGCCTCGAACGATTTCTCACGTGCGCCGAATCCGATGACGAGAGACGAGTGTCCTAAAGGGGGACCCTTAAGGAGGGTCTGCCATGGCTGACGACTTCGAGTACATTTCACACGCCCGCCTTGAGTACCGCGAGGGCTACCGCTACGCGTATCTCGGCGAAGTGCCCGAACCCGTCGTCTACGGAGTTCAGGGAGCGCTCCGCCAGTACTACGGAGCGAAGGAAGGGCCGCCGATCGCCTCGACGCTCGACCACATCGTCGCGGCCGTCGCGGGTTGAATGTACGGCACGCTGCGTGGCGCCCTGGCAGGGCGCAAGATCGCGTTCGATCGTGATTCGTTCAAGGCCACCGTCGACGGTCGCATCTCCGGCATCGGCAAGACGATCCGGATCAAATCGATTCACGTCCATTACGACGTGGCTGTGCCTCCGGAGGCGCGCGAGGCGACCGAGCGCGCCCTCCAGCTTCATCCCCAGGGCTGCCCCGCGCATCAGAGCGTGAAGGACGCCATCGCGATCACCTGGGACGCCGCCGTCCGGGTCGGCGACCAGACCATCACGTTTCGAGGAGAACCCGATGACGCTACCACCTAGAGACTTCCGCAAGATCGGTCCGAACGAAGGCGAGCGCTTTCCAGATGTCGTGCTGCCGGATCAGCGCGGGCGCGTGGTCGACCTCCACGCGGCCCGGGCCGGCCGCAAGGCGATCGTGGTCTTCTACCGCAGCGCCGAGTGGTGACCCTTCTGCAAGACGCAGCTGGTCCAGCTGCAGCAGGTGTTTCCCGCGCTCGCGGCGAATAACGTCGCCCTCTTCGCCATTAGCTACGACACGGTCGCGATCCTGTCCGCGTTTGCCGAGACCCACGGAATTGGGTACTCGCTCCTGTCTGACGAGGGCAGTCTCGTCATGCGCAGACTCGGCCTCATCAACCAGCGCGTTCAAGAGGACCACGCCTTCTACGGCATCGCCTCGTCCCCGCGCCACGTGAACCTGCCCTATCCGGGCGTGTTCGTGCTCGACGAGACCGGGACGATCACCCACAAGCGCTTCCACGAGAGCTATCGCGAGCGTGATACCGGCGCCGGGTTGATGGCGGAGACGCTCGGGATCCTCGATGGGAGAGGCGGCGAGACCGCAGTCGAGGGTGACACGGTCCGCCTCCGAGCCTGGCTCGACTCGCCGACGTACTGTATGTTTCAGCGGCTCCATTTGACCATCGAGCTCGCCATTGCACCCGGCTTCCATGTCTATGGCGAGCCGATTCCTCGAGACTATACCCCACTCTCTGTGGACGTGACTCCGATCGAGGGCCTGGAACTGGGGCCAATCCGGTGGCCCTTGCCCCACCCGTTTACGGTCGAGGGACTCCGGGAGACGTTTCACGTTCACGAGGGAACGGTGCGCGGCGTCTTGCCTTTCATGTTTACAGCGCCGCCGGGTGCAGGGGATCAGATCCTCCGGGCCACCGTCAGGTATCAAGCCTGTAGCGCTTCGACGTGTCTCCCACCCGCGGTCATACAGCTGGCGATTCCCGTGAGAGAAGTCGCCCTCGTAGGTCGCTCGTTACCGACCTAGACGTGAACAGCGTGACAGGCCGCGCAGGTGCTCCCGCACGAGAATCCGAGGATGACGAGGAGGCCACTCATGAGCGAACTCCGCACACCGTCGAGCTGGCAGGAGGTCACCGAGGCCGGAATCGACATGACGAAGCTCCTGGACTTTCCACCGGGATTTCGCCGGACCGTCTATCGTGTGGATGCTCGTGTCGTCGACGGCCAGCTCAAGGCGGCCCGCCAGCGGCATCATGAGTTCTTCTGCGATGAGCCGCCCACCATCGGAGGGCAGGATCGGTACCCGCAGCCGCTCGCCTATTTCGCGGCCGGGCTCGGCTTCTGACTGCTCACCCAAGTGGAGCGGTACGCTTCCATGCTCAAGAAGAAGGTTACGGGCGCCTCGGTTCGCGTGGAGTTCGACCTCTATTTGGGAGGTTCTGTTGTGGCCGGGACCGTGAGCAGCGGCGCGACGGCTGTGAGGACGGAACTCACCATCGATTCTCCGGAATCGCCGGAGGATATTGCGCGACTGATCCGGCTCCACAATGATCGTGATTTCGATGTCCTCGCCCGCCACACGCCATTGCGGGTGGAACGCTACCGCACGCTGCGCGCGATCCCCTCGCGTCGAGGTCCCTGAGGCCGATCAGACGCCCGACCGGGTCGAACCGCTCTACGGAGTACCCGACAGGAAGGGTGCCACAGGAATAGGCGCGGCCCGGGCCGAGCGTGCGGACCTCATGCATGGTAGGTGGCAATCCACCCGGGTGCGCCAAGGGGTCGATCGAGACCCCGATCGTGTCCGCGTTCTGTCCGTGTTCTCACCGCGAACCACCGCAAATCACCGCCAAACCGGTGTACGCGTCTGCGCGGGAATTCAGGTACTTAGTAGTGGGGAGTGGCGCTGACTCGCGGCCGAAATTACCCTCATAACCCAAAGGTCGCTGGTTCAAATCCAGCCCCCGCAACCAAATAATTCAAGGGGCTACGGTTCATGCCGTAGCCCCTTGGGTTTTAAACCCAACGGTCGCTTTTCGTTGCGACCGGCCAGGCCCTGGCTAGCCCGACCCAGAAAAGACGATCCGTCGTGCGAAGCCGGGGCCGGGTCGCCGTCCTCTTGTACGCGGCGAGTTGCTGACGCAGGGCAAGGTTCTCGATCGCGAGCTGGCGGTGGCCGCCGCAGAAGAACGGGAGCAGACGGAGCAG
>WNFT01011055.1_pt1 | contig 10774 bp, 13 predicted proteins | sample 5400191 | NCBI WGS metagenome assembly WNFT01 (sample SAMN13153359, study PRJNA577476) | soil metagenome | isolation source: 80 cm saprolite under Madrone tree | place: USA:California | collected 2016-06-14
CGGCCTGTTTGGTTACTTGACAGCGATTCCTGCGGAGTTGACCAAGGGGAATGATCAGTAAGCACTCGATGATTGCTGTCGGGGTGGAAACTATGGCGCTTTGGACGATTTTCACCCCGACATATTTTGATTCAGACAGCAACTCCAGGATCGACTTGTAGCCCCATCGTTCTCCTGCGGCGAAATTCCAACGCTCACCTCGGTGCCGCCACCGGGTGAGCTGTTTATGCGATTCACAAATTCGTGCTTCGGACTGCTCGCAGTGCGTAACCTAGCAGTATTTGAATTGGCTTTTGATAATTTTCAGTCCTTTGATCCTGGATACAAGAGTGGATGGCCGATCAAACGCCGCAGCGTTTAGTAATCGCAATTAGCTGTTGCGAAATCCCCTGTTCGACAGCAGATGATCGAGGGCATCGGCCGGGTTCAGGTGGAACCTGATGCGCCACGTTGAAAATCGATCGCAAGTGCCAAGGGCTGTTATCGACAGGAATGGGTAAACGCTACGCGACTTTCGAGGAGTTATCGGCCATCTCCGGCTCCGGAAGGCACGACTAAGGCTGCGCACGAAATGCGAAATGCAAAGATCATCTGATAGACACGCGCGCTGACTCTCTGCATTACCGCATGTCCCGAGGAGAAACTGCGGCCGCCCAGCACGGCTCGCTTATTCCGGCGGGGCTCGATCGGAATAGATCAGTCGCACAATAACCGTCTTGGTTCACTTCGCGCTAACAGTGAAGGCGTGGAGCACATCGTGGGTCGAAACGACAAGCCGCGGATCGCCGCCGGCCTTGTCTGTTGCCCATACGACCTCCGGGAATAAACTCTGGCCATCGATACTGCCGATGATCGTGCCATCCCTGCCATCCACGACAAAGACTTGCCCATCCCCCAATCCCACGGCCACCCAGGGTTTTCCAGGCGCAACGGATGCCGAATAGATGGATGGGGGCGTAATATTGGACGGAAGTTGCGCCGACCAATTGATCTTTCCTGCACCCGTGACAGCAGTGACCGTCACCGCCGCATCTGTAGAACTCGCTCCCATGGCAAAGATCGTCGAAATGGAGTCACCTGGGGAGAGCTTACCCACGCGAACCATAGTGGCACGAGTTCCCGGGTCGAAGTTGGCGAGAACGGTGCCCTCAGTACTGAAGAGATAAACCTTGCCGAAATTGGACGCGGCGACCACTTGAGGTTTCCCCTGACCGAGAACGTCTCCTGAGGCGACGCGCCAGGCGCCGTCGATCGCCCTGGAATCCCAAAGCAGCTTACCGTAGCGGTCCACGACTTCGATTCCCTTGTGTGCAAGCAAATAGCTGATGACGACATTCCCCGTCCCTTCCACGACCGTGACGTCTGTTTCTCCTACTGTTCTCGGATGACTCCACAGAAGGTTGCCATCTTTGTCCAGCGCATGCACGCCATCGGCGAAGTCATTAAACAAAAGAAAAACCGGGATAGCTATTCCAGGAAACTCTGTGAGCGCGATCTTTGCCGTCCGGAAACCGGCTGTTGCAATCTCTCTCCGGACCTTACCGTTGAAATCGATCTGACGGATACGTGCGGCCGGCGCCACAATCGCAAACATTGGCGGTGTGACCGCGTCCCCCGGTGCGGCGGCGTAGAGCGTTCCATCTGAGGGATCTCCTGCAACACCGGACCACGGTCCGGTCAATGACCACGCCGCTTCCAGATTGTGACTGCTGGTGACAGCATCGGTGCGGGTCAATTCAACTCTCAAATCGGTCAAGTCCCGGTCTTTTACAACGATGGTCGGAATACGTTTCTGTTCCGCGTCCGACGCATAGACCAGGAGTCGGCAAGTACCGGGAGGCACATCCGGGAACGTAAAGGACCCGTCAGAGTTGACCCGGGCGCGCAGCGATATCCTCTTCGGCTCTCGCTCATCGATAATAGCCGGGCGCGTTGGGCGCGTTGAGGTCTCGCTTCCCTCGAGTGAGATATAGAGATCCACGCCGCCCCCACGCGGACGCAAGACCGGCGGCCCACCCACTACCCTGCCACTGATTTTATACGTGGGTTGCTGCGCTCGCGCGCCTCGACTCCCCACAGAAAACAGGCTCATGCATGCGAACACCGCGACAAAAGTGAGGATCGAACGCCTTTGGCTCACGAGTAATCTCCCGTTGAACCTCTCTCAATTCGAGTCTTTCTGCATTCTACGCGTCTTCACTTCGCAAGGCATTCTTGTGAGGAACCAGTTGGTGGGTCGTGCTGCCGCGTTTCATGTGTCCGGGATACCGACTACGCGTCCACTGTGGCTTCTTTACTCCGATGCCAAACAGTATCGGGAGGCCGCGCACCGGCGGTAGATGATATCGGGTTGCCCGGGAATGGTGGCCTTCATGATGCTCGTCCCATCATTAAGCGTAGTGGGTCAGTTTGAATTTCTGACGTTTTTTCCTAGGGACCACGGCGACGGCTTGGGAATCGCCGCATCAACCATTATGATTAATGGCACGAATCTATTCTCAACGATTGACGCAATTAAGAGGAGAAGTGACGCATGTTGCAAGCGATAGCTGTCGCCCTGTTGATTTTGTACGCCGCCATCGCGTGGGTAATTCTTCGAGGTTACCGCAACACACGGAACATTGGGTTTCTGATCATCGGGTGTGGCGTACTCGTGTGGCCATTGGTAAGCAGCCTGTTGATGCGGATTCTCACGGACTCAATCCTATACTCATCCATCAACGAACGGACCGCGATCGTTGATTCGCACATCCTTCCAGGCAATCTATGGGTCCAGTTGCTTCTAGCTCGGACTGGTAACGTCATCCAAGCCGGTTTGATACTGATTGGGTTAATCGCAATTGAACGGTCAGTAAACTCTATACGAACCGCTGGGGACCAACCGTAAACGCGTCCAAATTCAAACTGACACTACCCAGTATTTACCAATCCCGTTTCTCAATGGCCGTAATACCGCGCAGCTCTTTGAGATTCCGGCCTACAACAGCCTCGCCCCTGAATTCATAATTGTGGCTTGGCGTACCGAACGATACGGAGGGCGTGAGGGCGAAGCCGCCGTTGAAAACGTTGTAACGCGCGCTGAACGCGAAGTCCTGAAAACCCGACTGCCAGCAATGGCACGCGTCCCAGGACAGCACGGGGATAGGAGGCGGCGGTAGATTGCGAGCCGTGTACTTCGCAAAGACATAAGGCAACCCCGCTGACACGGATAGGCGATCCGTAAAAGCGTATTCGCCCTCGACATAGACTGCCATGTTTGTGCTTTGCCCGACCTTCGCCAAAAACCACCGATGCGGCGGTGGCCCGTGTTGAAGATCCGCTGGTGCATGAAGCTGATCGTACCTGTTCCCTTGGGCGGCACATGCCTGTGCGCCAGCGTTTTGGACTGTTGAGGAAAGAAGGACAAATGCGCAAAACGACAGGACGAGCGCCGGAACGGATTCGCGGTGCTCGCGCCTCACGCGCCTGAGAGAAGGCTCAGTCAGGCGGTCTTGCCTGCGCTCTTCTTCGACCTGTGAGCGAGGGCCTCATCAACGGCAGAAAGAAAGGCCCCTCTTTTCGCCGGGGCTCTAAGAACGACCTCGTACTCCATTTTGGCCTGCTTCATCTGGCTGTCTGTAGGGTTCAGTGCAACCGGTAACAAGATTGGCGCGTTGTCCGGCAACCGCTTGCTGACAGCCTGCGCGTCGGCAACACCCACGATAACCAGATCCGCTCCCCGCCAGCCGAAGCCCAGGTTGACATAACGGGTCAGAATGTGTCGGCTGCTCCCCTGCCGGGAACTCTTATATTTCCTACAGTCTGATCTTCAAAGGCGTCCGCTGTTAGGGGCCAGCCGTGGCTGAACACGACCGGTTGTCCCGTGCCCCAATCCTTGTAGTAGATAGTCGTTCCGTCCTTCGTCGTAATGGTATTCGCCATATTCTTTCTCCAAGGTCTAATTAGAAGCTATGTTATGTTCCCATTCTTGGTACCGGGAATCATTTTTAACATGCCTGATGGGAGAGACGAGTTAGATCCTTCTGCTGAATCGCTCAGGGAATTGGTGTTCCGCGGAGGAGACGAATTCTGGGCTTGGGGTAGTGGACAGGCGGCTCTCGAGTTCATCGGCGTGGAAAGAGGATCGCGGCTGCTTCTGATGGGTCTGGAGGCTGCGGGATTTTTCCTGATCTATGAGCCGGCACAGGGGGACGAGCTTTGTTCAATCAATCCCTCAGCTACAGTCGAAGACCGGGACCAGGTGAAGGTCTATGTCGGCGGCGAGCCGATGCACGTCCCGCGACGAAATTTTCTGGATAAAGAGACTGCGTTGCACGTCGTTGGCGATTTTCTGCACGATGGGCACCCGAGTCCGAAAGTCAAATGGGAAGCTGGCTGTGATTTCCCCGATTTCCCATTCTGAATATTCGAAGGCGGCGATGAAGATATTAGCGCCCGTACTATGTAGCGTCCTGGTAGGATTACTCGTTCCCGTTAAGGGATTCTGTCAGACCCCGAGGGACTCAAAGCCGCTGATAGCCATCTTCATAGTTGACGGCCTGCGGCCTGACAGTATCAACACGCTCGACACTCCTACGATCGCACGGCTTCGAAAAGAAGGCGTCGAATACCTCAACAGCCACTCCATATTTCCAACAGTGACGCGTGTAAACGCAACGGCTCTTGCAACTGGAACCTACCCCGTGCTGAACGGAATTGTTGGTAACAGCATGTTTGTATCTGGCGTCAACCAGCGGACTGCATTCGATACCGGCGATTACAAACAACTCTTAAAACTGGAGCAGGTCAGCGGCCGTATCGCCACGGTCGAGACTTTGGGTGAAATTCTCCAGCGGAACCGGCGCAAGCTGGTTACAGTGAGTTCCGGATCTACCGGCAATGGTTTCCTGCTGAATCCGACCGCAGCGCATGGAAACGGAATCGCAATCCACGGTCTGTTTGATCCGGGAAAGACGGCAGCATACCCAAAGCAGATTAGTGATGCGGTCATTCAACGTTTCGGTTCTCCTCCGTCTGAGCGTGACGAGATTGGACTGATGAACTGGACCGATAACGTGCTCCGCGAGTATGTTCTTCAGGACTTGCTGCCGGATGTGGTGATCGATTGGGAAGGTCCGCTCGATTCAGCGCAGCATGCGAACGGCGTGGGATCGCCTCAAGCTAAGGAGGCGCTCCACCAGATCGATCAGAGCATCTCCCGGACTATTTCCAAGATCGAAGCGTTGGGGCTGTTGAGCCGAACGGATATCATTATCGGATCCGATCACGGCTTCGCCCATAACACCGACGCCGTCAATCTTCTCGATAAACTCGTTACGGCGGGCCTCAAGAAGGCGGCCGACTCCACGGACATTATCCTTGCAAGCCAAGGGCAATCGATTTTGCTGTACCTCATGCCGGAGGAACGAGAAAAACTCGGCAAACTGGTTGGGTTTCTGCAACAGCAACCCTCGGTGGATCTTATTTTCACTCGCAATGGCAAGGATGGACTCGGGAGTGTTCCGGGAACGTTCTCGCTAGACTTGATCAGTGCTTCCCATCCGTCGCGAGCAGCGGACGTCGTGGTGAGCATGGCTTGGACCTCAAAGCCCAATCCGTATGGCGTGCGTGGAACTCAGACGATCAACTCCAACATGACAGGCCGACTGCCGGGCGTAGTAAGCGGGCATGGCGGACTTAACCCCTGGGTTATTCACAATACATTTCTCGCCTGGGGCGCTGATTTTAAGAAACAAACACGAATCGATGTCCCCGTATCATTAGCCGATGTGACACCAACGGTCCTAACATTGCTCGGAATCGATGTCGATGAAAGCAATGCAGGCCGCGGCCGTATCCTTCGAGAAGTCATGAAAGGGGCGGCGGCTGCAACGACGAGGAAACGTGTTCTTAAAACGAGCGCAGGATCCTACGAGGCATCCCTGCAGATTTCAACAGCCGCCGGGCACGATTATATCGATACGGGCTCGCGTCAGCGGGCAAAGTAGCGCAACAGAGAAAGCGTCTTGCGGGATGGTCATTTCCGCGGCTTATTTCTTGAGCACCGGGTGCACCCAGCCCGCACTGAGAATGCCCGGCGACGGCCGGAAGCTCAGGTAGTCCACGTGCTCAGGGATGTCGAGCCATCCGTGCACCACCCCTGCCGGGATGATGATGATGTCGCCCGGCTTCACGGCTTTCTTCACGACTTCGTACGCCATACCGCCGCAGGTTGGCCCGTTCAAGTCCGGCGAGGGATTGTGGCGTCCGTTGACGATGTAGCCGTCCGTGAACATCGTTCCTCCGCCGGAGACGATGTAGTAGCCTTCGGTCTGCGAATCGTGAGTGATGCCCCCGGCTGTCCCGCCAGCTGGAGCAGTCGCCATCTGCCGCCCGCATGGCGTGGGGGCCGGAGCTACGGTAGCGCCCCTGCCCGCGGCTGTTGCGTTGGCCGCTGCTCCCGCGGCCGGAACCGCGACGCCATTCACTGTTTTCCCGCGATGAATGATGCCGACGCTGAAGTTCTCGTGGCCGATGTCGACGGTTTTGATGTTTCGATCGATTCCCTGTCCCTGACTGTTGACAATGTCGACTTCTTCCTTTGTGATGTAAGTTGCCGTGTTCGGTTTCGTCTTCCCACCTTGAGTGAATCCCAGGGCGGGAATCAGAACGACGGCGAGGGCGACTGCGCGTAACATTAACGTTCGCATAAGCATCCTCCTCGGAGAAACGGCTGGTGACCATAGCTTGAGTTGACGATGCCGGCGAGTCCAGAAAATTCCATCAGTCGGGCCCCGGTAGAAACGCGCGTCTAAACCGCGCCTCATTTCTTGGGACCATAGACGGCGATACAGCCCTGATCACCGTCCCATCATCCGCATGGTTTTTACCCGGAAAAACCAGCTCGATGGTTTTGCCGCCGAGTATCAATTGCATTCGATCGGAGTACACGATATCGGGGCGGCGCACCTCCGCGTAATACTCTGCCGGCGTCACGTGGCCATCGTGGTTCCGGTCGTGGCTCTGAAAGAAACTCGCGGGCATTCCGCAGACTCCAGGATGCGCCATAGCCGGCCCGACGATTTCTTCGAGCTCGAATTGCCCGTTATTGTTGCGGTCGATCATATCGCCAGGCATATGCGGGTATCGGCCATCCATGTTCCGCAGTACACCTTCCTGCGCAACGACTTTTGCGGAATCGCCGAACGCAGCCGCGCCTTCAATGTGATCAAAATGGCTGGTGTTTGTAATCGGGCCGCGCGAGACCGTGGTGAACGCGGCACTTCACAGCAGCAAATGCTTGCGTTATTCTGTCGGCACACGAGCCGAAGCATTACAAGGAGATCTATGAAAAAACAATTTATGCTGACCCGTTCAGGTCTTTCAGGAATTGTAGTGGGCGTTCTAATCGTGGGCCTGGCAGTTGGGTTCGCAGCCCAGGGTGGGCAGCGCGGCCCGGCGACCCCGGCTGCGCCATGCGGGCCGAGTATCGCGGGCGAATTGGGAGCAAACACTGCGAAAAATTCGCGCTGTTTTGAGCTGCGGATGTATACAGTCGATACGAGCAAGAGCCGTATCAACGATCTCCACAAACGGTTTCGTGACGGCGAAGTCGATATATTCAAGAAGAACGGCATGGAGGTTCTCGGCGTATGGCAAAGCCTCGACGATCCCAATACACTGGTCTACCTGCTTGCCCATAAGGACCGCGCCTCCCGAGATGCCTCATGGGCCGCCTTCCAGGCTGATCCTAAGTGGATTGAATTGCGGACGAAGTATCCCATAACACTGACGCCGAAAATCTTCATGTTGAGTGCGGCCGACTATTCACCGCTGAAATAAATTCGAACAACGTACGCAGCGAATCACGCCGATTCGGCCGAGACCCTGGCCCGCGCGCCAACGGGCCAGGCGGCGGTAGTGGGCTGCGACGCCGTACATCACGCCAATCATTGCGAAGGCGAGAGCGAGCTAAATGTGCTACTACTGATGTTTGGTCAGAGCGGATTCTGCGACGACAGCGCGTAGACCTCCGGGCCTGACAAGCCGGAAAACCGTTGTGAGGAGATGGACAATGAGAAGGAGCAAATCGCGCATAACTCATCGTACATCAGGCCGAAACCCCTGAATTCCGGACTAAATTGGAATTCGCCAGGTACAGGATCTCGACTCGGCGGACGGACCTCTCCGAGCCTGCTTACTTACCCCGCAACTGCTGCAGCGGCCCGTAGTCCTTCTCGCCCTCCAGGCAAAACTCGTCGATGAGATCCGTGTCGGCTTCCAGGCTCTCGGTCAGGTTGACGGTAAACGGCTTCGTGTACACCTTCGCATCGTCAATCGTGAGTTCGATCTCGAGAGTGCCGAAGTTCGGGCGGCGCATCTTCTCTGTCATCTTCGCCGCGTCGCTCATCGGACTTCCCCAGGTGTCGATCCACAAACCATCGCGGAACCCTTCGGTCTGAACCACCAGCGTGTCCCCTTCCCAGTGCGCGGTCGAGTAGCCGTTCCAGGCGGGAGTGGGATCGTTCGGCTGCGGCCGGCCGTCGATGAAAATCTGCCGGTACATCGCGTTCACTTCGTAGAGCAGCACGAGGAGCTTCGGCGTGTGCACTGCCTTCGTGAGGTGCGGCAGCGTCCACGACCGCGGCGGGTTGTCGGGCAGACACCGTACGTGTGGATCGTCGATGCTCAAAACCGCATGGCGTTCCTGAAACAGCTTGGCCGCCCACGGCTGATACGGCAGCGTCCCGCCGGGCAGATTCCTCCCAAGATTGCCCCCGAGCGGCGATCCGCCGATTTCGCTGCCGCACGGGACGGACTGGCCCGCGGCGTTCTCGCACTGCCTGGGTTGCCTGGCGTGCCAGACGCCGGACAAATCGGGATGCCCGTCCGGCAGGCGCGGGGCCGGCGCGGTCAGGTCGGGTTTGCCGTCAGGTTTTCTTGGAATGCCTTCCGTCGGATAGCGCACCCACTGGGCGGATACAACGGCCGACACGCCAATCAGCGCAACGAAGACACACGCCAGGACGTCGAGACGCCTCATATTCCTCCCGTTCCGTTGCCCCACCCCGGGCTCGGATTGGCGCATAATACCGCAGGCACGATGAATCGGCCACAACTCTTGAGGACTTTGCCGGCGACGCCTTCGGCGGCCTGATAGTGCCGCGTCTCAGCATCGCGGAACAGGCCGACCTATGGCAGGAACACGGGGGGCTCATCAGATTGCCGTTATTTTGGACGGCATGTGGCCTCCATAGTCGGCGCCGGTGATGCCAAACACGATGCCACCTAGAACGCCCATGAGGTCTGCCCACATGGTCAGGCACGGCATCATGACAAGCATCGCGAGCAGCTTTGGCGTGACGAGAAACCCGATCGGATGCAAGGCCATTGTCTCGAGTGCGTCCAGCTCTTCGGTCACTTTCATCGTGCCAATTTCGGCTGCAAAAGCAGATCCGGAGCGCTCAATGACAACAATGGCGGTTACCAGAGGCCCCAGTTCCCCGGATAATTGAAATAGCCACAGTGTCCGCGATGAGGTGCAATGCTCCGAAACGTCGCAGTTCGTATGCGCCCTGCAAGGCCATGATGACGCCGATGAAGAAAGTGATGAAGGATCTGTGAGGTTCTTGGCAATGGCTTCGGTTCGGGCTTTCAAGGCGACCGCGCGTTCAAAGTCCTTGGTGCCGGTGGCGGCTACGTCACCGAATTCGTTATCTTCAGCGGATCCGCCAGCCAGACCGGCAGTGGGCTACTGCGGTTCTTCTCGCAGGACGGGCAGCCCATGAACCTCACCTTCAATTAGATTTCAGTATTTCTCTCTGGCAATCTAAAATGCGGGCAGCGTTTAAAGGAGGAAGGTGATGCGTCGACGTGTGCGGCCAGCCACCAACCATAATTGACATAAGACCGGTTATCGGATCGCCGAACGATTCTCGCAACAGTTGGTGAGATGGAAACGCCCGAGCGCCGGCCTGACCCTGTGGGCCTCTGGCCGGGGGTTTGGGTCGCGATAATCCTTCTTGTCCCGGTGGCGGTATCGACTTTGAAGTTCGGGCGCCGGTTCTTAGTGCAATTTTTCATGAACCCGTTCCAAATGTTTATCGTGATCCCGTGGGCGCTCTCCTGCTTTTGCGTGAGAAAAGGATTCATGCCGCTCAAAAGCGGCGGCAAGATCGAGCGCGCGACGGACCCCGTCAATTTTTGGATTTCGGTGGGGTTCTACGCCACAATTCGCCAATCCCGTCAGCCGCCGTCTCATTCGGGAGGTCGATCGCGTGGTTTTGTATCCATCTCTTAAGACCCGGAATCTTCCTAATGATCGAAGTATGCCTTTCCCCACTCCACTCAGCCAAAGCCCGTTCATGGGTGAGGTCGGCCCTTCTGAACCAGACGAACATGAGTTTCATAGCGGGTCTCCGTTTGAAAAAGCACTCGACAAGCACGGCCTGACTTCTGTTGAACCTGCGCGCGGCAATACGGGAAGGCTGCAAAGAATTGCAGCCTAAAGCCCGGCCACCTCCGCAGAGCTAACGACAAATATCGTGTTTGCCTCGGACAATATAGACCAGAAATTGTGGGAAAATCGGGGATTTGTTAGGCAGCATGTTCCAGCAGCCTAATCTATATAGTTAGACTGCGCGGATTTGTGTCACAGGGTGGTACGGCCCCGGATAACGTTACAACGTCAACATTTACCATAATGACCACCCCGTCTGCGCCATTTCGGAAGGGGTCCTTTTTCTTTGTGGCGCAGCCACCCCTCCTGTTCCAGGAGGGGAACGCCCTGTCCTGG
>WNFT01005888.1_pt1 | contig 10771 bp, 10 predicted proteins | sample 5400191 | NCBI WGS metagenome assembly WNFT01 (sample SAMN13153359, study PRJNA577476) | soil metagenome | isolation source: 80 cm saprolite under Madrone tree | place: USA:California | collected 2016-06-14
GGTACTACCAGTTCGGGTTCCGCTTCTCGCTCGATTACACGCCTTATCTCATCCTGCTGGTCGCGCTCGGCGGCCGCCGCTTCACCGGCCTGTTCTGGCTCGCCGCGCTGGCCGGCGTGGCGGTGAATGCTTGGGGAGCAGCGGTCTTCAACCGGCTGTACTAGACCAGTCCAGCGGCAATGGTTCAGTCGACCGACGTGGTCGTTGACGTGGTCGTGAGCGTCGCCGTCAACGTCAACGTTACGTGAACGTGAACGTACCTACCGATCGGATCGAGCGGGGGCGCGGCCGGCACGCCCCCGCTCCACCCCCTCACGCCGCGGCTGGTATCGCCGCGTCCGCCACCAGCAGCTGACCCGCCCAACGCCACGCTTCCTGCCAGGTCGCCCGCTGGCCCGGCCCTACCGACGCCCATCCGATCCGCACATGCAGCTCCGGGAGGTGCCGCGCCAGGGCTTCGCGCACCCGCGCGACGGGCACCTGTACCGCATCGCCGACGGCCTCGATCAGCACGACCCCCACCTCCCGCTCACGGACGCGCACCACGGCATCGGTGCGCCGCAAGTGCGCCCGCACCGTGCCGGCGAGCGCTTCCACCTCGCCGTCGAGCGCCGCCCAACCGAGCGGCGCAATGCGCAGCAGCGAAAACCACCGATTGTTGCGCACGGCGCGCTGGACCTCCATGGTCGCGATCTCGTGCAGGGTGGTCATGCCGCAGCCTCCGCCTGGGTCGGCGAGGGCGCCTTCGCGTCGAGGCCAGCCTCGCGCAGCTTGCGCTCGAGGTCGTCGGCCACTCCGCCGGTGCTGCGCAGCGCCTCGGCCGCCTTGTCGCGGCCGGGCCCGATGCGCTCACCCCCCACCTCGAACCACGCGCCGCTCTTCTCGATCAACCCGCGTTCGACGCCGAGATCGAGCAGCTCGTGCGGCCGGGAGATGCCGACGCCATAGAGAATGTCGAATTCCGCCTCGCGGAAGGGCGGAGCCAGCTTGTTCTTCACCACCTTCACCCGGGTACGGTTGCCGATCATCTGATCGCCATCCTTGACGGCGCCGATGCGCCGGATGTCCAAGCGGACGCTGGAGTAGAACTTGAGCGCGTTTCCGCCGGTGGTCGTCTCCGGCGAGCCGAACACCACGCCGATCTTCATCCGGATCTGGTTGATGAACATCACCGTCGCGCTGTTGCGGCTCACCACCGCGGTCAGCTTGCGAAGCGCCTGGGACATGAGGCGAGCCTGCAGACCCATGTGCGCGTCGCCCATCTCGCCCTCGATTTCGGCCTTCGGCACCAGCGCGGCGACCGAGTCGATCACCACCAGGTCCACCGCCCCCGACCGCACCAACGTCTCCGCGATCTCCAAAGCCTGTTCCCCGGTGTCGGGCTGGGAGATCAAGAGATCTTCGACCTTGACGCCGAGCTTGCGGGCGTACGTGACGTCGAGCGCGTGCTCCGCGTCGATGAACGCCGCACACCCGCCTTGCAACTGCACCTGCGCGATGGCGTGGAGCGTCAACGTCGTCTTCCCCGAGCTCTCGGGGCCAAAGATCTCGACGACTCGACCCCGCGGATAACCGCCGCAGCCGAGCGCCAGGTCGAGCCCCACCGACCCGCTGGGAATGATCGCCACGGGCTGCGCGATCTCGCCCTCGCCGAGCCGCATCACCGCGCCTTTCCCGAACTGCTTCTCGATGGCGCCAATCGCCGCGAAGATGGCCTTCACCTTCTCCGTTACCTTGCTCATGTCCCCTCCCTGAGAATTGCGCCGGACGATGCGCCCGGGGCGCGGTTCAGCGCGGCGTTGCGCGCCAGCTGGAGCGATGTCAGCCGCCCGATGTCGGGCCCGCTCCGGACGGGGCGATCGAGACAACGGAGCTGCAGCGCGGCGTCCACGTCCGCTTCTTCGACGCGGCCGCGCGCCTCCAGATCCGCGATGGTGCGCGCGAGCTTCAGGATCCGATCGTGGGCGCGGGCGGAGAGGCTCTTCTCGTCGATGAACCTGGCGAGGCGCGACCGCGCGGCCTCTGTTGCGTCCACCAACTTCCGCAGCGCGGGGCCGCCGAGCTGCGCGTTGCAGTGAAGGCCGGAGTGCTGCGCGAATCGGCGCCGCTGAACGTAACGGGCCCTCTCGACGCGCTCGCGAATGACGGCGGAGCTTTCGCCCTGCGGCAGCCCGAGGAAGTCCTTGGTCCGCAGCGGTCCCACCTCGATGTGCAGGTCGAACCGGTCGAGGATGGGACCCGAGATGCGGCGGCGGTAGCTCTCCTTGGCCGGAACCGTGCAGATGCAGCGATCGGGCTCCGGATCCGAGGCGTGGCCGCAAGGGCAGGGGTTCATCGCCCCGAGCAGCATGAAGCGCGCCGGCATGGTGGCGCGATCCTTGGCGCGCACCAGCGTGATCTCGCCATCTTCCAGGGGTTGCCGGAGGGCCTCGAGCGCGGCATGGCCGTACTCCGGAAGCTCGTCCATGAAGAGCACGCCCCGATGCGCGAGCGAGATCTCGCCCGGCCGCAGCGGCGACCCTCCGCCGACGAGCCCCGCGACCGAGATGGTGTGGTGCGGCGCCCGGAAGGGACGCGAGCAAAGCAGACCCTGCCCCAGGTTCAGTCGGCCGGCGACGGACCAGATCGAGGTCGCCTCCACTGCCTCCTCGAAGGAGAGCGAGGGAAGCAGGCCGGGCAGCCGGCGGGCCAGCATGGTCTTTCCGGCGCCGGGCGGTCCGATGAGCAGCGCGTTGTGGCCCCCGGCGGCAGCGATCTCGAGCGCCCACTTCGCCGATTCCTGTCCGCGGACGTCGGCGAGATCGAGTTGGGCGGCTGGCGGAACCGCCTCGGGCGCCTGGGCGGGAGGGCGGGTCCCCATTCCGCAGAATGTCTCGGCAGCCTCGGTGAGTGTTCGCGCCCCATTGACGCGAAGCCCCTGCACCAGCGCACCTTCCGGCGCGTTCTGCTCGGGGACGATCAGGCCCTGGAACCCGCGCCGGCGCGCCTCGAGCGCGATGGGGAGCACGCCGCGCACCGGCAACAGGTCTCCGGACAATGCCAGCTCCCCCGCAAGCAGCGGCGCGCGGTCCGGCAGCGAGACGAGCCCGGCGGCGGCGAGGATCCCGAGCGCGATGGCCAGATCGAACCCCGCTCCTTCCTTGCGCAGCTCCCCGGGAGCGAGATTGACGGTGATCTTCTTCTGGGGAAGCTGATACCCGGTATTGCGCAAGGCCGTGAGCACCCGCGTGCGCGCGTCGTTGCAGGCATGATCCGGTAGCCCGACCAGATGGAAACCGGGCAGCCCGAGCGCGAGGTCCACCTGCACCTCGATGATGCGCGCGCCGGCGCCGGCGATCGCCGCGCAGTAGAGGGAGGAATGCACGGGGCGCGCCTGTGCGAAGGTCGTGCCGTGCGCGCGTCAGAGGGCGGTGCGGCGCGCGCGTCCTGAAACCGGGCTCTCGTTTCGGACGAGGGGAGCGAAACGGGCCTCACCACCACCAGCGGCGGTAGCGCGGCACGTTGGGCGAGAAGAGCACCAGGAGCAGCAGCCCGACCACGAACCCCGCGATCTGCAGCTTCGGGTGCCCGCGCGCTCCAAACGCCAGCAGCGCTGCCCCGACGAAGGAGGCCGCGGCTACCGCGCCCGCGACGATTCGCGCGCGCGTGGTCGGAAGCATTCCCAGGAGCCGCACGCCGATGGGCGTCGGATCCCGCAGCCCGCCGCTCCACCACCAGGACAGCCGCGCCCGCTCGTGCTCCCCGACCTCGCGAGCCAGCGCCTCGCCCATCTTGCGGTTCTGCTGCAGCAACTCCTGCTCGGTCCGGCTTTCTTTTCGCGCGGCATGCTCCCGCGCGCGCTGCGCCTGCCGCTCCGCCCACAGCCTCTCGTTCCAGGCGCGCACGTCGTCGCCGACGAGCGGCGCCTGGCAATTCACGCACCGGTCCGCATAGCGCGTGTTGTCCGCCTCGCACCGCGGGCAGCGCAAGAAAGGCTGCTCGCCGTGGTCCATCTCCAGGGGCATTCCCGACGGCGGGCCGGTGAATCGCGCCGTGGTCGCCAACTCGTGGTGCGGCGCCTCGTCGGGGCGCCGCGGGCGTTCGAGCTTGAGGAAGCGCGTCAGCCGTCCGGCCATCAGCCGGCCACCGCCAGCCGCTGCGCCGTGGACGCGGGCCGCGTCCGGTTCTTCGACCATTCGCGCAGCCGCGAGATCTCCTCGCCCATGGTGGCGGAGAGCGGAAACGCCTCCTCCACCGCCTTCAGCACGTGCGCGTGCCGCAGCTCGGTCTGCTCGCCGAACGCGTAGTACAGGCCCGCGATCACTGCCTGCTCGATCTCCGATCCGGAGAACCCTTCGGCGGCGGTGGAGAGCGCGTCGAGGTCGAACGCCGCGGGGTCGCGCTCCCGCCGGGCGATGTGGATCCGGAAGATCTCCCGCCGTTCCGCCGCGCTGGGCAGATCGATGAAGAAGATCTCGTCGAACCGCCCCTTGCGCAGCAGCTCGGGCGGCAGCGCATCGATGCGGTTGGCCGTCGCCACCACGAACACCGGCGCGGTCTTCTCCTGCAGCCAGGTGAGCAGCGATCCGAAGACCCGGGCGGAGACGCCGGAGTCGGTGACTGCCGCTCCGGCATTTCCCGCCAGGCCCTTCTCGATCTCGTCGATCCAGAGCACGGCCGGCGAGACGCTCTCCGCCACCCGGATGGCGCGGCGCAGGTTCTCCTCGGAAGATCCGATCAGCGAGGAGAAGATCCTCCCCAGGTCCAGGCGCAAGAGCGGCAGGGACCATACCGAGGCGATCGCTTTCGCCGTCAGGCTCTTGCCGCAGCCCTGCACGCCGAGCAGCAGGAGCCCCTTGGGCGCGGGCAGCCCGAACTTGCGCGCGGGCTCGCTGAACGCGCCCGTCCTCCCGTTCAGCCAGCCTTTCAGCTCGTCGAGGCCGCCGACGTGGGCCAGCTCCTGCTCCATGCCGACGAACTCGAGCAGGCCGCTCTTGCGGATCACCTGGCGCTTCTCCTCGAGCACCAGGCGGATGTCGTCCTTGTCGAGCACGCCGTCGTTGGCGATGGCCTTGGCGAAGGCGTTCTCCGCCTCGCTCAGGGTCAGTCCCTGCGCGGCCTTGATGATCTGCTCGGCCTGGTCCTTGGTCAGCTCCACGCGCGCCTTGTTCCCCCGGCGCACGACCGTGACGATCTCCTTGAGCAGTTGGAACAGGTCGCGGAACGAGGGCAGGGGAACGTCGAGGACCGAGACTTCCTTCTCCAGCTCCACCGGGATGGTCAGCACCGGCGCGAGCAGGATCACCGTGGTGTACGTGGACTTGAGGTCCTGCGCGAGCTCGCGCATCGCCCGCACCACGGCAGGCCCGTCGAGGAAAGGGTGGAAGTCCTTGAGCACGACCAGCGACGGCTCGGTGAGCTTCGCGATCGCCGCCAGCGCTTCGACCGGGTCGCGCGACTGCTCGCTGATGGCCATCGTGCGCGCGCCGGACATGCGCCGCAGCCCTCGCGTCACCGACCACTGCAGAAGGGCCTTCCCGTGCGTCTGGGCGACGTCCTGGAGGATGGCGTCGAGGCGCTGTTCCTCCCAGCTCACCAGATAGATGAGCGGATAGCGGGCGCGGATCAGCGTGTCGAGATCGGAGACGAACTTCGGCGTGCCTGCGGGCGCGGCTGCTTCCAGCGTCTCCATCAGGCGAATTCTACCAGATGATTCGTCGCGGCCGCCGAAGGCGGCTTGGCGACGACGCTCGAGCGCAAACCGCGCCAGCACAAGTTGATGAAATGTATTCTAGACGCGCCCCGCCGCCCGGCGCAGGCGCGCGGCGGCCTCTTCCACCTGCTCCAGATGGAAGTCCAGGTGGGTCACGGCGCGGATGCGCGTGCCGCTCACGGCATTGATCAGGGCGCCTTCCTTCCGAGCCGCCTCGACGAGCGCGGGCGCGTTCTGGGCGTCGGCGAGCAGGATGTTCGTCTGTGGCGCGTGCCAGGCGAAAGGCACCATGGCGGCGAGTTTCTTCGCGCTCTCGTGGTCCTCGGCGAGCCGCTGCAGATGGTGGTCGAGCGCGTACATTCCCGCCGACGCGAGCACCCCGGCCTGACGCAGCCCACCTCCCACCCGCTTTCGCAGCCGGCGGATGGCCTTGATCCGTTCGCGCGTCGTGGCGACGAGGGATCCGGCGGGAGCGCCCAGCCCCTTGCTCAGGCACACCGACACGGTGTCGGCCCTCTCGCACCATTTCTGCAGCGCAATCCCGGTCGCCACGTGCGCGTTCCAGATGCGCGCGCCGTCGAGATGCACGGCGAGGCCGGCGCCGTGCGCGGCGTCCGCGACCGCCTCCATCTGCGCCAGCGGCCAGATGCTCCCCCCGCCGCGGTTGTGCGTGTTCTCGATCGCGACCGCCTTCTGGCGCGGATCGTGGTCGGTCTGGCCAGAGCGAAGCGCGGCCTTCACCGCCTCGGCGGTGAAGATCCCGCGGGGACCGTCCACGACCAGGCTCTGCACGCCCCAGAGCGCCGAGATGGCGCCGCCCTCGTAATTGACGACGTGGCTGTTACGGTCGCAGATGATCTCGTCGCCCATCCCCGCGAGCGAGCCGAGCGCGATCTGGTTCGCCATCGTCCCGGTGGGCACCCACACGGCCGCTTCCTTGCCCAGCAGCGCCGCGACGCGATCTTGCAGCGCATTGATGGTCGGGTCCTCGCCGTAGACGTCGTCGCCCACCTCCGCCGCTGCCATGGCCTTGCGCATTCCGGCGGTCGGGCGGGTGACGGTGTCGCTGCGCAGATCGATCAGGTCCATTGGATGCTCCGCGCCGTGCGCTTGCCCGCCGTGTGATTCCCGCTCCCTCGGGCCCGCCCATGATAAACGCGTCCGCGGTGGCCCGCGAATCGAAAGCAGACCGCGCGCGCAGATTCGCGGAGATCGTCCGCCGGTTGGAAAAGGAGATGCCCGAGGCGAAGATCGCGCTGAAGTACGAAGACGAGCTGCAGCTGCTGGTCTCGGTGATGCTCTCCGCGCAGTCCACCGACGCGGTCGTGAACCAGGTGACGCCGGCGCTCTTCGCGCGCTACCCGACCGCTGCCCAGTACGCCCGCAGCACGCCCGAGATTCTCGGCGAGCAGATCAAGCGCGTGGGGCTCTGGCGGGCGAAAGCGAAGAACCTGCACCAGGCCATGACCAGGATCGCGCGCGATCACCACGGACACCTCCCGCGAAAGCGTGAGGAGCTCTGCGAGTTGCCCGGAGTCGGATGGAAGACGGCGGGCGTCGTCGTGAACCAGGCCTTCGGCACGCCCGCGCTGCCCGTCGACACCCACGTCGGGCGCGTCTCGCGGCGGCTTGGGCTCACGCGCGAGGAGGATCCGCGCAAGGTGGAAAACGAGCTGTCGGCGCTGTTGCCGGAACGGCTCTGGGGACGGGCGCACCAGCTCTTGATCTGGCACGGCCGCCGCACTTGCGAGTCCCGCCGGCCGCACTGTTCCAGATGCGTGGTACGCGATCTCTGTCCGCGTCGCGGGGTCAGGGAGAGCGACTGAAGAGGAACAGATCGTTCCCGTCCTGGATCAGCGCGTCGTAGCGGGCCCACCCTTTCGGTGCCCGGGCCACGTACCGCGACCAGCTCAGCGTCGTCAGCGGCGCGTCCGAGTCAGCGAAGTGATGGATGAAGGCCTCCACCGTCTGGCGCTGCGGGCAGGTCATGGTGCGGCCCTCGGCGATCACCGACGCCGCCGAAAGCCACGGACAGATCCGGTTCGGGTCCGGGCTGGGCGCGGCGGCGATCACGTAGAGCAGATCGTCCGGGAGGTGCCGGAGGATGCCGGCCGCGAGGCCGAGCACATGGTGCGCGGGCGCCCCGGCGATTTCCGCTTCGGGGCCACAGGAGCCGTCGGCGCGGAAGGGCAGGGTCGCCGCCGTCAGCGTGCCCTGCCAGATCACGGCAGCCGTGAGCTGGTCGGTGTGCACTTCGACGCCGTAGACCTGCCGGTAGCTCTCGGCGAGAGCGCCCGCCTGCCGCAGGGTCGCCAGCGTGTGGACGGAGAGCCCACCCGGGTATCCGTGATGGCCGTCCTCGCAGGCCCCGCCGGGCGCCGCGAGAAAATCGCCCTTCCTCGGCGGAGGCAGCTCGAGCTTCGGGTCGCCGAGCAGCTTGCGTGCCTCGGCCAGATGCCCGTACGCCCAGGCCTGCGGTGGCAGCCATGGAGCGAGCACCTGCGCTTCCACGGCAGCGCGCAAGGCGGGATCCCCGATGGCCCCCGCCTCCCGGCGGACTTCGAGATAGGCGCGGTAGGCAAACGGGAGTTTCGCTGCCACCTCGCGGGCGCGGACCGCGGGGTCCTGCGCGGCGGCAAGCATGAACAGGAGCGCAATATTTGCCATGTCGGGGCCTCGATCTAGCGTAGTTCGCGATGCCGAACGACCTCCGTCGTCAGCGGATCGAATCCGAGCTGTCGCTCGCGCTCGAGTGCGGGGTGGCGACGGAGGAGGCCCTGGCCGAGGCGGCCGGCCTTCTCTCCGAGGCGGAGACGCTCGTCTCGCAGCTGGCCAGCGAGCGCCGGCCTCGCCGCCGGCCCAAGCGAAAGCGCCGTAAGGACGCTTGAGAGTCCTCAGGGCTGGACGGCGCGCGCGGAGCCGGTGAGGACCGGCCGGCCCGCCCAGCCCGGCGGCACCACCAGCTCGACCGTTCCGGCCGGCACCCATCCCGTGAGTCCGTTCGCAAGCTTGACGCGCCGGAACCCAGATTCCTCGTCGTCGATGCGCACCGTCGTGCCCTCGTGGACCTCGAACCGGCTCAGGCTCTTCTCCGCCGGCCCTTCCCGGGCAGGGACCGCCTGCGCGACGACCACGCCACGCCGCATCGCCAGGTCGCGGCCCGCGGCGGCGCCCCAGGTGAGCAGAGCGAAGAGGAGCGCGCCGCCGAAGCAGCCAGCGGCGGCGACTGCTGCCCATCGCGGGCCCCCGCGCAGGAGCCGAAGTCCGAACAGGACCCACGCCGCCGGCCAGAGCACGGCGAGGATCGCCGCCGCCGCGGTCCCGGGCAGCGGAGTCAGCAGGCGCGCCACCGTCTCCGCTCCCACCTCGTCGGCGTCGCCTTCGAGCCGGTCCACGTTCCCCCGGCGCACCTCGACGAGGTCGGCGCTCGCATCGTCGTCGCCGGGTTGGAGGAACAGCGCCCGCTCGAAATGGAGCACGGCCAGGCCCCGCTTCCCCTGGCGCAGATACGCGGCGCCGAGATTCGTCTCCAGCTCGGTGGAGGCGACGCCTTCGGAGACGAGCGCCTCGTAGGCAGCGATCGCGCGCGAGACGTCGCCCGACAGATACGCGGCGTTCGCATCGGCGAAGAGCTGCGCTCCGGCCGGCTCGGCGGCTGCGAGCAGCGCGGCGAGAAGGAGGATCACCTGGTCCCCCGGTCCAGCTCGCCGAGGACCTGATCCGCCCGGCCGAGCATCGCTTCCCTCGCAGGGGACTCGCCGCTGCCGGGCGCGAAGCGCGCGCGGTCGCAGTCGTCCAGGATGCGCACCAGCCGTCGCACCGGCTCCTCCGGCTGTCCCCGCGCCAGCAGCGCCGAGACGAGCTCGTCCCGCGTCAGGCCGGCGGCGGCGATGCCCTGCTTGTCGGCAAGATATCCGGTCACCGCGCGGACGATCTCCGCGTAGAAGGCCACCGACTCCCCGCGCTGGAGCAGCGCCCGGGCCCTGCGCAGCCGCTTCGCCGCGGCGCTTCGAGCGAGCTCGATGCGCTTGCGGCCGGGATCGACCTGCAGCATCCGCCGCAGGCGGGCAACTCCGAGCAAGAGGGCGAGGCCGAACGGCGGCAAGCCCAGCGCCGGCCAGAACCACGGCTGCGCCCACGGCGGGGTCGCGCGCTGCACCGAGCCGAGATGCAGGCGGATGGGACGGATCCCGCCTTTGGCAAGCAGGTTCTGCGAGATGGGCTCCGCCGCGGGTTGCCCGACCGGCCCCGCGTCGACGCGCAGCGCGATGGGATCGGTGCGCACCGTCCGGTATTGCTTCTGCACGGGGTCGAAGATGTCCATCCCGAGGGCGGGGATCTCCACGGCGCCCGTCCTCTCCGGCACGAGCAGTTGCTCGACGGTACGGGTGCCGTTGATCTGGCCCCGCTCGATCGTCTCCTTGTCCGAGACGGTCGCATCGTAGGCGCGCACGCCGGAGAGGACGGGAAGCCTCGGCAGGCCCAGATCGCGCACGTTCCCGCGGCCGCTCGCCACCAGCCGGAAGGTGATCGGTTGCCCGACGGGGACATTGGAAGGCTCCGCCGAGGCGCTCAGCGTCCATTGGCCCACGTTGCCGAAGTCGAATCCCGCCGGCTTGCCGGGCGGCAGCGGCTGGACCTCGAGCTGCAGCGCCTGCGACGAGCGCCGCGAGCTTTCCCGCGAGAACAGCATGCCGAAGCCCGTGAGCACCTGCACCTCGGCCGGCTCGATCGCCGTCTTTCCCGGCCGCAGCGGGAACAGGGCCCGGCGGCGAAGCAGGTACGCGGTGTAGGGGACACCGTCGAGGATGCGCTGCTCGGGGACCAGCTGCTGCGGCGCTTCGACGTCCTCGCTCCAGAACCCGTCGAGGCGGGGGATCTGCAGCTTCTCGATGCTGCTCACGTTGGTGCGCGCGAGCAGGTACAGCGAATACGTCACTTGCTGGCCGACGAACGGCCGCTCGTTGTCCACCGCTGCCCGCAGGATCAGGTCGCGCTGGCCGGGATGGACGTCGGCGAACGGATCGAGGCTGTCCCCCATGCGATCGTCGGCCAGGCGGTCGGGACCCGGTGGTCGCC
>WNFT01005890.1_pt1 | contig 10771 bp, 3 predicted proteins | sample 5400191 | NCBI WGS metagenome assembly WNFT01 (sample SAMN13153359, study PRJNA577476) | soil metagenome | isolation source: 80 cm saprolite under Madrone tree | place: USA:California | collected 2016-06-14
CGAGCGCGAGATCTCGCCACTCCGCCTTGTCCACTATCGGGAGAACTGGTACGTGGACGCGTACTGTCACATGCGCGAGGGATTGCGAAGCTTTGCCGTGGACGCCATTCGAGAGGCCATTCTCCGAGAAACGCGAGCGAAGGAGGTTCCCAAACGTGAACTCGACGAACACCTTGCGAGTGGCTATGGCATCTTCGCGGGTCGCGAAGTGCATTGGGCTATTCTCAAGTTCACGGCACATGCCGCGCGCTGGGTGTCGGCGCAGACTTGGCATCCGAAGCAACGTGTGCGATCCGAAAATGACGGCAGCTACGTACTGGAGATTCCGTATGCGGACGATCGTGAACTCGTCATGGAAATCCTGAAATACGGATTCGATGTTGAGGTGTTAGGGCCCCGGCAGCTCCGGGAGCGAGTGAGAAAATCGATCAGGCGAGCTGCGCAGCAGTATACCTAGTGTCTCATGCTGTGAGACAGTGGCTGCGCTAGAGTGACGCATGTCTGCTCGAGACAGGTGGATTTACTTTCGAAGGGTCCATGCGTTCGCGGCGATTGCTGAGCACGGTTTCGCCCTCGGTAGAGATGGTTACTGAGATGGAACGGGAGGTATAAAGGTCGAGATTCACTCGGAAACGATTGGGAGGGCCTACGGACACCCTGGTACTTTTGGGGACCGAGCCGACTGGTAAATGACGCTGCAGGAATGGCAGAACCGTTTGGCGGCACACTTCGAGGCACTAGCAAGCGCTAGATCCGCCGATGCAAAGCGTCGGGTCTTTGTCCTAGAGCACGACCTCGATAGCGCTGAGGTAGCGGCCCTGCAAGAATCGGTTCGAGCTGCTGCTAGACGCGCACCAGATTCGTCAACTCCTCTTCCGTGGCTTGTCTACGCGACCGAGTTGGGCTACAGGTATAGCGGAGACGAATACTGGCAGACCTTCGAGGAAGAAACCCCAGGATGGGCCGGCTCTTGGGACCGGGGGTGGCTAAGGGATCAATTCCTTTGGTTCCATAGCAAGTTTCGTGGTATTCAGCCTATCGGTCCTTGGGCCAGTCATTTCTCGATCATTTCCTGGCCTATTACAAACGCAATTCTGCCGCGAGATCTTCAGCTCCAACTCGCGCGAATATTGTTTGAAATGCGCTACAAACTGAATGCTGATCTTTTTAGTGACGCAGAAAGGCTCGGCCAGGAGATCGCAGAGCGAAGCTGGAACTCTTCGACAAGGTTTAAGAACTTGTGTGAAGAATCTTTACTTATCGGGCAAATCGCGACGGCGTTACTCCTCGAGGGTGAAGGAAGTTCGGCGAGCCTCATCTGGCGGACTACACTTCACCGAATCCGTGCGGACCTAAACCGGGAACAACAATCTCGAGATTTTCTTAGGAAGGCGCGTGGGGTCGCTATCGAGCGACTGAACGTTCGTGGGCTGGCTCCGAACCGGCCAGCAACGGGAGCGGGTAGCGCTCGTGCTCCAGACGCTGATGAACTAAAACGGGTCGCCCTGGAGCCTCAGCTGTTACTGAGGCCCTCCGGAAAGGGAGTAGACGCATGGAGTGTCTTTCTACAGGTTCCAAATCTCTCCTCACTTCTCGAGTTGGTTCCTGATAGCCGAAGTGTATTGACCGAATCGCGGTGTAGGGTCGCTGGAGACGAGGGACGGCCGTTGGCAAGGGGGCGGCTTCTGCAGGGCACGCAATGGATTCCCTTGGGTACGTGGCCTAAGTCGGGAGAACCCCTGTTGACCTTCGAAAAAAGGAATGCACACTTCGAGCACGTCCTAAAAGCCAGCTTCTCAATGACGAAGGGCCCACTCTGGCTTTTCAGAATCGCATCGGACAGATTGGCCTATGAGCTAAAAACGGCTGGCGTGCGGAGTGGCGAAAGATACGTACTACTTGGCAACGGGATTGACGGTATTCCATATAGCCGGGCGATTGAAATCGAGTGTCAGGGAATTCAGGGAAGGCTCCTAGAGATTCCGGCGACCTTTGCGGCACGCGAAGTCAAAGCCTTGAAGGACGCGGGTGTTGGGGTGGCAAAGAGTTTTCGCATCTGGCCAGCGGGTGTGGGCGCGATAGTTTGGGACGGAGACGGGCGCGGGGAATGGCTGGTGACGGAGCGCCCCTGCTTTGCGATCAAGTCAGACTACGCGATGGCGTGTTTCTCAGTGCTAGTTGCAGGGAAGCAAGTGGAGCTTGGACCCCTGTCAGCCGGCGAAGCGAGTTTTTTCGCCTTCCCGGATCTGTCGCCAGGCAAGCATGTGGTGCGACTAATAGCGCAAGAAGGGCCTTTCTCGACGGAAGCGAGTCTCGGAACGTTGGAGGTCTTTGTTCGCCCGAGCCGGGCCTGGGAGGCGGGAAAAGGCACGCAGGGACCGCTGCTAGTTGACGTGGAGCCATTGAACCCAACGCTCGAACAGCTCCGGGAGGGACGCGTAGACGTGAGTATCCGCGGCCCGATCGGAAGAGAGCTTGACTGTGTTGTGCGTCTATTTGAACGAGGAAAAGAATCTACGGTCTTCAGCAAGCGGCTGGCGAAGTTGCCCCTTCCCGTAACGGCGGAGACGTGGCAGCAATACATGCAGAGAGAATTGTTTAGATTGCGTGAGGTGGAGGACCTGTACGACTCCTGCAGCGTTTGTCTTGTGGAGCTTCTCGGGAGCGAACTAGGTAGCCTATCGTTGAGATTCGAGAGGGAGAGTGTGGCATTGCGCTGGGCGGTGCGGACGCGCCCCGGTCGACAAAAGCAAATTGCGCTCGTGAGCGACGCCGCACAAGATGAGGCAGTAGCAGTTGGCTTTCGAAAATTCGACACACCAGATGTAGAGTACAAACGCGAGTCCTCATCAGTGACCGCTTGGTCCGATGTTCCGACCAGCGGCGGCCTTTTCTTTGCACGCGTTGGGGGCTTTGCATCGTCCGTGATCGTACCGCCGGTCGTACACGACCTCGCGAGCCTGAATTTCAACCCAACGTTTGTGCCCCAAGTCCGCTCTTTGCAGGCCGTATGCGGGATGATGGAGCTGATTGGCCAGTGGGCAGATGCACGTCTAACCGTAAATCTCTTGGCGGGTACTAGGCAACGTGGCGTGTTGAGAGCCATCACGACACAATTGCACTGCCTTCTATGCGCGGATTGGTGGCCGCGAGTCGAGAGAGGATTTGAGAAGGAGGGAATGTTGGGGACGATTCGCGCGCTGCCCGAGAAGTCGCTGGAGAAGGAACTCGCGATCTCACTGACTGAACAAGACTCAAATCTCCCGTCGATGGAGTCAGCGGATCGTGTGCAATGGCTATACGAAAGGGCTAGGGGCCCGATACGGGATTCAAGGACTTGGACCAAGGTTCCTGTCGGCGATCGCTCGGAGACGGTGGTGCTGCAAGGAGAGCATGGCCCCTCAGATCTGCGCTGGTTGTGCGAATTCGCGCTGCGACTCGCGAGTGGTCCGGCAGAAATGAAGGGATGGTCAGGCCCTTATTTTCGAGATGCTTTAGAGGCTTTGTGGAGACAGCCAGTAGTGGCCCGTTTGGCGCGTTTGCTGGTCCTATACGTCGAAGAACGAACGGGCGGCTCGAGTGATAGAGCCTCCCTGTATTCTGGCTGGGGGTGGCCGTGAAGCGCCTAATGCCTCAGGAGGTAATTCGTAGTAAGGCTCAGGAGCTAGGGCTGAATCCGGAGCGCGGGCATTCGCTGATTTCTACGGAGGGACTGGCTTGCGCCTTGCGGCGAGCTGCTGGATACCTCTCACCTTGTAGTGCGGCTACGTTGGTTCGCGCCGTGGCTGATCCGTTGGAAGGACTTGTCGGTGACGTGCAGACGGTTCGAGAAAGGATCACAGATGTTTTGGAGGCCCTCGTCGGGAACGGTGATCTTCTAGAGCAGAAGGATATCGGGGTCCCACCAGAAGCAGCGGGAATGTTGCTCTATGCGGCGCCTCCGAGCTTCGTGGCGCGCCAAAGTGGAAGCGTACTTGTTCTTGGGATTGCGCCGGACCATCGTTCGCCGCTACCAAGCGATCTTGAAGGGCGCCTCGAACACGCGGGATATGTGCGCCGGTTGTATGCACCCGAACTGGGGTCCCTTCGTGATGTGCTGCGGGAGTACGGTTTGACGGAGCTTACAAGCGACTATTGGATGAAGGCACCTCTTGTGATGTCGGCTGAGCAATATTTGAACGCCATGGACACCGCGTTATCAAAAACGGCAACATTTGGTTCCGAGGCTCAGGGATTTACGCTTCTGGATGCGGATCGGCCGGCGGACTACTACAAAGGGCGTTGGGTAGAGCCTAAGCTTCAGTCCGGTCGGTACGTTAGTCGTAGGCCGCAAGCCTACGGGGCAGACCTATGGTGCTACGCAGAGGTGTCAAGTGGAAGGCTGGTAAGACTTGTCGATTTGCCCATCGGGGCAAGCAGGCATAGGGGTTGTGATATCGCGTGGCACCTGCAAATGGCAATCGATACCGTTCGAGGACATCCACAGAGATACTCAGTACAAACGGAGACAACTGATGTGCGGGTGATAAGATTTTTCTCTCCGATACCACAATGGGCTCAGCGAAGACTGAACGCGATCGGAACCCCGTTAGAGCCGAAGGGATGCTTGATTGCATATGCCGTTGCCGCGGCTGAAATCGAAGAGGAACGGACATTCCTGCGGGACGCGCTTTGGTTGTCAGAGGGTAGTCATGGTTAGACAGGAGGCGAAATGGCGCTAACTATCGGCGAAACCATACAACAGCTACACCGGTCGCTGAGGGACTACATTGAAGCGGCGTACCACATAAGTCACCGTTTGCTCGTCGCGCAGCGTCGAGTTCTTTTGGACAACGTTGGGGTAATACATCAGCGTCCCTACTTGGAAAGTACGCCCCGGTACAAAGCGGGTGTGCCGTTTGAGAAGCTATCCCTTGATCCTGCGGTTTTAGAGATGTTCGGTGCAGTTTCTGTAGCGCAGGGCGAGCAGGGCATTCTGATTCACAACCCGCCGTATCAACACCAAGCAGAATCCGTACGTGAAGCACTCGGCGGTAGAAGCCTCATGGTGATGACGGGCACGGGTTCTGGGAAGACCGAATGTTTCCTCCTGCCGATTCTCGGGAAACTTGCGACGGAGGCGAAACACCATAAAGCTGCGTTCTCTAAGCCTGGCGTTCGGGCGATTCTCCTGTACCCGATGAATGCGTTGGTCAACGACCAATTGGGCCGACTAAGGTTGCTCTTTGGCGATACGCGCGTCGTTGGGAAGTTTGTCGACTGGGGCGGAAGACCGGCGCGGTTCGCTCGTTATACGAGCCGGACACTGTACCCGGGGGTACGTGATGCAGACAAAGACAGGACAAAGCTCGCGCCGATTGGTAAGTATTATGTCCATAACTTGGAATTGGCGTCCGGGCCTCCGTCACCGCAGCAGGAGGCAGCGGGGGCATTGCTGAGCGAGTTGCGTAAGCGGGGCAAGTGGCCGAGCAAACCGGATCTGCTCGCATGGTTCGGCGGTCGCAGCTCCCGGTGGAAGAATGCAAGAACGGGTGAGTTCAAGCGGTGCATAACACTTGCCGGCGATCCCGAACTTCTCACTCGGCATGAAGTTCAGGCAGCACCACCGGACATCCTGGTTACCAACTACTCAATGCTTGAGTACATGCTGATGCGACCACTCGAGCGCCCCATCTTCGACTTCACAAGAGATTGGTTGGCAGCCAATCCAGAAGAATCGCTCCTATTGGTTGTAGACGAAGCTCACTTGTACCGCGGAGCAGCGGGCGCCGAAGTGGCGTTGCTACTACGACGCCTGCGCACGCGTTTGGGCATCAAGCCGGAACGCCTACAGGTGATCTGTACCAGTGCCAGCTTCCAGAACGCAGAGTATGCCAAGGAATTTGGTGCAGAACTGACGGGCAAGAACACTTTAGATTTTGCGTGCATTCGTGGCGACTTGGATCTGAGGGCCGACGCAACACTCGGCACGCAAACGGATGCGGAGGAGCTGGCCAAGATTGACGTTGACGCCTTCTATGAAGGGGTAACAGACGACGCGCGCTCAGCGTCTGTACGCTCTTTCCTCGATTATCGCAAAGTGGGGATATCGCAAGGACTGCAGCGGTCGCTCTACGATGCTTTGCGGACCTATGGCCCGATGTCGCGCCTTATTAATTTGACTATGCAGGAGGCTCGTCCGGTGTCGTCCCTTTCGGACGATGTCTTTGAGCCCGTCGGCGGCAACCTGGGCCAGCGGGCAATAACCAGTCTAATTGCGTTGGGAAGCCTCGCGAGAAAGTCATCTTCTGAACCTGGCTTACTCCCGTGTCGTGTTCATTCGTTCTATCGAGGATTGGCAGGCCTGTGGGTGTGCATGGACGCGAAATGCGCGGAGTTGCGAGAAGACCAAAGAGGTGGGCCTGCGGGGAAGCTGTATGCTCAGCCACGCGAGCGGTGCGAATGCGGGGCTAGGGTCCACGAACTCTATACCTGCAGAAATTGCGGTACCGCGTATGCGCGCGCCTATACAGACGATGTGGATCGCCCCGATTTCCTGTGGGCAGAACCCGGAAAAAGCTTTAGGACGGAAGCGGGAGAATTTCGGGAACTGGAGCCGCTGGACCTGCTGCTCGAGGGGCCCAATACGGAAGACGTAGAGAAAGCGGAGTACGATTTGATCACGGGCCGGCTAAACCCACGCAACTTGGGAGCCCGAACCCGACAAGTCCATCTGCGCGCGGGGCGTATCAAGCCGCCCGAGGCGGAAGAAGGTGAGGTCCAAGGAGGCTATCGGGGAGAGTTCAAACCGTGCGCCGTTTGTGGAGAACGAGGGAGTTACGGACGGTCGTCGGTGCAGGATCATCAAACGAAGGGTGATCAACCTTTTCAAGCGCTAATTGCGAAGCAGTTGCAAGTTCAGCCTCCAAACACCGGTGCGCCCACTCGGCTCGCTCCATTGCGCGGTCGCAAGGTGTTGATTTTCTCTGATTCGAGGCAAACAGCGGCGCGTCTAGCGCCGAATATCCAGACCTATTCAACCCAAGATGCGCTTAGGCCCCTGATCGTATTTGGATACTCGCGCTTAGCAAGTAGCGCTCTCCTTCGCAGGAGGCTCTGCTTGGAAGACCTTTACTTTGCTGTTGTTCTTGCAGCGAAACAGATGGGAGTACGTCTCCGGCCGGAACTAACATCAAGTGAGACATTTGCGGGGGAGCAAGCGGTCGAAGATGCCGTACGTGCGGGCGCGTTTGCGCGCGACGACGATCTGCTGGATCTGCGTGATCAAGTGCGCATGGAGTCCCCACCGCAGTCCTTGCTGCGGTCGATAGTCAACACTCTCACAGATCGGTACTACGGACTTGAATCGCTGGCGCTTGCATCAATCGTGGAGCGTGCGGATCACACAGCAAGGCTAGATGCACTTCCCGATGTGCCAGGCATTGCTCAAAATCCCGCGCAAAAGGAAGCTCTGGCGCGGGTCTGGTTGCGCTGCTGGAGTCGGCCCAGATTCTGGCTCAGAAGTATGCCGCAAGTATGGCACCAGACAATCGTGCAGACTCACGCGGGGAAGTTCAATGCGATGAGCAACGTGTTGAACGACAAGGCTTCTCGATCTGTCTTCGAAAGGCAATGGCTTCCTGAACTTCGAAAAATATTCACAGAGCAGATGGGTAACAGTGGAAAGTTCAGGCTAAAAGGCTCGGAACTTTCCCTGCTGACTGGTGGTGCCTGGGCATACTGCGGAGCATGTCGAACAACCCAAAGACCCTTACCTGGTCGCTCGACTTGCGTGAACTGTGGGCGTGACAGGGCCAATGAAATCAATCCTGATCTCGATGAGGTTTTCAAAGCGCGCAAAGGCTACTATCGCGCGAGTACGTTGGATGCGCTAAGAACTCCACCCAGTCCTCCGATGGCACTCATCGCGGCTGAGCACACCGCGCAGCTCAATAGTGCGCAAGCCGACGAGGTATTTTCCAAGGCGGAAGAGCACGAATTGCTTTTTCAAGATGTAAGTCTGGGTGCCCTCGGCGCGGACCAGGATCGCCCCGCCATTGATGTCCTTTCTTGCACGACGACTATGGAGGTTGGGATCGATATTGGCACCCTCTCCGGCGTCTCGTTGCGCAATATGCCGCCGGCGCGGGCCAACTATCAGCAACGTGCAGGTCGCGCAGGACGGCGGGGAAACGCGGTTGCTACGGTTACCGCATTCGGTAGCGCGGATAGCCATGACGAGCACTATTTCCTGAACCCGGACCAAATGATTAGAGGGCCGGTAGATGATCCCAAACTCACCTTGGACAACCGTGACATCGCGCGGCGCCATGTTTCGGCGTACCTGCTTCAACGGTACCACCAGGATCGGCTACCAGAGATCGACCCCGAGGAGCAGCCGCATCTATTCGCTGTTCTCGGTAAGGTCGATGAATTCAAGAATCCAGAGAAAGTCTTGAATCGAGTGGACTTCGAGCGATGGTTGAGAGAAACGGAACCTGAACTCAGGAGAGAAATTGATTCTTGGCTTCCAACACAATTGACTGCCGCCGATCGGCGCGATCTTCTGGACAAGTTGATCGATGAGACACTTGACTCTTTGGACGACGCGATCGCGTATGGTAAGAACCAAGGGTCCGCTGGCACGCGTGGGCCAGGCAGCGAGTCTAAGGTGAGTGCGGGAGCCGAAGACCAATCGACAAAAAGTGAATACGCAGAAGGGGAGACTGCCCTAGAGGCTGCGAGCGAAGAAGGAGAGGAACACCCAACACCGCCAGGTTTAACGGAAAATCTCCTAGACCGCCTACTGTATAAGGGTTTCCTTCCGCGTTACGCGTTTCCGACTGACGTGGCGACATTCCACGTATTCGATCAAAATCGGTCTACGAATTTTAGGCCTGCGTTTCAATTTACGCCCTCCCAGGGATTGTCGACCGCGTTATCGCAATATGCTCCGGGGAAGGAAGTATGGATCGCAAACAAGCTTTGGACCTCTGGCGCGATCTATTCCCCAATCCGGACTGATCGGTCGGAAGCGTGGCAGCGACGGCGCCTTTACTACGAATGTGAAGTATGCCATTACGCCAAAACGGTGGCATTGGAGGAGGGGCAACGCGGCGAGAAGCGTGATTGCGAGGCATGCGGTGGGGTGGGGACATTCGGAATGGCGACGTACTGGCTGCGCCCGCCTGGTTTCGCTCACGCGGTGAGTGTACCGGAGGGCACGACACCAGATGATCAACCGGAACGCAGCTACGCGACCCGCGCGAAACTAACTGCACCGAGCCCTGCGGACGCAACGAAGTGGACTAGGGTTAACGACCGAGTAAGGGTGCATCACACGCGGCAACACCTTCTGGTCACCAATCGCGGGCCTCGTGAGGAGGGCTACACTTACTGCACAAAGTGTGGACTCATTGAAGCGACGTGCGTGCCGAACGGCGTTGTTGGAACTACGCATGCCAAGCCGTTCCCCGACACACGAGAGCCCATGTGCTCCGGGGCGGCAACAAAGGGCCTGGTACTGGGTACTGATTTCATCACGGACGTATTGCTGGTTTCCCTGCGAGTCGATCGCCCCATCCTTCTCAGGCCCGGGCTGCTCGCGACTGACGTTGCCCTTCGAACCGTCGCGGAGGCCTTGACGAAGGCTGCATGCAGAAAGTTAGAGCTGGAAGCTTCCGAACTACAGGCTGAGTTTCGTCCTGCTCTTACAGCGGCTGGTCGCGGTGGGATGGAGGCGGAAATCTATCTGTACGATACGCTTCCAGGCGGCGCGGGCTTTGCACAGAGAGTCGGAGCACTCGGGTTAGCAGTGTTCGAAGAGGCACTTCAGATTCTGGAAAAATGCCCGGACGACTGTGACCGTTCGTGCTATCGGTGCTTGCGGAGCTACAGAAACAAATTTGAACACGAGTTACTCGATCGACATATCGGCGCGAGCTTGCTCAGATTTCTCCTGCGGGGTGTATTGCCAGATGTTGGTGCGGGTAGATTGGCGCGATCCACGGATCTTTTGTTCAACGATCTTCAGAGGAACGCAGCCGAAGGCTTAACGGTAGAGAAAGATAGACGTCTCCAAGTGGAAGGGCTAGGGGAGATTAACGCTCCGATTCTGCTCGCTGATCGCCAGGGCCCGAAAGCTGTTGTCGCATTGCACGGTCCGCTCACTCCAGATACACCTTCAACTGCAGAACTTGCGGAAATGAAGGAGTTTTCGATCGCCGTGCCGCTCATTCTGGTGGATGAATTGGTGGTCCGACGCAATCTTCCAGGTGCGACGGCGTCGATTCTGAAAGATATCGTCGTGCTGTAGCGATTGGCTAGGAGTCGAGTGTCGTGAGCGCCCTCTGGAACTGTGTCGAGCCAGCAAAGTGGCCCTCGCCACCCGAGGAGATGACGTACTCAACTTTGGGAACCCTTGAGGCGTGTCCGCGGCGTTGGGCGCTGCAAAATGCCGAGTATCCGGGACTGTGGGAGGGAAAGGGCTACCCCCCGAAAGTTGTTGTGAAGGGACTAATGGGAACGATTGTTCACTTCGTCGCGGAGGTTGTCGCACGGGAGTTGGTTCGGGCTGGCTGTACGTCCATAAGCGATGGTCACGCAATCCAAGTGATGCGAGCACTCGGGGGTTATTCGAAGCTCATTTCGGAAGGCATCGAAACCACTTTGACCCGCGTTCAGAAGAACCCTCGAGGCCGCATTGTCCTAGAGCACGTTCAGTTGAGTTTACAAGGGAAGGTGCCTGAGCTACGAGGCCAAGTGCAAGGATTACTCGCACATGTGAGGCTCA
>WNFT01013960.1_pt1 | contig 10770 bp, 7 predicted proteins | sample 5400191 | NCBI WGS metagenome assembly WNFT01 (sample SAMN13153359, study PRJNA577476) | soil metagenome | isolation source: 80 cm saprolite under Madrone tree | place: USA:California | collected 2016-06-14
CTCTATGGTGTCTCCCGAACCGACTCCGTCAGCTACACATGTGCTGCCGCGCTGCTGACGACTGTTGCGATTGCGGCATCCTGGGTACCGGCACGCCGAGCGGCTCGCGTAGATCCGATGGTGGCGCTGAGATACGAATGAGGAGGGGCATCGCAGGATTCTGTGTGCGATGCTGGAGGAAGAATGACGTTGTGGGCTCGGTTCCTTTCTTGGGTAGGGGCAACGCTGCGGCGCTCGCGGATGGAGAGCGAGATGGATGCGGAGCTGCGTTTCCATATGGAGGCGCACGCGGAAGATTTGATTCGCAGCGGCATGGCTCGGGAGGAGGCGATGCGGCGGGCGCGGCTGGAATTTGGCGGGATCGAGCGAGTCAAAGAAGAAGGCCGTGAGGCGCGCGGCGCAAACTTGATCGACAACCTCGTTCAGGATTTGCGTTACGGCTTGCGCATGTTGCGCAAGAATCCAGGGTTCACTGTTCTTGCGGTACTGATCCTCGGGCTCGGTATCGGTGCCAATGCTGCGGTCTTCAGCGTTTTGCGCTCAGTACTCCTTCGTCCGCTACCCTATAGGAACCCGGAACAATTGACGATGCTCTGGGTTACGGACTCGCGCCCGCGCGGTTGGGCCGTTACCGACGGAAGCACGAGTTATCGCGACTTTCTCGAATGGCACCGTCAGGCACATACCTTTGAGGATCTGGCCATCTTCTACAAGCGAGGCTGGTCGGTAGTTACCCTGACCGGCGAGGAGCCAGAGAAGGTCCAAGGAGCATTCGTCTCGGCGAATCTCTTCACGCTCATGGGCGTTCAACCGCTCCTGGGTCGCGCCTTTAGCGATGAGGATTTACAGCACCGCGAACGCGTGGTCATTCTAAGTCACGGACTCTGGCAATCGCGCTTCGGCGGCTCGCTTGAAGCCCTAGGCCACGATATCTATATTGACGACAAGCCTTGGCGAGTGGTGGGCGTGATGCCGCCTCAGTTCCGCTTTCCTTTTCTCGCGGGCACCTGGGAGAACCGCGTTGAGGGTGAGGTGCAACTCTGGGCGCCACTGACAGCGAACCCATACGAAGAGCCTTCGTCCAGCGATTCATTCAACCTGACGAGTGCGCAAGGCGTTGCCAGATTCCAAGTCATCGCACGATTGAATCCGAAGATTCCTCTCCAAGCCGCACAGGCAGAGATGGACACGATCGCGGCACGCCTAGCGCTTCAGTACCCCGATTCCGACAAAACGCTGGGTGTGCAAGTGCGCCGACTCAATGAGTATATCGCTGGCGAAATGCGCAGGCCGCTGTTGTTGCTTTCGCTCTGCGTCCTATTGCTGCTGCTCCTCGCCTGCACCAATCTCGCAACGCTCTTTCTCGCACGAGGCGTCGCGCGTTCGCGGGAGTTGGCGGTGCGGGCGGCCATTGGCGCTACTCGCTGGCGGGTCATTCGGCAGCTATTGACGGAATCCGTGTTACTGGGGATCATCGCCGGCGGCGCAGGCGTGCTACTCGCAGGTCCTGCACTCCATCTGATGGTGGCACTCTCCCCGGTCACCGTTCCGCGTCTGGATGAAACCCGGATTGATACCGCTGTGCTGGTCTTCAGTTTTTTGCTCGCCCTGCTTTGTGGGCTCGGTTTTGGTTTGGCGCCGGCGCGCCGATTTTCCGCCGCCGATCCCCATGAGTTGCTGAAGACCGGCCAGCAAATCACCGCAAGCAGCACACTCGGAATCCAGGGACTGCTGGTCGGAGCTCAGTTTGCGCTCTCGCTAGTCTTGCTGGCCAGCGCCAGCCTCCTGATACGCAGCTTTGTCGAAGTGCTTGCACTCGACCCCGGCTTCCAACCCGATCACATACTCACAATGAAAGTGCAATTTGCCAATCCGGACGCAACTCCTCCAGCCCGCATGGATGACTATTACCAGCGGGCATGGGAGCGACTGCACAAAATACCCGGAGTGCAAGCCGTGGGCACCGTCGGCAACATCTTCTTTCTCGAGGAGAACCAGAATCACGCGCTGCGCCAGGTCGAAGGCCATCCCCCCGAGCCCGTCGACAGTTGGACACCGCTGGTTTGGACGCAGGTTAGTGGCGATTATTTTCGCGCCATGGCGATCCCCCTGCTTCAAGGCAGATATTTCACGTCACAGGATGGGCCGGAATCCCCTCCAGTGGCAATCATCAATCGGACGCTGGCGAAGCGTTACTGGCCGGGCGAAGACCCCATTGGTAAGCGGTTAAAGGGATTTGACCCGCGGGGCCACAATGACGAGTGGGTGGCAGTTGTCGGGCTCGTCGGGGATATGCGCAGCCATGGCCTCGAACGGCTGCCTATGGCCGAGATCTACGAGGTTCAGGCGCAAAGGGGAGAAGCCACACCTAACTTGATCGTGCGAACCTCCGTTGACCCGATGCAACTCGCGCCAACCATCCGTAGCACCCTTCGTTCGCTCGACAAGAGCGTCATCCTTTCCGGTATCACAACCATGCAGGACGTGCTGCGTGAGCAGACCGCGGCGAGGCGTTTTCAGGCGTGGCTGATGGGAGTATTTTCCGCGCTTGCGTTGCTGCTTGCGGCGGTCGGTGTGTACGGGGTGATGCATTACTTCGTCACCCAGCGCATTCCTGAGATTGGGGTGCGGATGGCTTTTGGCGCTTGTGGCAAAGATATTGTTTCGCTCTTCATGCGACGAGCCATGCGGTTTGCCGGCGCCGGACTCGCCGTCGGATTAGTGCTGGCACTTTGGTCGGCATCACTGATCAAGCGGATGTTGTTTGGTGTGACGAATACCGATCCGCTGAGTTTTCTTGGGGCGCTGTCGTTGCTCATCGTGGTCGCGCTCTCTGCAACTTACTTTCCTGCCCGCCGGGCGACGAGGGTCGATCCGATGGTGGCGCTGAGGTACGAATGAGGATCTATTCCTAGTGGGGGCAGCGAGACGGCGCGGGGACAATGTGTTCAAAAAGCAGAACGGGAATCCAGAGGGGTGGCTCTGGATTCCCGTGTGCTTGTCACGCTCGACGCGGGGTGTGCGTCATCGTGGGGCTGGTGAGAGACTGGCGACCAGGGTGACTTTCCCCTGGGTTTCATTCCTTGCAATTCTGGAAATCTCCTCTTCTCTCGCTGATTTCAGGAGCAGCCGGCCACTCGAACTTCCTGCCGTCCAATACTGCGAAAGAAAATAAAGATTTCCATAGTGATTGAAGATCAGTTTCGAATTCGATTGCGGCGCATTGGCTTGCGATGCGATGGTCATCACTATGGCTGACGCACCCGGCTGGGCGCAGTGAGTGAGTACCACTACGGAGTTCTTTTCCAATTTCTCGATGCGATACTCGCCGGCCGGAAGCGTCACATTGCCGGCCACGAATTCAAAGGGAATGTTCACAACCACGGGCTCCTGCGCCTGCACGACCTGAGCCGCTACCATCAGGGAGAGAAGCAAGAGACTTGTCATTACGAAAGTGCGCTTTTTCATGGGACCCTCATCTTTCCTCTTGGGCAGTTCTTGTTTCGGCCGACCTCTTTGTTTCTTTGCTCCTGGCGCACCTGAAAGCGTCATGAGTGAGCACACTTTCGCGCACTCCTCCTGGAAGCACAATGCACTGGAGATGAACTGAAGGGAGTCTTTCGATGGACTGCGAAGTCCTAGAAAACAGGGGATTTATTCCGGTGGACGCGCTCCAGCCTGTATTTCCAGACTCTTATCCTGCGCTTTGAAATTTTTGAGGTGGATCTTCGCGCGGGAGAGCTGTACAAAGCAGGGCGCAAAATCAAGCTGCAAGTATTGCCGTTTCAGGTTCTTGCCCTGCTGCTGGAGCGTCCAGGCGAAATCGTTCGGCGGGAAGAACTTCAGAAAAAGCTCTGGTCCGCGGACACTTTTGTGGACTTCGATCACAGCCTCAACACAGCAATCAAGAAGCTACGCCAGGCGCTGGGTGACAACAACAAGAAGCCGCGTTTCGTCGAAACGCTTCCAAAGCGCGGGTACCGGTTCATCGGAACCGTTGAGCCAGTGGCGGGGCGCTTGACACTGGCAAGGACTCCGGCGAATGCTCCAGAAGCGGCTTCGAAGGTGGGCCGCGTCGCAAAGCTGTGCGCTGATGGGAAACTTTCATTTACATTAGTGTCCGTCGATGAAGAGACCGCTGCGGAAAGAGAGAAGCTCGATGCGGCGGATGACGATGTGGGTCTGTCGCTCTTGATTTCTTCTCAGCGGCTGCTCATGGTGGCCAACGGGACTCAGGTGAGAATCCTGGAGGTCCAGCCAACGCAGTCACGCTGTCAAGTTCGCATCCTTGAAGGCGAGCACTATGGCAAGACGGCTTTGGTACTACTTGGAGAGCTTGCGGAATTAGCTTAGAGCGGTTCCCGGCTAAAGTTTGGCGCGCTTCCTCGCACAAGCCTTGGTGCGAGCTCAGACCGTCCATTCCAGGAGTTCTACACTGTCATTCGTAGCGCAGGGCTTCGACAGGGTCGAGGCGGGCGGCTTTCCACGCGGGATAAACACCGAAGACGACGCCGATGAGCGCGCATAGGATGAGGGCGGCGGCGATCCAGAAGAAAGAAAGCACGGCGGGCATCTTCAAGCCATAGCGCAGCAGCAGCGAGATGCCGGAACCGAACAGCACCCCGATGACACCGCCGACGGCGCTGAGCGTGACGGCTTCGATCAGGAATTGGGCGAGAATGTTGCTGCGTTTCGCGCCGATGGCTTTTCGAACGCCGATTTCGCGCGTACGTTCGGTGACGCTGACGAGCATGATGTTCATCACGCCGATGCCGCCGACGATGAGGCCGACGGAAGCGACGGCGAACATCAGAATGAAAATCAAGCCGCTGATCTTGTTCCACAGGTCGAGAAAATAATCGGAAGTGAAGAGCGCAAAATCGTCGGGTTTGTCGTTCGAAAGGCGGCGTTTGCGGCGCAGCAAATCGCGAATCTCTTCCACGGCTTCTCCCACTTTATCCGGGTAACGGGCCTTGGCGAAAATGACGTAGTCCTTGTGATTGGGGTAGAGCTTGCGGAGCGTTGTGACCGGCATGTACGCGGAGTTGTCTTCCGGGTTAGTGCCGCCGGAGATTCCCTGTTTTTGTTTCTGAATCGTGCCGATGACGGTAAAAAGCTGGCCATCGATGGTGACTTCCTGACCGATGCTGTGCTCGGGCGAATCCGGAAAAAGAATTCGTGTGATGTCGTAGCCCAGGAGCACGACGGGAGCTTTGTGTTCCGCATCCGTTTCATTGAAGAAACGGCCGTACTGGATCTTCAGATCAAAGATCTCTCCGATTGACGGCTCATTCCCCTGCAGAATCACGTTCTTGGCGCGATTGACGCCGCGGCGGACGTCGGAAGTGCCAGAGCCGAATTGCGGCTGAAAAATGCGCATGGAAGACGACGCGGCCTTGACGTGCGGCAATCGCGCGATGTCTTCCGCCCATTCCGGCTGCAGTTCCTTGCGCGTGAACCATTCGCTCGGAGGACGGGAAAGAGAGGCCCAGGGGAAACGGTAGGCGATGATGGTGTCTGAACCCAGTTCGCGAATTCCGCCGAGGACGTTTTCGTTGAGGCCGTTGATCACCGCCGTCACGGTGATGACCGTAGTGATGCCAATCACGATCCCCAGAATCGTGAGCGCCGAGCGTAGCTTGTTCTTCCGCAAAGTATCGAGGGCGAGAAGCACTTCTTCCCAGAGCTTAAGGACGCCTTCCTTCCGCTTCCGGGCGGGCAGAGGCAGCGCGGTGACGCTCGGCAGGGTTTTCTCAAAGGTGCTCATTCGTCCGCTCTCTCACTCCGATCGCAGCGCTTCGACGGGATCGAGCTTCGCAGCCTTCGAAGCGGGATACGTTCCGAAGAAAAGGCCGACGCTCAAGGCCACGAGCAGTCCACCGATGACCGACCAGAGCTGCACGGCGCTGGGCAGAGGCGAAACCCAGGAGACGAGCTTAGCAACGAGGACGCCGAAGAATACGCCGAGCGCGCCGCCGATAACTGCAACTGTGGACGATTCGATCAAGAATTGAAGCAAGATGTCGCTGCGGCGGGCACCGAGCGCCTTTCGAACGCCGATCTCCCGTGTCCGCTCCGTGACCGAGACCAGCATGATATTCATAATAACGATGCCGCCGACGACCAGCGAGATGGAGGCGATGGCGATGGTGACGGCGAAAAACGAACTGCTGATGTCTTTCCAGAGAGACAGAAAGGAATCGCTTGTCTCGATGGCGAAATCATCCTTGGCGGCGTAACCGAGGTGGTGCCGGCCACGCATGATCTGGCGAACTTCATCCACGCTTTCTTGAATTTTCGCGGCGGAGCCGGCGCGGGAGGTGACACGCAGCGAATCCTGCTGATTGCCGAAGTTCTTTTTATAGGTGGTGAGGGGGACGATGATCCAATTGTCCAGCGAGTTTCCGAGCGCGGATCCCTGCTTTTTCCCGGCGCCGACCACTTCACAGGGATTATTGTTCCAGCGAATCTCTTTGCCGACCGGATCAACTCCGGGCAGAAGATTTTCGATCAGATCATTTCCGATCACGCAGATGGGGGCGGCGCCGCGCATGTCCGCTTCCGTCATGTGACGCCCGGCGACGAGGTCGACATCGTAGAGCTCGGCCATTTGAGGCGTCCAGGCGCGGAGATTGGTATCCTTCAGCGAGTTCACGCCGCTCTTGGTTTCCACGCGGCCGCCAAGAGAAGCACCAACGTCCTTGCAAGTCTTGCAAAGCTCGCGCACGGCTTCGTAATCGTCGTAGGTAATTATTTTGCGTTTCTGGAATTCGAGCCATTCGTCGACGTTGGTGATGATGGAAGGCTGGCGGGATAGACCGAAGACATCGGCGCCCAAGCGGAAGACGCGCGTGGCGACGTATTGATTGGCACCGTTAATCAGGCTAACGACGGTGATGACGGCGGCCACACCGATGACCACGCCGATCAGCGTGAGCACGCTACGGAGTTTGTGCGCCCATAGGCTGGAGGCAGAGATCACCACAGCCTCGGAGAGATTCATCGTTCTCGGCGAGTTGGACCGGATTGGGGTAGACGTGGACACATCAGCCATGAAAAGGCCTCATCCTAACATACGCGCTGGATGCGGCTCGAATTACACGGGTAGAGGGCGGAACAGGAAGAACCTAAGCCGGATAGCCGAATCTTCTTAAGATTGAAGGGCTTTTTCTAGTTTTTCGACGACCTGGCGCACCGCGGGGGCCATTGAGCCAAAAGGCTCGAGCCGCAGGTATTCATGATATTCATCGAGGGCGCCCTGAGCATCCTCCTCGCGAAGGAGGATATTCCCCAACAACGCGTGGGGCGAAGCTGCATCCGGCATTGCGGACACAGCCTTACGGGCATGGGGAGCTGCTTCCTGCCAGCGGCCCAGGAACCAATACGTTTTGGCAAGTTCATAATGGCCCGCAGGGGCCTCGGGCTTCAATTCGAGGCCGCGGAGAAGAGCTGTTTCCGCATGGGGATACTTCTTGGTTTCGTTAAAGACTGCGCCCAACGCCAGGTAGGCGTCCGAGGCTTTGTCATCGAGGCGAGTGGCTTTTTGCAACGCCTTTTCCGCTTCCGTCCAATTTTCCTGCTCGAGGTAAGCGGTACCGAGGAGAGTGTAGGCTTGGGGAAATGGCTCATAGAACTTGATCGCCTTGCGAAGATGAGAAACGCTCTCTTCCAATTTGTTTTCCTTCAAAGCGGCTTGGCCCTTTTGGAACTCGGCGCGGGCTCTTTCAGGAACCGCAAGATCAACGGCGGAGACGGAGGGAATTCCCTGATGTGAGTCAGGGAGAACTGTTCCGTTATCAGGCTTCAATTCCAGAGTAGCATAGGCTTGCAGCAAGGCGTCAGCAAGATCGATTTCAACGGAAGTTTCCTTGTACCCAAACTGCTTCACTCGAGCGATATACCTACCTACACCGCCCGGCACAAATCGACACCGGCCGGATCCGTCCGTCGTGCAGTCGACGGCGGAACCCCCTCCCGCTATTTCCAAGCGAAGATGGATGCCAGTAGAAGCTGCGTTTCCGTCAGGATTGCGGACCTGCACGATAATTTCGGTATTCCCGCCGGAACGCGCCCCCGATGGCATTCCGCCCTGGGACCAGGAAGGCGAAGGTCGAAGGAGAAAGAATGCGAGGCAGATGAGAAATGGCGAGAGGCGCTTCATACAATCACCTTCGCAACTACTGGTGGCCTGGAATCCGGCAGACCGGCGATGGAAGTCTTCGATCCCATAGGGAACTTGACTGTTTCCAATGATACTCCCATTGGTTTGCTACAGATGCGAGAAAATCAAAAAGCGCGGGCTTGAAGTTTGTTTAAGGATGGAGAGCCTTTTGAAGCTTTTCGATCATTTGGTGCACGCCCGGCGCCATCGAGCCGTCTGGATCGAGGCGCAAGTACTCCTGATATTCGTTGAGTGCGCCCTGCGGGTTGCGTTCGCGAAGCAGGATGTTTCCGAGAAGGGCATGAGGACCGGCCACGTCCAGCATACCGGCCACCGCCTTGCGCGCGTGGGGAGCGGCCTCCTGCCAGCGACCGAGCTCCCAATAAGTCTTGGCGAGCTCGTAGTGGCCGGCAGAAGCATCGGGCTTCAATTCAAGCCCCCGAAGGAGCGCCGATTCCGCCCGAGAATACTCCTTGGTTTGATTGAACATGGCGCCCAACCCGAGATAGGCGTCCGAAGCATTGGCATCCAGACTGGTGGCTTTCTGCAGCGCGGTCTCCGCGGCCTTCCAATTTTTCTGCTCGAGGTACGCCGTGCCCAGGAGTGTGTACGCTTGCGGAAAGGGCTCGTAGAGTTTGATCGCTTTGCGAAGGTGTGAGACGCCAGCGTCCAGCTTACTTTGTTTCAGCGCGCTTTCACCCTTCTCAAATTCGCGGCGGGCGTTTTCCGGGACCTCCAAATCAGCCGCAGAAACAGAATCTCCGGAGACAGCGTGAGCCAAATCGGGCGGAGCGGCTCCTGGATCGGGTTTGAGATCGATAGTTACGAACCCTCTCGAAGTGTCCACCAGGTTCACGTGAACAGCGACTTCCTTGTAGCCCAGTTGGTTGATTCGCACGATGTACATCCCGGAGGCACCGGGCACAAAGTGACATCGTCCGCCCTGCTCGGTTACGCAGTCGCCAGCTGATCCTCCCTCCGCGGATTCCAGTCGCACGTGAATTCCGCGAGGAGCGGCGGTCCCGTCGGGGTTGCGTACCTGCACGTCAATCTCGGTGCTTCCGCCTCGTTGAGCTCGGAGACAAGCAGGACTCTGAAGAGAAACAATCATAAGAAGAGGCAGTAAGAGCCAGAGTCGCTGCATCAAACTACTTCTGCGTCGGCCGCAAATTTGCAATGCGGAAATCGACTCCTTTAATCGATGTGGATCAGAGTAAGTGCTATTCGTGATGGTATGCCTGGGAGTGCACCATCGCCAGTTCTAAGAAGAAGGGGAGGGCCCTTAGCAGCACCCTCCCCGGGAAAGAGGTTGAGTTAGAACACGAGCCGCAGACTCATGCGAGCGCTGAACGGCTGTTGGAAGAAATAGTTATTCATTCCGGTGGTTGCGAACGGCAGTTTGAAGTCCTGATTGTTCACACCGAATCCCTGGTCGGCGTTTTGGTCGATCAAAGTCTGACTCTTCCGATTGAAGATGTTAAAGGCATCGAAACCAAACTTGAGGCTGACCCGCTCATTGAATTTCCACGGATACTCAAGGTGGGCATCAATGCCTGCCGTCGTGGGTGCACGACCGAGGTCACCGCGCCCGTTCAGAGGGACTTCTCCGGCATTCTGATAGGCTTGTTGAGCAACCAAGGTAGTCAGGGGCAAGCCCGTTTGAATTCTGAGGCCTCCACCCAGAACCAAGCCCTTCAGCCGGCTATGATCCAAGACAAAGATTGGGTAAATGTTGATTATATGCCTGCGATCCGTGTTCAGTGGGCCGATCCCCTGCTGCTTGCCCAGCAACCCGAATGCCCCTTCGGTGAGATCAAAGAGGGAACTAATTCCCGGGTCAGCCTGGTTGTTATCGTTGCGGAAAGCGCCCTCATAGTTGCCGTTAAGGCGGGCAATCCGCCAGTTTGCAATCAGAGCCCAGTTGTGGCTGAAGCCCTTGTTGAATTCAATCTCCACCGCTTGATAGACACGCTTCGGATCTTTATAGGTGTCCGGCTTGCCGTCGGGCGTGAATTCACCGCCAAACAGGGCACATCCAGTGTCTTTGATGGTTGCACAAGTGGAGAGAAGTTTGCCGGAGGAATCGGTCCAGGTGTTTGTATTGACCGCGGGGAAGCAGGCGCTACCGAGGACATTGCCGAAAGTATCGCCAACGTTCGGCGCCACATAGGGAGTCGGCGCGTTGTGGGTGTCTATGCAGGCAGAGGGAAAACCCAATGCCACCAGTGCTGCCGCGTTCGCGGCCGAGGGGGTCTGTTCAGCGGTAAGGAGAGCGCAGTCGAACGCACCCAGTTTTTGGCCGCCGTTTGCTACACAGGGTGCCAGAGTTTCGTCTACTCCGTTGAACGTTTGCTCGTTGGGATTGACGAAAATGTCCGATTTTCCGTTGGGGTTTCCGATGAAATAATTCAGTCCACCCCCGTTATTTGCCAAAGCGTTGAACTGCTCCACGGAAATGCCGCCCTCGTCCTCGATGACGCGCTTGAGCCGGCGATCGATGAAGCGAACGCCCAAGATGATCCCGTTGCCGAATTCGTGCTGGAATCCGGCGACCCATTCGTCGGTATATTCCATGCGAATGCCAGGCTGGAACGGCTCACCACCGCTGA
>WNFT01026151.1_pt1 | contig 10769 bp, 12 predicted proteins | sample 5400191 | NCBI WGS metagenome assembly WNFT01 (sample SAMN13153359, study PRJNA577476) | soil metagenome | isolation source: 80 cm saprolite under Madrone tree | place: USA:California | collected 2016-06-14
TAATCGGGCCAACAATAGGAGCGGAGGAACCTGCTGCCGGGGCAGGCAATGTTGCCAGCACATGCGTTTTCCCAGCGGGGGTCACCCGTGCGACCTGACCCGCAGCGGCGAACGTCACATCAACACTGCCGTCAGGCTCTAAGACAAGATTCTCTGGCTGTTGATGACGCGCCAGATCAAAGTGGGTCAGGACCCGCTCAACCCGGACCTGCGTCGAGGCCGCAGCGGCTGGCCTGACCACTAGAAGTACAGCGACCATTCCAGCCATGAGAGCCCCTGCAAGAAGACCCTTTGCAAGGGGACGCACTGGAGCAAGCATCTTGCTGGGATCAACTCTCTGAATCATCCCTGTTTCCTTCATCAATTGCTTCTCGACCTTCTTATAAAAATGACAAACGGCCAGTTTTACTGATCAGCGATATCAAAGGCAATGATACTCTGGCAGATACGTCTCACCTCCTCGCTCACCGATCTATGGGCAGGATGCGGACCGAAAGCTTTCAAACGCTCTGTATTGGCGAATTGCATCACAAAGCCGTAGGTGTGTCCCTGGTTGCGGTCATTCAGATTTTCACCGACCTGGATACTAACGATACCGGGGATAGCTTGCTGGAGCGCCTGAACGTGCTCCAATGCTGTCATAATCTCTGCATTCTTCAGGTATTCGGGCCGCTCAACTTGCTGTTTCTGCCACTCGTGCTGGCCCTGCTCATCGAGTGCTTGGAACTCTTCTTCGGTGAGCGAGACGCTTGCTGCGGCCACATTCTCCTCCAGGTGCTTCACCTGGCTCGTGCCAGGTATCGGCAACATGACGGCGCTGCGCTGTGCTAGACATCTATTGCTCCCTTCGTGTCGTGAGAGCGACACGCCTCTCTTTTGTTTGCTCATCAGCAATGGACTTGCCCTTTTGCAGAGCATCCTCGTCGTCTGCCTCCAAATCTGCTATCATAGACGCAGAGAAGAGAGATGGTAGACCGTCGCCTGACGCTGTTTCTATACCACCTCAGCGAGTACTGACCCTTGGAAGGCAAGACCCAACAGACATCAGTATACTGGTGATGTTGGGGGAAGTCACTAGTCATGAGATGGCATCTGCTGTGTTATCGAGAAAGGGGACGAATATGGCCAAGTTTGAACGAGTTCATTTCCTGAGAGCCAGCCTGTCTCCTGGAGAAGCTCACCTGTATTCCTTTCAAGGTTTCTTCTGCCAATGGGATCGAGGACGGTTTTCAGGGAAAGAGGCTCCCATACTCATTGAAGGTGCCGACCTCCTGGGTCATGTGACTACTACTCGTCTCATTATAGAACCGAGGAGAGGGGATAGCTTGTCGATAGTTCTTAGAGCAATCGGCCCAAATTTCCTTGAAAAGATAGTTCCTGATGCAGCTCTTTTAGGTGGCTTATCCGACATGCAAAAGATAGGAAAAGAAACGATGAAACATCTCGCAGATCAGGTAGGGTATCTTTCCTTCGACTTTGCAGATATGGACCATTTGGGGGTTTTCAGTGGCTTCGCTTGCTGGCCTGTCATGAAATACAACATGAATGGAAGATATCCTGCTTTTCTGCCACATACCATATATCGTATCAACCAGTATACAGGGCCGATCATTGGACCTCCAGCACCCAATGAATTTGCTGAAGTAATAAGAGACCAGGGAGTCAGAATCGTGACGTATACCGCTGAGGCATCTCTTCCTTAGCCTCAGAGGATAGAACGCGCACCTAAAACAATTCGAAAGATCTACTTAACCAGTTGGGGCACTGTCGGGCAGGTAGAGTTCCTTTGGATCAACGAGGTCCAGATCGGCTACTCGCACAGCTTTCCCATCTCGTATGGCACGTACAAGGCCAAGCGCCCAGTCTGCATGCATGTAACAGACCTGCGTGAGTGTGAGCTCACCATCAGACCTGAACCAATAAGAAACACCGTTGCACATCTCGATCAAAGCAATGGCGGCCAATTTAGCATTTTGCACTTGAAATATCTCCATGGCAATTCCTTGTGTGACGATCTCGCGCCATACGCCATCGTAGCGGTCGCGTAAGTCAAGCACCAGTTGCCGTGCCTCGCCTCTCAGCGAGCGGAGTTCTGTATTGGCCACTTGCATCTGCTGTGCGTGTTCACCATTATACCATACATGTAACAGCACAAGCAGGGCTAGTTTCTGTTCAGGGGGCTCGGTAGCTGCTCCGATTCGAAGCGCAGAGGTGACCATAGACGTAGCAGTATCCCGCAGGATATCCAGCAGGAGTTCTTCTTTGGTTCCCACATAGTAGTATAATGCTGAGACAGTGAGACCGGCCTCCGAAGCAATTTCTCGGATACCCGTTGCTTGAAACCCTTGCCGAGCAAATAAGCGGAGCGCCACCTCCCGAATCCGCTCCTCTGTCCCATTTACGACTCGCTGCTGGTTGGATGGTATGTGCATGGTTGCTATTAGGATTCTCCTTGGATTGAACGCTTTGCCGTTCCGCTGTTCCTGTGTGCGGGAGGAAGACGTTCGGCCAATTTTCGTCACAACTATTATACCAAATTCATTCAGCCTTTGGCGAGTACTTCGCCTTCACCTCTCCATTGAGGAGCGTATGTATGGGCATGCTGCAAAGGATGTAACTATTCAGGTGCCTGATTCCTCGCCGCCTCTGGCGACTCGCGTTTTCTTTTGCTGTGGGCTTGGCAGCCGCAGGCTGCCAAGCCCACAGCAAAAAATCTCTTGCGAACCACCGTAGAGTGCCGAGCAATCCTGCCTGGGGGGCAGGTAATGAGAGCACGTGTGGTGAGGAGTCCTGAGCAGTTACCAAAGGATTGACAAAGGAGCAAACGCTCCGTATAATTATTTTCATCGAACGTTCGATAAGCTACATTCTTCTGCTGACAGGATGTGGGATCGCGAAGCGGTCGGCTGTTGAAGGAGTCACCCACTCATTACCTGCCCCCCAGGCAGGATTGCTCGGGGTGCTACAGTAGTCGCCCGATTTATGCAGTTTTTGCAGCACCGGGCAACAGCCGGTGCAGCACAAACCGTGGCGAATTCCTTTGATTGAGCGTGTTAAGAGAGGAAGACAATGCAAAAGGTGAGAGTAGTCGGAGCCGGCATGACCAGGTTCGGCAAGTACCTGGACCGCGGGCTGCGAGACCTGGCAGAGGAAGCTGTTCGTAATGTCGTGGAGGACGCGGGTCTCAACAGCAAGGAAATAAACGCCGCCTATGTCGGCAACTCGGTAGCCGGGCTGATCACCGGTCAGGAGGCAATTCGCGGGCAGGTCATGCTACGCCGCACCGGGCTGATGGGCATTCCCATCGTCAACGTGGAAAATGCGTGTGCCAGTGCATCGACGGCTTTCCACCTCGGATGGATGGCTGTAGCTTCCGGCATGCATGACTGTGTCCTGGCGCTGGGCGTAGAAAAGCTCTCTGACCCCGACAAAGCTAAATCGTTCCGTGCGTTCAACTCTGCCGTGGACATTGCAGAGCTTGCCGAGATAGAAAAACGGCTCGGCAGGGATGGCGAAGGAGCTGAGGACAGGACCCTGTTCATGGACCTCTACCTCTCGATGCTCAACTCCGAGGAACCTGTTGGTCAGTCGGTTGGTGGGATAACGCGGGAACAGATGGCGCTGGTCTCCGTCAAGAATCACTACCATGGAAGTCTGAATCCCTTTGCCCAATATAGGCAAGCAGTAACGCTCGCAGAGGTTCTGCAAAGCAGGCAGGTGGTAGGCCCACTGACGGTCCTCATGTGTTCTCCCCTGGGAGATGGTGCCGCAGCAGTACTCATTGCGAGCGATAAGTTCGCTCGCGACAAAGGGCTCAAGGGACCGCGAGTGGATGCCTCGGTGCTGGTCTCAGGGCGAGGTGACGACCGCTCCATGGCTCCATCCACGCAGCAAGCCGCCATACAAGCGTACGAAATGGCGGGGCTAGGCCCGGAGGATGTAGATGTTGCAGAGGTCCACGATGCGGTTGCCCCGGCTGAACTCAGCATCTACGAGGATTTGCGCTTCTGTGCTCCAGGTGACGGACCGAAGTTGATTGAGGACCGGGTAACGTGGCTGGGAGGAAAACTGCCTGTCAATACATCAGGGGGACTGTTGTCGCGAGGACATCCCATTGGGGCGACAGGATTGGGCCAGATCGTGGAAGTGGTCTGGCAACTGCAAGGCAAAGCTGGTAAGAGACAGGTAGAGAACTGCAAGGTGGGCTTGACGCAGAACGGTGGAGGGCATATTGGCTTTGACCTGGCAGCCATGGCAGTTCACATCTTCTCGCTTGCCAGGTAGAGATGAGATTTGCGATGAGGAACCATATGCCATGATCAGGCTACGTGTAGCACTCGTGACCCCTTTGACAGGCCCTCTAGCTCAATTTGGGCAGGCAAGCGCAGCGGGACTCGCCTTGTGGGCCAGGTGTGCAGCACGCCTACCACAGCCATGGACTGGCGTGGAACTCGACGTGCGAGACACAGGTAGCGACACGGGAGCGGCTATGCGCGCTGCCGTTGCGACCCATCCCGACGTCCTATTTGGGCCATACGGAAGCAGCACCATGCTTGCAGCAGCGCGTGTCACAGACCGCGTTATCTGGAACCATGGAGGCGCAACCTCTCAACTCTCCCGACCCGCGTTCCCACAGGTCATCAATGTCCTTTCGCCAGCTTCAACCTATTTTACAGGAGTCCTCCAGGCTGTACGTGCGATCGATAAGGAATTCGCCGCGATAAATCGGGCGACTACAGTATCGATCTTCCATGCTTCCAGCGGCTTCGGGCGAGATGTAGCCGCCGGTGCTGCAAGTACTGCAGCCAACCTCAATTTTGAGGTCCAGACCGTATCTTTCGCGTCAGGCCGTGCTGCCGAAGCTGCGTCTATCGTACCAGGTGCAGATATCCTGCTGGTTGTAGGCAACTTCGCTGACGAGCTCGCCGTGGCTCCAATTTTGTTGACTCGCACGTGGCGTGCTGCGGCATTCGTCGGAGCTGGCGTCGAGGAGGTGCTTGCCCCGCTAGGTAATCTACGGGAAGGATTACTTGGGCCTGCGCAATGGATAGCCACAGCAGCACTCGAGCCTGATGAGGGGCCTGGTTCTGCTTGGTTTGTAGCGAAGTATCGACACGTTACCGGGGTTGATCCTCCTTACCCCGCGGCCCAGGCATTCGCAGCCGGGCTGCTCTGCGCACGGTGCTTACGAGACGGTGACAGTAGTGATGATGCGACGCAACTTGCAGAGGCTCGCCAACTGGGCTGCACCACGCTCTATGGTGGGTTTCGCCTCGATTCGCTAAGTGGCTTGCAAGCAGGCCACGAGGTTCTCATCGTGCAATGGCAGAATGGCATTCGCCGTGTAGTATGGCCTCTAAAGCAAGCTGAGTGCCCCTTGCTTTATCCTCTCAACCGGGCGAAGCAGCGTTCCTAGCCCTCTTTCTGCGAAAGGTCCTGCCGCTCGATTCACGAATGATCAATTGGGGCTGAAGGCGTACCACCTGTGCTGGCCCATCACGCTTCTCCAGGCGTTCAAACAAGAGCTGAGCTGCTTTCTGTCCGATCTCGTAGGTCGGCTGGCGAACCGTTGTCAAGCGGGGATGCATGACTGCTGCCCACGCGAAATCATCAAAGCCCACGAGCGCAATGTCCTGGGGGCAGCGCAGTCCAACCCTATCGATGGCTTGCAGAGCACCGATGACCATCAGGCCGCTCGTAATGAATAGCGCAGTGGGCCGTGCGGCTTCCTGTGTGAGTAGTTGAAGAACACCGCGCTCTCCTCCATCTATACGCGAATTGCCTTCAGCGATCAGTGCAGGATCGAGAGGAATTCCGTGGGCTTCGAGCGCTTGCTTGTATCCGGTGAGCCGCTCTTCCGTGGTGGTGATACCGGAGAGACCAGTTACGATGCCAATCCGCTCGTGCCCAAGCGTGATCAGATGCTCGACCGCCTGGCGAGCACCTCCCACATTGTCTATGAGGACGGCATCGATGCTCACGTCGTCCGGGAGACGGTCGATGCTCACCAGGGGCAACCGGTGTGCAGCCCAGGAGCGTAAATACTCGTGATTGCCCAGCGTGAAGACGACGATCAGACCATCGGCACGTTTGCTTTCCAGCAGACGCATATAGCTCATCTCCTTTGTCAGGTCTTCGTCAGTATTGCCAAGGATCAATGAGTAGCCTCGGGCGTTGGCAACATCCTCTACGCCTCGCACGACACCGGTGAAGAAGGGATTGGTAATATCGGAGATGATCAGGCCAATGGTCTGACTGGTGTGCTTCTTTAAGCCCTGTGCAAGGCTATTCCGTTCATAGCCAAGAGCAGTGATACTTTCGTGCACCCGTTGCGTCAGGTCCGGACTCACATACTTATTGCCGTTGATGACAGCGGACACGGTGGCTACCGACACACCAGCATGAGTGGCCACATCTTTGATCGTCGCTAGGCGACCAGCCCACTCTCCTATGTCTTTCATCTGCTTTGCTTCCTCCATGCGGAACGAGGGGTCTTGTCCGTAGGACGCTTTCTCTTCAGACGCACTCACAAGATGTCTCAGAGTGTTGTTGTGTTGCTCGTTGAAGACGAGGGAGGATGGCTACTGGCACTCGGGAGCGAACACCGTGTACGCTTCAAAGCACAGTTTGCTAATCGTTCCGCTAATCGTTTTTCTAGCTGAGCATATCATAGGTACTATGCCCCTGTCAAGTTCTTTCACACCCATTCCATCCACTCGGCGTGCCGAGCGCATCTCTGCCGTAGAGAATGGTCAGTTGCCCCATGCTCATGTGGTTTCCAGCCTCAGTCCCGCACAGAGATGCGATGGCCCTGAAGTTCTCGCGGGTTGATGAATGCTCATGATACCCATAAGGGTGTTATGGAGCAATACGCGCATTTCGGGATCTTTCACTGAACTGGAAATTTCCCCCAGGGCAATCGCATCTCAATGAGGAGGTGAGAAAAGAGGGAAAACCCCAATGAGAGTGAGGAGAAGAAGAGGGAAGAGATCAGCATCAGAGAGCATGTTGCGAGTCTGGAAGATCCGAGAGGGGAGCGTACAAAACAGCATCAGGTGCTCGATTGGCCTTGAACCTGCTCAAGCAGGAACGCACAGCCAAGTGTGGCACCAAAGCCCAGCGCCTCAAAGCTGGTTGGAGTGAGGACTACCTCTGCAAAGTGCTCGCCGCATAAGATGCGATTGCCCTGGCTAGAGAGGGACGTTCTACAGTTGCAGAAATTCCCATGATCGCGTAAGCTTTAAGGTGTTCGTGGAATAGAGCGGTAGATTCGCGCTGGAACATGCTGGATTTCCTACCTAATTCCACACGTGATACAGAAGCCATGATAGTATGAGCCCAACAGAAAGGGAAACGGCATGTCTGAACGAAGCCACATGGAGCCGGTGACACTTATTGATGTTGCGCGTCACGCTGGTGTCTCACGTGCGACAGCATCGCTAGTGCTGCGTGGGAGTCCGCTCGTGGCCGCAGCAACACGTGAGCGTGTTCTGGCATCGATGCAGCAACTCGGGTATGTATACCACCGCACTGCAGCTACTCTGCGCACGCGACGATCGCATACTGTTGGGCTCGTCATTACGAACATTACGAACCCATTTTTCGCTGAACTGACGTTAGGCGTTGAGGAACGGCTTGACGAGGCAAACTACGTTGTGGTACTGGCGAATACCTCCGAATCTCTTGAGAAGCAAAGCTCTATCCTCACTGCGATCCACGAGAACAATGCCGATGGGATACTCTTATGCCCGGCTGAGGGTACGTCGCGTGAGACGATTGATGCGCTGTCCTCCGGGCAGATGCCCGTAGTGCTGGTCGTACGCTACCTTTTTGACATCGACGCAGATTACGTGGGTACGGATAATGTGCTAGGGGCTAAGCTGGCGGTCGAACACCTGATCGCGCATGGTCATCGGCGCATCGCCTTTATCGGTGGTCCCGCTCAGTCCTCGGCACGGCGCGACCGCCTGCTTGGCTACCGTAGTGCGCTGGAGCAGCACAATTTGAGCGTGGACGAGACGCTGTTGCCGACGAGCGCTACGACTCGCAATGGAGGACATCAAGCGATTCTCTCACTACTAATGCAGAACGATCCCCCAACGGCGGCACTCTGCTACAACGACGTAGTGGCATTTGGAGTCATGCTAGGTCTGCAAGCCCATGGTCGCATGCCGGGGCAGGACTTTGCGGTAATTGGGTTTGATGACATTGCCGATGCTGCGCTCTGGCATCCGCCGCTCACTACTGTCTCGATTGCGCCATATCAAATGGGTGCAACGGCAGCGCAGCGGCTGCTCGAGCGTATTGCGTGTCCCGATGACCCACCACGCAGCGTTATCCTGCCACCCTCCCTTGTCATACGCGCATCGTGCGGACCGCACGATAACTGTGCTTAGACATGGGACGCCGGTCAGCATGCCTGCGTGCAGCTGTAGTCGGCTATGCATGGCTCCTTGATTAACGACTTTTTACTCCTGACACCATGGGTTCTAACCTCCTCTACCACGTAGGTCTCGATATAAAGCGCCTTCCAGGTACGCATAGAGATATCCTGCCGTAAACGCATCTCCTGAACCGAACCGAAATACCCCCTCTGTCGGGTAGGCTGGCTCTTCACGATAGTCGTTGTCCGTGAGATCGGCAGCCCCCTCACGGCCAAGGGTAAGGACGATGGTTTTGCGATTTCCATCTCCAGGGAAGCGTTGCGCGAGCTGTCGTAGTACCAACTCAGCACTTCCTGTCATTCCCCAGATCGCTTCGGCGTCGGTACGCGTACAGAAGAGGAGGCGTGCCTGCTGACAGGCTTCCTCTATAGCATGTGCGGCCTCATCAGGACGCCAGAGCTTTGAACGGTAATTCACATCGAAGGACACAGGCACCCCTTGCTCTCGTGCACGCTGTAAGAAGCGACGAAACACCTCGCGGGGCTGCTCACCCAGCGCAGGGGTAATGCCAGTGAGATGAAGCATCCTTGCGCCATCCACTACCGAGACATCCACCGCATCAGGATCAATCAATGCACATGCTGAGAACGCGCGGTCATAGTAGACCTGGTATCCTAACGGGCTGGGAGCCTCCTGTGCGTAGAAGAGACCCAGGCGTGCTGTACTGTCTGCCCACACCACGTGTGCAGTGTTAATCCCATGCTTGCGTAATTCAGCCACGACACGCCTTCCAAGCGGATGAGAGGGAAGTGCTGAGACCCAGATGGTCTCCAGACCCAGGCGTGCGAGACAGGCCAGGGTATTCGACTCACTTCCTCCCACGAAACAGGAGAAACTGCTGGCCTCTTCCAGCCTCACGCCATAGGGGGGACTGAGGCGCAGCATCGTCTCACCAAAACTAACGATCGCAGCAGACATCTCTTCCTCCTTTGCATCTCCTTAGGTGGCTTCTAAGAGTGGTGATTGGAACAATCGCTCCAGCTGCGGCGATTTCAGGCGCACCATGATTTCGCCCAGGGTGACGACTCTGGTCATCGGTTTGCCTCACTTTCTCCGCGTGCCCGGTGGACGATGGCCCGTGCTTCCCTGGACAGGCGCGTTATCTCATCAAACTTGCCCGCGGAGATCATGCTCCCCGTCGCCATCCAGCTGCCTCCGCACGCGACGACGTTTGGCAATACCAGGTACTCGGCAAGATTATGTGCCTTGATTCCGCCAGTGGGGATGAACTGTACCTCTTGATAGGGCGCATACAGTGCCTTGAGCATGCGCACCCCACCGATTTCCTCGGACGGAAAGAATTTGAGCAGCTTCACGCCACGGGCCAATGCCATGTTGATCTCGGTCGGGGTGGCCACACCTGGAAGTACAGGAACACCATGCTCCTGGCACCAGTCCACCACCGCAGCGTCAAAGCCCGGCGCGACGATGTACTGTGCACCCGCTCGGATGGCCTGCTCCGCCTGCTGCACCGTCAGCACAGTACCCGCGCCGACGAGCATCTCGTGACATTCGCCACTGATCCTCTGTATCGCCTCTTCCGCAGATGCAGTGCGAAACGTGATCTCGGCGCAGCCGATACCTCCATTCAGGAGAGCGCGGGCAAGCGGCACTGCATCTTGGGACCTGTCAATCGTAATCACCGGCACTACGCCAATCCGGCTAAGTGCCTCAAAGGTTTTTGTCATGGTCTTTCTCCTTGCCTGTTGTCGTTGCCGGGGACAGTCTGGCAGTGTGGTCTCTCCAACTTCCGTCATCACACGCGATCTCCTGCCTTACATAGCCACTGTTCCGCAGCGCGTAGGCAAGTGTGCCACCACCCATGCCTGTCCCAATAATGAGGATGTCGTAATCGTGCTGCATGTCTCTCTCCTAATTACCTGGGAGTTGGCCCAGGCGGTCCAGGGCCTCGACAAAGAAGTACTCCCCCCACATGACGCTCTCATCGACGCCGAGGTTTTTGCGCTGATGATAGATTCCATGCTTGAGGATCCCTTCCCAGCCCGGCGTCTCAACGGCCAGGAACTCTGGACTACAAAGCGTTGCCAGAATCGTATGCGCATACTCTCGATAGCGCTGGGCACGCGTCGGCTCATCAGTGAGATCGGCCAGTTGGAGCAGGCCGCTGGCCGCAATTGCGGCGGCAGAACTCTCATAGGGGTGGGCCGGGTGCGGCTCCTCCCAGTCATTCGGCGGAACGCCATGCGCCGGAGTACGCTCAATGTAGAAGTCGGCGCACTGCTGGGCGGTATCGAGAAAACGTGCATCTCCGGTGAAGCGGTAGGCTGTCCCAAAACCGTACAAGGCCCAGGTCTGACCTCGTGC
>WNFT01025476.1_pt1 | contig 10768 bp, 10 predicted proteins | sample 5400191 | NCBI WGS metagenome assembly WNFT01 (sample SAMN13153359, study PRJNA577476) | soil metagenome | isolation source: 80 cm saprolite under Madrone tree | place: USA:California | collected 2016-06-14
AGTTCCCCGCCAAGGAAGCCGCCGTGAACGTGCCGCTCTGCAAGAACAGCGAGCCATCGGCAACTACGGCCGAGCTGGTGTCCTGGATGAATCCACCGTTCGCGGAAGTCAGGTAAAAGACATAACTGAAAACGTCGCCGGTGGTGACGTCCGTGAAGGCTATGGTGCCTCGGCCAGAGCCTGCGGCATCAATGGTGAAGGTTACGTTCGAGATGTTCCCGGCCCCGGGAAACGTGGAAGCGCTACCAGAAAAGTTCTGGTCCAAGAACAGGTTCGTAATGGCGCCTCCGTTTGCATCGAAGCGTCCTGCGCGCGCCAGCGGGCCGGTCGAAGTGCCGCCGCCTACATCGAAGACAAAACTCCCGGCGATTCCACCAATCTGCGTAGGCACCGCGTTTTGTGCCGTGGCGAATCCAGAAGTCAGCCCTGAGCCATCTTCCTCAAGTACTGCGAGGTTGCTTCCCTCGACAATATAAAACTCAAAGGTGCGTCCGTTAATGATGGCCTGTCCCCTGCCGAACGCGCTATTGGCGGCGTCGATGGTGATAGCTGTGGGAGAAATAGGGGTCGAGGGAGTAAGTGACCCCGAGTTATTTTCGTCAAACATGCCACCCAAAATGTTCGTCGTCGTGTTGGTTGTAAATTGACCGACAAAGGACAGGCCTACCAGGGTTCCCAGGTCAACTCCCGAGAAATCGAAGGCATAGGCAGGGCTAAATGTTGTGGAAATGGTCTGTGCCCGGAAGGAGCCGCTGGCGGTGGCGTTGCCGTCCGTTTCCACCATCAAACCTGCCGACGAGGAGGATGCCGTCGCGGAGGTCAACGTGATGCTAAACGTGAGAGTCCCGGAGGCATCATGCAGAGTCAGTTTGCCGCGTCCATTGGAGACCACGGTGTAACTCGATTGGGGTGCCGCATCAAACACCACCGGCGCAGATGACCCGACGAGGTTAATCGTACCTCCGTCATTCACGTCCTCGATGCCCGCGGTGATGTTGCCCTTTCCATCGGCGGTGAAACTGCCAACGCGCGTAATAAAGTTTCCGTTGACATCCGTTCCGCTCATCTGGAATGCATAAGAACCATTCAGACTTGCCAGCGAAAAATTGCCTGTGGGTTGGGGAGCCGGTGGTCCGCCGACGCCCGAGCTGCACGCGCCGGTAAAAGTCGCCAGCGCTATCACGGAAAACAGGAGCAAGCGCTTCATCGTACACCTGCCGGCTGGGCCACGGCGTTACCAGTCTTGTTCGGAACGGTCGTGTTGACTAAAGGCATTCCATTTTTCGACCGCAACGTGACCGTTTGCGATCCTTTTTGAAGAGTGCGAATCGCGAAGATCGTCCCGTTGTTGAACGTCAGGTTCTCGCCCACGACCCGGACACTGTCTCCGGCGGAAAGAGAAACATGATTTGCTTCAAGAACCTTACTATTGCCCAGATGCGCGTCCACGGTGCCCGCCGTGGTTTGCAGCAGCACATGCGCGCCGAAAGGAGGCGTCGAAGATGTCGCGTTATATTCCAGTACTACAGCTTGTAGCGCCGATTCCCGCGTCACGTCATAGGCGGAGACCCTGCCGTGCGCTACCGCGGATGCACCTTTTTGTTGCGCGCCAGCCCCCACGGAGAAGAGCAACACAAAGGCGAATGGTAAGCTGTACGTCCTAAATCGAATGTGTAGTTTCATTTCCCCTTCCCACTATGCAAGAATTCCACCCGGAACTTTTTTCACGCTGCGGAGACACGCGGCCGCTTGGTACTAAATGGACATACCGTTTCCGTTCGCAACGCGCAGAATCCCACTCTTTTAGATGCCACGCATTCGGCTCGCGGTTTCCAACCGCCGCGCGCGATTTCCTGCGCCGCAACACCCTCTGAGACCGCCGCGCTTCACTGAGTATTCTCCCCTGGTGACAAACCCGTTCTCGGTAAAAATGTTTCGCGGCTACAGGAAGAAAAAGTGTGCTTCTTGCGGCGCAAAGAGTTTGATTTGACAGAATTGCGCGTTCCGACGATAATTATGCGTACGTCACTCCTGTGGAGGGCTGATAAGCCCGGCGTGGGAACGCGGGCTGCATGGATGGCGCCAAAATATATATTTGTAACCGGCGGTGTTGTTTCCTCACTTGGGAAGGGCGTAGCTGCCTCCTCTATCGGTTGTCTCCTCGAAAGTCGCGGTTTCAAAGTCACCCTGCAAAAATGCGATCCGTACCTCAACGTTGATCCCGGTACGATGAGCCCTTTTCAGCACGGTGAAGTGTTTGTGACCGAAGACGGCGCGGAGACCGACCTCGACCTGGGCCACTACGAGCGTTTCACGCACGCCAAACTTTCCCGCGACAATAATTGGACCACCGGCCGCATCTACGAAACCATCCTCACCAAAGAGCGCCGCGGCGACTATCTCGGCAAAACCGTGCAGGTCATCCCGCACGTAACCGACGAAATCAAAGCCACCATAAGAAAAGTTTCTGATGGGGTGGATGTTGTGATCGTCGAGATTGGCGGGACCGTCGGCGACATCGAATCGCTTCCCTTCCTCGAAGCCATCCGCCAAATGCGGCTCGAGATGGGCGCTGAAAACACGCTCTTCGTGCACGTCACCTTGGTTCCCTTCATCGCCGCCGCCGGCGAGCTGAAAACCAAGCCCACGCAGCACAGCGTGAAGGAAATGCTCAGCATCGGGATACAGCCGGATATCCTGCTCTGCCGCAGCGACCATCACATTCCCTCGGATTTGAAGAAAAAAATCGCGCTTTTCTGCAACGTCGTGGAATCCTGCGTCATCTCCATGGAAGACGTCGACACCATCTACGCGGTGCCCGCGGAGTTAAGTAAGGAAGGTTTGGACGCGCAGATTCTCCGCCTGCTGAAATTGAAAGACCATGCTTCCAACATGAAACCGTGGCTTGACCTCGTTCACCGCATGCATCATCCGGCAGGCGAAGCGCGGATCGCCGTCGTCGGCAAATACGTGCAGCTCGAAGATGCCTACAAAAGTTTGCGCGAAGCTTTACTGCACGGCGGCCTCGCGCACAATCACAAAACCGTTCTCGAATGGATCGAAGCCGAAGAAATCGATTCGGCGGCCACGGCGGCGGCACGCTTGCACGGTTACGATGGAATTCTTGTCCCCGGCGGCTTCGGCAAGCGCGGAATTCAGGGAATGATTCACACCATCCAGTTCGCGCGCGAACACAAAGTGCCGTTTTTCGGAATTTGCCTGGGAATGCAGTGCGCAACGATCGAATATGCGCGCGACGTCGCCGGGCTCAAGCACGCGGACAGCACCGAATTTGATCCCCAATCGCCGCACCGCGTCATTTATAAATTGCGCGAACTGCTCGGTGTCGATGAGATGGGCGGCACCATGAGATTGGGCGCCTGGCCCTGCAAGCTGGTGCCCGGCTCCTTCGCTCACAAGGCCTACGGCAAGCTGGAAATCAGCGAGCGCCATCGCCACCGCTACGAATTCAACTGCGACTACGAAAAGACGCTCGTCGCCGCCGGCTTGCGCATTACCGGACGCACCCCGGACGAGAATTACGTGGAAATCGTCGAGGCGCCGGAACACCCGTGGTTCCTCGGCTGCCAGTTCCACCCGGAATTCAAATCCAAGCCGCTCGAACCGCACCCGCTCTTCGCAGCTTTTATCGGCGCCGCCCTCGAGCACAAAAAACAGAAGCTCCGCCCCGCCGCTTCCGTGAGCGAACCGAAACTCGCGCCTGCCCTGCGCGCGGCCCCAAGCGCCTCGGCCTAAGAACCATTTTTTTATTTCGAGGGTTCCGGTGCGATCAAATCTTCCGCGGCCACGATCTGCCACTTTCCATTTCGCCGAATCCACGTATCGGTCCAAACAAATCGCCCGCGCAAAAGCTTCTTCGTGCGGCGGACCCACGATTCGCTTCCCTGCGCCACCGCAGTGTCACCATAAAACCGCACCTTCACTTCATTGAGATGGCTGGAGACATATTCCTTGGGTGCCTCGCGCGTTCCTGAAACCATTTTCGCCTTGTCGTAAAAATTCCCGTCCGGGTCCACGCCGACATAGTCGTCGGCAAGGATTCGTTCGACCACTGTGGCATCTCCGCTGGCACCTGACTCAGCCCATTGCCGTTCGCTTTCCTTGATGTACTTTTCCGCTTCTGCTGTGTTGGACTCCTGCGCCCTGCTCGCTACTCTAGTTTTCATGCATCCCCCTGAGATTTCGCTTCCCCGTAAAATGAGGATGCTATCTTCAGCTGGCTTTCTGACTTCGTCCACCGAATTCTCTCTTGGCGAGCGTACCCGCGAATCACGATACTCAGTGTCCCGGATAGTTTGATTTTTCCTGCAGGCGCAGGTTGATTTTGCATTGGTAGCCGCCGTCTTTGTCCCGCGTAAGCGGCACCCGCGCCCACACCCGCTTTGGCAACGCTTCGAGCCTCTGTGCTATCTTCAAAGGCACTCATGTCGGCACGCAAAGAAATCAGTCTGGGCTCCTTGCGCCTCGGTGGTAGCAATCCCCTGTTCCTGATTGCGGGGCCGTGCGTGATTGAGAGCGAAGCCCACGCCCGGACGATGGCGGAAAAGGTCGCCAAGATCGCGGCCGATGCGGGCGTGCCCTACATTTTCAAAGCCTCTTACGATAAGGCCAACCGTTCCTCTCTGAAAGCCTTCCGCGGCCTTGGCCTCAAGGCGGGCTTGAGGATTCTGGCCAAGATTAAATCGGAACTGAAACTTCCCATCCTGTCAGACATTCACGATGCGTCGCAGGCCGAACCGGCTGCGGAAGTTTGCGACGTGCTGCAAATTCCCGCGTTCCTGGCGCGCCAAACGGATCTGCTGATCGCCGCCGGCAAGACCGGCCGCATCATCAATGTCAAGAAGCCGCAATTCCTTTCGCCGTGGGACATGGCCAACGTGACGGAAAAAGTGGAGAGCACCGGGAATACAAAAATTATTCTCACGGAACGCGGCGCTTCGTTCGGCTACCAGAATCTTGTCGTCGATATGCGCTCCTTCCCGATCATGCAAAGAACCGGTTACCCGGTCGTCTTTGACGTAACGCATTCCGTGCAACTTCCCGGCGGGCAAGGCCAGTCCAGCGGTGGACAGCCGCAGTTCATTGAGCCGCTGGCACGCGCTGGCGTGGCCGCGGGCGTGGACGGCATTTTCCTCGAGACCCACGACAATCCCGCCAAAGCGCTCTCCGACGGACCCAACGCGCTGCCGCTGTCGGAACTCCTCGGCTTGCTCACGAAATTAAAGGGACTCAGCACTGTGGTCCGCCGATGGGGCGCGAAATGAGTCTTGATACCGCGCGTCGTGTCCTGAGGATCGAAGCGCAGGCCATTCAGGACGTGCTCGCGCGGCTGGACGCCGGCTTCGATAAAGCCGTGGACGTCCTGTTCGCCTGCAAAGGCCGCGTCGTCGTCACCGGCATGGGAAAATCGGGTCTCATTGGCAGAAAAATCTCCGCCACGCTTTCCAGCACCGGAACTCCATCCTTTTTTCTGCACGCTGCGGAAGCTGGACGTAAGCGTCAAGGAAGAGGCGTGTTCGCTGAATCTCGCTCCCACGGCAAGCACAACTGTAACAATGGCCGTCGGCGACGCGCTGGCAGTCTCGCTTCTCGATCGCCGTGGCTTTCGCCCCGATGATTTTGCCGCGCTCCATCCCGCCGGAAGTCTCGGCAAGAAACTCCTTCGCGTGGAACATCTGATGCACGCGGGAGAAGCGCTCCCGCGTGTTTCGAAAGACACGCCCATGCCGGACGTTTTCCATGAAATGTCCGCCAAGAAACTCGGCGTGCTCGCCAGCGAAGCCCTCAACGTGATGGAGAAACGCAAGATTACTTCCATCGTGGTCACGGATGAAGCCAACGGCGTCCTCGGCGTGGTTCATCTCCACGATTTGTGGACGCTGGAATTGATGTAGCAACACTAGCAGTCTGATGAAAGGCCAAGGTTGTCATTCTGAGAGCATCCGATAAGGATGCCCGAAGAATCTCAGCTTAGACTCTTTCATTCATTTTAATGTTCGAGTGCTTTTCAAGAGCACGTGAAGATTTGTTGCGCAAGCGAGTTTTTCGACGGCCGGCTACGGCACAGAGGAGGAGAAAAAATTGGCCACGGGCAGGAAGAAAATCCCAACCAAACTGGCGAAACGCGCCAAACAAATTCTCGTCCTCCTGATGGACGTGGACGGAACACTGACCGACGGCAGCGTCACGCTACTCTCCCAATCCGACGGCTCCGCCCTCGAATTGAAAAACTTTGACGCTCACGACGGCCAGGGTCTCACGCTTGCCGTGACTTCCGGCCTTCGCACCGGCGTCATCACCGGCCGCGGCAGCCCCGCCCTCCGCAGACGCTGCAAGGAGCTGGACATCGAATTTATCTATGAGAAGCAGGGGCACAAAATCGCCGCCTACGAAGATGTCTTGCGCAAAACCGGCGCCAAGGAATCGGAAGTCGCCTTCCTTGGCGCTGACCTGCCCGACCTAATGATCATGAAGCGCGTAGGACTGGCGGTCGCCGTTCACAACGCCACCCCCGAAGTTCGCCGCGCTGCCCACTACACCACCAAGGCCGATGGCGGAAAGGGCGCCGCCCGCGAACTCGTCGAGGTAATCCTCAAGTCCAAAGGCATCTGGGAAGAAATGATCGACAAAGCTCGCGCCTAGAGGCACCTCGCCCCGCTTTCATGACAGTCGTGTGATACCTGGGAACTCGTCAAACTCCGAATCGAAGGTCATGATTCGCTCGATTCCATGGTGTTCCATAACGGCGAGATGGACGGCATCACGGGCAGAAAGACGCTGATACCCCAAGACAATTTGTTTTGCACGTTCTACGATGGACCGGTCTACACCCAGCACCTGGTCCACCACGCCAAGTAGAGCGTCGAACGCGGGCTGGATGGCGTCGCGGCGGTCTATGGCGACGTAGCGGTGCAGGATCTCCTGGAGAACCTCGGCATCCGTAACCAAGCGCTCTCGCTCGCCAACCACCCTTTCGAGCAGTCGCTGCGCGTCGCCCTTGTGCGCATGAGCAGCGCCAACCAGATACATCGGAATATTCGAGTCGACCAAAATCACGGGTGCTCGCCCGTCCCGTAACCCCTCTCGATCTCCGCCAGCATGCCGTCGATATCACTCACCGGATAGTCATGCCGTGCTGCCGCGCGGATGACTTCGAGCTTCTTGCCGACGCTGCCGGCAGGCTCGCGGCGACGGGCCAGGTCCAGCGCCTGCCGCACCCACTCGGCGATCGACATGTGCCGTGAACGTGCTACTCGTTGAATTTCCCGGTATTCCGGATCTTTCAGAATCACTTGTAGCCGCTTAGCCATGATATGAGTTTATCCGACTCATGCCTATGAGTCAACCGAACTTTTGGTCAGGCTACTCAATTCTTAACGCGTTCATCGGCGAAATAGATGCAGCGCGGTTCGCCGGAATGATCGCCGCAAAAAAGGAACAGATCGCCAGCGCCCCCGTCGCCACGGTCAGCGCCAGCGGGTCCCAGGAAGAAACTCCATAAAGCTGCGCCGAGATCAATCGCCCCGCGCCAATTGCAAGCGGCAACCCCAGTATCAGCCCAATAAAAACTCGCTTGAATGCCCCGCTCAGTACGAGTTGAATCACTTTCGGCCGGTCCGCCCCAAGGGCCATGCGAATGCCAATTTCATTAGTCCTCTGCGCCACCGAATACGCCGTGACGCCATACAATCCGATGGCCGCTAGCACCAGCGCCACAATCCCAAACAAACTGGCAAGCCCCGCCACGGCGCGTTCCTGATCGAACGAAAGCTCAATCTGCTGCTGCATCGTCCTGATGCTGTTGATCGTCAGGTTGGGATCCACCTCCGCAAATATCCTGGTTAGCTGCGCCTCCAGCATGCCGGGAGAAAGATTCGTTACCAGCATGATTCCGCCGACGAAGTGCGAGCGCAGCTCAAGTTTCTCCATCAGCTCGTTGGTGTACTTTACATTTTGTGCCAGCGGCACATAAAACATGGGACGTGCCGGCCGGCTCAATCCCCAGCCCGCAAACTTCGCATCCCGCACGACTCCGACGATCGTGAATGTGCCGGCAAGTTCGGGCAGGTCCAGCCCGAAGTGCTGCGCCAGCGGCTCCTCGTCGCTTTTGAAAAAACGCTTCACAAAGGCTTCGTTGACAATCGCCACCGGCGCGGCCGTCTCGTTGTCGGCCCTGGTAAACGCGCGTCCGCGCAAAATCGGCATGCCAAAATTCTGAAGATAGTCCGCACTCACACGGTCCCACGACGCGTTCGATTCTTCGCTCAACTTCCCCGCTGGATGTCCCGCTACCATAATAAGTTCGCCCCAGTTGTCGGTCAGCGGGTTATACATGGCCAGCCCGGCTCCTTGCACCCCAGGCAAGCGCGTGAGTTTTTCCTCCAGTTGGCGGTACAGCGCCGCCAGTTGCGGCTGTGTGTAACTCGCGGGAGGACTATTCATATCCACCTCCACGCGTCCTTGCACTTGGTACCCGAAATCCTGATGTTCAAGCTTATTCAAGCTTCGCGCCAGCATCGTTGCCCCGGCCACCAACACCACCGACAAAGTAGCCTGCACAACCAGCAGCGCCTTCCTCGTGAACGAAGAACGATCCTTGGTTCCCCGGCCCGAACCGCGCAGCGCTTCCGCCGGATCGGTTCGCGTAGCCAGCCACGCAGGAGCGGCCCCAAAAATAATTCCCGTCAACAGCGCCAACCCAAACGCAAAGGCCAGCACAATCAACGATGGTGCCGCGCTGATCGGCAGGAAATGCGCGCTATGGAACGCCAGCGCAAGCAGCAGCCTCGCCGCCGCCATCGCCACCAGCAGCCCTACAATGCCGCCGCCCACCGCGAGCAGCACACTCTCCGTCAGCGCTTGCCCAATAATCTGCCGCGGCGTCGCCCCCACTGCCAGCCGCACAGCCGTTTGCCCGCGACGCGCCACTCCGCGCGCCAGCAGCAAATTAGCCACATTGGCGCACGCAATCAGTAGCACCAACCCGCATACCGACAGCAGAATTTGCAAGCTCCGCCCATACTCCTCTTTCATCACCGCCACGCCCGCTCCCGCCGGCACTACGTTGACAACTTGCTTCGGCAGCATGCGGATCACGTCCGGCATCCACACCGCCGGATACCCCGAATCATGTTCGAGCCATTGCCGCAATACTCCCGTCAATCGCGCCGCCATTCCCTCCGTGGTAGCTCCCGGTCGCAATCTCCCAATCATCCGTAGCCATGCAGAAATCGACTGATGGATCAGGCCCCCTTGACTGTCCATCATGGCTTCCTGCTGCAGCGGTACCCAGATCTCCGGAGGGTCGCTTTGTAGAGTCTCGCCAAAGAATCCCGCCGGCGCCACGCCGATCACCGTAAACGGATGCCCCTCCACCACAAACGTGGACCCGACCACTGACGGATCGCCCCCATACGTCGTCTGCCACACCCGATGACTCAGCACCGCCACCGGCGGAGAAGCCGGCGTGTCGTCCTCCGGCGTAATTAACCGTCCGCCAAGCGCCCGCACTCCCAGCACCGAGAAATAATTGCCGCTCACGTACTCCGAGTGCAAAGGTCTGGCAACCGATTCCACGCCTTGCCGCCGCACGCCCATCCGGCCTCGCCCTGCCTGGAAGGCTGCCACTTCCTCGAATTCCGGCGTCTCCATCCTCAGCCGCTCGTACAAAGCGAAGGAAAACATTCCCCATTGGTCCTGTGGACCGCCTTCCACGCAGCAATCGTCGCCTTCGCCCACTCGGTAAAGCCTCCCGGGATCAGAAACTGGCAGCGACCGCAGCATCACCGCATGGATTAACGTGAATATCGCCGTCGTGCCCCCAATCCCCAAAGCCAGCGTTAGTACCGCCGCAGCCGTGAACACCGGCGCCATTCGGAACTGCCGCAATGCATACCGAAGACTGCCTGCTAGATTTGCCATGGAGGAAGCACCTCTCAGTACCGTACGCATCTTGGCCACGGCAGGTTCCCTGTTTGAGCAAACGGGAACCCCGGTACCCGCGCGGATGAGCGCGGCTTGCCGCTGTTCTATTGACGCTTAAGAGACGCGATTGTCACGCGTTCAGCGCTGATAGCGGTGGGGTGAAACACTGGGGCTTCGGTCCTCGTATATATCTCCAAGAAGGGCCAATGTCCTATTCGCCCATACTGATTGTGCATATTTGTGCTGGGAGCTTGGGGTTGCTGTCCGGGACCGCGGCAATGTCTTTCCGCAAAGGTTCCCCCCGCCACGTGCTGGCGGGAAAGGTCTTTGTCGCGTCCATGCTCACCATGGGTGCCTTCGCGGCGTACCTGGCGATCGTGAGGCATCAACCCAATAACATCGGCGGCGGGATTCTCACCGTTTATCTGATCGGAACGGCCTGGCTGACCGCCAGGCGCAGAGACGGAGAGACGAGCCGTATTGATTGGGTTGCGCTACTGATTCCTTTGGCGATCGGTCTCCTCAACTGGATGACTGGCGTCAGAGTCTTGCGCGGCGGAGCGAGCTCACTAAACGGAGTTCCTGTCGGAATGATCTTTTTCATGGGCTCCGTGTGTCTGCTTGCCGCGGCGGGGGACGTTCGCATGCTGGTGCGCGGCGGCGTTGCTGGAGTCAAGCGCATCTCGCGGCATCTCTGGCGCATGTGCTTTGGGCTGTTTATTGCAGCAGGGTCTTTTTTCTTCGGAGGGTCAAACCGCCCACTGAGATTGCTTTCGACAGTGGGGCTCGGAAAATATCTATCCCCGGCTTTATTCAACACAAC
>WNFT01015803.1_pt1 | contig 10767 bp, 10 predicted proteins | sample 5400191 | NCBI WGS metagenome assembly WNFT01 (sample SAMN13153359, study PRJNA577476) | soil metagenome | isolation source: 80 cm saprolite under Madrone tree | place: USA:California | collected 2016-06-14
TGTACGTAACCATGCGCCCTGTGGACCCGTCGATAAGCGCCGGCTTGTCTTTGATTTCAGCGAATGAGCCGAAGATGAAGTCGGTGAGCGAAACTTCGGGGATTGTGACGTCGGGATATGGTCCGCGAAAGATCATTATCTGCATGTGCTCCGGAGGAGCGCGATGTTTATAGCGTACGCGGCATCATTTGAGCAAACGCATAGTCAGGATCGGTTTTACCACTCCTGACTATGCGGGAGTATTCATTGTTAGGATAGTCTATAAAATAAATATTCCGCTCCTGACGGAGCTTCCGTTGTATATTGACAATGTTCAGGGTTCAAACTTCAGTTTGCTCTTTTCTAATCCAGCAGCCTAAAGGCTGAACTCTAAACTGCGCTGCCGTGCCATCAAGACCAATCAACATCATCTGTTTCGCCACCTTCTTCAAAGGCAGCGATTTCATGCGCGAATGCAAAGCGCAAGGCTGCAACCTCATCCTTGTTACCAAGGAAAAGATGCTGCATGAAGACTGGCCCCGCGACGTGCTCGATGAAGTCTTCGCCTTGCCGAATGACGCGCCCGTGGAATTGTTTCTCGATCTCGCAAGTCACATCGCCAAGACCACCAAACCCGATCGCGTCGTCGCGTTGGAAGAGTTCGATGTCGTGATTGCTGCGCTGGCGCGCGAGCATTTGTGCATGCCGGGAATGAGCAGCAGCCGGGCCAAGACTTTTCGCGACAAGCTGGCGATGAGCATCAAAGCGCGCGATGCGGGAATCACCGTTCCGGACTTCATCGCGGCGATCAATACAGACGAAATTAGCGAGTATCTTAATCGAGTCTCGCCGCCCTGGGTGATGAAGCCGCGCTCTGATGTTTCCGCCATCGGCATTAAGAAATTGGAAACTGCTGAAGAAGTCTGGCGGCTCGTCGAAGAGATGAACCAGCGGGAAATTTTGCGCGAGCGCGCGTCTTATTATCTGCTGGCGCGCTTCATTCCAGGCGAAGTGTTTCACGTCGACTCGCTCGTCGATAAAGGACGCGTAGTCTTTGCCGGTGTGAACAAGTATGGCCGTCCGCCACTCCAAGTCGCGCACGGCGGCGGCGCGTACATTTCCCAAACCATCGCGCACGATTCTGCGGAGAAGAAAAAGCTTTTGGAGATTAATCGCCGCCTCATCAAGGCCATGGGCATGGAGACCGGCGCGACGCACGCGGAGTTCATCAAGAGCGAGGCTGATGGTGATTTCTATTTCCTCGAAATTGCGGCGCGTGTCGGCGGCGCGTATATCGCCGATGTCTTGGAAGCCGCGTCGGGAATTAACCTTTGGCGCGAATGGGCAAAACTCGAAGTCTCTGATTCTGCGGCCCGCACAAGATTGAAGCCGCGAAAAGAACATGCTGGAATCATTCTCTCGCTGGCGCGCCAGGAGTTTCCCGACACGTTCGCGTATGATGATCCCGAAATAGTTTATCGAGTCAAGAAAAAGCATCACGCTGGCTTAATCGTTAGATCGAAGAGCCGCGAACGCGTCACTGAATTGCTGGATGACTACGGGCGGCGGTTTAGTGAGGATTTCATCGCGGTGTTGCCGCCGTTGGAGCGGCCGGAGTAATCAATTTGTCAGAGATTCCTTCCAACTGGTACGAAGACTTCTTTCACGGTGTCCCGCTCGATTTGTGGCGCATGGCGATACCGCCGGAAAAGAGTAAGGCTGAAGCGGATTTCATAGTCAAGGCGCTTCAATGCGATCCTGGTACACATCTGCTCGATGTTCCATGTGGGAATGGGAGGCTCGCGTTTGAGTTGGCAAAGCGTGGATATCGAGTGACAGGAGTCGATATCTCGGAAGAGTTTATTGACGAGGCTCGCTCATCGGTGATTCGATTAAGTAAAGATCAACCGCCCGCTACCGCAGGCGGTTCTGACTCGGTTGAGTTTGTGCTCGGCGATATGAGGCGCATTGAAGGCGAAGCGATTTATGATGGCGCGTTTTGTTTTGGAAATAGTTTTGGCTTTCTCGAATATGCGGACATGGAATCGTTCTTGAGCGGCGTCGCGCGCGCGTTGAAGCCGGGCGCGCGATTTGTTATCGAAACCGGGATGGCGGCGGAATCAATTCTACCCAAATTTGAAGCGGAGAGTTCGCACCAGATTGGCGACATCCACGTGATCATTAGAGAGCAGTACCTCGCGGAAGAGAGTTGCGTGGATAGTGAATACATCTTTGAGCGTAATGGCAATATCGAAAGTAGGAAGGCTAAGCACTGGATTTATACTGCAGGAGAGATCCGCAGGATGTTGGAGCGAGCCGGGTTCGGAGTTAGAGAGTCGTTTGGCTCACTGGACTGCCGGCCTTTTACTGTCGGCTCAGTCGAACTATTTGTGATCGCTGATCGTGCCTGGCCTTATTGAACGGCTCAGAAGCGATCATCTTTTCACCTGTGGTGAAGAGCGATTGCGCAGACTCTGTAATGGAAATCTCAAACCTTCCGCAACGGCCAGATGTCCACCGCGATTGATTCGGCGTAATGCAAGACTGGATCACCGGGTAGTTGTGACATGCCCAGCGACTCAATCATCGTAGAGCTAAGAGCACTTTGCGATTGCGGCGACGAGAGTGTAGCGTTTCGTAGCGGCCACGGTTCATGAAAAATTCGCGAGCGATAAATTTGGCCGCGACCCAAAGAATAAAGGCAGTATCGCTCAGTCAGAAAGAAAGCGAGCGAATCCGGCTTTGAGGGCGGCAGTGGTTCGGCGATAGTCCAATTCACTTTCAACTCGGCGCGCTCAACGTCGCGAAAACGGTGCACATTAAAGTCAGCAGCAAATCCGGTGCGTTCAGCACGAAAGAACTCGCCATAAAGAAGCGCATCTATTCGCTGCGATGAATATGCAATCGTGTTTCCGTTTTGCCTAAGATCCATTTCCGCTTTGAAGTACGGTAGGTGATAGAACCTGCGCGCGCCCCACACCGCCAGCCGGCTCGCCGCGTCCAATGAAAAGAACCAAACGCCCGGCACTCCCTGGTAGTGCACGTACGTGCGCACGTTGAGTTCATGAAACGCGCTCGTTCCCGGAATAGAAGGCAGGAACGATGCGCGAATGCCCCACATTGTGAAGGGGACGACTCCGATCCACGCCGCGTCATCGAACGTATCGATTTCAAGTTCTTGAGGAATCAGCAGCCGAAGAAGTTCAGCACTAATGGGCCAATGCATGAAGAGCAGCTTGCCCCAGTTCTGATGCATGAGCGGCCAGCCGCGAGGTTGGGAGCGGATGGAGAGGCGATCGATATTCATGACTAGCGCGGTGTAAGCGCCTATTAGAAAAACCGCGTAGCGGTGGAATGTTTATGGAATCCTGAATTGATTGACATCGAAAGCTCCTTTAGGAGCGGCACTAATTCCGGTGCGCCCATAAATGGGCTCCCTCTGACTTTGGGCCAGATCTTTTCTATAAACATCGCATCCCTACGGGACTTGTCAGGCAGATTTCTCGCTGGCAAAGGAAGGTGATTATTCTTGATTCCTCTTCGCCAAGCCCTCACCCGAGCATGATTTTCCTCCTCTTAGGATTCGCGTTGACTTCATTTTCGGCCCCTTCAGTAAAATGGACGACGGCTCTGAGGTGCGATCGCGAGGATACGAATGGTATCTGCGCTCCTTGAGTACATGATGTTATATGGGAATCGCCTCAGGACTTTACGGCGCACGGTCCGGTTCACTAGCTGGTAGGATAAAGGGTACTTGAGAATCTGGTGGACAGCGCGCTCGAACTCCTTAATAACCGCTCCGCCGAGTCCTGGGGACTGAGACTCATAGTAATTGTCGCGGCGCTAAGCTCAGTCTCGGCGTCTTCATGAATTGAAAACCAGTTCATGAAAAACGAGCTCGGAGTTCGCGAAGCACTTCTTCACCGTCTCTGGCCTTTGCCGTTCCAGCGTCCAGTTCTTGATCGCGTCTCAAAGCCTCATCCGCCCAAAGTTGTTCAATTTCTTCCTGCGATAGATCTTCGAGACTGCGCAAGAGTTTCTCCGCAAGCGCTGCCCGCCCGGACAAATCCAAGCTCAAAGCAGCAGCTTCGACTTCATTGATCGTCATATCTAAGATCCCTTTGAACATTATATCTTCCCTGGACTATCTGTCCATTTGCCTGCCCGCGCAAATCTACGTCTATCCGCCAAGCGGCGGGTCGGTGGCACTGCCCGGCTGGGTAGAGTTGACATGAATCGTGCCAGAGGTTGAGTCAATAAAGAAATGGTTTTTGCCCGTGGAATCAGTCTGCGGGTCAGCATTCAATGTGTAAGATGCCGGCTCGCTCGGCGTTTTCGGCTTTAGCTTCAAAGTGAAAGTGTAACCGTCGGCCACCGGTGGGTTCCCCGAAAAACGAGTGTCAAAATTCATGTCCTTGATCAGTTGGTCAAAGGTTCCAAATGCGCGCTTGTGAGTATTGAAGTACTGGATTTCGACTGCCGCGATTGTCTTCAGGTCCTGAAGAGTTGCCGCCTCGTTGCCGGCTTTCTGAGCAGCCTTAAATCCGATCACGGCGCCACCAATCAAGACGCCGATGATCGCAACGGTGAGAAGCACGACCACCGCAGCTGCGATCAATAATGCTTTAAGCCAACCTGGCATGACGTACCTCTGATCACTTGAGAAGAATGAGCGTGCTGCGGACGCTGTGCGGGACTGGAAGTCTATGCCTAATTCAAATGCTTATCCATCCAATCCAGCACGGTGTTGTGCCAGAACTGGGAATTCGCAGGCTTCAAGACCCAGTGGCCTTCGTCGGGAAAATCCACGAGCTTTGATTCGACGCCCATGCGCTGGACAGCCGTGAACAATTGCATGCCTTCGCCTTCCGGCACGCGATAGTCAAGCGTGTTCGTGATGATCAAAATGGGCGTCTTGAAATTCTGCACGAACTTGTGGGGCGACCAGCGATCGTACATCGCGGGGTTGGTCCACGGCGTGCCCTTGAACTCCCAATCGGTGAACCAGAGTTCCTCAGTGACGCCGGTCATGCTCGTCAAGTTGTACACCCCGTCGTGCGACACGAGTACTTTGTAATGGAATCGTGGGTCGTTGTTATGGCCTTCGATCCAATCGATCATGTAGCCGCCGTAACTCGCGCCGGCCGCGCCGATGCGGTTCTTGTCGACGTAAGGAAGCGCGGAAACCATGGCGACGCCATTGCTGAGGTCGGTGAAAACCTTTCCGCCCCAGTCACCGGAAATTTCATTGACGAACTGTTGGCCGTAGCCGGTCGACCCGCGCGGATTCGGCGTGAACACCACGTAACCGTTGTTGGCCCAAACTTGCGGATTCCAACGATAGCCCCAGTTATCGTTCCACGCACCCTGCGGCCCACCGTGAATCAAAACCACCAGCGGCCACTTCTTTCGCGGGTTGAAATTCGCAGGCTTAATGATCCAGCCCGCCACCTTTCTTCCCAACGCGCCCGTCCAGGTGACTTCTTCGGCGGGCTTGAGACTGAACGACGAAATAAATGCATCGTTCGCTTTGCTCAACTCAGTCGCGCCACTGCCATCGATATTTGCGCGATAGACTTCGTTCGGCATCGTCATGCTACTGCGGGAGAACACGAGCGTGCTTCCGTCTCTAGTTACGTGCGGCTCGCTATTGAACCCATCCGACACGACTTTCCTGACGGGACCACCGCTGACCGGCAGTGCGTAGATTGGTTGCTTGCCTCTCTCTTCCGCAGTCAGATAAATCGTCTGACTGTTGGGAGCGAAAGTGAATTCATCAACCCAGGAATCGAGGCCCTCGCTCAACGATCGCGCCGTACCGGTCTTGCGATCGTAAATGATCAAGCGAAAACGATCGCTCTCAAAGCCGGGTGTCGCTTGCGATCGATAAGCGATGTAGCGGCCATCGGGCGAGTACTGAGGCGAGCCATCAAACCCGCGATTCGCGGCGGTAATATTCTTCGGCGTACCACCGCGAACCGAAACGATCCACACGTCGGCGTTAGTTGAAATCGCCTCGACTTTATCGTGGTTACTAACGAATGCGAGTTCTTTTGAATCCGGAGAGAATGCATAATCGGTCGGACCGCCCAGGCTGAAAGGTGGCGCGTCATAGTCGCCGGGCGTGAGATCGCGCGCTTCTCCGCCGTTAGCTGAAACGACGAAAACATGGCTACGCATGCCATCTTTCCAGGACTTCCAGTGCCGATACAACAAGTGCGTCGCCACGTGCGCTTTGACTTTGCTCTGGGCTTTCTCGTCCGCGCGCTTCTTGTTACAGGCATCGCTGGGGCACTCGGGATAAACGTCCGATGCAAATGCCAACCAGGTTCCGTCCGGCGACCAAACAGGATCGCCTGCTCCGGTTGAGATGTTGGTGATCTTCTTGAGCGCGCCGCTGGAAACATCGATCGTCCAGATTTGATCTTCACCATCGCGGGCCGAGATGAACGCGAGTCTCTCGCCGTCCGGCGACCAGCGCGGCGACGCGGACGAATGTTCGTCGTTCGTTAGTTGTCGCATTTCGCCGCCGCGGAGTGGCACGACGTAAATCTGTGTTGTGCCTTTATTCGCGGCGACGCTCATGTCGGTGATCGTGAAGGCCACCAAATCGCCTTTGGGCGACACCTGAGAATCACCGACGCGTCGGACTTTCAGAAGTTCGTCAATCGTGAATCGCCGCTCCTGCGCGAAAACGAGCGTCGCGAAGCCAAGCAAGCCGATGATCGAGACGATAAAAAAACGCTTCATAGATATCTTCTCCGAATTTCGCTGAAGTTGTTAGGGAAAGCGCGCGTATTATCGCACTTTTGCGTGCTGATCGCGACTGAACGTAGTTACGCCTATCGTGTCAGAACCGCGAGCGGTAGCGACCGGACCTTCGGAATTCGGATTGGGGTTTTCGGATCCGGTCGCTACCGGACCTTCGGAATTCGGATTGGGGTTTTCGGATTTCGGATTGAATGACACCACCTCTGCTCTGAATCAGCAATCCGATATCCGCGATCTGCAATCGAACGATCCGGTCGCTACCGCTCGCGGTTCTGACACGAAGCTGGGTCATCGTATAATGCCAGGCGAAGAGGAGGAGAATTAATCGCGACACCCGAAGCAGATCTAATTGCGTCAAGCGTGCCGGCAGCAGCAAACGACTATTACGTCGTTCTGTTGCCAACGCCGGAAGGCTGCTTAGAAGAGCCGACACTGACCGGGGCAGCGAAAGTGCTGCAACTGAAACCTGTGGAGTTGAGTCGTATCTTCGCGTTGCGACAGCCGTTACCGGCGACACGGATGGGGACAGTTAAAGAGGCAAGCGGAATAACCAACGCTCTGCGCGCTTTTGGTATTGAAAGCACGACGGTGCCACGTCACGAATTGCATTTGGAAGAATCGTCAAAAAGGATTTACGCGCTCGAATTTTCTGATAATGCGTTGACGGCGACTCTCGTCGGAAGCAACGCCAGTGTTTCAGCCGGCTGGGATGAACTAATCCTTCTGCTAACAGGTCGTCTGCTTCTGAGCCGTGTCGAGGTTGAAGAACGGCGCCGGCGCGGGCGCAAACAGACCGTCAACTCGCGTCACCTATCCGCGGACGAATCGGTGCTGGATGTTTATGTGGCGACCTCTGAAATCAACTGGAGAATACGAGCGAACAGCTTTGATTTTTCCTGTCTAGGATCGGCAAGGTCGGTCACAGCTTTCGAGAATTTCACGGTTTTGACCAAGGTATTGCAGGAACGAGCGAGCAAGGCCCAGTTCGACGATTCATATGCGCAAGCGAGATCCGCGCTCGAAATCGTCTGGCCCCTGGAGCCCCAAACCAAGATGGGTGACTGGAGACGCAGCGGCGCCGGCAAATTCGATACGGCAACTGTGACGACGACTGATAACGAAGACCAGTTCACTCGCTACTCTCGACTGCGACATTACTTAAGAAGGTCTGCATGAAGAAGAAAGCGGCGGGTAGCGGTCTACTTTACGGCGTCAATCCGCTGCTCGAGGCGTTGCGCGCCCGCGATCGCGCTCCCCACGAAATTCTAGTTGCTGAAAGCGCGCGCGATGAGCGCTTGCGCGAGTTGATTGAACTGGCACGCGCAAGAAATGTTTCTGTGAAGCGTGTCCCTCGCGCGGTGCTCGATCGCGCTGTTGGTAGCACGCATCATCAAGGCGTCGTGGCTCGCGTCGCGGCTGCTCGATACGTGGACGCTGAAGAACTCCTGTCATCAATCGCCTCGCATGTTGGACGGGAAGCTGAGCCGCTGGTCCTAGTGCTGGATGGTATTGAAGATCCGCGTAACCTGGGAGCGATTCTGCGGACGGCTGAGTGCGCGGGAGTTGATGGTGTGTTCATTCCTGAGCGCCGCGCGGCGGGCTTGAATGAAACGGTCGCGAAGGCTTCAGCCGGCGCAGTCGAGTACGTGCCCGTCGCTCGGGTCACGAATCTCTCGCGTTTGATAGAGCAATTGAAAGAGCGTAACGTTTGGGTTGTGGGAACTGCGGCCGATGCACTAATGGATTACACAGGATGGGATTGGACGCGTCCCGCGGCAGTGGTTCTGGGCGGAGAAAGCGCAGGTTTGCATCGCCTATTGCGCGAGCGCTGTGACGCGCTGGTTCGGATAGCAGTTCAGGGAAAGATTGAATCGCTAAACGTGTCGGTCGCCAGCGGCATCATTTTGTACGAGGCTTTACGCCAACGAAAAATTAAGGGGAGCGAGATTGTTGAAACATGAAGCTGGTAGTAACTCGTTTAAGAGCCTTAGTGAAGGGGTTATGGAGGATTCCAAATGTTTTGTCCTAAATGTGCGACGCAGAATATTGACGGCGCGAGCTTCTGCCGCGCTTGCGGCGCGAATATTAGTCTGATACCGCAGGCATTGAGCGGGCAGCTACCGCAGGTTACTGAAGAGTCAGACCGACATTCGCGACGCCTGCGGCGCGGGCGGCCAAGTTTGGAAGATGGCATTCGTCAATTGGCGACAGGTTTTGGTTTCCTTTTTGTATCCTTTGCGGTCGCAAGGTATGCGCCTGCCGGTCACATTTGGTGGTTTTGGCTGATGATTCCTGCGTTCACGTTGCTAGGCAAAGGCATTTCGCAAATCATGCGCGCGAAGAATAATCAGGCCTCGCTTCCGACATCGCAAACACCGCAGATTTCGACGCCTCAATCGGTTCAGAACTTGCCACCTCGGAATACCGCAGAGTTGATGCCACCCGTTCCGAGCGTGACCGAAGGCACCACGCGCCATCTGGGAGGTGAGGCCGCCACACGCCACTTTGATTCGCTGGAAGGCAAGCCATCCTAATCTTCGACGGCGATCGTTTCAGAGCCCACGAGCGGTTCCAGCGGCCCGATCATTTTCCAATTTCTCATTTGACATTTTTCATTTGCCATCTATTGAGCTTGCTCTTAGAGCCTGACGAATATCGCCCGCTCCGTTTCTGATGACAACAAATGCAGTCAAAATCTGTGTCCCGATTTGCGTCAGCCAAGCGAGCGAGATTCCGGAAGCGATGAAGCGAGCCACGGAAGTTGGCGATCTAATCGAATTGCGGCTGGATTATATTGAACAGAATGAGCGTGACGCGGCGTTGGGCTTATTGCTTGAGCATCTGAATCGCGCGGACGATTCGATCATTTTGACCTTGCGATCTCCAAATCAAGGCGGACGCAGTTCGATTGATGCTCAAGCACGGCGTAGTTTCTGGCGTTCTTTAGCCGATCTCCCCACAAACTGGTTTGCCGATTTGGAATTGGATCTCGTGAACGAGTTCGCGCGCGCTAACGAAACAACCGCGCTAGATTGGCGGCAGGTAATTTGTTCTCATCATGACTTCAACGGTGTGCCGGTGGATTTGGAAAAGGTTTACGCGCGAATGTCGGCAACGCCGGCGCGTATCATAAAGATCGCAGTTCAAGCCAACGATGCGATGGATTGCATTCCCATCTTTCACTTGTTGGAGCGGGCCCAGCGCGAAGAACGCGAGATGATCGCAATCGCAATGGGGCCGGCAGGAATTATGAGTCGCGTTCTTGGCCCATCGCGCGGATCGTTTCTTACTTACGGTTCGCTCGACGATGAAAGTGCGACCGCTCCCGGCCAATTGACCGCCAGAGAGATGCGCGAAGTCTATCGAATAGATCGGATAGATCGAGAGACCAAAATCTTTGGAATCATTGGCAATCCCGTTAGTCATTCGTTATCTCCGCACATTCACAACGCGGCATTTGAGGCGGCAAAATTCAATGCAGTTTACATTCCGTTTGAGGTCGGTGATGCGAATGATTTCATGCGTTGGATGGTGCAGCCACGTTCGCGCGAGATGGATTGGAATTTGCGCGGTTTGAGCGTCACGGCGCCGCACAAATTGACAGTGATGGAGAGGCTCGACTGGATTGAGCCATCAGCAAAAGAAATGCGAGCCGTAAATACGATCGTCCTGCGTGACGATGAACTTCATGGCTACAACACTGATGCGATCGGATTCATCTCGCCGCTGCGGGGGAAGTTTGGCTCGTTGAAGCACGCTCGATGCGCGATCATTGGCGCGGGAGGCGCGGCCCGCGCGGCTCTATGGGCGCTAAATAGCGAAGGCGCACAGGTCACCTTGTTCGCGCGAGACCCGGCATTCGCAGAATTCTTCGCTCGACAGTTCAACGCTGAATGCAAATCAATTGCCGACGCCAGCTTCAACGGCTTTGAGGTCGCAATAAATGCCACGCCGCTCGGCGCCTGCGGCGAACGCGAAAACGAAACGCCCGTCACGACTGAGAAGCTGCGCGGGGTG
>WNFT01005895.1_pt1 | contig 10766 bp, 7 predicted proteins | sample 5400191 | NCBI WGS metagenome assembly WNFT01 (sample SAMN13153359, study PRJNA577476) | soil metagenome | isolation source: 80 cm saprolite under Madrone tree | place: USA:California | collected 2016-06-14
GCACGTCGATATGACGATGCCATTGTCCAAATCAAAAAGACACTGGAACTGGATCCCGCTTCGGCGCTCGCTCATCATTTGTTAGGCTGCTGCCTCCTGTGGAAAGGCGACACGGCGGGCGCAATCGCGGAATTTCAACGAAGTAAAATAATGGTGACCGGTGCGTGGTATCAAGGACTCCTCGGCTACGCATATGCCATTTCTGGAGATCGACCCAAGGCCGAGCAGATCCTGCGCGAACTCGAACAGATGGCAAAACGGCAATACGTCAGTTCGACAGCGTTTGCTGACATCCATCTGGGACTTGGCGAAAACGAGAAAGCTTTGGATTGGCTGGAAAAATCTTATCAGGACCAGGAGAGCGCCTGTTGGTATCTAAAGGTTGATCCGATTTACGATAGTGTGCGGAACGAGCCGCGCTTCCAGGCGCTGGTCCAAAAAGTTTTTCGTGAAACACCGTGAAGATCGACAACTTTTTCGCCGAGCTGAAGCGACGCAACGTTTACAATTCCCCAATCGGTGAAAGCTATGTCTTGAATCGGAATCGGCTCGTTAAATCCCGAGTTTTGGAGATAGTAAAAGACTCATGCCGTCCGAGCATTCCTCAGACGTAAAGTTCGAGATCGGTCACGTCTTGTTCATCGACATCGTCGGCTACTCCAAGTTGCTCATCACCGAACAGAGCGACCAGCTTCAAACATTAAAGCAGATCGTCCGCGGCACGGAGCAATTCCGAATCGCCGAAGCGGATGGCAAGCTGCTCCGGTTACCAACTGGCGATGGTGGCGCTCTGGTTTTCCGCAACAGTCCCGAAGCGCCAGTCTTATGCGCGATGGAAATCAGCCAGGCGTTGAAAGTTCATCCCGAACTTCGGGTTCGAATGGGCATCCACAGCGGCCCGGTTAATGAAATCACAGATCTGAACGAACAAGCAAATATCGCCGGCGCTGGGATCAACATCTCGCAGCGAGTGATGGATTGCGGCGATGCCGGACACATTCTGCTCTCCAAGCATGTCGCGGATGATTTGGAGCAATATCCGCAATGGCGTTCGCATTTACACGATCTCGGCGAATGCGAAGTAAAACATGGCGTCCGCGTTTACGCCGTCAATCTCTACACCGACGAAGTGGGCAATCCGCAAGTTCCGGACAAATTCAAGCGCGCGGCTGTAGAGGCGGCCGTGTCGGCCGCAAAGAAATTCCAGATCAATCGACGACACGTTTTCATCATCGGCGCAGCGATCTTGATCCTAGCTGCTCTCGGCAGTTTTCTCTTTTGGCAACGATGGAAGGCGAAAACGTTGGCGCCGACGTCAGTGATTCAGGAAAAATCGATTGCGGTGTTGCCCCTGGTCAATACCAGTGGCGATCCGGGGAATGACTATTTCTCCGATGGCCTCTCGGAAGAGTTGATCGCGGTTCTGGCCAAGATTCCCGGTCTCAAAATCATCGGCCGTAGCTCATCGTTTCTGTTTAAAGGAAAGTCCGACGACAGCCGGACGATTGGCCAGAAGCTGGGAGTGGCGAACCTGCTCGAAGGCAGCGTGCGCAAACAAGGCGATCGCGTCCGCATCGTTGCCGAATTGATCAATGCCACCGATGGGCGCACGCTTTGGTCGGAGACGTACGACCGCCAACTACAGGATGTGTTCGCCGTTCAGAGCGAGATCGCTACGGCGGTAACCGAGCAACTTAAGATCAAGCTTCTCGGGGCGCCGGAGAAGTCAGACGCGGCGCCGTCGAATGACAATCTCGCCGCGTACAATGCGTTACTGCAGGGAACATTCTACTTCCGTCTCAGCACTGAAGAAGGTACGCGCAAGGCGACGGAATTTTATGGCGAGGCCATCCGGCTCGATCCGCGTTACGCACTCGCCTATGCGAATTTATCGAGCGCATGGCGACTGCTGGCGGCTGGTTGGCTGGGTGGAGCTGAAGCAAAAGAAGCTTATGCCAAGGCAAGGAACGCAGCCGAAACTGCCTTGTCGCTCGCGCCCGATCTCTCTGCTGCGCACGAAGCGCTTGGCTTCGTATTGCTGACACCGGATCTTGATTTCGCCGGAGCCGAAGCCGAATTGCGCAAGGCCGAAAAACTGGCCCCGGCTGACGCTGGGCCGAAAACCGCGCTCTCTATTCTCCTCGCTGCGCAAGGCCGGCTGGCGGAGTCGGAGAACATGGCGCGACAGGCGCTGGCTCTCGATCCGTTAGGTGTGACTCGCTATTTATATCTCGCCCGAATTCTGATTGGCGGTCGCCGCTACGACGAAGCCGAAGCCCTCTTGCGCAAAGCGGTTGCAATCCAGCCGGCAGCGTCCCGGGTTCATGTCCATCTCGCAGCGATCGCTGTGTTACGCGGCGATGCCACGGGCGCGCTGCAAAATGCACAGATGGAGCCGCCAGGATCCTGGGGAAATTACGCGCTGGCTCTGGCGAACCAGATACAGAGTGATCGGGCCGCGGCCGATGCTGCTTTGCAAAAGCTAATTAACGAGGATGCAGTGGACAGCCCTTTCCAAATCGCCGCTGTCTACGGTTTGCGCAACGAACCGGACAAAATGTTTGAATGGCTCGACCGGGCCTACACCGAGCGTGACCCCGGAGTGACGCAATTGTTAGTCACGCCCTTCATTCTCACTCACAAAGATGACCCGCGCTTCGCTGCATTCTGCCAGAAATTGAAAGTGCCGGTGCCGACCACCGTCATCACGAAGCCGTGAGCGACAAGCCCTCGTTTTTTGCCGAGCTGAAGCGGCGCAACGTTTACAAGGTCGCGGTCGCCTACGTTATCGGGGGTTGGGCTCTTTCTCAGGGAATCGCGCAGGTGTTTCCCGTATTCGATGTTCCGAACTGGACGATCCGCTTGCTTGTCCTGCTCATCATCATTGGTTTGCCGATCGCGCTCGTTCTGGCCTGGATGTTTGAGCTGACACCAGAGGGAATTAAGCGCACGGCAACGGCCGACGCGATGCCGGACGTGACCCGAAAGAAGAAATACGTCTGGATTTACGTGGTCGTGATCGGCGCTGTGATTTCGATCGGCTTGTTCTTCCTCGGGCGGTATACCGCGACGAATACGGCCAGTGCGGCTCACACCGAGGCGGCTACAGTTCCACAAAAATCGATTGCCGTTTTGCCTTTCGAGAATCTCAGTCGTGACCCCGACAATGCCTTCTTTGCTGAAGGCGTGCAGGACGAGATTCTTACTCGCCTGGCGAAAGTTGCGGACCTCAAAGTGATCGCACGGACGTCGACACAGCGATTCAAGAGTGCGCCGGATGATTTGCAGCAGATCGCAAAGCAGCTCGGTGTGATTAACATTCTCGAAGGCAGCGTTCAAAAAGCCAATCATCAAGTGCGCGTAAACGTGCAGCTGATCAATGCCCTGACCGACGCGCATCTTTGGGCCGACACTTACGATCGCAAACTGACTGACATCTTCGCGGTCGAGAGCGAGATCGCAAAGACGATTGCCGAGACATTGCAAGCAAAGATCACAGGCTCGGAGAAAAACTCGATCGCCAAAGCTCCGACCGCGAATCCGGAAGCGTACGAACTTTATCTCAAAGGCAGATTTTTTTGGAACAAGCGGACGGGCGAGGACCTGCACAAAGCGATCGGATATTTCGAGCAGGCGATCGCAAAAGATCCTGATTACGCGCTGGCTTACGTCGGCTCAGCCGATTCCTACCTGCTGCTTTCTTCCTACAGCAATATCTCACCACGCGAATCGCTTCCTCCAGCGAGGGCCGCGCTAGAAAAGGCGCTCGCGCTCGACGATTCGTTGGCTGAAGCGCATGCTTCCTTCGGGCTACTTGATACTTTGGAGCTCAATCTCCAGCACGCACTCGTCGGTTTTCAGCGCGCGATTGAGTTGAAGCCAAATTACGCCACGGCGCATCATTGGTTTGCCTTGGGCTACGCTACACTCGCGCAGTTTGATCCAGCGATTTCCGAAGCAAAGCGCGCGATCGAGCTCGACCCTCTCTCGTTGATCATTAACGCCGATTGCAGCTGGATCTATTTCAATGCGCGTCGCTACGACGAAGCCGAGGCGCAGGCTCGCCGGACGCTGGAATTGGATTCACGGTTTTTTCTGGCCCATTACTATCTGGGCGCGGTCCTCCAATTCAAAGGACAAGTTGCTCAGGCCATACCTGAATATCAGACCGCGTTCGATTTAAATCACGACCTATACTCCCTCGCCATGCTGGGCCAAGCCTACGCGCGTAACGGGCAAAAAGAAGAAGCGCGCAAAATTCTGACCCAGCTAAGTGAGGAAGCAAAGTCGCACTACGTTGCGCCCTACGCTTTGGCGCTCGTCCAGATCCCGTTAGGCGACAAAGACCGTGCGATCGAAGAACTGGAGCAGGCCTACACGAAAGGTGAGACTAACTACCTTTTTGTCATCAAGACGGATCCATTGCTCGACGACCTGCGCGGCGATCCGCGCTTCGATGCGCTGGTACAAAAGATTACCGACGGGAAGCAGTGAAGATCGACCCGCCCCCGCTTAACGCCACTCCAGTTCGGAGCTACTGTGAGACCTCCTCCAGCTTCGGCGTTCGCTGTTCGCTTTACTTAAAACGTATCTACCCCAGTTTCCGTACACAATCCTGCATCGAGTTGCAGCCGCTCTTCGCAGCCTCTAAGCCCTGACCTCCGACCTCTGACCTCTGATCTACGCTTTGTCGTAAACCGCCGTGGACTTGAACTTTTTCCCCTTCTCGTCTGTGCCGTTAATCGTGACGGTGCGCGATTTACCATCTGCCGCAACCTCTATCCTGCCTGACCACATTACCTTGCCATCCTTCATTGCCGTGATCTCGTTGGTCCGATCGTTTACCACTCGGTAGGCAATCGAGTTAACAGGCAGATTTTTTCCTTTCATCGGGTATGCTTTCCCGTCGAATTTGCCGACCCAGACGCTGTGCCTTGGTTTCCCATCGTTGCCCACACCATCCACCGTCACTTTGATTTGGTCCTTCTGTTCCGTGTAAACGACCGTTGTGTTTTTGCCCATTTCCGGAGCCAACTTCGATTTCGCTTCATTGAGCTTCCATGTGCCCAACTGAGGATTAGCTGCAAAGCAGGCGCCTGCCGCGATAAACGACAGAGCCAAAGCCATTACTGCAATTCGAGTTTTCATCATGCGGCGATTCCGCCGGAAATGCCGCTTGGCGTCAATAGCAATCGCGCGCTGGTGAGCGCGATCGTTAAAACGTTACAATGTTAAATCGTTAGAATCGGACGCGCCTTTGATGGCCGCGACGATGGAAACAGTTCGGGCATGAGCATGAGTGAAATAAAGTCTGCGTTCGGTGTTCGGCCTTTAAAGTCTTCGTTCCCTTGGTTTTCTTCTGTTCATCCATTCGCGGTATCCGTGTGATCCGCGGTCGAAAACAAAAAAGGTTGACGCGAGATTCAATTCCCGGCTCGATGAGCCCATGAAAATAAAAACGCTGGTACTTACTCTCACACTAGGCCTTGCCGCAGCGGCCGTCTGCCTGGCTGGTGACACAAAAGCTGAACAAGCTCTGCGCGACGCTGATGCCGCCTGGTCGAAAGCTGCGGCAAGCAAGGACCTCGACAAAATTGTCTCCTACTACTCCGCTGACGCCATTGTGTTGCCTCCGAACGCTGCGATCGCAACCACTAAGGAAGAAATTAGGAAGATATGGCAGGATCTGCTCGCCAGCCCTGGCCTGGTCATAAGTTGGAAAGCGACCAAGGTGGAAGTGGCTAAATCGGGCGACCTCGGCTTCGTCAGTGGCACGTATGAACTGTCAATGAACGATGCCAGTGGAAAGCCGGTCAACGATCGCGGCAAATACGTCGAGGTTTGGGAAAAGAAGGCCGATGGAAAGTGGAAATGTGGAACGGATACCTGGAACTCCGATCTTCCAGCGTCCGCGTCCGCATCTGTCGAGAAGCAGTAATCACATTATTTGCCGCGAAGTACGCTGATATCGCGGATAAGGGCCGAAGGTGCCCACCTTTGTCGAGATTAGCGTGAGAGTGCTGTCACGCAGACAAGTCATTGAATGATCATTGCGCCCTCCATAGCAACGAGGCAATCTACTTCTCGTTAGGCGGGACGAGGCGATAGCCGAAAAACGTCATGAACCAGAAGGAAGCGCTCGCATTTGTTGAACGTCACGGAATCGTTCTCCAAGCTGCCCGTGGCCCTCTTCCAAATCTCGCGGAGGCGATTGGTGGTGGTCCTATTCGGGGCAGTTGGTGGGGCCATCCGAAAGGAAAAGAGATTTTTCGCGCGGTAAGGGCGATTTGTGAGAGTCCCGACGTCCTCGTTTGCAAGCTGGTTGAAGGCAAGATTACATATGTGCATCGCCGTCTGTGGCCAGCATTGATCAAACTTGCCTCTCGATTCCGCAAGGAACAGCTGGCCAAAGTATGGGACGAGCACACTCGCAGCGGGGCGCACCAGTTGAGACGAGAACATTTTCCAAGCTGGGTACCATCTGAGGTCATGAAAGAGGCTCAGGCACTCTCTATCGCGGAGGCCGAGCACATTCTCTCGCCGTGGCGGCTCCGGATGCGAAACACATTTCCGCATCGCCGGGGGAGCCAATCAGGGGCAATGCGCAATTAGATATTGGGCATCGGCAATCAGGATACTTGCCGCTTGTGCCGTCACTTTTTTGCCAGTCTGTGCGCGCAGCTCGTTGATGAAGTTCCGGTAAATCGCGTTTGCATCCTTACAGTTGTGCTTGGCTCTATAAGCCGCTGCCGCATTTAGCTTCTGAATCAACGACGTTGCCTCGTCTTGGGTAATTGCGCCGATCGACCGGAAATACTTTACCTCAGCTATGATGCTTTGGGCCGTGACGATGATGCTGAAGGTGACGGTCGCGGTATCGGCATTGGCCACGTTATCCACCGAATTGACGTTGAAGGTGTGCGTGCCTAGCGTCAATTCTGTAAGCAGCTTGACGGGCAATCCGTTTGCCACCGTTACCTGCGATATGCCGTCGTACAAGGTAGTTTGGCCGTCGATATCAGGAACGGCGCTTTTCACTCCCGAGCCGTTTCCATCGGTCACGGTGTAACTAATAATAAAGGTGTCGCTGTGCAGGTATTGCTTCGCAACCGGTGCGGTGATGGTTGTTACCGGCGCCGTCGTGTCGAGGTCGACCATCTGGGAATGGGAGGGAGTTTCATCATTTCCGGCATTGTCGGTCGCGTAAGTGTCCACCTCATACAACCCATCCGCACCGCTGATGTTGAAGGTAGCGGAGAATCCATCGGCTGAGGTATATGATGGCGCAGAGCTGCCACTCGGAAAGAAACGATACCAGACATTCCAGACGCCGGTGGCGTCATCTGTCGCCGTAAGTGTAAAAGGGGTAGCTCCGGCTACGAAAAGCTGGCCGCTGCCCGCTGTATACTGAGGGGTGCCGACAGTTAAGGTACTCTGCGGCGCCGTCGTATCCGCCGGCTGGAACTTGTTCAGCACATTACGAGTCATTTGGGCAATTGCGTCATTGCGACAGCTAACGAGTCCGGGATGAAACCATGGGTAGCCACATTGTGTCCGGATGGCGGGGCCATTGTTCGCACCATCAGCAGTGGTAAGCCCGGTGAAGTAATCATCCAGTCCCCAGCTCCACTCAACCGTAGCGGCATTGAAAACGTACGCGCCGCTGCTGGCCTGGTAGATCGTCATCGCCCAATCGGTCTTTTGGCTTGGATCCTGAGGATAGGGATTGCTGCAAAGGCCAGTCGGAGGGGCCAAGCCGAACGGCGAGATGGGATCGTTATTGCACGTCGTATCTAATGTCGGGAGACCGGAAAGAGAATCGTACCAAGCGTCAAAGCTCTGGCCATCGAAGTCGGAAGGGAGGGGACGGCCCGGACCAGAAAAGTCAGGTGCTTGCGTTTGAAGCAAGACCTGCAGACCGCTTGGCGCCGCGACGTTCGAAAAATAGGCGTCGTATTCGTATCCGATGAGTCCGGGAATCACATCACCCACCTGAAGCCCGGTGTTGGCAAATACCCAGTGGTTGAGCGCAGAATGGGGAGACGGTAAAACGACAATGTCCCCGTTCGCGAGGTGCCCACTGCCCCACATTCCCCCGACTAGGAATTGCTCCGACTCGCCCATGCAGTTGAAGTTGCATTGCTTTTGTGCACACGTCAGGTTTGTTGGACAATCACTGTCGACACTACATAGCGTCGTCTTGGCTGCTGCACAGACGCTATTCTGGCAGGTCAAATTCGTTGGACAGTCGCTGTTGACGGTGCAGTCTATTTTGCTGGGCGCTGAGCATACGCCACTGTTAGGGGCCATCGCGACCGTACGGCTCGGGTTGCCGTTCGAGTCAGCAAGGAGTGTCACCGGCCAATACACGTAGTTGCCTGAAAAGAATCCGAGATTGACTCCCTGATCGCGCGCTGCGACCACGTTTGTTTTCATCTGCTCCGACCAGTACTCGTCATGCCCGACTGACAGAAATGCGTTGCCCCGGAGCAGGCGGCCCACGTCTTCATGCGTATCAACGTTGGTGATGTAGGTTACGTCGTAAGCGTGATGTTCAAGCCAGCGAATCATCCCAAATTCCCACGCACTAGCTCCTCCAGTGCCGATAGCGAGCTCGGCGGCGTCGTCGATAAATCCGAAGAAATCGTGGGTGAGGAAATCTCCAGCACCAACGCCATATAGCGTGTTCGCCTGCGGACCGCGTCCGTAGGGGCGGTTGAAGGAGACCTGCGTCGCCTGCCCCCCACTCCAACCGTAGAGAGACGCGCCGACATAACCCCCGGCAGAAACCCATCCCGGCCATGGATTGTAGGCTTGGTAGGTAGTAACCGATTGCTGGAATACAATGGCGGCACTCCGGGTGTCGCGGACGGTGAACGTGATATAACTTTCCTTGCCAGAAGTGTTGCCGTGCAGTTTCACAAGATAGATGCCGCTCAACCATGAACTAGGCACATTGATTCTGAAAGGATCAGTCCAGTTGCACTCGATCAACCCAGTCACCGGATCGGCCGTCGGGGTTACCTGATGCACCCCAGGCCGTGTTTGGGGACTCAGAACTTGCCGGCCGCCTTTTCCGCCATACCATCCCATGCGATAAACGGTTAATGAGTAGCTCGAATCCTGCGTGTTAACGAATAGGTCAATATCGCCACCGACAGGAACACTGGTCAGGGATGCGTAGCCTTCGATCTGGCGGTTGCCGGCAGGATTAGTAAGCTGCCATGCCGTCGTGCCCGGCTGAAGATTCTCATCCTCAACCAGGTTCGCCTGCGCTGCACAGGCAAGCACAAGGCAGCCAAGGCCAAACCAGCTGAGAAGAAAGCCACGCCGCAGCCGCGACGAGAGGATCGAAGTTCTTACCAGCGAAATCGTATTTTCCAGGTCAACTTTAAAACTGTTCATATTTGGTTTGCTCCTGTTGTTACGGGCTTGTGGCTTTCTGGGGTCATCTCCAGCCGTTCACAGCTGTACTGTCCCGAATCGGGCGCGAGGTTATGCTGGGAAATGGGTTATTTCTTTCGGAGTGCAGCGCCGCAGCCGATCGTCGGCGCGCGGCGCAAAACTGCGACAGGAACCTGCGGCTTCTGAACTGACGACCAAGTAGTTAGGCGGAAGCTATCAGATTAAGCAAAAAAGTTTACTCACCTCAGGCTAGTTAGCAGCGCTCGAATCGCGCAAGCGCATGGAGAAAACGGCAGCCGCAGAAGATTTGCTGCCGTTTTCTTGCCCTGAACGCCAGCCGATCAGTGTTTGCCGGCCGCTTGTTTGTTTACTCTGTTGGTCTGCTGGAAGCAGGCAACATCGTACTGCGCTACCACATGCGAGTTGCCCGAGGAAACGCCACCCCGACTGGTGGGATTTGCGTAAACCGCGCCTGAAACTCCATTTGGATTAAATGCGGAGCCGCGCGTTCACTGCTTTGCCCGGTGTCACCATGGTGACCTGGCAGGACTGATTGGGTTGGCCGGTCCCGGGAGGATTCCCCGCCAGAACCAAACCAGTTGCGGTCGATAACAAGACGACTGTCAATGGAACTTTGGATTTTTTCATACTTACTATATTATCGGCCTGCCGTGGGGCGGTAGCTCTCTTTAAAATCTTGCACGCTGATTGAAAGCCGCCGCCTATACAGCGACCGCCTCGTCGCCGCGTCAGACAAGAGCTTACTTCCCAGTGGGAGAAGGCTAGGATGAGGGTGTTCTATCGGAATTTGCATTGGCAATTTGGCCGTTGAACCTGCTATTACGCCTGACGCGAATCAGCCTTTTCCATTCTTGACGTAAGGCTCAAGAAATCTGCGGATCGCAGGCGCTGCCATCGCGCCGACCTGTCGTGTTACTTCCAGACCATCTTTAAATAATGCCATTGTTGGAATCGCGTTGATGCGAAAACGGCGCGCCAGATTTTGCGCGTCCTCCGTATTGACTTTTGCGACGACCCATTTCCCCGCGCCTTCGCGCGCGACCTTGTTGAGTTCCGGCGCGACCATCTTGCACGGACCACACCATGGCGCCCAAAAATCCACCAATACGGGAAGGGCAGACCGCGTTGTTAAAGCATCGAAAGCGAGATCGCTTGCGACATCGATCGGCTCGCCCGGCGTGGTTAGTTCGGTGCCACATTTTCCGCAGCGCCCGGTTCCGCCCAGCTTGTCGTATTTCAGACGATTGCGCTGGCCACATTTCGGGCAGGTTACCAATACGCCGCGGTCATCCAGTTGTGTCGAGTTCATCTAAAACTTTATCGTCGCAACCTACGTCTGT
>WNFT01005896.1_pt1 | contig 10766 bp, 12 predicted proteins | sample 5400191 | NCBI WGS metagenome assembly WNFT01 (sample SAMN13153359, study PRJNA577476) | soil metagenome | isolation source: 80 cm saprolite under Madrone tree | place: USA:California | collected 2016-06-14
TGCTCCCGGAGGAGCCATGTCGTATCAATTCGAGCTGAACCAGTCCAATCGTTCGCTACGATTCCCGGTCATCCTGATGGCCGCGATCGTGTGCACGGTGATCGCCGCCTACGCCTTTGCCGCCTGCGGCGACCGTAACCCCGACCAGGCGCGCGCGAGCGAGCCCGCTGGCTCGGCGTCGTCCACGACCACCCCCACCCCCGTCGAAAAGCCGGCGCTCGTCATCAGCGGCCCGGTCAGCTTCGAGATGGCGGACTCGGCCTATCGCGAACGCCGTTACGATGACGCCAAAGTCCTCTTCAAGAGCTACACCGACGGCCGGCCCAACAATGCGTGGGGCTTCTATATGCTCGGCCTGTCGGCCTGGAAGTCTGGCGACCGCGAGCAGGCGGAAAGCGCATTCGTGCAGGCGCTGACGATCGACTCGACGCATGTGAAGAGTCACCTCAACCTGAGCCGCGTGTTGCTCGAATCGGGGCAGCCGGACAGCGCGCTCGTGCACATCGAGGCCGCCATCGCGCTCGATTCGACATCGAGCGAGCCGCTGCGGCTCCAGGGCCGGGTGTTCGAGGCGCAGGGCAAGACCGATGATGCGATCGTGGCCTACCAGCGCGCGATCGTGAAGAACGACAGCGACACCTGGGCGATGAACAACCTCGGCGCGCTGTATATCCGGTTGCAGCGGTTCGAGGATGCGATCGGTCCGCTGGCCCGTGCCAACGAGATCGACGACAAGGTCGCGACGTTCCACAACAACCTCGGCATGGCGCTCGAGCTGACCGGCCGCTACGAGCAGTCCATCGAGCAGTACCGTGCCGCGCTCGCAATCGAGGGGACGTACGGCAAGGCGGTGTCGAACCTGCAGCGCGTGGAAGCGGTGAAACAGGATCCGTCGATCACGCCGGTGGATCTGGCGGAGCGGTCGAAGCAGTTCCAGGACGAGATTACGAAGTGGTAATGACGGACTAGTTGTCGGCGAGCCGCCTCAAGAATCGGTTGAGGCGGCTTTCGCTGCTGTGCGGATCGTCGCCGATGTAATCGACGCGCGCCTCGGCGAGCGCGGCATGCAGCTCGGTGCGCGCTTCCGCCGCGCGGCCGCACAGCGAGGCCTCTTCGGGCGCTGACGCCTCGAGCAGATCGGCGGCAAGGGCGAGCATGCGGCCCGCGAACGTCACGTACGCGCGGACCATGCCGTGACCGGCGCCGCCGCGCTCGACCCACTCGGGGAAACATCCCGACCACCACAACGCCAGCGCGGCGGCGTCGGCCGCCGCTTCGGCCTGGGCCACGGTGCCCTGCGGCAGCGCGGCGACGAAGTGCCACCACTCCGCCATGCCGTTCTCGCCCCGCGCGATCGCGCGCTGCGATTGCGACGTCGCGAAGACCACAGGCAGCGTCGCGGCGTAGTCGGCGAGCAGGATATCGGTCACGCCGCGCGTGCGCAGCTGGGCGCGAATCGGGATGTACCAGAGCAGCGTGAGGGGGAGCGGGGCAGGCGCGCCGCCGCGGCCCAGGACCGCCTCGAAGGCCGCCGGCGAATCGAGCACGGTGTCGACGGCGCCGGCCTGCAGCGCCTGATCGGCTTCGCGTCCTTCCGAGACATCCATCCGCGCGATCTCGTCTACCAGACAGACGAGGTCGCCGCGGGTCAGCTGGCGATGGATGATGGGCCTGATCATGCTTCCCTCCCTTACGGCGACTTTAGAGGCAAGCTTGGTGCCGGTCATCTATCTGGCTATTGTGCAATACCTTAGGCTAAAAACCCCTGCGCCATGTTGTGCAACGGCGCTACGGAAAGCTGCAATCCGACACGGGTAGCGGGTGTGAGGCTGCTCACGCTAGTAAACGGCGCCTTGTCGGGCAAGCAGATAGCACTCGGGGTCTTGGAGTGCCAAGCCGTCCGGTTTAAGTTCACGCTCCGATGAAAGCCACAGACATTCGCAAAGGTCACGTCCTCATGATCGACGGCCAGCCGTGCCGGGTCATGGACTTCACGCACCGCACGCCCGGCAACTTGCGCGCGTTCGTGCAAGTGCGGTTCCGCAATCTGGTCTCGGGCAACACGTTCGATCAGCGTCTCGCCGCCACCGATTTCCTCAACGAAGCGCGTCTCGACACCAAGGAGATGCAGGTCCTCTATCAGGACCAGGGCGGCGTGCACGTGATGGATCAGCACACCTACGAGCAGTTCACCCTCGACGAGCGAGCAGTCGGCGAGGACACGCCGTGGCTCCAGCCGGAGATGGTCGTGCAGGTGGAGTGGCTGGACGGCCGGCCCATCGCCATCGAGCTGCCGTCGGTGATCGAGCTGAAGGTGGTCGAGACGTCGCCGGTAATGAAGACGGCCACGAAGACTGCGAGCACCAAGCCCGCGAAGCTCTCGAATGGGGTGACCGTTCAGGTGCCGGAGTTCATCAGCCCCGGCGAGAAGGTCCGCGTGGATCCGCGGTCCGGGCAGTACCTGGAGCGCGCTAAGTAGTCAGCTGACGATAACGGTAGCAGGTGACGAGATGGTCGTTGACCATGCCGACCGCCTGCATGAAGGCGTACACGATCGTCGGCCCCACGAAACGAAATCCTCGCTCGACGAGTGCTTTGCTCATCGCCGTTGACTCTTTCGTCTCGGCCGGCAGCCCGCGCAGGGTCTTCCAGGCGTTGACCCTCGGCTTCCCGCCCACGAACTGCCACAGGAACTGATCGAATGATTCGCCCGCGTCCTTCATTTTGAGGAAGGCCCGGGCGTTGCCGACCGCCGATTTCACTTTCTGCTTGTTGCGCACGATTCCCGGATCTTTGAGGATCTTGGCGATGCGGCGCGCGTCGTAGCGCGCCATCTTGGCGGGATTGAAACCGTCGAACGCTTTCAGGAAGGCGTCCCGCTTGCGCAGGATGATCGCCCACGACAATCCCGCTTGAAAGCCGTCGAGCACCAGCTTCCCGAACAGCTGGTTGTCGTTGTGGACCGGGACACCCCATTCGGTGTCGTGGTAGGCGATCATTTGCTCGTTGGATGTAGACCAGCCGCAGCGATTCTCCATGGCTTGAAGGTAGAGACTAAAAAAGAGGCCAGGAAGACTTTCCTGGCCTCTTGGGCTTGAAGGTTGGAGCGGTCTAGCGGCTTAGGGCCTGAGAGTCGGAGGTTCGAGAGTCTCCATTTGCGACCTGTTCACCCCGCCCCTCGATGATGATGACCAGGAACTTCGAGGTGCGCCAGAAGTCGACCGGCGACGTGATCGTGAGACTTGGCACGCCGGTGTACTTGTCGTCCTGGCGCTCTTCGGCGATGTACGACAGATCCTGCAGCGACGCCACGCGATACTGGGCGCTGGCGCGCGGCAGCGGAATTTGCGTCACCTGGCGCGTGTCGATCGCGGTGAACAACCGGGGATCGAGGTTGCGCGCCGGCTGCAGCGTCTTGCCGGTCCGCCACAGGATGAACAGCACGCGGCCGCCGCCCTGTTCGGTCAGGATGCCCTTCTTCTTGAGCTCGTCGCGCGTGCCGATGACGTAGTAGCCCGTCGCCAGGCTGTCCTTCAGCGCGACGTTCTCTTCCGTCAGCGCGTTTACGCGGTCGGTGAGCAGGTCGATCGTGGTTTTCTGGGAGGCGATCACCGACTGCAGGTTGCTTGCCGTCGAGTCCAGCGTCGCGCGCAAGCTGTCCGACAGCGTCGTGAGACCCTTGATCCGCTCGCGGCTCTCGTTCAGCGCGGTCTCGGTCTGCTGGACGCGCGCCACGACGTAGCGGAGCTTGGCGATCAGCGTGTCATTCGACGCGGTGATCGGGCTCTCGCTGGAGACGTGCAGGCGATTGTTGCGGATCTTCGCCTTGGCGAGCTCGGCGTTGACGTCGCTGATGAGCCGCGAGCTGATGGCGACTTCCTGCATCAGGCTATCTTTCTGCGCGTTGGCCGACTCGAGCTCGGCCAGCTTGCGCTCGGTTTCGGCCGACGTCCCGCAGGCGGCGACGAGCGCGAACACCAGCGCCGCGGATGTGAACTTCAGCGTCTTCATGGGACGACTCCCCCATTGAGAATGGTGAGACTAGCTTTGCCGCGATGACGCGGCTGCACGTCGGTACGTCGGGCTACAACTTCCCGGAATGGAAGGGAAGTTTTTATCCGCCGAAGCTCCCGAGCGCCAAGTGGCTCGAGTACTACGCGCAACAGTTGGGCACGGTGGAGATCAATTACACCTTTTATCGCATGCCCAACGCGAAGACAGTCGCGGGGTGGGATGCGGCGACCCCGGCGACGTTCACGTTCGTGTTGAAAGCGCCACAACGCATCACGCACTTCCTGCGCCTGCGAAACATTGATGAACCGCTCCGCTACTTCTGTGATACAGTTCGCAAGCTTAACACCAAACTGGGGGCAGTACTATTTCAACTACCCCCCAATTTTAAGAAAGACCTCGAAAGACTAGGGTGTCTACTCACCCAATTCCCGACAGATGTCCGCGCGGCGTGTGAGTTCCGTCACGCATCCTGGTGGTCAGACGACGTCTATGAGCTGCTGCGGGCCACAAATACGGCGCTGTGCGTCGCGGACACAGGGGAAGGGACGACCCCACTCGTCGCGACCGCGGACTTTGGCTACGTCCGGCTCCGGGACGAGGGCTACTCAGAGGATGGCTTAAGGGACTGGATGCAAAAGGTCCAGGCGCTGGGGAGCGCCTGGACCGATGCCTACGTCTTCTTTAAGCACGAAGAGAAGGGGGTTGGCCCCAAGCTGGCGGCCGAGTTCCAGAAGCTCTTCGGCTAGCGCTTGCCGGCGACCTTCCGACGCTTGGCGGGTTTCTCCTCGGCCGGCGCCGCCTCGAGGCTCTGCTTCAACGCCTGCATCAAGTCGAGCACCCTGGCCTTCGGCGCCTCTTCCGGCTCCTCGGTGATCTGCTTGCCTTCGACCTTGCGCTCGATCTGCTCCATCATGCGGTCGCGCACGTTGTCCTTGTACTTCTCCGGTTGGAATGCCTCCGTGGAGCCTTGCTCGATGATCTTGATGGCGAGGTCGAGCTCCGGCTTCTTCACCTCGCTCTTGGGGATCGGCACCTCGGAGATCTTGCGGATCTCGTCGGCGTAACGCAGCTGCTCCATCGCCAGGCCACCCTCCAGCGGCCGCACCATGATCAGATACTGCTTGCCGCGCGCCGCGTACTGCCCGATCGCGACCCGGTTGGTCTTCTTGAGGGCTTCCGCGAGCAGTTTGTACGACCGCTCGCCGCCTTTGTCGGGTCCGAGGAAGTAGGTGCGGTCGAGGTAGATGCGGTCCACCTGCTCGGCGGGCAGGAATTCCACGATGTCGATCGCGCCGGTCGCGCGCTCCTCGAGTGCCTTGAGCTCGTCGGGCGTGAAGGTGACGTACTGTCCCTTCTGAAATTCGTAGCCCTTCATCATATCGGCACGTTCGACTTTTTCGCCGTCTTTCGAGCAGATGTACTGCTGCTTGAGACGCGCTCCATCCTTCTTATGGAGCCAGTTGAACGAGATCGCGGCCTTCGACTCGCCGGCAGCGAAGAGCTGCACGGGCACGGACACGAGGCCGAACGAGACCGTGGCGGAACCGATGGAATGGGCGGCCATATCGGAGTATGATACGCCCTCATGCCTACCCGTCGGAAGCCCCGCCCCCGCCCGGAGGAAGGTGAGGGCGATGCGCTCAGCACGTATCGGGCGAAGCGCGCATTCGATGAGACGCCGGAGCCTGGAGGCCTAGTCCCAGCACCCGCGCCGAAACCGGGCGGGTTGTTCATTGTTCATATGCACGACGCCACACGCCTGCACTGGGACCTGCGGCTCGAGATGGATGGCGTCCTCAGATCCTGGGCCGTGCCCAAGGGCCCGTCCGCCAACCTTGCCGACAAGCGCCTCGCCGTCAAAGTCGAAGATCACCCCATGGAGTACGGCGACTTCGAGGGGATCATTCCGGAAGGGAATTACGGCGCCGGAACGGTCATCGTCTGGGACCGCGGCGTGTGGGTGCCGCTCGAAGACGTGCGCGAAGGGTTCGAAAAAGGGAAGCTCTTGTTCGAGCTCAGGGGCTACAAGCTCCGCGGCCGCTGGACGCTGATCAAGCTCAAGAAGACCGAAAAGGAATGGCTGCTCATCAAGGAGCGCGATGAGTACGTCTCGACCGAGCCCTTCTCGAACGAGTCGGTGCTGTCCGGTCTCACCAACGACGAGTTGCGCAACGCCAAGCAGCGCGCCGAGCCGATCACGAAGGAGCTGGCGAAGCTGGGCGCGCCGAAACGCGCGCTGCGAGTGGAAGACACCGAGTTGATGCTCGCCGAAACGCGCGACGCGCCGTTCACGAAGGACGGCTGGGTGTTCGAAGTCAAGCTCGACGGGTACCGGATGCGCGCGGCGTGTCAGGACGGGGAGCCGATTCTGTATTCGCGCAAAGGACTCGACTACACAGAATCATTTCCGGAGATCGCGCGCGCGGTCAAGGCGATTCCGTTCGAGGGCGTGATCCTGGACGGCGAGCTGGTGGTGCTCAACGAGTCCGGTCACCCGAGCTTCAACAAGCTTCAAGTGCGCGCGAAGCTCGGCGCGCGTGAGGCGAAACGCGCCGCGATCGAGTCGCCGGCGACGCTGTACGTGTTCGACCTGCTGGCGTTCGCGGGCCACGATCTGCGGAAACTGCCGCTCATCAAGCGCAAGGAAATTCTCCGCAAGGTGCTGCCGCGGACGGGGCCGCTCCGCTACTCGGAGCATTTCGAGAAAGACGGTGAGGCGCTGTACGAGCAGGTCGTGAAGCTCGGACTCGAAGGCATCATGGCCAAGAAGGCGGACAGCCCGTACCGCGACGGCCGTTCCGGTGACTGGCTGAAGATTCGCGCCGATCGGATCGACGACTTCGTCGTGGTCGGGTACTCGAAGCCGAAGGGGTCGCGCGGCGGCTTCGGTTCGCTGCACGTCGGCGCCTACAAAGACGGTACGCTCATTTACTGCGGCCGAGCCGGGTCGGGATTCAGCGGCGAGCAGCTGGATGAGATCGGCGGGCAGCTCGCCGCGCTGGTGCGTAAAACCCCGGCGTGTGAGCCGCCCGAGCACGGCGCGCTACCCAAGGGCCCAGATCACACCTGGGTTGAGCCGAAGCTCGTGTGCGACGTGCGGTATAAGGAGTTCACGCCTGATGGCCTTCTAAGACAATCGGTGTTTGTGCGATTTCGGGATGATAAAAAACCTGAAGATGTGGTGATGCCTGGAGTGCAGGGAGATGGGAGAAGGGAGAAGGACTCTCTGGAGCCACCGCAACGTACATCTCCCATCTCCCCTCTCCCAAGAGAGGTGAAGTTTTCCAACCTCGATAAAGTTTTTTGGCCGGAGGAGAAGTACACCAAGGGCGACCTCATCGAGTATTACCGCTCCATGGCGCCCTGGCTGCTGCCGTATCTCAAGGATCGGCCCGTCGTGCTCACCCGGTACCCGGACGGTATCAACGGCAAATCGTTCTATCAGAAAGACGCGCCGGGCTTCGTGCCGGAGTGGATTCAGACGATTCCGATCTGGAGCGAAGACACCCAGCGCGACATCCAATACTTCGTGTGCAACGACGTCGAGACGCTGGTCTACCTCGTGAACCTCGGCACGATTCCGCTGCACATGTGGATGAGCCGGATTCACGATCTCACGAAACCCGATTGGTGTCTCATCGATCTCGATCCCAAAGACGCGCCGTTTGCGCACGTGATCACGCTCGCCAAGACGATGCGCGAACTGTGCGCAGACGTCGAAATGCCGGCGTTCATCAAGACGACGGGGAAGTCCGGCCTGCACATCATGCTGCCGCTCGGCCGCCAGCTGACCTACGCGCAGTGCCTGCAGCTCGCGATCCTGTTCGCGCGGCTCGTGACCGATCAACACCCCGCCATCGCGACGACGGCGCGCACGATCAGCAAGCGGGAAGGCAAAGTCTACGTGGACGCGTTTCAGAACCGCGCCGGCCAGCTGATGGTCGCGCCCTACAGCGTGCGCCCGTCTCCTGGAGCGCCTGTCTCGATGCCGATCGAATGGGACGAGGTGAACGGCAAGCTGCACAACAGCAACTTCACGATCGCCAATGCGCTGAAGCGCATGCAGAAGCTGGGACACGATCCACTCGTCAAAGTCCTCGACGTGAAGCCCACGCTCATGGGCGTTCTCGAGCGCCTCAACCAGCGCCTTGGCGAAGACTGACGCGCGCTGTGTGTACGTGTTCGCGCATGGCGCGGGCGCTGGCATGAACCATCCCTTCATGCAGCGCGCGGCGGAGGCGCTCGAGGCCCGCGGCGTCGCAACGCATCGTTTCGATTTTCCCTACATGCAGGCGAAGAAGAACCGGCCGGATCCGCCGGCCGTAGCGGAGGAGGCGGTCCGCAAGGCAGTGGCCGAGGCCGCGCGCCAGGCGCCCGGGTTGCCGATCTTCGCCGGGGGAAAATCGTTCGGCGGGCGGATGACGTCGCAGGCGCAGGCGTCCCAGCCGATGCCGGGCGTGCGCGGCCTCGTGTTCTTTGGATTTCCCCTGCATCCACCGGGGCGGCCGGGCACGGCGCGCGCCGAGCATTTAACGTCTGTTGACGTGCCGATGCTATTGCTGCAAGGGACGCGGGATGAGTTTGCGCAGCTCGATTTGCTGCAAGCAGTCGTGCGGAGGCTGGGCGATCGCGCGACGCTGCATCTAATAGAAGAAGGCGACCACTCGTTCAAGGTGCCGAAACGCACCGGCAAGACCGAAACCGACGTGATGAACGCGCTGGCTGACACAGTCTCCACCTGGACGGCAAAACATGCCTAACTACTGGTTGGTCAAAACCGAACCCAGCACCTACAGCTACGACGATCTCGCGCGCGCAACGACCGCGGTCTGGGACGGGGTGAAGAACCCCGTCGCGCTGAGAAACCTGCGCGCGATGCACGCCGGCGATCAGGTCCTGGTCTATCACACCGGAGATGAAAAGGCTGTAGTCGGTTGGGCCACTGTGGTGTCGGCACCGTATGCGGATCCCAAAAAGAAAGACCCGAAGCTCGTCGTGATCGACCTCAAGGCGCACCGCCGCCTGCCGCAGCCGGTGACGCTGGAGCAGATCAAGGCGGACAAGACGTTCGTGGACCTGCCAATCGTACGACAGGGGCGCCTGTCAGTGAGTCCAGTGACGGCGCCCCAGTGGAAAAAGATTCTGCAATTGGCAGGTGCGGACGACTAACGCTTCCCTTTCCTGCTGCGCGTGCGGCCATTGGCCCGCGCCGACGCAATGCCTGCCGCGATCCCGGCGACGATTGCTGCACGGCCGGCCGCCTTCAAAACCTTTCCCGTACGACGCAACGCGGCCTTGATACGCCGCTGCCGCTGCTCCGACTTGGCGCGCTTCTGCGCCTCCTTCAGCAACCGGTCGGCCTCGCGTGCAGCAGTCTCCGCCCACTTCCGCGCCGTCCTGGCTGCTTTGACCGCTACCGTCTTGAAGCGCTCGGTGCGTGAAGCCATGTGGATCCTCCAGAGCTGAGGGTCGCCCCTTGATACGCCACTGTCCTCGGTTGGAGCCGTCACGCTCCGAGGGCTTCGGCGGCCTTTCTCACATCGCCAGGCTTCACCCACAGGAGGGCGCCGTATCGGCCCAACCCCGAGCGCACTCCGGTGGCTGCGGTCACGTTGATGCCGGCGGCGCCCAGCCGCGACAACAATTGCGCGAAGGCGCCGACGCGATCGTCGCCTTCGACTAGGAAAGCGGCTTTCGGCTTGGAGAGCTTGAGCCCAGCCGCCTTCGCAGCGGCCTGAAATGCGACGGCGTCGGCGGGCACGAGGTCGAGCTGCGACCGCCGCGCGCTCGGGAAGGCGTGGACGGCAAGCAGGTTCACGCCCGCGTCGCGCAGCTTGCCCAGGATTTGCGCCCCGACACCCGGCTTATCGGGCACTGTGACGTAGTAGTAGTCGACCCTGCGGATCGCGTCCGCCATACCGGCCTCGTTGTTGGGGACGGTTCCAAAGCTGTCCGCCGGTACCACCGCAGGTAAGGGACACGAGCTCGCTGCCTACGCGGCCCTCTGTCTTGCGACTCGCCACCGCCGCGTCACTACCCAGGCGACCCCAGCGACCAAACCGAGCGGCAGGACGACGCCGAGCGATTGCACCGCGAGGGACAGGAGCACTACGAAGTTCCGCCACGCCTGGGTGAACGCTTCACCCATCACGCTCTTCCCGGCCGTCCCAACTACCGGCAGCGGCTCGTGCACCGTGACGCTGAGTGTGCTCATGGCGGTGTGGGCCTTCAGATAGCGGATCCGTCCCTCGTATCGGTCGATTTCTTCGCGCACACGGGCGAGTTCCCGCTCGACGTCCAACACGTCCTTGAGCTTTCCAGTGCGCGTTGCGAGCAAGTCGATCAGTCGTCGCTCCAGCCGCCTGGCGTTGTCCATCCGCGCTGTGACGTCGACAAACTCCTCACCCACGTCCTCCGCGTCCACGTTGACCGATTCCAGCTTGCCGATCGGCGTCAACCCCGCCAGCACCTCGTCGAAGCGCGTGGCAGGGATCTTCATTTCGATGACAGCTTGCTTGAGCTGGTTCCTGCCCGTTTCAATGCCGGAGCTGGCGACGTAGCCGCCGAGCCTCGTCGCCAGCTGTTTGAGTTGCGCAACGGCCGCTTGCACCGAATCGACCTGGATCGAGGCTGTGGCGGTGCGGATGATCATGTTCGTCGATACGCCGGGGAGAGGCGCCGACGGTTGCTCCTCGGGCTCGCTCGTCGCTGCAGCGAGGCCGATCGTCGCCGGCGAGGGACGACGAGCGAGC
>WNFT01005899.1_pt1 | contig 10764 bp, 10 predicted proteins | sample 5400191 | NCBI WGS metagenome assembly WNFT01 (sample SAMN13153359, study PRJNA577476) | soil metagenome | isolation source: 80 cm saprolite under Madrone tree | place: USA:California | collected 2016-06-14
CTCCTCTTCCTCGTCGTGTATCTCGCCGCGCTGGGCGGGGTCGCCACGTACTGGTGGCAGCTGGTGAGCGACGAGAGCCGGCTCACCCGCGAGATCGACGTCATGAACCGCGAACTGACCACGCTTCGCGCGGTGACGGGACAAAGCGCCCAGATCAAAGCGCAGGCGGCCGAGCTCCGGCAGCGCGTCCAGGTCATCGCCGAGCTGACGAAGACCCAGGGCCGGCCGCTGCGGTTCCTGGACGCCTTCGCCGACATCATTCCGAAGGACCTCTGGATCACGGGCATCGAGGAAAAAGGCGCTGTCCTCCTCTTCAGGGGCACGGCGTTCTCCACGACCGCGGTGTCGGACTTCATGCAGAACCTCCGGGCGTCCGGACGGTTCAAGGAAGTGGACATCGTCGTGGCACGCCAGGAGATCATCAAGACACCGCGCTTCGTGACCTTCGAGGTCACGTGCCGGTTCGAGAGCTGATATGGCCCTCCCCGCGTTCTTCGACCCGATCGTCAACGCGCCGCGCTGGCAGAAGTTCGCCCTCGGCATCTTCGGACTGGTCATCCTCGGGGCCGGTAGCTACTTCCTGGTGCTCTCGCCGCTCGAGATCAAGGTCAACGCGCTCCGGGCGCAGCGGTCCACCGTTCAGCGCGAGCTCCTGGAAGCCCGGGCGGCCGCGGCCGACCTCGCCCGCGTCCGGCTCGAGATCGCCGCACTGCAGGCCAGACTCGACACGATGAAGGAACGCCTCCCCGGCGAGAAAGACCTCCCACCGTTGTTCCGGACTGTCACCGACGCCGCCTATCAGGCCGGCTTGCAGGTGTCGCTGTTCCAGCCGAAGGAAGGACGCATCCACGATTACTACGTCGAGATTCCCATCACCCTGGCGGCCGAGGGCGGGTACCACCAGCTCGGTGAGTTCTTCGAGCGAGTCGCCGGTTTCCCCCGCGTGGTCACGGTGCAGGAGATGAAGATGGCGGGGATCTCCAAGAGCCGGAATCCGCTGAAGGCCGACCTCGTGCTCGCCACGTACCAGTACCGACCCGTGGGCTCGCCGCCGGCGCCGAAGCCCGGACAGCCTGGAGCCCAGAAGTGAAGGCCGTCCCGGCGCTCGTCATCGTCGGGCTCGCGACGAGCCTGACCGCGTGCAGCGGCGGCAATGCGTCGCAGGCACCATCGGCCTCGGCGCCGACCGCACCGATGCCCGGCGCACCAACGGCGTCTCAGCCGGTGGCGAGCGCGACGGCGTCGGAGCCTCAGGCGCCCCCGCCGGTGAAGTACCAGGCCAAGGGCCGGCGTGATCCCTTCGAGAACCTGGAAGTGCGCGAGGGCGCGAGCGGTCCCACCCTCGCCTCCGCCAAGCTCACCGGCATCGTGCAGGGCTCTCGGGGCCCGCTCGCGCTCGTGGAGACCTCGGATGGCCTCGGTTACATCCTGAAGCCCGGCGATACGCTCGGGGACGGGCGACTGCTCGAGATCGGTTCGGACTCGGTCGTGTTTCGCATCGCCGTTCGCACGGGCTCCACTACGGACCGCGTGGTCCTCAAACTTCCGGGTGACTGAATGATCACACAGCGACGCAGTGGGCAGTGGGTGACGGCAGGGTTACTCGCGCTCCTGATCGCGCTTCCGGCGCGGACCCCGGCCGAGGAGCCGAAGCTGACCTCGGCGACTGAGCTCAAAGAGGTCGCCGTCGAACATCAGCCCGACGCGACGATCGTGCACATCACGACGTCCGGCGCCGCCAAGTATCACGCCGAGTTCATGGATTCGCCGAGCCGGCTCGTCGTCGATCTCGAAGACACCGTCTATGCGTGGCGCAAGGCGCCCCTGCCCGTCACCGAGGCGCCGGTGAAACAGATCCGCGGCGCTCAGTACCGGAAGGGGATCGCCCGCCTCGTCATCGAGTTCACCCGCAAGGTCGGGTACGCGATCCGTGAGGACGAGGACGGTCTGACGATCGTGGTCGCGCGGGTGGTCGCCGACGCCTCCGCGGCTCCCAAGCCGCTTCCCTTGAAGAGTCCCGTGGTGGCCGAAGCGCCGGCCGAGCCCAAGGACGCGCCGTCGGCTGCGCCGGCGGAGATCAAGCCGATGCCGGTGCTCCCGGCGCCGGTGAAGCCCGCGCCGATCCCGAGGCCTGCCGCGAGGGTGGTGGCCCAGGCGCCAGCTCAGGCTCAGGCGCAGGCCCCGGCTCCGGCGCCCACGCCGGTCGTTCCACCGCCGGCGGCCACGGGCGGCCCGCGTCTCATCTCGCTCGACTTCAAGGACGCCGACGTCATCAACCTGCTCCGCATCCTTGCCGCCGAGAGCGGCCGCAACATCGTCATCGGCGACGACGTGAAGGGCAAGATGTCGATCGCGCTCCGCAACGTGCCCTGGGAGCTCGCGCTCGATACCATTCTGAGCGCGCGGGGTCTCGAGAAGGTCGAGCGCGAAAGCGTGATGCGCATCGTCTCCACCGAGCAGCTGACCAAGGAGCGCGAGGCGCGGGCCCGCGTGGAAGAGGCGAAGCTGAAGGGCGAGGCGGAAGTGCGGGCGAAGCTGGCCGAGGCCCAGGTCAAAGAGGCCGAAGCGGTCCAGCGCAAGCTCGCCGCGGAGGCCGCCCAGCGGGAGCAGGAGGCGAAGGGTCCCCTGCGCGAGGAAACGATCCGCATGCAGTACGCGGACCCCGAGGAAGTCGCCAAGACGCTGCAGGGCATCCTGGGCATCCCCGCCGAGGGCGCCAAGGTTGCCGGCCCCGGATTCCTCGGTCTTCCGCCCAACCCTGACATGGGCATCGGCTACCAGGGTGCGCCTCCAGCCGGGGCCCAGGTGCCGATCACGCCCGTGTCGGTCTCCCAGGACGTGTTGAACAAGGGCTTGACCATCCGCGCTCACAAGCCGACGAACACCCTGTTCCTCCGCCTGTACGAGGCCGACCTCGAGCGCGTGAAGAAGCTCATCCGCGAGGCGCTCGACATCCCGCTGCCACAGGTCAAGATCGAAGCGCGCATGGAGATCCTCGACCGCAGCGCGCTCGAGCAGATCGGTATCCAGTGGGGCGGCCTGTGGGCCGGGGTTTCGGGAACCACGACGCTGGTGGGCCAGGGACTTCAGACGACGACCGGTCCGGGCGGCCAGACGATACCGATCCAGCCTGGATTCGTTCAGGGCACCAGCACCGTGATCGGCCTCGTCCCCGCCAACGGAGGCGCCGGCTTTGGGCCAGGCCACGTGTTGGCGGTGCCCGGCGTCGTGCCGCCCGCGATTCCGCCGGCCACCGGCGGCTTCCCGATCAGCTTCCAGACCGGCCTGCCGAGCGGTGCGAACCTCGTGAACTTGCCGATCAGCGCGTTGCCGAACGCCGGCCCGCTGCCGGCGGCCGGCCTCGCCTTCGGCATCGTGGGGCGCACGTTCAACATCAACCTCGCGCTGCAGGCGCTCGCTCAGCAGGGCAAGACCCGGACACTGGCCCGGCCCGAGATCGTCACCGTGGAGAACAACAAGGCGACGATGTCGCTCGGTGAAGAAATCCCCTACGCGACGATCAGCTCGGCCGGTACCCAGATCCAGTTCAAGGAAGCCTTGCTGAAGCTCGAGGTCACTCCCACGGTCATCCGTGAAGACGACGTGATTCGCATCAAGCTCATCGTCGTCGTCGAGAACAACTCACGCGGTGACGTGGTCAACCTCGGCAACGCCGGCTCCCCACCCGCGATCAACCGCCGCAAGGCGGAGACCCAGGTCCTGATTCGCGAGGGTGATCGCCTGATCATCGGCGGCGTGACGACCAGCGTGAACCAGAACACCGTGCGCAAGATCCCGCTGTTCGGCGACATCCCGATCCTGGGTTACCTGTTCAAGCAGAACGAGAATTTCGAGCAGGGCCGGGAGCTGGTCGTCTTCCTGACGCCGTCCGTATTGAAGTCGACCACGACCGCGGCGATGTCGGGTGCGGCGACCCCCGCGCCCGCTCCCGCACCTCGGTAAGCTGCTGGCCGGTCCCGCCCTGGGGGCCGGCACCAGCCGCGCGCCGCGTGGTACTCTCAACGGCACGCGACGAGGGCTTCTTCGATGGCTGAGATCTTCCGTTTCCTGACCGCCGGCGAGTCCCATGGCGAAGCACTGACCGCCGTCATCGACGGCGTTCCCGCGGGGCTCCCCGTGACCGAAGCTGATATCGACGTCGATCTGGCGCGCCGCCAGCGCGGCTACGGCCGTGGTGGACGGATGAAGATCGAGCGCGACCGCGTTCACATCGTGTCCGGCCTCCGCTGGGGCCAGACACTGGGCAGCCCGCTCACGCTACAGATCGCGAATCGAGACTGGGAGAACTGGAAAGCCACGATGTCGGTCGGACCTCCCGAGGCGGGCGCCGCGCACAAGGAAGTGACGCGCCCGCGCCCCGGGCACGCAGACCTCGCGGGCGCGATGAAGTACGGCCACCGCGACATCCGCAACGTGCTCGAGCGCTCCAGCGCTCGCGAGACGACCGCGCGGGTCGCGGTGGCGGGCGTGGCCAAGCGCCTGCTGGCGGAATTCGGGATCACGATCCTCAGTCACGTCACCGAGATCGGCGGCGTGCGAATGTCCCTCGACTTCGAGATGCCGTGGGACGAGGTCAAGCAGCGCGCGGAGGCCTCGGAGGTCCGCTGCGCTCACGCCGAGACCGAGGCGGCCATCATCGCGGCCATCGACGACGCGAAGACCAAGGGCGACACGCTGGGTGGCGTCTTCGAGGTCGTCGCCCTCGGCTGTCCGGTCGGGCTCGGCTCCTACGTGCAATGGGATCGGCGTCTCGACGGCCGCCTCGCCCAGGCCTTCTCCGCCATTCAGGCCATCAAGGGCGTCGAGATGGGCCTCGGCTTCGAGGCGGCGCGGCGCCCTGGCTCCGCCGTCCACGACGAGATCCTCTTCGACGCCGACAGTGGCTTTCGGCGCTCGAGCAACAACGCCGGAGGCCTCGAGGGTGGGGTGACCAACGGCCAGCCCGTGATCGTGCGTGCCGCCATGAAGCCGCTCTCGACGCTGCGGACGCCCCTCAAATCGGTCGATCTCGCGACCAAGGAAGCCGTCGAGGCCGTCGTCGAGCGCAGTGACGTCTGCGCGGTGCCGGCGGCCGGCGTCGTGGGCGAGGCGATGATGGCGATCGTCCTGGCCAACGCGTTCCTCGAGAAATTCGGTGGCGACAGCATCGACGAGATCCGCCGCAACCACACCGCCTACCTCGAAGGCCTGAAGCGATGGTAGTGCGAGGTGAGCCGCGCTCGGGCGGCGAGCCGAGCGGTGAAATCGGCTCGACAATCGTGCGAGGTGAGCCGCGCTCGGGCGGCGAGCCGAGCGGTGAAATCGGCTCGACAATCGTGCGAGGTGAGCCGCGCCCGGGCGGTGAGCCGAGCGGTGAAATGCTCGGATCAATGACCCGATGAACATCGACGTCCAGCTGGGCTCCCGATCCTACGCGATCGTCGTCGAGCGCGGTGCGCTCGCCAGCGTGGGCGCCCGGTTGAAATCGCTGGGCGTCGGCTCGCGAGCGGCGCTCGTGAGCGCGGCCGGCATCCTCAGTGCCCACGGCAAGACCGTCACCGAGAGCCTCGAGAAGGCCGGGTTCACGGTTACGACCCTGGAGGTTCCCGACGGCGAGGCGGCCAAGACGCTCGGCGTGGCCGAGCGGTGCTGGAACGCGCTGCTCGAGGCCGGCCTCGACCGCACGTCGACGGTGCTGGCGCTCGGCGGGGGCGCCGTCGGTGACGTGGCCGGCTTCGTCGCCGCCACGTACATGCGCGGCGTCAACTTCGTCCAGCTCCCCACCACCGTACTGGCGCAAGTCGACGCCTCCATCGGCGGCAAGACGGCGATCGATCATCCGCGCGCCAAGAATCTGATCGGCGCGTTCCACCAGCCACGGCTGGTGCTGAGTGACCCCGCCACCCTGTTGACGCTGCCCCCGCGCGAGTTCAGGTCGGGGCTGGCGGAGATCGTCAAGCACGGCATCGTGCTCGACGCGGCCTACTTCGACGACGTGGCGGCCAGCGCCCGGGCGCTCCTGGACCGCGATCCGGCGACGCTCGAGCGCATCATCGGGGGCTCGTGCCGGCTCAAGGCTAGGGTCATCGAGCGGGACGAGCAGGAGGCCGACCTGCGCGCCGTGCTCAACTACGGACACACGATCGGCCACGCGCTGGAGGCGGCCAGCGGTTACGAGCGCTGGACGCACGGTGAGGCCGTCTCGCTCGGCATGGTCGCCGAGGCCCGCCTCGCCCGGCAGCTTCGCCTCGCCGATGCGTCGACCGTCGAGCGTCAGGAGCGGCTGCTCACGGCGGTCGGTCTGCCCACCCGCGCCGAAGGTATCGACGTCGACGGCGTGCTGGCCGCGATGCGACGGGACAAGAAGTCGCGCGATGGGCGCGTGCCGTTCGTGCTGGCGCCCACGATCGGCGCCTTCAAGGTCGTCTACGACGTTCCGCCGGCTGACGTTCGGGCGGCGCTGGCCTCACTCGCAGGATAGCGCGTTGACAAGCGAAACGAGCGCCCCGTATAACGGTTCTGCGATGACGGTGGACGATCCCGCGATCACCGGCGCCATCCGTCGGCACGAAGAGCGGCTCCAGCGGGATCCGGAGTCGCTCGCCTTCGCCCAGCTCGCCGATCTCTACCGGAAGTCGGGCCGTGCCCGTGACGCCATCGCGCTCTGCCGGCGCGGCCTCGACCGCTATCCCCACTACACGACGGCCCGACTGATCCTGGCCAAGACGCTGCTCGGTGAGGGCGACCACGACGCCGCGCTCGCCGAGCTCACCTCCATCCTCGGGGAGAGCCCGAAGGAGGCGCAGGCCCATCGCCTCAGCGCCGAGATCCATCGGCTGCGCGGTGACCTGGACGCGGCGGCGCACCACCTGGACGCGGCGGCGCGGCTCGATCCGACCGACCGAGAGTCACGGGCGCTACTCGGGCTCTTGCGGGCTGCGCCGCACGACGGCGAGATCAGCGGCCTCGCCCGTGTGCTCGCCGACGACACGTTCGTGACGACCGCGTTCGGCGCCCTGTGCCTCGACCAGGGCCTCACCGAGGAGGCCCTCAACATCTTCATTCGGATCCTGCGCAAGGAGCCGAACAACGCCGACGCACGCGCGGGACTGGAAGGCGCCCTGCGCGCGCGCCTGAAACGGAGGGGTTAGCGCGCGATGCAGGTGTCGACCGCCGAGTTCCGGAAGGGGCTGCGCATCGTCTTCGACGGCGAGCCGTATACGATCGTCGATTTCCAGCACGTCAAGCCCGGCAAGGGCGGCGCGTTCGTCCGCACCAAGCTCAAGCACATGCGCCAGGGCCGGGTCATCGACAACACGTTCCGATCGGGCGAGAAGGTGGAGCTGGTCGACTTCGAGGACAAGCACATGCAGTTCCTCTACAAGGACGACCGCTTCCACTTCATGGACATGGAGACCTACGATCAGGTGTCGCTCTCGGAGGACGAGGTCGGCGACGCGGCCCTCTACCTCAAGGACAACACCGAGGTCGAGGTGCTCTACATCGACGGCTCGCCCGTGAGCCTCGAGCTCCCCAACTTCATCGAGCTGGCCGTGGCCCGAACCGATCCCGGCGTGCGTGGCGACACGGCGCAGGGCGGCACGAAGCCCGCCACGCTGGAAACGGGCGCCGTCGTCCAGGTCCCGCTCTTCCTCAACGAAGGCGACATCGTCAAGGTCGACACGCGCACCGGTGAGTACCTCGGACGCGTGGCGACGGCCGGTTAGCGATGCGCGTCAGCCGCCGGCCCGATTCGCAGGCCGCCACCGAGCTCGCCCGCCAGCTCGGCGCACTCATGCGGGAGCTCGACCTGGCCGAGATCGAGGTCAGCCTGGGCACCCTCAAGGTCCGCCTGCAGCGTCCCGGCGCCGCGCCAGCGGCGTACCCGGTTCCGATGGCGCCGGCGCCCACGCCGGCCGCGGGGCCAGTCGTCGACGTCGCCACCAGCGCCACGCTCGTCACCGTCGAGGCGCCGATGGTCGGAACGTTCTATCGCGCCTCGTCGCCGACGACCGAGCCGTACGTGCGGGACGGCGACGTCGTCAAGCAGGGCCAGGTCCTCTGCATCATCGAAGCGATGAAGCTCATGAACGAGATCGAATCGCAGGCCGCCGGCCGCATCGAGAAGATCCTCGTGGAGAACGGGCAGCCCGTGGAATATGGGCAGCCGCTGTTCCTGATCGAGCCCGCGGGCTAAGCCACCGTGCGGGTGGCTCGAGCCGGCTGGCTGATGATCGCGTCGGTGCCGCTCGTGGCCGGCGTGTTGCTCCTGGGCTGGCGTCCCCAGCCGACCGTCCCCGTCGATGAGCGCGCCTACGTCGCCACCACCGTCGCCGTCGGCGGCGGAGAGCGTGCCGCCGCGCTCCAGCTCTATGCCGCCGGGCAGTTCCCCGGAGCCTGCGAGCGCTTCAGCCGCGCGGCTGCCGACAATCCGAAGAGCCCGGTGTGGCGTCAGGACGTCGCGCGCTGTTTCGAAGCGTGGGGACGCGACGTGCTGAGGCAGAATCGGCCCGAGGAGGCGCTGCTGCTCTTTCGCCAGGGCCTGAAGGCGCTGCCCGACGATCCCGCGCTCCTCAAGGCCGCGGGCATCGCCGCGATCCACGGAGGGCGTCCGACCGAGGCCCTCGAACCGCTCGAACGCGCCACGGCCACCGAGGACGACGTCGAGGTGCGGCTGCTCCTGGCCCGGCTCTACGACCAGCGCGATCAGACCGACCTCGCGCTGGCTCACCTCACGGCGCTCCTCGCTCGTGAGCCCGGGCACGCGGCAGCGCGACGCCTGCTTGAAAAGATCGAGCGTGAGCGCCGCGTCGAAGCGGCGTTCCAGCGGGAGACGACGGAGCACTTCGTCGTCAAGCACCGAGCGGCCGGCGGTGAAGCGGTTCGGCCCGTCGTCCAGGCGCTCGAACGAGCATGGGAACGGGTCGGCGATCAGCTCGACTACCACCCGACCGAGCGCGTGACCATCGTCCTCTACGAAGGCGTCCAGTTCCACGACGTGACGCGGGTCCATGGGTGGGTGACGGGCCTGTACGACGGAAAGATCCGCCTGCCCCTCGGCACCGGCCTGCCGTCCGGCGCCGCGCTCGATCAGCTGGTCGTTCACGAGTACGCCCACGCTGCCATCCACGAGCTGTCGCGTGGTCGGACTCCGCGCTGGCTTCAGGAGGGACTGGCCCAGTACCTGGAGGGCGTCCGTGTCGATCCGCTCCTGCGCGGACCGGGTGGACTCACGCTCGGCGGCCTCGAAGCCCTCATCGGCGACCCTGACCCCGCCCGCGCGCGCGTCGGGTACGACATCGCCCTCTGGGTCACCGAAGATCTGGTGACCCGCGGTGGGCTCGCCTCCGTGCGCACCGTGCTGATGCGCCTCGGCAACGGTGACTCGATCGCGGCCGCGATGACCCAGGTCTACGGCATGCGCCTGGCCGAGCTCGAGTCCCAGTGGCGCAACCTCCTCGGCGGGTAGTGCGACATCACGCGCCCACGATGCCAGCGGCTTCGAAGCGACCGGAGCCTACGCGGTTGTACGTGAGGATCGCCGTGGCCGTGCGAAGCCGCAGCGGCGTCGAGGCGCGAGGCGAGCCTGCGTGGGATCGAGAACGAAGTGAGGCGAAGATAGTCGGAGCCGCCCGTGTTTCATAAGATCCTGATCGCCAACCGGGGCGAGATCGCCCTCCGCATCATCCGCACGTGCCGTGAGCTGGGCGTGCGCACGGTCATCGCCCATTCGACCGCCGACGCCCGCTCGCTGCCCGTGCGGCTGGCCGACGAGTCGATCTGCGTCGGGCCGAACGACGCGCGCTCGAGCTATCTCAACATCCCGTCGATCATCTCGGCGGCGGCCGTGACCGACAGCGAGGCGATCCATCCCGGCTACGGCTTTCTCGCCGAGAACCCCGCCTTCGCCGACATCTGCCGGGCGTGCGGGATCACCTTCATCGGGCCCTCGGCGGAGTCGATCCGGTTGATGGGCGATAAGGCCCAGGCACGCGAGTTCGCCAAGGCGGCCGGAGTGCCGGTCGTTCCCGGCAGCGAGCGGCCGCTCCAGGACGTGACCGAAGCGGTCGAGGTCGCCGACCGCGTCGGCTATCCCGTCATTTTCAAGGCCGCCGCCGGTGGCGGCGGGCGCGGTATGCGGATCGTCCGCGAGCGCGAGAGCGCCGCGCAGGCCTTCGCCGCCTGCGAGTCCGAGGCCGCGGCTGCCTTCGGATCGTCGGAGGTCTACTGCGAGAAGTACGTCGAGGAGGCGCGCCACGTCGAGGTGCAGGTCCTGGGCGACACCCACGGCATCCGGGTTCACCTCGGCGAGCGTGACTGCAGCGTCCAGCGGCGGCACCAGAAGCTCATCGAGGAGTCGCCCGCGCCGGCCCTCAAGCGGGAGACGCGCAACGGCCTGCACCGGGCGGCGCTGCTCGCCGCCACCGCGGTCAACTACGTGAACGCGGGCACCGTCGAGTTCCTCGTCGACGGCGGCGGCAACTTCTACTTCATCGAGATGAACACACGCATCCAGGTCGAGCACCCGGTGACCGAGATGGTGACCGGGCTCGACCTCATCCGTGAGCAGATCCGCATCGCCGCTGGCGAGCCCCTGGGCTACCGGCAGGACGCCATCCGCCTCGACGGCCACGCGTTCGAGTGCCGGGTCAACGCCGAGGATCCCGAGACCTTCGCGCCGAGCGCCGGCCGTGTGACCGCCTGGATCGCGCCCGGCGGCTACAACGTCCGCGTCGACAGCCACATGATGGCGCCCTACGACGT
>WNFT01005900.1_pt1 | contig 10764 bp, 10 predicted proteins | sample 5400191 | NCBI WGS metagenome assembly WNFT01 (sample SAMN13153359, study PRJNA577476) | soil metagenome | isolation source: 80 cm saprolite under Madrone tree | place: USA:California | collected 2016-06-14
GCCAGTTCCTCGCCGTGGGAAGCCGATGTAGTCAGCGCGAGCACGAGCGCCGCGGTTTTGAGGGGGTTGCGCATGGAAATCAATTCCTTTCAATAAAGCCATCAACAGTAAGTGCAGTGAGCTTGCGCCAGCGCTCCTGACAACGTTGTGTCAGGAGCATGCTTTCCACGTCGGTTGCTGCGGCGTCTTTCGGCGATGACCGAGCCACCAGAGGATAGGCGCGCCGATCAGAGCGCCCGGCAACAGAAGGATTGCGGCGAGATAGAGCCCGCTCCTGAGAAAGTGGCGGAGGAAGGTCGTCGTCATGATTTGTTTACCCGTGTTTGAGAGTTAAATGCGTCTTACCTGCACTTTTCATATATGTACTATTCAGTCAAAAAAAAGCCTAGCTGATCGCCGACAGCACGCGCTCGAGCGCGCCGCGTTCGACACCTGAAATCGTCTTGGTGAACTCCGCCTGCACCTTCTCGACCTGCCGCACGCCTGCGGCATGGCGCTCCTTGCCGAGCGGGGTGACCACGGCCCTCACGGCGCGGCGATCCTCGGGATCCTCCACGCGGCGCACCAGCCCGTCCGCCTCGAGCCGGTCCACGAGCTGCGTGATGTTCGAGCGGACGCAGGTCATTTTCATGGCGCATTCGCTCAAGCTCAGCGGCTCGCCCTCCTTGATCAAGTGCGAGAGAGCGCCGAATTTTGCCAACGAGAGCCCGACCTGCTCCAAGGCCTCCTCAAGGCGCGACTCGAGCACATGCGCGGCCCGGACAAGCGAATACATCATCTGGCCGTCGGCGGCATCTGGGCTGCGGGAACGCAGCTTGGCGGGCTTATTCATATATGAATAATATAGTCATGACACTTCGCTTGTCAAGCCCCGGGGTTGTCCCTCGACTAGCTCAGGCAAAAGTGCCCCTCGTCCCGAAACGGCAGGATGGCGGTAAAGTTCGACAAGTGCAGGAGAACCTTATGAAAATCGGAATTCCCGGATCGCGCCTCTCGCCTGACTTCCTATACCCATGAGTGCCCTCAAGACCAAGCTGGTCAACGTCATCTATATCCGCACCTCGCCGCGTGCGCTTTGGAAGGCGCTCACGCAGCCCCAGTCCACGCGTCAGTACTACGTGGGGCTCGAGCTGAGGGCCGAGCTCAAGCGAGGGGGAAGGTTCGACTATATGCACCGGGCCGAGCTGCACGGGCGGCCCGGCGCGGGCGTGGAGGGCGTCGTGATCGAGGTGATTCCGCGAAAGAAGCTGGTGCATACCTTCGAGCCGAAATTCATCGAGGACAAGCCCTCGCGCGTGACCTACGAGATCGAGCCGATGGGATTGGTGTGCAAGCTCACCGTGACTCACGACCAGTTTCCGGAGGGCGGTCCCACTCTCGAAACCGTGAAGGAAGGCTGGCCCGAGATCTTGAGCAGTCTCAAGTCCCTCCTCGAAACCGGCCAAGCGCTGGCCATTCCGCGGAACTCTTAGCAGGGACCGCGGCAGCCTTCCCGATTGCTTTGCGCCGGTATACTGACTGCTTCGGCGCTGTGATTCGAGGAGTTCATCATGGAAGCGGTGAAAGACGCGAGTCATCTCTACGAAGTCGAGCGAAGGGCCACGCATGCCGAACGCCCCGGCTTTCGGATCAACGAGATTCAGATCTCGTCGAACCAGAAAGTGCCCTGGCACTACCACAACAATGTCCAGGACACGTTCTACGTGCTCCGGGGAACGATCCGCATCTTCCTGCGCGACCCCAAGGAGGAAGTTCGCCTCGGGCCCGGCGAAACGTTCTCGGTGCGGCCGAAACGCTCCCACCTGGTGGTCAACGGCGGCGACACCTCGGCGACGTTCCTGGTGCTGCAGGGCATCGGCGAATATGACTTTGTCCCGCTGACGTGAGGCCCTTCGAAATACTTTCAACATTCCACTAGCAGACACCCGCCATGGACACGATCGATCGCAGCTTATCCGAGGAGCAGCGCTTGATGCGCGCTAGCTGCCGCGCCTTCGTCAACGATTTCGTCACGCCGTTCATCCGCCAGAACTGGCAGCGCGAGTGGCTGATGGACCCGGATGCGCGCCTGCCGCGCGCTATCCTCGAGCAGGCCGACAAGATCGGAATCCGCACTCTGGGCGTGCCCGAGGAATTCGGCGGCGTTCCGCTCGATCCTGCGCACGAGGTGCAGACTTTCGCCCTCATCTCCGAGGAGATCGCGCGCGGCGACTCAGGGCTTTCCGACAAGCTGGTGCAGATCTGGAAGGTCTCGGTGCTGCTCCGCAATGTCGCGCCGCGCCACCTGCAGGAGCTCTGGTTCCCACGCATCGTGAAGGACCCGGGATTCCTGCTCGCGCATTGCCTCACCGAGCCGCGCGGCGCCTCCGACCGCTGGCTGCCGTACAACGCACCCGAGGCGGCGATGCAGACGCGCGCGGTGTTGAAAGGCGACGAGTGGGTGCTGAACGGACGCAAGCAGTTCATCAGCAACGGCTACGACGCGAGCCTGTACGTCGTGTACGCCAACACCAAGCCGGGCGCAGGCATGCTGCAGGGGACCTCGAGCTTCCTCGTGCCGCGCGGCACGCCCGGCCTCACCATCGCGCGCTGCAACGAGACGCTCGGCGGCCGCTTCATGAACAACGGGGAGCTGGTGTTCGAGGACATGCGCCTGCCGAAGGACCACCTGCTCGTCGAGAACGACGCGCTCGCCAAGACCGGCGTCTATTTCCGTCCCGGCAAGATCATCCAGGCATCGAAGAACCTCGGCGTGGGCGTCGCCGCTTTCGAGCGCACCGCCGAGTACGTGCAGAACTACGTTCAGGGCGGGCGTATCCTGATCAAGCACCAGGCCGTCGCGCTCCGCCTGGCGGAGATGGCGACGAAGCTGCGCGCCGTGCGCGCCCTCCTTCACGAGGCCGCGCGCGCGGTGGACGAGCGCGCGCCCGACGCCGAGGAGCTGTGCAACATGGTGAAGCTGTTCGCATCGGAAGAGGTCTTCAAGGTGGCGCAGCACGCGCTCGAGCTGCACGGCGGCAACGGCATCATGCTCGACTTCGGAATCGAGAAGCTGTTCCGCGACGCGGCGGTGTTCCTGCACATGGACGCGACGGTGGACATCTCGAAGTTCAAGATCGTCAAGCTGATGTTTCCGCACACGGCCGGTGCCTACGCCGGGCCCGAGGCTTGAGGGGCGGATAGGGAGGCTTCATGGATTTAGGGCGAGCACGTCTTTTGGCAATCGGGGTGGCGCTGCTCGCGCTTGCGCCCCGAGTTTTCGCGCAGGACCCCTACCCGTCCCGCACGATCAAGATCATCGTGCCCTTCACCCCGGGCAGCGTCACCGACATCATGGCGCGCAGCGTAAGCGACAAGCTCGCGGCGAGCCTCGGACAGCCGGTGATCGTGGAAAACCGCCCCGGCGCAGGCGGCACCCTCGGCACTGCCCAGGTGGCGAAGTCGGCGCCCGACGGCTACACGCTCGCAGTGGTCTCCGCCGGGCACGCAGTCAATCCGGCGATCTACGACAAGCTGCCCTACGACTCCCTGAAGGACTTCTCCGGGGTGATTCCGCTCGGCAATCTTCCGAGCGTGATGTTCGTGTCGGCCGGGCTCGGCGTGAAATCAGTGAAGGAATTCGTCGCGCTCGCAAAATCGAAACCCGGCGAGCTGAACTACTCCTCGGCGGGCGTCGGCAGCGCGTCGCACGTGAACGCCGAGAAGTTCCGTGTGGTTACCGGGATCAAAGCCGTGCACATCCCCATGAAGGGCGCACCGGAGATGGTCTCGGAGACCATCGCGGGCCGCACGCATTTCGGGTTCCTCGGGATCGCCGCGGCGCTCTCTGCGATCCGGGACGGACGGCTCGTCGGGCTCGCGGTGAGCAGCGCGAAACGCGCGCCCACGCTGCCCGATATACCGACCATCGCCGAAGCAGGCGTGCCCGGCGCCGAGTTCGATTTCTGGATCGGCGTGCTTGCGCCCGCGCAGACGCCGCGCGCCGTAGTCAACCGGCTGAACGGCGAATTCGCACGCGCCCTGCAATCGCCCGACGTTCGTGAGCGGCACGCGAACCTCGGCGCCGAGCCGATGCCGATGAGCCCGGAGCAGTTCGACGCCTACATGCGCGAGCAGCTCGCCACGCTGGGCGGGCTGCTGCGCGCCGCGGGCGTGAAGGCGAATTGAATCGGGCCCGGGCGCAGCACAGCTATCCCTTCAGAGTCGCATAGATTACTTTTCTGGATCAAATAGATACTTCGCATATCTGGCTTCTTGTTGCAACGCAACAAGCGCCGGAGTATGCTGCGCGACCTCTCCTTACGAGAGGGGCCCGTCATGAACACCTCCCCCGCTCCCGACGGCAGGTCTTTCTCCTCTAAGCCCGCACCGAGCTCGGGTAATTCGAAACTGGCCGCGCTCACGCTCGCGGCGCTGGGCGTGGTCTATGGCGACATCGGCACGAGTCCCCTGTACGCGTTCAAGGAAGCCTTCGGCGGTGCGCGCGGATTGCCTCTTAATCAGACTAATGTACTCGCTGTGTTGTCGCTGATGTTCTGGTCGCTGACGCTCATCGTCACCCTGAAGTACGTTGCGATGATGCTGCGATTCGACAACCGCGGCGAGGGCGGCATCCTTGCACTGCTTGCGCTCGCTTCGAAAGCCACGCGCGAGCGGCCCCGTCTCGCTTGGATCGTGGCGACCTGCGGAATTTTCGGGGCGTCGCTTTTCTACGGCGATGCGGTGTTGACGCCGGCGATCTCGGTGCTCTCGGCCGTGGAGGGCATTTCGGTGGCGACGCCGGCGCTGGAATCGTGGGTGGTGCCGGTCACGATCGGCATCCTGATCGGGCTGTTTTCAATCCAGTTCCGCGGCACAGGCGCGGTTGGAAAGCTGTTCGGGCCCTGCATGGTGATCTGGTTCCTCGCGCTCACGGTGCTCGGCGGGATTTCGATCGCAGAGACGCCCGGAGTGCTCGCCTCACTTGATCCGCGCCATGCCCTCGACTTCGCGTGGCGCTTCCCGGGGCTCACTTTCCTTGTGCTCGGCGCAGTGTTTCTGGCAATAACCGGAGCAGAGGCGCTCTACGCGGATATGGGGCATTTCGGTGCAAAGCCGATCCGGCTGGCGTGGCTCAGCCTGGTTTTTCCGGCGCTGATGACCAACTACATCGGCCAGGGCGCCCTGGTGCTGCGCGATCCGGCCGCCATCAAGAATCCGTTCTACCTGCTTGCACCCGCCGAGCTGCTCCTGCCCCTGGTCGCTCTCGCCACGATGGCAACGGTGATCGCGTCACAGGCAACCATTTCGGGCGCTTTCTCCATGACCCAGCAGGCCACCCGCCTAGGCTATCTGCCACGCATCCCCGTCCGTCACACTTCGGAGACCGAGCCCGGGCAGATCTATATCGGCCACGTCAACTGGATCATGCTGGCCGCCGTGCTGCTCATCGTTCTCGCGTTCAAGTCCTCGAGCGCGATCGCCTCGGCCTACGGAATCGCGGTGTCGGGCACGATGGTCCTGACCACAATTCTGATCGGCATCGTCACTATGTCACGCCGAGGCCGCGCGACGCCGGTCCTGATTGCGGCAATCGCGGCGATCGGCCTGGTCGAGATCGTGTTCTTCGCGGCCAATGCCGCCAAGTTCGCCGATGGTGGCTGGTTCCCACTTGCCTGCGGCCTCCTGATTTTCGCCATGCTGACTACCTGGAAGCGCGCTGAATCGGTGGTGCTCAGCCGGGAGGGAAAATTCCGGCTCCCGATCGATGCGTTTCCCCCAATGTGCGGTTCGGAAATCCCGCACGTTGAAGGCACGGCCATCTATCTGTCGCCCGACCCTGAAACGGTGCCGCCCGTGCTCTTACACAACTTAAAGCACAACAAGGTGCTGCACGAGCGCATCGTGTTCCTTACCATCATCGACGAGGAAGTGCCCCATGTGCTCGACAGCGAACGCACATACGTGCGGGTTGTGGAGCGTGGTCGCGTCTACCAGGCGCTGCTGCACTACGGCTTCATGGAGGAGCCCGACGTGCCAAAGGGCCTGAAGCTACTGGCCCGCCACGGACTCACGTTCGACTCGATGGGGACAACATTCTTCCTCGGCAAATCGACCATCGCGCGGGCGACCAGGCCCGGTTTGTTTACGTGGCGCAGGGAGCTGTTCCGCTGGATGCAGAGAAACAGCCCCGCTACCGCGGAATACTTCAATTTGCTGCCGGAGCGGGTTATTGAGCTGGGAACGCGCGTCACGATCTGACCGCAGCGGAGTAATATTGCATCGAACGTTTTTCCGTCGCGGATCAAGGAGGTCACATGGCAACCAAGCGTGAAGAATACATCGCGAAGCTGAAGACCCAGCTCGATCAGTGGAACGCCGAGATGGCGAAGTGGGAAAGCCAAGCCGCACAGGCGCAGGCGAACATGCGCGCGGAGTACGAGAAGCAGCTCGCCGCGATCCGTCAGCGTCAGGACCAGGCCAAGGAACACTTGCGCAAGGTTCAGGCGGCCTCGGGCGACGCCTGGATGGAGCTCACTCGCGGCGCGGACGAGGCCTGGGCGGCGATGCGCAAGGCCTTCGAGAAGGCGAGCGCGCAGTTCACGCAGGGCAAGAAGTGACGCGATCCCGGGGAGCCCCGGCCGCTAGCTCTGGAGCATCCTGTCGAGGTGCTCGATGTCGTTGATGAGGATCCACTCGGAGGCTCCGGCCTTCTCGATCCGCTTCTGCCAGGCCTCGAGCCGTCCCATGTAGCGCCGCGGATCGATGTTGTCGGCTTTGAGCTTGACGACGTTGAGCGCGACGACCCGGATGTTCTTCAGGTTGATCGGGAAGTCGCGGATCGTGACCTTGTCGAGCTCCTCCTGCATGTCGGAGAAGATGAGGATGGTCTTCCTTCCCGCTCCGGTTTCGTTCAGGTACATCCCGCCCTGGATCAGCCCGCCGGTGATGTCGGTGTAGGCGCTGCCGCCCACCGACTTGACGAACGCGTCGATCTTGTCGCGGAAGGCGCGCTTCTGCGCGTTCGCCTGCGAGGGGCGGCTGTCGAAGGTGACTTTCGCGATGATGTCCTTCTCGCTGAAGCTGCGCGTTTTCACCCGCGCCACCGCGAGCGAATCCCCCGATTGCAGCGTGCCGAGCAGGTAGTTGATGATGCGCTGAGCCTTTCCGACTTCCGCCGCGTACGTGCCCGAGGTGTCGACCAGCATGTAGACGGCATGGGTGTGGCTGCGCTGGTCGGTGCATGTCGAAACCGACAATCCGAGCAGCGACGCGAGAAGCAGGCGTTTGACCATGATCGTCCCTTTACGCGGCGCGCTTGACGGGGCGCGATTCAGCCTCACCGCCCTCCGAGCGGGCCGCCTTCACCAGGCGCTCGATGAGCAGTGGCAGCACGATGGTGACGTCGTAGGCGGCGATCAGCACCCTGAACAGCTGCCGCACCACGTTGCCGAGGATGCGCAGCAGGAACCCCATCACGCGCACCAGCATCACCACGGCCGCTCCGCCGACCGTGCGCAGCGAATAAATGAAGGATTCGAGCGGGATCGCCACGAATGCCAGGGCGAAGGGCAGAACGAAACCGAGAACCATCTGCGCCGTCGTCGGGATGAGCCTGAGCAGGGGATCGGGCGGCGCCTGCTGCGCGCTCGCGAGCGACTGGACCAGCGCCTGCTTGTCGGCCGAGAGCATGTCGCGCATCAGGGCGAGCGAGGCTTCGATTCCGGCAAAGATGAAGAGAAATACCACCGCGACCCAGAGCACGCGGCGCCGCATGCGCTCGCTCGTGTTGGCGATGATGGGGAACAGATGCGTGATGCGCAGCGTCTCCATCACGAACAGGCCCATCGTCGTCTCGAGGAAGATGATGACGAGCGCCGCCACGTCGGAAGCGCGCAGCGTGGAGGTCAGGTAGTCCCCCGCGCCGACCATCTCGGAAAACGGAAGAGCGATCAGTTTGAAGTTGACGAGCGCCCCGCCCACCGCGATCAGCAGGACAAGCGATGAAATCGCAAACTGCGTAAACGCGGACACAGTCAGCGCGTGCTCGACCTTGTCCGTCTTCTTGTTGATCTGCTCGTATTTCTCCATCTGCGCGTCGATCTTCGAAGACGTGTCGTGCAGCCCGGTGAGCTTCTTGTCCACCTGCCCGAAGGTCTTGTCGAGCGAGCGCCAGAAGGGCATGAACCCGTTCAGGATCTTGTGCCGCGACTCGTAGGCGCGGCGGTACTCGCCGAGCGCCTTGTCGTGGATGGCGTGGACCGAGCGCTTGATCTCTTCCAGGATCCGCTGAACCATCTCGTTGCTGTCGGATTTGACCTTCGCGATGGCAGTGACGGCCTCGACCCATTCGGGCGGCGGCGGCGGCACCTCGCCGCATTTCTTGTAGTCCTCCTCGACGCGGGTGATCTCCTCGAGCAGCTTGCGCTGCAGCGCCGGATAGCCTTCCAGATCGCGCGTCACGAGCGCGCCGATGCGCTCGAACTCGCGCTCGATATGCTGGCCCACCTCCTCGCGCCCGTGCGCGAGCAGGACCACCTTGTTGCGTTCCTTCATGTCCCGTGCCGTGGCGAAGAGCCAGCGCGCGCCCAGCCTCAACGGCCCCCCGATCATGTGGCCGACCGAGTGGAGCAGATTGTGGACGAGCTTGCGCGCGGCATACAGGAACGGCATCGCGATGGCGAACAAAATCAACGCGGAAGCCACAGCGTTGCCGGGCCATATCATCCAGAACTGGTCGCTCATGTGACCTCCCCATCCCGGCTTGTCGGCCGGTCGTCAGGACAACGGCATAAGATAGATCAGGCGGGCACGGCGCGCCAGCGTATTTGAGGCAATATTTCTCGCATGCCGACGGGCCCCGCGGAACTGTTTTGATCCGATTGACTATTTTTTAACGTGCAGGATGTCGCCTGAAAGCGACAAGCCGTTTGGCGCACGCCGTTCACGTCCGTGCACGGTCCCAGCGCTTCGCGGTCCTGGCGAAGCGCGGGTACACCTTCTTCACGTTGCCGTGGAAGATCTTCTCCTTGTCGGCCTTGCTCACCCAGTCGATTGCATCGATGTAGCGCTTGGTGTCGTCGTAGTTGAATCCGGTCTCCGGGTCCACGCCCTTCACCGCACCGACCATCTCGGAGGCGAAAAGGATGTTGTCGGCGGGGATCACTTTGAGGAGCAGATCGATGCCGGGCTGGTGATAGACGCAGGTGTCGAAGAAGACGTTGTTCATGAGCAGCTCTTTCAGCGGCGGGCGCTTCATGTCCTGCGCGAGGCCCCGGTAGCGGCCCCAGTGGTAGGGCACCGCGCCGCCGCCGTGCGGAATGATGAACTTCAGCGTCGGAAAATCCTTGAAGAGATCCGCGGTGATGAACTGCATGAACGCGGTGGTGTCACCGTTGATGTAGTGGGCGCCGGTTCCGTGGAAGTTCGGATTGCAGGAGGCGCTCACGTGGACCATGGCCGGCACCTCCAGCTCGACCATCTTCTCGTAGAGCGGATACCACCACCTGTCGGTGAGCGGCGGCTCCTTCCAGTAGCCGCCCGAAGGATCCGGGTTCAGGTTGCAGCCGATGAATCCGAACTCTTTCACGCAGCGCCCCAGCTCCGGGATGCAGTTCTTCGGCGAAACCCCGGGACTTTGCGGCAGCTGGCACACGCCGACGAACTTCTCCGGATAGAGCACGCAGACGCGGTGGATCATCTCATTGCAGTGCTCTGACCAGTGTCGGCTCGTGGTCTCGTCGCCGATGTGATGGCTCATGCCCATCGCGCGCGGCGAGAAGATGGTGATGTCGGTGCCGCGCTCGCGCTGCAGCTTCAACTGCGCGCCCTCGAGGCTCGCGCGGATCTCGTCGTCGTCGATGCCGAGCGAGCCCTTCGACGGGACGTGCTTGGCATCCTCCAGCGCCGCGATCTGGCGCTTGCGCCATTCCTCGAGCTGCCTGGGAGCGGTGGTGTAGTGGCCGTGGCAATCGATGATCATCTGTTTGTCGCTCTCCGTCTAGCCCAATTTGCGCGTCACGTCGTCGAACAGCTCGTCCACGGCAAAGCGCCGCGGAATCATCCCCTGCTGGTGGACCGTGTCGATGACGACTTCGAGGCTGCGCCGATTCGCTTCGAGGCCGAACGGATGGGTGTCGAATTCGCCCGGCTTGGGCAGCTTCGCCGCCTTCTTGCTCTCGGCCAGGAGCCGGTAGATTTCGCGCACGGCTTCCGGCTCCGATCTCGACAGGGATTCTTTCACGGCGACCATGTGATTGATCTGCAGCGCCCGGTACTTCCTGTGCCAGGCCTCGGCCGCCGCCGCCGGATTGTGGATGAGCGGTTTAAGACGCGGGTCGGTCGGCACGGCGGGCAGGATCGCCGCGTCGATTTCCCCGGCAAGGAGCATCGCCGTCAGCTCCTTGCCCTCGGGTGCGCGCTCCACCGACGGCGGATCGCGGAACTCGGCGACGTGGGCTTCCTCGAACGTGACCCATTTCACGCGGTCGATGTCCACGCCGTGTTCGTTGGCGAGGATGCCGCGCAGCCACGTCGAGGTCGTCACGGTGTAGGAACGCGTGCCCACGCGGCGACCTGCAAGGTCGGCGGGCGCGAGCGGTCCGCGCTCGATGTTGTAGACGATATGGGGGTGCTGGAAGCGCGCGAGCACGACCGCGGGCAGGAGCACCAGCGGCTTGCCGTGCGCCTTCGCCATGAGGAAGGTCACGATGGCGAGCTCGGCGCAATCGAACTCGAGGTTCCTCACCACCCGCTTGAACGCCGTGCTCGGCGTCTTCACGTCGG